>Ga0066710_100002489_pt1 | contig 14914 bp, 12 predicted proteins | sample GraSoiAngelo_159_FD_79666 | JGI IMG/M metagenome (GOLD analysis project Ga0066710, IMG submission 79666) | Grasslands soil microbial communities from the Angelo Coastal Reserve, California, USA - 14_1009_16_40cm | ecosystem: Environmental > Terrestrial > Soil > Grasslands | place: USA...
CCGGGATCGAAGCGGACGGTCTGCTCCTCGACCGTCTGGCCGGCTTCGCGGAAGAGCTCGAGCGCGGCCGGGTGATCGAACTGGACGCCGACCTCGGCCGCGAGGCGGTCGGCGGCGGCTTCGATCGTCGCCAGCGCGTCCGCGGAGAGCGGCTCGAACCGGGGCATCCGGTTGACGAACACGTCAGGCCGACAATAGCGACGTGTAGCCAAGTTTGCAATAGCAGTTGTAGATAGAACAACTCCTACGATTCAGCGATGCGGCTCGCCCTCGCCCAACTCGACGCCCGCCTCGGCGACGTGGAGGCGAACGAGCGGCGCGTGCGCGACGCGATCGCCGGCGCGGCAGCCGGGGGCGCCGAGCTCGTCGTCTTCCCGGAGCTCTTCCTGAGCGGCTACGCGCTTCGCGCGGTCGACGGTGAGACGCGCCGGACCCCGGAGGCGGTCGCCGCGCTCGCCGACGGCGCGGCAGCCGTGATCGGCTTCCACGAGGAGACCCACAACGCGGCCGCCTACGTCGAGTCGGGCACGGTCGTCCACGTCCAGCGCAAGGTCACCCTCGTCGACTACTCGCCCTTCGACGAGCACGAGCTGTTCGAGCCGGGGACGGAGCTGCGTGCCTTCGACACGCGGTTCGGCCGGCTCGCGATCCTGATCTGCAACGACGCGTGGCAGCCGTTCCTCGTGTCGACCGCGGTCCAGGATGGAGCCCGCGTACTCGTGATGCCGTCCGCCAGTTCGACCGAGGTGCCCGAGGCCGAGGAGTACTGGCACGACCTGACGCGCTTCTACGCACGGATGCTGCAGTGCTACGTCGTCTTCGTGAATCGCGTCGGCACGGAGGGCGGGTTCACGTTCTGGGGCGGGTCGCACGTCGTCGACCCACTCGGCGAGCCCGTCGTCGAGGCGCCGCGGCTCGAGGAGGCCGTCGTCTTCGCGGATCTCGATCTCGAGCGGGTCGAGGCGCGGCGGCGCGAGCTGCCGCTCCTCGGCCGTGCGTATACATTGAAATCGACCTACCCAGGTGGTAAGACCGACCCTCGCTGATCGGACAACTGCTTTACGACGCGGTGTTTCGATGAACGAACCATGAGGAGGAGTGCGGTGGACAGGGAAACACGGAGGCGTTTCGAGGAGTACCGCAGGGAGCAGGCCGGCCCGATCGAGAACACGCTGATCGACGAGCTGGCCGACGGCGAGCTCGACCGCGGCGAGTTCCTGCAGCGCGCGACGATGTTCGGCCTCTCCGTCAGCGCGATCGGTGCGGCGCTGGAGCTTTCCGGCCACAACCCGCTCGCGCATGCGGCGCCGGTGGCGCACAAGGTCGGCGGTCGGCTGAAGGTCGGGATCATCCCGCCGCCGGTCTCGTCGCTCGATCCCCACACGTACAAGGACACCGGCGGGCTCCAGACGGGCAGCATCTGCGGTGAGTTCCTCACGCGGGCGACGCAGAGCCTCACGCTGGATCCCGAGCTCGCCACGAGCTGGACGCCGAACGCAGAGGCGACCATCTGGACGTACAAGCTCAGGCCGAACGTCAAGTTCCAGAGCGGCCAGGCATTCGGCGCCGACGACGTCGTCGCCACCTTCGAGCGGCTCGTCGACCCCAACTCCGGGTCGCAGGCCCTGTCGGCGTACAAGGGCGTCCTCTCGCCGGGCGGGACGAAGAGGGTCGACAACCTCACCGTCCAGTTCCACCTCGACGCCCCGACGGCGAGCTTCCCGTACCTGACGAGCTCCACCACGTATCAGGCGATCCTGCTCCCCGCCGACTACAAGACGGGAACCTTCGAGAAGACGCCGCAGACGACCGGGGCGTTCCGGCTCGTCTCGTACACGCCGGGCGTGGGCGCGAAGTTCGAGCGCTTCGCGGGCTGGTGGGGCGGCCGTGCGCCGCTCGACGGGATCGACGTCACCTACTACACCGACGACGCCGCAACGACGGCCGCGCTGCTCGGAGGACAGGTCAACCTGGTCGGGCAGATCAACTTCGCCACCGGCCGGCCGCTGTTCAACAACTCGAACGTGCAGATCTTCAACGCCCGCGGCGCGACGCACCGCCAGGTTTGCATGCGTGTCGACGTGAGGAACCCGCTGCGCGACTGGCGCGTGCGGCAGGCGATCGCCCTGACGCTCGACCGGCCGGCGATCGTGAAGACGCTGTTCGGCACCTTCGCCGACGTCGGCAACGATTCGCCGTTCGCTCCCGTCTACCCGTCGAGGGACCCCTCGGTGCCGCAGCGGAAGAAGAACATCCGCCTGGCGAAGCGGCTGATGGCGGCCGCCGGCTACCGGAAGGGCTTCGCGATCACGCTGACGACGGAGCAGACGGGCGAGATCCCGCAGCTCGCGCAAATCATCCAGCGGTCGGTGCGGGCGATCGGGATCAGGATGAACCTGAAGATCATCACGGCGACCGCCTATTTCGCCGGGTCGCAGTCGGGCCCGCCGACGGGCTGGGGCACGACGCCCTGGCTGAATGCACCGGTCAACATCACCGACTGGGGCCACCGGGCGGTGCCGAACGTCTACCTCACGTCGGCGCTCGAGACGAAGGGAATCTGGAACGCGGCGCACTATGCAAGCGCGAGGTTCGACCGCGCGGCGAAGTCGTACATCGGCGCAATCGCCGTCAAGGACCAGCGGAGGTTCGCGGGCCAGATGCAGCGCATCCTGCTGCACGACACTCCCGTGATCTTCCCCTACTTCTACAACTACCTCGGCGCCGGCTCGAAGAACGTCAAGGGCTACAAGGCCGACGCTCAGGGATCGATCTTCTTCAGCCACACGTCACTCGACTGATCACGACGCACCGCACCTCCGCCCGGCCGCCGAGCACCCGCCCGGCAGCCGGGCGGAGCCAGGATTGACGCGATGATCCGGTTTCTCCTCCAGCGGCTGGGGCTCTCGCTCGTCACGCTCTTCCTGCTCAGCGTGATCGTGTTCGCGACGGCGCAGCTCCTGCCGGGAGACGTCGGCCGGAACATCCTCGGCGGCTTCGCCGACCAGCACTCGGTCGACCTGCTCAACCACCAGCTCGGCATCGACAAGCCGGTGACGACGCAGTACGCGCACTGGGTCGGCCACTTCTTCCGCGGCGACCTGGGGCAGTCGCTCCAGTACCAGGTGCCGGTGTCGAACCTGCTCGGCCCGTCGCTCGTCAACTCCCTCAAGCTCGCCCTCGAGGCGTTCGTGATCGTCGTCCCGCTGAGCATCGTCGGCGGCGTCGTCGCGGCGCTGAAGCAGGGGCACTTCGCGGACCGCACGATCACCATCACCGGCCTCTCCCTCACGGCCGTGCCGGAGTTCGTGACGGCGATCGTGCTGATCATCATCTTCGGCGTCGTGCTCGGATGGCTCCCGGTCACGGCCACCGCGCCGCCGGGAGCGGGCTTCCTGACGCAGGCGAAGTTCCTGCTCCTGCCGGCGCTCGCGCTCGTGATGGTCCTGTTCGGATACATCGCGCGGATCGCGCGCGCGGGGACGATCGAGGCGCTCGACGCCGACTACACGCGCACCGCGTACCTGAAGGGATTGCCGACCGCGGCGGTGATCCGAAAGCACGTGCTGCGGAACTCGCTGCTCCCGACGATCGCCGTGATCGCGACGCAGACCGGCTATCTGATCGGCGGCCTCGTCGTGATCGAGAAGATCTTCAACTACAACGGCATCGGCCAGCGGATCTACGTCGCGGCGCAGAACAAGGACATCACGATGCTCGAGAGCGGCGTCCTGATCGTCGGCATCGTCTACCTCGTCGCGACACTTGCCGCTGATGTCATCTACACGTTCGTGAACCCACGGATCCGGCACGCGGCGGCCGAATGAGTACGGCGCTCCCGGTCCCGGTCCAGGTCCCGTCGGAGAGGCAGCTCGCGCGGCGGGAGACGCTGCGTCAGCTCGTCCGCTCGAAGACGTTTCTCGTCGGCTTCATCGTCGTGGCCTTCTGGGTCTTCTGGGCTCTCGTCGGCGCGGCGCTGACCCCGCGCGATCCGCTCGAGCTGGCCGCGGACGTCCTCGCTCGGCCGTCCTCGACCTACTGGTTCGGGACCGACAGCCTCGGCCTCGACGTCTTCTCGCGCGTTCTCGCCGGCGCGACAGGGATGCTGGAGATCGCGCCGCTCGCGATGCTCCTCGGCGTCGCAGGAGGCACGGTCATCGGCCTCGTGACGGGCTATTTCCGCGGGCTGGTCGACGAGACGATCAGCCGCGTGATCGACGCGGTGCTCGCGCTGCCGGTGATCGTGATCGCGGTCACGGCGATCGTCGCGCTGGGGCCTTCCACGATGACGCTGATCATCGTCATTGGCGTCGTCTTCATCCCGCTCGTGACGCGGACGGTGCGCGCCGCGGTGCTCGCGGAGCGCGAGCTCGACTACGTCCAGGCCGCGCGGCTACGCGGCGAGCGGGCTCCGTACGTCATGTTCGTCGAGATGCTGCCAAACGTTATGGGCCCGATCGTCGTCGAGGCGACTGTGCGGCTCGGCTACGCGATCTTCGCGGTCGCCGGCCTGACGTTCCTCGGCTTCGGCGTGCAGCCGCCGGCGCCCGACTGGGCCCTGCAGGTCGCCCAGAACTACCAGCTGCTCGCGGGCGGCTCGTACTGGTGGACCGTGCTCTTCCCGGCGCTCGCGATCGCGAGCCTCGTCGTCGCCGTCAACCTGATCGCCGACGGCCTCACGCAGGTGCTCGACAGATGAGCGTCCAGGTTTCAGAGACTGCGCCGGCGCTCGAGCTCCGGAACCTCGACGTCGTCTACCGGGTCCGTGGGCGCGATCGCCAGGTGCTGCGCGACGTCTCGCTGACGGTCGAGCGCGGGCGGTCATACGGGCTCGTCGGCGAGTCGGGCTGCGGCAAGACGACGGCTGCGCTCGCGATCGTGCGCTACCTGCCCCGGAACGGGCGCGTCTCGTCCGGATCGATCCTGATCGGCGCGCGCGACGTCGTGAAGCTGAACTACCGCGAGCTGCGACACCTGCGCGCGGAGGACGTCGGCATGGTGTACCAGAACCCCGGCGCGGCGCTAAACCCGGGGATCCGCGTCGGCCGCCAGGTCGCGGAGGTGTTCGTCGTCCGCGGCGTCGACCGCAAGGAGGCGCAGGAGCGCGCGCTCAACGCGCTGCGCACCGTGCAGATCGCCGACCCGGGCTCCGTGATGGAGCGCTACCCGCATCAGCTCTCGGGTGGAATGCAGCAGCGCGTCGTGATCGCGATGGCGCTCGCGAAGGACCCGGCGCTCCTGATTCTCGACGAGCCCACGACCGGACTCGACGCGACGGTCGAGGCCGAGGTGCTCGACCTGATCGCCAAGCTCCAGTCGGAGTTCGAGACCGCGGTTCTCTTCATCAGCCACAACCTCGGCGTGATCGCGAAGATGTGCGAACGCGTCGGCGTCCTCTACGCCGGCCGGCTCGTCGAGGAGGGCGACGCGGAGACGGTCCTCCGCGACCCGCGCCACCCCTACACGGTCGGCCTGATCCGCTGCATCCCGCGCGGCGGCGTGCGCAAGGACCACGGTCGCCTCGACACGATCCCCGGCTTCCTGCCGAACCTCGGCGAGCAGCCGCCGGGCTGCATCTTCGCCGACCGCTGCGCCCTCTCGACCGAGCGCTGCGTGCAGGAGGATCCGCCCCCGTACCAGGCCGGCGGCGGCCACACGAGCCGCTGCCACTACCACGAGTCCGCGCACACCTTGCCGCGGCGTGAAGCGGCCGACCTCGACCTGCCGGTCGTCGACCGAAGAACGGAGCCCGTCGTCCGCTTCGACGATCTCGGCAAGGTCTTCCACCAGCGCGGCCACTCGGTGCACGCGCTCGAGAACGTCTCGGCCGCGATCTGGCCGGGCGAGACGCTCGGGCTCGTCGGCGAGTCGGGCAGCGGCAAGACGACGCTCGCGCGGGCGCTGCTCGGGCTCGTCGCGCCGACGGCGGGAACGGTGGAGTTCGAAGGCCGGCCGCTCGCCGGGCACCTCTCGCGCCGCACCGCCGACGACGTCCGCGCGCTCCAGATCGTCTTCCAGAATCCGGACTCGGCGCTGAACCGGCGCCACACCGTGCGGCGGATCCTGCGGCGCGCCCTGAAGAAGCTCGCCGGGATCACCGGCGCGCCCGCGGAGAAGCGGCTGCTCGAGCTGATGCAGTCCGTCCGCCTCGCCGAGCGCTACGTCAGCGCACGCCCGGCGCAGCTCTCCGGGGGGCTGAAGCAGCGCGTCGCGGTCGCGCGCGCATTCGCAGGCGAGCCGCGGCTCGTCGTGTGCGACGAGCCGACCTCCGCGCTCGACGTCTCGGTGCAGGCGGCGATCCTCAACCTGCTCGTCGAGTTGCAGGCGGAGCGGCGCGTCTCGTATCTCTTCATCTCACACGACCTCGGGGTCGTCCGGTACATCTCCGACCGGATCGCGGTTCTGTACCTCGGCCGCGTGATGGAGCTCGGGCCCGCGGCCGTCGTCTTCGAGGGTCCGCACCATCCGTACACCGAGGCGCTGCTCTCCGCGGTTCCGACCGTGGACGGCGGCGGCCGCGAGCGGATCCGGCTCGAGGGCGAGATCCCGAGTGCCGCCAATCCGCCGTCCGGCTGCGTCTTCCACACGCGCTGCCCGCGCAAGATCGGCGCGATCTGCGAGCAGGAGGAGCCCCCACTGCTCGAGGTCGAAGAGGCGCACCTGATGCGCTGCCACATCCCGATCGATGAGCTGCGGAGGCTGCAGCTCGGGGAGCGGGAGAAGGCGCCCGCGTGAAGATTCGCGCGGCCGTCCTCGAGCGGACGGGCGGCCCACTCACAGTCACGGAGCTCGACCTCGCCGGCCCCGGCCCGGGCGAGGTGCTGGTCCGGCTGCACGCGAGCGGCGTCTGCCACTCCGACCAGAACGCGATCGACGGCACGGCCGAGACGCGCTGCCCCGCCGTGCTCGGGCACGAGGGAGCGGGAGTCGTCGAGGCGGTCGGCGACGGCGTTGTCTCGGTCGCGGCCGGCGACCACGTCGCGCTCTCGTGGGCGCCGTCGTGCGGGCAGTGCTCCGAGTGCCTCCGCGGCCTGCCGCAGCTCTGCGCGGCCGCGTGGCCGGCGATGGGCGTGGGCGGGCTCCTCGACGGGACGTCGCGGCTCTCCCGGGACGGCGAGCCGGTCTACCACTACTCGTTGATCTCGTCGTTCGCCGAGGCGTGCGTCGTGCCGGAGCGCTCCTGCGTCGTCATCCCGAAGGACGTGCCGTTCGAGATCGCCGGGCTCGTCGGTTGCGCGGTGACGACCGGCGTCGGCGCCGTCTGGAACACGGCGCAGACGCGGCCGGGCGACCGCGTCGCCGTCGTCGGCTGCGGCGGTGTCGGCCTCTCGGCGCTGCTGGGCGCGGTCGCCGCCGGCGCGGCACAGGTCGTCGCCGTCGACGTCAGCGAGGCGAAGCTGGAAGTTGCGCGCGAGCTCGGCGCGACGGCCACCGTCATCTGGGCGGGCTCGCCGGAGGACACGGCCGAGGCTGTTCGGGACGCGTCCGGCGGCGGGGTCGACGCGGCGGTGGAGGCGACAGGCAGAGTCGAGGCGATGCTGACGGCCTTCCTCTCGACGCGGAACCGGGGCGCCGCGGTGCTGATCGGGATCCCGCGCGAGGACGCGGTGCTGCCGCTGCCGGCGCTCTCGATCCCGCGCATGGAGCGGCGCGTGCTCGGCTCGATCTACGGCTCGTCGCGGCCGGAGCGGGACTTTCCGCTCATCCTCGACCTCTACCGGCGCGGCCGCCTGCCGCTCGACAAGCTCGTCTCGCACCGGCTGCCGCTCGAGCGCATCGACGACGCGTTCGCGCTGTTGCGCAACGGCGAGGCGCGCCGCGCGGTGCTCGCGCTGTGAACCTGGACGAGCTCGACGGCCGCATCGGCGAGGGCTGGGGCGGCGAGGTGCCGAACGGGAGCCACGTCAACGTCGTCCTCGCGCGCCGCGGCAGTCCGACGGCCGCCGCCGCACTCAGCATGCTCGCGAATCCGACGCCCGGTCACACGCCCGTCCTCGTCACCGTCGGCGAGACCGAGTCCGATTACGAGCCCGTCTGGCCGCCGACGCTGATGATGAACAAGGCGACCGCGACAGAGAACCGCCACCAGACGGTCACGTGGGGCGCAGCGCAGCTCGGGATCGGACAGGGCGTGCTCGATGCGGTCGCCGACGGCGTCATCGAGGCGACCGGTGACCTGCTCGTCCTCGTCGCCGTCTGGGTCGATCCGCGCGCAGACGACGAGACGGCGTTGCGGCTCGCGAACCGCGCCGCGGTGCGGAAGGCGATCGGCACGTGCGTCGAGGGCCGAGACCCGCGCGCGGCCGCGGCGCTCGTCGAGCGGCGCGACGAGCTGCAGAGCCCGTTCTACAGCGGCGACTGATGCGCATCACAGCCGTCGAGACGCGCACGTACCGGTACCCGCTGGACCCGCCGTTCCGCGCAGCTTGGGATCCGGTGCCGCGCGAACAGCAGGAGGCGACGCTCGTCCTCGTGCGGAGCGACGAGGGCGTGACGGGTGTCGCCTCGGGCGGAGACGGATTGCCGGACCGCGCGGTGCTCGAGCGGTTCCTCGTCGGCGTCGACCCGCTCCGCAGCGAGCACGTTCGCGAGGTCTGCGAGACCGTCGATTTTCACGGCGGCCGGCCGTGGGCGGTCGAGATCGCCGTCTGGGATCTCGCCGGCAAGGCGCTCGGCGCGCCGCTCTGGCAGCTGCTCGGCGGGCGGAGCGACCGGCTCCTCGCGTACGCCTCGAGCGGTGAGCTCGTCTCAGCGGAGGTGCGGGCCGCGCGGTGCATCGTGCTGAAGGAGCGCGGCGTGCGCGCGGTAAAGCTCCGCTTCCACCTCGCCGACTGGCGCGACGACCTCGCCGTGGTCCGCGCCGTGCGCGAGGCGGTCGGCGACTCGATGCAGATCATGGTCGACGCGAACCAGGGATGGCGCATGCCCGGCGACGTGCAGCCGCGCTGGGACGTCGCCACGGCCGCGCAGTGTGCACGCGCGCTCGAGGAGCTCGGCGTCTACTGGCTCGAGGAGCCGCTGCGAACCGACGATCCGGACGGGTACGCGAATCTGCGGACCCACACGAGCCTGCGGATCGCCGCCGGCGAGATGATCCGCGGCGCCGGCGAGGCGCGGGAGCTCGTCGTCCGCGGGCACGTCGACGTCCTGCAGGGCGACGTCCTCTTCGCGGGCGGGTTCGGCGGCGCCCGGAGGCTCGCCGCGCTCGCCGACGTGCACGGCCGTGCCTGGTCGCCGCACACGTGGTCGAACGGGCTCGGCCTCGTCGCCAATCTCCACGCCGCGCTCGCGTTCTCGACCGTGCCGTACGTCGAGGTGCCGTTCGACCCGCCGGCCTGGTCGCCCGAGCGCCGCGACTGGCTGCTTCCCGAGCCGCTGGAGATCGCCCCCGACGGTACGATCGCGCCGCCGCCCGGCCCAGGCCTGGGCGTCGAGCTCGACCTCGAAGCCCTCGAGCGCTGGCGCACGGGTTGACGTAGCCCGCACCTGCCCGGGACGGCCCCGTCCCGGGACCTACCCCGGTCCAGGTCCCGGGACGTGTTCCTCAGGGACAAGGGCTTGCCGCGGATGCGCCGCGGATCCTGTTGCCGCGCGCCTGGGAGGAGGGCAGAACGGCCACGTCCCGGGAGCTCCCCCGGTCCAGGTCCCGGGGCATGGCTCCGCTGGACGTGGCGGCCGCCCGGCGGCTCGGCGTAGAGTTTGCGGCATGACCCAGACCGTCGACGACATTCTCACCCGCGTCTCGATCCACGCCCAGGCGTTCGTCGACGGCGAGTACGTCGACGCGCTCTCCGGCGAGACCTTCGATTGCGTCAGCCCCGGCACCGGCACCGTGATCGCGCAGGTCGCCTCCTGCGACGCCGACGACGTCGACCGCGCCGTCGCCGGCGCGCGAGGCGCGTTCGAATCCGGCACGTGGTCTCGGATGGCGCCGAAGAAGCGGAAGCGAACCCTCAAGCGCTTCGCCGAGTTGATCGACGAGAACCGCGACGAGCTCGCACTGCTCGAGACGCTCGACATGGGCAAGCCGATCTCGGACAGCCGCAAGGTCGACGTGCCCGCCGCGGTGGAGACCATCGCGTACTACGGCGAGGCGATCGACAAGGTCTACGACGAGATCGCGCCGACGCATCCCTCGAGCGTCGTGATGCTCGTGCGCGAGCCGCTCGGCGTCGTCGCCGCCGTCGTGCCGTGGAACTTCCCGCTGCTGATGGCGAGCTGGAAGCTCGGGCCCGCGCTCGCGACCGGCAACTCCGTCGTCCTCAAGCCGGCCGAGCAGTCGCCGCTGACCGCGCTGCGCCTCGGGGAGCTCGCGTCGGAGGCGGGGATTCCGGACGGCGTGCTCCAGATCGTCCCGGGCCTCGGCGAGCGCGCGGGGCAGGCGCTGGGCCGCCACATGGACGTCGACATGGTCGCGTTCACCGGCTCCACCGAGGTCGGCAAGTTCTTCCTGCGCTACAGCGGCGAGTCGAACATGAAGCGGCTCGCGCTCGAGTGCGGCGGCAAGTCGCCTCACGTGATCTTCCCGGACTGCGGCGACCTCGACGCCGCCGCGCAGGCTGCCGCCTGGGGCGTCTTCTACAACCAGGGCGAGGTCTGCAACGCCGGCTCGCGGCTGCTCGTCCACGCCGACATCAAGGACGAGTTCCTCGAGCGGATCGCGCGCGTCGCCGAGGGGATCCAGCCGGGCGATCCGCTCGATCCGGAGACGAAGATGGGTGCGATCGTCGACGAGACGCAGCTCGACCGCGTGCTCGGCTACATCGAGGCCGGCAAGGAGGAGGGCGCCGACCTCCGCCTCGGCGGCGAGCGCACGCGCGCCGAGACGGGCGGCTACTTCGTGGAGCCGACGATCTTCGACGCGGTCTCGAACGACATGCGGATCGCGCGCGAGGAGATCTTCGGGCCCGTCCTCTCGGCGATCACGTTCACGGAGGAGGCCGAGGCGATCCGGATCGCGAACGACACCGTCTACGGGCTCGCCGCGGCAGTGTGGACGGACGACGTCAACCGCGCGCACCGGACGGCGCGGGCGATCCGCGCCGGCGTCGTCTGGGTCAACACCTTCGACGCGGGCGACATCACGTCCCCGTTCGGCGGCTTCAAGCAATCCGGCTTCGGACGGGACAAGTCGATCCACGCGCTCGACAAGTTCACCGACCTGAAGTCGATCTGGATCCAGCTTCGCTAGCGCGGCGAACCCAGCGGTCGCGCCGATTCGAGGCGGACCGTTGACACGCCGAGCGGCAGCCCGCGAGGATCAGGCGAGATCCCGATCGAGGAGGGGACGATGAGCGAGCAGTCGCAGGTCGAACAGCTGGTGCGCGACCTCTCCGACGGCCGCCTCGACCGCCGCACCTTCCTGCAGCGCGCCGCCGCCGCAGGGCTCGCACTCGGCACCGCGAACGCTCTCGCGGGCGCCCTCGGCGCCGACTCGGCGTTCGGATCTACCAGGGCCGCCGGAGTCCTGCGCGTCCGCGCCGTCGGCGACGTCCAGAACATGGACCCGGCGTTCATCCCCGGCTCGAACGAGGGCGCCGTGCTGGCGAACGTCTACGAGGGGCTCGTCGCCTTCAAGCCGGGCACTTACAACCTCGTCCCGGTGCTCGCGGACAAGTGGCAGCCCTCGAACGACGGGCTCCGCTACCACTTCACGCTCCGGAAGGGCGTCAAGTTCCACGGCGGCTACGGCGAGGTGACCGCGGCGGACGTCAAGTTCTCGTTCGAGCGAACGGCGGGCCTGACCAGTCCGGCGATCGAGTCGCCGTACAAGAGCGACTGGGCCGCGCTCGGGGAAGTGCGCGTCACCGGCCGCTACAGCGGGACGATCATCCTCAAGAACAAGTTCGCCCCCCTGCTGACGAACACGCTGCCGGGCTTCGACGGCTACATCGTCTCGAGAAAGGCGGTCAGCGACCTCGGCGACGATTTCGCGCATCACCCGATCGGAACGGGCCCGTACGAGTTCGTGTCGTGGACGCCGGGTCAGAAGACCGTCCTCAGGAAGTTCGAAGGCTACGGCGGCAGCTGGCAGCGCCACGTGAAGGCGCCGATCTGGAGCGGGATCGAGTTCGTACCGATCTCGGTCTCCAACGCGGCGACGATCGCGATCCAGAGCGGCGCGGTCGACTGGGGCCCGATCGGGCCCGAGGCGGTCAACAGCTTCAAGTCGGACTCGAAGTTCAGAGTCGACGCCCGTACGACGCTCAATTACAGCTGGATCGGCATGAACATCGCTCACCCGAACCTGAAGGACGTCAACGTGCGCCGTGCGATCCGCGCTGCGATCGACGTGCCCTCGATTCTGGCGGCCGCGTTCGACGGCAAGTGGAGCCGGGCCAGGTCTCTCCTGGCGCCGGGGATGCCGGTGGGCTACTGGAAGCAGGCCCCGGCCTACGCGCGCGACGTCAACAAGGCGAAGAGCTTCCTTGCCAGGTCGGGCGTGAGCGGCCTCGAGCTGACCATGGCTGCATCGAAGACCGCCGTCGGCGGCCAGACGATCGCCGAGATCGTGCAGGCGAACCTGGCCGACATCGGCATCAAGGTGCAGGTACTCGTCCAGGACCGCTCGGTCTTCAACCAGCTCGGGGGCGACGCCCAGAAGAACCGCCAGCTCTTCTACGAGCTCTTCACGACGCCGACCCCGGAGCCGTCGTTCGCCACCGAATGGTTCACCTGCGGCCAGGTCAACGTCTGGAACTGGCAGTCGTGGTGCAACAGGCAGTTCAGCACTTGGGACGCCCAGGCCATGAAGACCCTCGATCCCGAGATCCGGTCGGACCTCTACATCAAGATGCAGAAGCTCTGGGATCAGAAGGCGAACGTCGTCTGGGTCGCATGGCCGACGGCCTACTTCGCGGGCAAGAAGGCAATCAAGCCGTCGCTGCAGCCCTCCGGCTTCTACCAGACCTGGGACTTCCGCCAGACATAGGGGCCCTCCGGATACCTGGGGTGGTGTCGTGCTCCAGTACCTGATCAAGCGGATCGGGATGGCGTTCCTCGTCGCCGTCCTGCTCATGGTCTTTCTCGCGCTGCTGGTGCACGCCGTCCCCGGCGATCCCGTCAATGCGATCCTCGGCCAGAGGTCGACGCCGGAGCTCGTCCGGACGGTGCGCGAGCAGATGGGGCTCGACAAAACGGTGCCGGCGCAGGTGGCGCAGTTCGTCGGGCATGCCTTTCAGGGCGACCTCGGTCACGACTTCGTCAGCAACCTGCCCGTGACGAACCTGATCCGGAACGCGCTCCCGCATACGATCGCGCTCGCCGTCTCGAGCCTCGCGCTCGCCATCCTGTTCGGCATCCCGCTCGGCGTGCTGGCCGCGACCCGCCCCAACGGCATCCTCGACCGGCTCACCGGTGTCGTCTCGATCTCGCTGATCACGACGCCGTCCTACATCGCCGGCCTGTACCTCCTGCTCCTCTTCTCCCTGACCGTCGAGCTCTTCCCGGCGGTCGGGACCGGAAGCTTCTCCCACCCGATCGGCTACCTGCAGCACCTCGTGCTGCCTGCGGTGGCGCTCGCGCTCGGCTGGATCGGCTACTTCGCGCGTCTCGTCCGGACGAGCATGCTCGAAATTCTCAACGCGAACTACATCCGGACGGCGTACGCCTACGGGTTGCGCGAGAGCGTCATCGTCTACCGACACGCGCTGAAGAACGCGATCATTCCAACCGTCGCCGTACTCGGCGTGGGCCTCGGCGAGCTGATGGGCGGCGCGGTCTTCGTCGAGGTCATCTTCAGCCGGGTCGGGCTGGGATCGCTGATCGTCGAGTCGATCGAGACGCGGAACTACCCGGTCGTGCAGGGCTGTGTGTTGACGGTCGCGCTGCTGTTCGTCCTCGCCAACCTCCTGGCCGATCTCTCGTACCGTTTTCTCGACCCGCGAATCCGCGTCGAGGAGTCGACCTAGTGACGGTCTCGGTCCCACCGCTCCCGCGCCGTGCCCGGCTCCCGGGCCGCGGGTCGCTGCCCGTCCGTGTCGCGCGAAACCCGGCGGGGCTGTTCGGGATCTTCGTCGTGACCGGGCTGCTCGTGCTCGTGGCGTTCGCGCCCCAGATCGCTCCCTACGACCCCGCGCACCAGGACATCGTCAACCGGTTACAGGGCCCCTCCGCGAACCATCTGCTCGGCACCGACCAGCTCGGGCGCGATCTCCTCTCTCGGCTCATCTTCGGCGTCCGCATCGAGCTGCAGGTCGCGGTCCCCGCGACGCTCGGCGCCCTCGCGCTCGGCCTGCTGCTCGGGCTCGCGGCGGGCTACCTCGGGGGCCGGGCCGACAACGCATTGATCGTGGTAATGGATGCCATCCAGGCGTTCCCCGCCGTGATACTCGCTCTGACGATCCTCGCCCTCCTCGGCCCGTCGCTCCGGAACGTCGCGATCGTGCTCGCCGTTGCCTTCGCGCCGGCCTATGCGCGCGTGGCGCGGGCGCTCGTCCTCGCCGTGAAGCAGAACCCGTACATCGAGGCGGAGCGGTCGCTCGGGGCGAGCAGTCCCCGGATCGTTCTCGCGCACATCGTGCCGAACATCCTTCCGCCGCTCCTGACGCTCGTCGCCATGAACCTGCCGAGTGCGATCGGAGCCGAGGCCGGCCTCTCGTTCCTCGGGCTCGGGGTGCAACCCCCGACTCCCTCCTGGGGTGTGATCCTCGCGGACGGCTTCGAGCACGTGCGCGACGCGCCGTGGGCCGTCATCTGGACGGGTCTGACCCTGATGGCCACGACGCTCGGCTTCACATTCCTCGGGGAGGCGTTGCGCGACCAACTCGACCCGAGGCTCGCCGGGGCGCTGCATTGAGCGAGCCGCTGCTCAGGGTCGAGGGCCTCGAGGTCGTCTACCGGGTGCAGGGGCGGAGGCTCCCTGCGGTCACCGACCTGAGCTTCGACGTGGCGCCGGGCGAGATTCTCGGCATCG
>Ga0066710_100002491_pt1 | contig 14905 bp, 14 predicted proteins | sample GraSoiAngelo_159_FD_79666 | JGI IMG/M metagenome (GOLD analysis project Ga0066710, IMG submission 79666) | Grasslands soil microbial communities from the Angelo Coastal Reserve, California, USA - 14_1009_16_40cm | ecosystem: Environmental > Terrestrial > Soil > Grasslands | place: USA...
GCTCGATGTGAACGAGGAGATCGCCGACATCCTGATCTCGGAAGGCTTTACCAGCCTGGAAGAGGTGGCTTATGTGCCGCTGCAGGAAATGCTGGAAATCGAGTCATTTGATGAAGATACCGTCAACGAATTGCGTACCCGCGCCAAAGATGCCCTTCTGACGATGGAAATCGCCAAGGAAGAAAAAGCCGAAGGCGTGTCGCAGAACCTGCGTGACGTTGAAGGCCTCACACCCGAGATGATGGCCAAGCTCATTGAGGCGGGCATCAACACCCGCGACGACCTGGCCGATCTGGCCGTGGACGAACTTACCGATATCACCGGCCAGTCTGCGGACGAGGCCACAGCCCTGATCATGACGGCACGCGCCCATTGGTTTACCAATGACGCTGCTGATACCGCTGCACCCGCAGTGGCTCAAGAGCAATGATCATGGAGGCCAGTCAGGAAAACAAAATATGTCCAGTACCACTACCGTCGCTGAATTCGCAGCTGAATTGAATAAACCTACCGCCATCCTGATCGAGCAATTGACCAGCGCGGGCGTCGCCAGGACGCAAGCCGGTGATACCCTGTCCGAGGCGGACAAGCAGAGGCTGCTCGGCTATCTGCAGGCCAGCCATGGCACCGTCACGGCTGAACGCAAAAAAATCACGTTGGTGAAGAAGTCCACCAGCGAGATCAAGCAGGCCGACGCCACCGGCAGGGCCCGCACCATTCAGGTGGAAGTCCGCAAAAAGCGCACCTTCGTCAAGCGCGAGGATGGCTTCGACGTGCCTGCCGAAGAAGTGCCGGTCGAGCCTGCCGCTGCGCCGCAGGCTCCGGTCGTTGATGATGCCGAGTTGATTCGCCGTGAAGAAGAGGCCAGCCGCCATGCCGAGTTGCTGCGTCGCCAGGAAGAAGAGCTGACGGAAAAACGCCGCCTGCGTCAAGAGCAGGACGCCAAGGAAGCGGCACGCGAGCAGGAGCGCCTGGCCGCAGAAAAGAGCGCCCAGGCCGCCGCCGAAGCGGCTGAGGCCGCCAAGGCCGCAGAGAAGGCCAAATCCGTCGCCGAAAAACCCAAAGTGGCTGCCAAGCCTGAAGCCACTGCAGCGACCAAAGTCGCTGAAACTGCGGCTGCGGAGCAAGCCACCAAAGTAGCCGCCACCAAAGCTGCCGATGCGGCGGCTGTGCAGGCCGCAGCCAAAGCCAAGGCCACCGCAGAATTTCAGGCGGATGCCGCCAAAGCCCAGGATCTCCAGGAGCGTCGCCGCAAGGCCGAGGCGGAAGCCGCAGGCATCCGCGCCATGTTGTCTGCGCCCAAGCGCGTACTGGTGCCGCATGTGGATCCCAAGATTGCCATGAAGGGCACGCTGCACAAGCCGGCCGGTGCGCCCGGCGCAGCCAAGCCCGCCGTTGCCGGTGCGCCGACTGCCGCTGCCGCCGGTGCTGCGGGCAAGAAGGAAGTCAAGTCAGAGAACCTGTCTTCGACCTGGAAAGACGATGCCGCCAAGAAGAAGGGCCTTCCGAGCCGTGGCGCGCCCGTCATTCCGGGCCGTGGCAGTTTCCGCGCTGGCCCGCGTGGCCGCCGCAGCAACGACCGCGACGCACGTCCCGAGTCCACTTTTGTAGCGCCCACCGAATTCAAGGTGCTTGAGGTTCATGTGCCGGAAACCATTACCGTGGCGGAACTGTCGCACAAAATGAGCGTCAAGTCTTCCGAGGTGATCAAGCACCTGATGAAGCTCGGCCAGATGGTCACCATCAACCAGCCGCTGGACCAGGACACCGCCATGATTGTGGTGGAAGAAATGGGCCACAAAGCGGTGACCGCCGCGCTGGACGACCCGGAAGCCTTTACCGATGACGACATGCAGGGTCTGCAGGCGGAATCGCTGCCGCGCGCACCGGTGGTGACGGTCATGGGCCACGTGGACCATGGCAAAACCTCGCTGCTCGACTACATTCGTCGGGCCAAAGTGGCGGCCGGTGAAGCGGGCGGCATTACCCAGCACATTGGCGCTTACCACGTCGAAACGCCGCGCGGCGTGATCTCGTTGCTGGATACCCCCGGCCACGAGGCGTTTAGCGCCATGTGTTGCCGCGGCGCCCAGGCGACCGACAGCGTAACTCTGTGTGTGGCCGCTGATGACGGCGTGATGCCGCAGACCAAAGAGGCCATCAAGCATGCCAAGGCGGCCGGCGTTCCCATCGTGGTGGCGATCAACAAGATCGACAAGCCCGATGCGAACCTGGACCGTGTCAAGGGCGAGCTGGTGACCGAAGAGGTGGTGCCTGAGGAGTTTGGCGGTGATTCACCGTTCGTGCCGGTTTCCGCGCGCACGGGTGCCGGTATCGACCAGTTGCTGGAACAGGTGCTGCTGCAGGCCGAGGTGCTGGAGCTCAAGGCTCCTGTCGATGCCATGGCCAAGGGCCTGGTGATTGAGGCCCAACTCGACAAGGGGCGCGGTCCGGTCGCCACCGTGCTGGTTCAGTCCGGTACGCTGAAGGCCGGCGACGTGGTGCTGGCGGGCTCGACCTATGGCCGCGTGCGCGCCATGCTCGACGAAAACGGCAAATCGATCAAGAGCGCTGGTCCTTCCATTCCGGTGGAAATCCAGGGCCTGACGGAAGTGCCGCAGGCCGGCGACGAATTCATGGTGATGACGGACGAGCGCCGAGTCCGTGAAATCGCTACCTACCGCGCCGGCAAGTTCCGCAATACCAAGCTGGCGAAGCAGCAGGCTTCCAAGCTGGAGAACATGTTCTCCGACATGACGGCCGGCGAAGTCAAGACGCTGCCCATCATCATCAAGGCCGATGTGCAGGGTTCGCAGGAAGCGCTGGCGCAGTCGCTGCTCAAGCTCTCGACCGACGAGGTCAAGGTTCAACTGGTGTACTCCGGCGTTGGCGGTATTTCCGAATCCGACGTGAATCTGGCCATCGCCTCCAAAGCCGTGCTGATAGGTTTCAACACCCGTGCCGACGCGCTGGCGCGCAAGCAGGCCGAGCACAACGGCGTTGATATTCGTTACTACAACATCATCTATGACGCTGTGGACGAGCTCAAGGCCGCCATGTCCGGCATGCTGACGCCCGACAAGCGGGAAGAAGTCATCGGTACCGCCGAGATACGCCAGGTGTTCAAGGTCAGCAAGATCGGCTCCATCGCCGGCTGTATGGTCACCGCCGGTGTGGTTCGCCGCACCGCCCGCTTGCGCCTGCTGCGCCAGAACGTGGTCATCTTCACGGGTGAACTTGACTCGCTCAAGCGCTTCAAGGACGATGTGAAAGAGGTCAAGGAAAGCTTCGAGTGCGGTTTGAACATCAAGAACTACAACGATATCCAGGAAGGCGATATTCTGGAGTTCTTCGAGATCAAAGAGGTTGCGCGCACTTTGTAAAGCGCGCCACCATATCGGGCTCATTGCCGCGTTGCAGCCGTCCTGCACTGAACCCGATCTCGTGATTGCTTAGTGATTGATTAAATTGTGAGAAAAAAGAGTTCCGCACCCAACCGCAGCTTTCGTATTGCCGATCAGATCCAGCGGGATCTGACGGAGTTGATCGCGCGCGAATTGAAAGACCCCAGGGTCGGCATGGTGACGCTGCAGGCGGTTGAAGTGACGCCCGACTATGCCCATGCCAAGGTGTTTTTCAGCGTGCTGGTCGGCGACCCGAAAGCGTGCGAAGAAGCACTGAACCAGGCCGCCGGGTTTTTGCGCAACGGCCTGTTCAAGCGCCTGATGACGCACACGGTGCCTACCCTGCATTTTCACTTTGACCGCACCACCGAACGGGCGGCCGACATGAACGCCTTGATTGCCAAGGCCGTTTCTTCGCGCGCCCAGGACGACTAAAGCGTACCGTTCCCCTTTGGCAGGCTCGGGGTGAACGGTACCCCACCGCGAGCGGATGTTCCGTTCGCGATGAGCTTGTCGAAACGCTTATGTCCACACCTTCCAGTCACCGCCAGGCGCCCCTTCGCCAAAAGATTCAGCGACGTCCCGTACACGGCGTGCTGCTGCTCGACAAGCCGCTGGGCCTGTCGAGCAATCAGGCGCTGCAAAAAGCCAAATGGCTGCTGCGGGCGGACAAGGCCGGCCACACCGGCACGCTGGACCCGCTGGCCACCGGCGTGCTGCCGCTGTGCTTTGGCGCCGCCACCAAGTTCAGCCAGATTCAGCTGGACGCCGACAAAACCTATGAGGCCCTGCTGCTGCTGGGCCGGAAAACCAGCACGGGCGATGCCGAAGGCGATGTGATTCAAACCCGGCCCGTGCCCGAGATCTCGCCCGAGCTGCTGCAAGCGCTGACGCAGCGCTTTACGGGGCCCCTGGCACAGGTTCCGCCCATGTACTCGGCGCTGAAGAAAGACGGCAAGGCGCTGTACGAATACGCCCGCAAAGGCGAGGACGTGGAGCGGAAAGCCCGCCACATCACGATTCATAAGCTCAATATGGATCTGGCCCAGGACGAACGGGCACAAGCAGCTATCAAAATCATAGTGACCTGCAGCAAGGGTACTTACATCCGCACGCTGGGTGAGGACATTGGCGAAGCGATTGGCTGTGGTGCGCACCTGGGGTCGCTGCGGCGGCTGGGAACCGGTGGTTTTGAGGCCGGGCAGTGCGTGACGCTGGCGGCACTGGAAGCCATGACCGAGCCCGAGCGCGAAGCCTGTTTATTGCCGCCGCAGTCGCTGGTGGCGGCCTACCCGTCTGTCACATTGGATGCCGATAATGCAGGACGGTTTTTAAGCGGCCTGCGCCGTCGGGGCGAGCCCGGCCAGTGGGGCGCTGACGCGCCGCTGGTGCAGGTCTATGGCGTCAGTCCTGGCAGCGCGCCTGCGTTTCTGGGCTCTGCCCATGTTACGGCCGATGAGCTGATTCCGCAGCGTTTGCTGAGTCCGATGGAAGTGCAGAATATTTTGCAAGCTGCCCCAAGTTTTACGGTCGCGCCAGCTGGCGACGGCGTCTCCTCTTTCCAACATTAACCCTGAATCTGTTTCGAGTCTTCCTGAAAGCCAACCATGAGCCATAAACAAATCCGCAATATCGCCATCATCGCCCACGTTGACCATGGCAAAACCACCATGGTCGACCAGTTGCTGCGCCAGTCCGGCACCTTTGCCGAGCACGAAAAAGTGGTCGACACCGTGATGGACAACAACGCCATCGAAAAAGAGCGTGGCATCACCATCCTGGCCAAGAATTGCGCCGTGACCTGGGAAGGCACGCACATCAACATCGTGGACACCCCCGGCCACGCCGACTTCGGTGGAGAAGTGGAACGCGCCTTGTCCATGGTCGACGGTGTGGTGCTGCTGATTGACGCGCAGGAAGGCCCCATGCCCCAGACGCGTTTTGTGACCAAGAAGGCGCTGGCCCTGGGCTTGAAGCCCATCCTGGTGGTGAACAAGGTGGACAAGCCCGGTGCGCGCCCCGATTACGTGGTCAACGCCGCTTTCGACCTGTTCGACAAGCTAGGCGCCACCGATGAACAGCTGGATTTCCCCGTGGTTTACGCCTCGGGCATCAACGGCTGGTCCTCGCTGGAAGAGGGCCCGCCGAATGAACAGTGGGGTCCCGACATGTCGGCCCTGTTCAATACCATCCTCAAGCACGTGCCTGCGCAGAAGGGCGATCCTGCCGCGCCGCTGCAACTGCAAATTTCCGCACTCGACTTTTCGACCTTTGTGGGCCGGATTGGCGTCGGCCGCATCAGCCAGGGCACCATCAAGCCCATGATGGATGTGGTGGTGATGGAAGGCACGGACGGCAAAGCCGTCAAAGGCCGGATCAACCAGGTGTTGACCTTTCAAGGCCTGGAACGCGTGCAAGCCACCGAAGCCGGTCCAGGCGAAATCGTGCTGATTAACGGCATTGCTGACATCGGCATCGGCGTGACCATCACCGACCCGGTCAATCCGGCGCCGTTGCCCATGCTCAAGGTCGATGAACCGACCCTGACGATGAACTTTTGCGTCAACACCAGCCCGCTGGCCGGCCGTGAGGGCAAGTTCGTCACCAGCCGCCAGATCTGGGACCGCCTGCAAAAAGAACTGCAACACAACGTGGCCCTGCGCGTCAAGGAAACCGACGAAGAAGGTATCTTTGAAGTCATGGGCCGCGGCGAACTGCACCTGACCATCTAGCTGGAAAACATGCGCCGCGAGGGCTACGAACTGGCTGTTTCCAAGCCGCGCGTCGTGTACAAGGATGTGGAAGGCGTGCGCTACGAGCCCATCGAAATGGTCACCGTCGACATCGAAGACCAGCACCAGGGCGGCGTGATGCAGGCTTTGGGCGAGCGCAAGGGTGAACTGGTGAACATGGAGCCGGATGGCCGTGGCCGTGTACGCCTGGAGTACCGCATCCCGGCTCGTGGCCTGATCGGTTTCACCAACGAATTCCTGAACCTGACGCGCGGCTCGGGCCTGATCTCCAACATCTTCGACAGCTACGAGCCGCACAAGGGCGACATCGGCGGCCGCAAGAATGGCGTGCTGATTTCCATGGACGATGGTGAAATTTTCACCTACGCGCTGGGCAAGCTGGACGACCGCGGCCGCATGTTCGTCAGGGCCAATGACCCGGTGTACGAAGGCATGATTGTCGGCATCCACAGCCGTGACAACGACCTGGTGGTCAACGCCACCCGCACCAAGCAGCTGACCAACTTCCGCGTCAGTGGCAAGGAAGACGCAATCAAAATCACCCCTCCGATCGAATGCACGCTGGAATACGGCGTGGAATTCATTGAAGACGACGAACTGGTCGAAATCACGCCCAAGTCCATCCGTCTGCGCAAGCGCTACCTGAAAGAAAGCGAACGCAAACGCGCTGGTCGTTGATCTTTCATGACCCAAGGCAAGGCCGCTGTCATGCAGCGGCCTTTTTCATGCCATCTTTTTTTAGCTGCAGGTGTCCATCGCGCAGGTCGTTTCATGAAACTCACGCATTCCAGGGCGGTGGCCCTGATGATTCTTATCACCCTGATGTGGTCCATCGCCGGTGTCGTGACAAGGCACCTGGAGTCGGCGCGCAGCTTTGAGGTGACCTTCTGGCGCAGCTTCTTCACGGCGCTGTCGCTGCTGGTCATTCTTCCGGTTTTCCGGGGAAGGGCGGTGTTTTCCGTCATTCGCAAGGGCGGCCTGGCCTTCTGGCTGTCCGGCGTGTGCTGGAGCATCATGTTCACCGCCTTCATGGTGGCGCTGACGATGACGACCGTGGCCAATGTGCTGGTGACCATGGCCCTCAGTCCCTTCGTCACGGCCTTGCTGGCCCGCATCTTCACCGGCCACCGTATCCCGCCGCGCACCTGGATGGCCATCGCGCTGGCCGGTGCAGGCATTGCCTGGATGTACGGGGGGGAAATGGACCTGGCCAGCAATCTTGGCGGAACGCTGGTCGCGCTGATGGTGCCGCTGGCCAGCGCCGCCAACTGGACGGTGGTGCAGCACAGCCGCGCCCATGGCAAGAACATCGACCTGGTGCCCGCCGTGCTGCTGGGCGCGGTGATTTCTTCGCTTGCGGCCTTGCCGCTGGCGTTGCCGTTTGCGGCCACGCCGCATGACATGGGCCTCTTGGGCCTGCTCGGGCTGGTTCAGCTGGCGATTCCCTGCGTGCTGTCGGTCATGTGCGCCGGCGTGCTGAAGGCGCCCGAAGTGGCGCTGCTGGCGCTGCTGGAAGTGATTTTCGGCATTCTGCTGGCCTGGCTTGGGGCGGGCGAGGCGCCTGGCGCCAGCGTGCTGACGGGCGGTGCGCTGGTCATAGGCGCGCTGGTGGTGAATGAACTGATTGGATGGCGACAAAGAGCATGAGCGAATCAATGACGAAGACGGATGTAAGGAGCGACATTTTGGTGGAGCGGCGCGGCAGTGCCGGCCTCATTACCCTGAACCGGCCCAAGGCGCTCAATGCGCTGAGCCTGCAAATGGTGCGCGATTTGACGGCTACCCTGCGGGCCTGGCGCGACGACCCGGCGGTGCTGCTGGTGGCGATTCGCGGCACCAACAAGGTGGGGCGGCCGGGCAGCCCGGAAAGCCTTTTTGGCGGCTTCTGCGCCGGTGGCGACATCCGTTTTTTCCATCAGGCCGCGCTCGCCGGTGACACTGCGCTGGAAGATTTTTTCACCGAGGAGTACCGTCTCAATCACCTGATCCAGACCTATCCCAAGCCTTGCATCGCCTTCATGGACGGCGTGGTGATGGGCGGCGGCATGGGTATCAGTCAAGGTGCCAAGGTCCGCATCGTCACCGAGCACACCAGGATGGCCATGCCCGAAACCAATATCGGGCTGTTCCCGGACGTTGGCGGCGGTTATTTCCTGAGCCGCTGCCCGGGCCATGTTGGCGAGTACCTGGCGCTGACCGGCGAAGTGATAGGTGCCGACGAGGCGATCGGCCTTGGCCTGGCAGATGTCAAGCGGGAGGCCGCCAGCCTGCCGGCCCTGTGGGACGAACTGGGCAACCGGACTTTTGACTCCGCCGCCGCCGCGGATCAATGGATTGCTACTGAATTAATAGCTGGTTACGCCCGTACTGATTGGGCTACAGCTAAAATCGATGCTTGCTTTTCATTGCTGCGAGTGAAACACATCATCGATGCGCTGGAAGGCGCGCAAGACCCATGGGCGCTTAAAACAGCCGCCATTCTGCGCAAGCGTTCGCCCTTGATGCTGCATGTGGCACTGGAGCAGATTCGCCGGGCCCGCGGCATGAGCCTGGCCGACGATTTGCGCATGGAGCGCGACATTGTGCACCACTGCTTTCACCTGCGTCCGGGGGCAGAGAGCGACACGGTCGAGGGTATACGCGCGCTGACCATCGACAAGGACCACAAGCCCCGGTGGAGTCCCGCGCGAATTGAAGATGTGAAGCCGGGCATGGCCGACGCATTTTTTGCCAGCCCCTGGACGGCCGACGCCCATCCCCTGCGCGACCTCCAGGCGGCCTAGGCTCTGTTGACGTTATTTTGCCTGTGCGAACGGGGTGAAAACAGCGCCAATCAAGGCGTGCGACGACGGCCAGACTCCAGTCTGGCCTAGGAGCGCAACGCTGAGTGGCGCTGTTTTCACCCCGTTCCCTTCGGGTTGCGGTCAAAAAGGCCTTGCGCGGCGTTGCAAAGCCTCACCGGGGTCTACCCCGGCTTCGTTTTGCGCCTTGCTCAAGGCCTTTTTGAGCCGCAACGCACAGGCAAAATAACGTCAACAGAGCCTAGGGCTGCAACTGCTGGTAGACCGCCTGCGCGAGCTGCATCAGGCCTTCACGCGGCAGTTTGCCGGCCAGCGCATAACCGAAACCCTGATCCACCCAGTAAAAGTCGTGGATTGGGCCGTCAGTCGAAAAACTGAAGACCGTCTCGCGGTTGGCCGCCGCGCTGGTGTCGCCATTGAGGGCGCCCAGATACAGCGTGACGCGCTCGCCGCCCGCGTTCTGAAACATGAACTGCGCTCGCGCCCCCGCATCGCCTGGCAGCAGACGCCCGCCCACTAGCTCGAAGCCCTGCGCCGACAAATTGGGCACCTTCAAGGGCTTGCCCAGGCGTTTGGACAGCCACTGGACCAGATGCTCCTGCTGCGCGGCCGTGACCTCGACCGGATGGCGCACCTCCGGCACATACACCACATGTGCCACGGCCGCCTGGCGTGCAAACTCCTGGCTCGTGCCCCGGGCCTTGGCCAGCACCTGGGCGCTTTCCTTCGGCCACTGTGACATCGATTGCCCGTGCCATTGCCCATGTGCAAGCCAACCCACACCAAAAGCCAGCGCGACACTGGCAGCCATGCCGCCCCAGCGCCGCCACTGGTCAAACTGTTGGTGCGACCTGGCCGCCCGTTGCGCTGCCGCCAGCAAGGTCGGAGGAAGCGGCTCACTCAGCAGCGGTCTATGCAGCTTGCGCAGGGCCTCGCGTTGCGCCCGCCAGGCGCTTAACGTGGCCGTGGCCACCGCATCATTGGCCAGCCGCGTTTCCAGTGCTGCGCACTCAGGCGGCGACAGCCGACCATCGAGCAGGGCGTGCAGCTCGCTTTCAGGCACGGAGTTGGGCGTGCGAAGCGGATCCATGGGGACATTCAGAGAGGTCATGGGAGTCTATGCAACACCGGCTTGCTGCCCACGGTTCGCAGGGCCGCCGCTCTGTTGGGGTTGCCTTCCATCAGTTCGCGCAGGCGGGCACGCGCCCGTGACAGGCGCGACATCACCGTGCCCACCGGCACGCCCGTGATCTTGGCCACCTCTTCATACGACATGTCTTCCAGGCTGACCAGCAGCAGCGCGGCGCGCTGGTCTTGCGGCAGCCGCATCAGGCAGCGGTGCAAGTCCAGGGCCATGTCCAGGCCCGTGTCAATGGCAATGAGTTCGTCGTTGACGTCTTCCATATCAACCAACCTTCCCGTGTTGGGCTGCCGGGCCGAGCTCCGCACCTGATTGGCGAACTGGTTGTGCATCAGCGTGAAGAGCCAGGCGCGCAGGTTGGAGCCCGCCGTCCACAAGCGCCATTTGCTGCAGGCCCGCTCGAGCGTGTCCTGCACCAGGTCGTCGGCGGCCCAGGCATCGCCCGTGAGCACACGGGCGTAGCGCCGCAGTCCAGGAATCTGGGCAATGAGCTCAGAGCGATCCATGGGCTACGGAGGGCGTTGCCAGGGTCGGGCCGGTAATCAGGCGGACCTCAGGGTTTGGCGATGTGCCACACACCCTGCACGCCATCGCCGGTCTTGTCGCCCGGCTTGGTGTCCTTGATCCAGTAGTACAGCGGTTTACCCTTCATGGCCCACTGCTTCTTGCCATCATCGCGGGTGATGGTCATGTAGTCGCCCGAGGCCTGGTCGGTGTCGGCGGCTATCAGCGGCGGCCAGTTGGTGGCGCAAGGGCCGTTGCAGACCGACTTGCCGCTGCCGGCAACGTCACGATCAAGGGTGTAGAGCGTCATTCCATTGGGACCGACCAGCATGCCGTCGACTATTTTGGCGGGGCTCTGGGCATACATGGAGGCGCAGGCCCCAAGCAGCCCTGCGGACAGGGCGGCAACGGTCAAGAGTTTCATGGAGTTCTCCTTGGGTAGTTGTTAGCTGTTAGCGCAGAACATGTCTGCACCCCATAAACACCGGTGACACCTGGATTATTCCATCAACCCCGCAAAAATTTTTCAAACTCAGAAGCTGGACGGCTTCTTGCCCCGTGCTGTCTAACGGTTTCTTGACTTCATGGCACGCTCCACCTCGCGCTTGCCTTCACGGTCCTTGATGGTATCGCGCTTGTCGTGTTCGCCCTTGCCCTTGGCCAGGCCGATCTCGCACTTCACCTTGCCCGCCTTCCAGTGCATGTTCAGCGGCACCAGCGTGAAGCCTTTTTGCTCTATTTTCCCCACCAGGCGGCGAATCTCGTCCTTGTGCATCAAGAGCTTCTTGGTGCGCACGGAGTCGGGGCGAACATGGGTCGATGCGGTGCCCAGGGGATTGATCTGGCAGCCAATGATGAAGAGTTCGCCATTGCGTATCACCACGTAGCCGTCGGTCAGCTGGACCTTGCCTTCGCGCACCGACTTGACTTCCCAGCCCTCCAGCACCATGCCCGCCTCAAAGCGTTCTTCAATGTGGTAATTGAAAATGGCTTTTTTGTTGTCGGCAATGCGTACTGCGGCGGCGGCCGCTTTGGCGTTTGGTTTTTTGGAGGGGGATGCTTCTTTGGTGGCCATGTGTAAGAGTTGTGGGCAGTATCGGCTAATACAATTACGCCCAGCCTTTGATTGTATGAAAACCGTTCACAAGTCCGTTTTGATCTGGTACAGCGCAACCGAAATGTTTGCACTGGTCACCGACGTCGCCAATTACCCCCAATTTTTGCCCTGGTGTGACCGGGCTTCGGTGCTTGAGGAAACTGCCCATGGCATGACCGCCAAAGTCGGAATTTCCATTGCCGGCCTGACGCAAAGCTTCACCACGCGCAACGTTCACGAAAAAGACCGCAAAGTCAGCCTCAAGCTGGTGGATGGCCCTTTCTCGAGGCTCGATGGTGAGTGGAGCTTTCACCCCTTGGGCAACGCCCTGCAGCGCGCCTGCAAAGTTGAGTTTATCTTGCGCTATGGCTTTGACAATGCGGCGCTGGCGGGACTGGTGGGCCCGGTATTCGACAAGATTGCGGGCAGCTTGGTGGATGCCTTCGTTAAAAGGGCTGGCCAGGTCTATGACGGGGCGTGAAGAACGGTGTTCGCTTGAAAATAGCTCTTGTTTATTCGCCAGCACCCCGGCAGGTTCGCGAATGGCTCCTGGAGCTTGCGGCGGGCGCCACGGTAGGGCAGGCCCTTGCCGGGTGCGGCATTTTTGAAGAGTTTCCAGACTTGGGGGGCGCTCATTTGGCGCTTGGAATCTGGGGCAAGAAAACCAGCCTCAGCCATTTGCTGCGGGACAATGACCGCATTGAAATTTACCGTGGCTTGCGGGTGGACCCTAAAGTGGCACGCCGCGAGCGCTTTAATCGGCAGGGCGCGCGAAGCGCCGGACTGTTTGTCAAAACCAGGGCGGGGGCCAAGGCGGGGTATTGATCTGGGCAAGGGCTCCGTCTAAGTGTGCGCAGAGCCTGGGCCACCGCTTTATTTGCAGCTGGTGTCCGAGGCTTCCTGAGCGTGCTTTGTTTCTTCAGCGCGCTTGCTGTCATCCATGATTTCCCTCTCGCCTTTGGCGTTGGTCTGGCTGATGCGCACGCCCGATTGCAGAGTGGTCAGATAGCGCTTTGCGCGTTCGCAGTTTTCTGTCTTGGCCTTCGCAACTTTTTCATCTTCGGCTTTCTTTTTGGCCGCTTCTTGCTCTTCCGCCTGCTTTTTCCTGGCTTCAAGTTCCGCATCTTTGCCTGACAGCTTGGGGCTACCGGCTTTGCCTGTCGCGGCGGCGGGAGCGGCTGGCGCAATCGCACTGGCCGGCGCTGCGGCTACGCGGGTACTGCCACCAGGACGCTTCAAAATATCTTTTTCCTGGATGTCGGCAGGTGGTGAGCGGTCGCTGAATACTTTGCGGCCATCCTTGTCAATCCATTGCCACTGGGCAAACGCTGCAAATGCAAATGACCCGCCAGCGATGGCCAAAATAAAAGTTCTTGAAGCAAGTTTGAAGTCCATTTGGTCAGTGTAGCGCTGTGCCGTGCGTTTTTTGGCGTGTCTGGTGAGAACGTGGTACTTTTGCCACCTGGCGCAAAAAGGTGCTGCCAAGGGTCAGCACCGTGGGCTGGACGGCAAGGGTACAATCGGGTTTTTGGAGCCATCCCTATGCGCCTACTCGGCAAAGCGCTTACCTTCGACGACGTATTGTTGGTGCCAGCGTTCTCCCAGGTCCTGCCCAAGGACACCTCACTTTCCACCCAGTTCTCCCGAAACATCCGCCTTAACCTGCCGCTCGTGTCAGCGGCCATGGACACGGTGACCGAAGCGCGTTTGGCCATTGCCATCGCGCAAGAGGGCGGTATCGGTATTGTTCATAAAAACCTCACGCCGCAGGAGCAGGCTGCCGAAGTCGCCAAGGTCAAGCGCTATGAAAGCGGCGTGTTGCGCGACCCGGTGGTCATTACGCCCACCCACACGGTGCGCCAGGTCATGGCCTTGAGCGAGCAACTGGGCATTTCCGGTTTCCCCGTGATCGATGGCGGCAGGGTCGTCGGCATCGTGACCGGGCGTGACATGCGCTTTGAGTCGCGCATGGATGTGCCGGTCAGTACCATCATGACGCCGCGCGAACGCCTGATCACGATCTCTGAAACGGCCTCACTGGCGGACGCCAAGGCGCTGTTAAACAAGCACCGGCTGGAGCGCGTGCTGCTGGTCAATGACAACTTCGAGCTCAAGGGCCTGATCACCGTCAAAGACATCATGAAACAAACCACCTTCCCGAATGCGGCGCGCGATGCGCGTGGCCAGTTGCGCGTGGGCGCGGCCGTCGGCGTGGGTGAGGGCACAGAAGAGCGCGTGGAAGCCCTGGTCAAGGCCGGTGTTGACGCCATCGTGGTGGACACCGCTCACGGGCACAGCAAAGGCGTGATTGACCGCGTGCGCTGGGTCAAGAAAAACTACCCGCAGATTGACGTGATTGGCGGCAATATCGCCACCGGCGCGGCGGCGCTGGCGCTGGCAGAAGCCGGCGCCGATGGCGTGAAGGTTGGCATTGGCCCCGGCAGCATCTGTACCACCCGCATCGTCGCTGGTGTCGGTGTGCCGCAAATCATGGCCATCGACAACGTGGCCACGGCCTTGCGCGGCAGCGGCGTTCCCTTGATTGGTGATGGCGGCATCCGTTACAGCGGCGATATTGCCAAGGCGATTGCCGCCGGTGCCAGCACGGTCATGATGGGCGGCATGTTTGCGGGTACTGAAGAAGCGCCGGGCGAAATCGTGCTTTACCAGGGCCGCAGCTACAAGAGCTACCGCGGCATGGGCAGCATAGGCGCCATGCAGCAAGGCAGCGCAGACCGCTACTTCCAGGAGTCGAGCACCGGCAACCCCAATGCCGACAAACTGGTGCCCGAGGGCATTGAAGGCCGGGTTCCTTACAAAGGCTCCATGGTCGCCATCATTTACCAGATGGCCGGCGGCTTGCGTGCCAGCATGGGTTACTGCGGCTGCGCCACGATTGAAGAGATGGGCAACAAAGCCGAGTTTGTGGAAATCACTTCCGCAGGCATCCGCGAGAGCCATGTCCACGACGTGCAGATCACCAAAGAAGCGCCGAATTACCGGGCCGATTAGTGCCCCCACGCTTGTCACTTCGTGTACTACGCTGCCCCCCATGGGGGCTAATTTCCCCAGGGGCGGCCCGTCGGAAGATTGTTGCTTAAGCTAATCAATGTCCGGTCGCGACTGATCAAATCAAATGCAGCACCAAAAAATCCTCATTCTCGATTTCGGTTCCCAGGTCACCCAGCTGATTGCCGGCCGCGTAC
>Ga0066710_100002493_pt1 | contig 14905 bp, 13 predicted proteins | sample GraSoiAngelo_159_FD_79666 | JGI IMG/M metagenome (GOLD analysis project Ga0066710, IMG submission 79666) | Grasslands soil microbial communities from the Angelo Coastal Reserve, California, USA - 14_1009_16_40cm | ecosystem: Environmental > Terrestrial > Soil > Grasslands | place: USA...
TCCGAGCTCGGGCTCGAGATCCCGGTCATCGAGCTCGACACGCAGCTCTTCTTCCGCGAGACGTACGAGACGCGCGACCGGCTCGTCGAGCGCTACGGGCTGAAGCTCCTACCGCCGCCGCCGGTGATCTCGGTCGCAGAGCAGCACATGCAGGAGGGGCCGAACCTCTGGGAGCGGGACCCCGACCGCTGCTGCCACATCCGCAAGGTCGAGCCCCTGTTGACCGCGCTCGAGCCGTACGGGGCCTGGATCTCGGGCATCCGCCGCGAGCAGTCGCCCAGCCGGGCCGAGACACCGAAGGTACAGTGGTCGGAGCGCTACGGCGTCTGGAAGATCCACCCTCTCGTCGACTGGGACGCGAAGCGGGTCCACGCGTACATCACCGTCAACGAGATTCCCTACAACCCGCTCCACGACGCGGGCTTCCGCTCGATCGGCTGCATCCCCTGCACGCGCCCGACCGCACCGGGCGAGGAGGAGCGAGCCGGCCGCTGGGCCGGGTCGGACAAGCTCGAGTGCGGCATCCACGTCGACACGCCACTACCGAAGGAGACACGTGTCTAACGATTCTTGGAGCCCTGGGGGAACCTCTCGGTTCCCCCAGGGCTCCTCCACTGGTCCGCTTCGCGGACAGGCCGCTCCGCGGCCGGGCTTTACGCTCTGGTTCACCGGGCTCTCCGGCGCCGGCAAGACGACGATTGCCGAGCTCGTCGGGCCCGAGCTCGAGGAGCGCGGCCTGACCGTCGAGTACCTCGACGGCGACGTCGTCCGCACACACCTCTCGAAGGGCCTCGGCTTCTCGAAGGAGGACCGGGACACGAACATCGAGCGCATCGGCTGGGTCGCCTCGCGGTTGACCCGGCACGGCGCGGCCGTCCTCGTCTCGGCGATCTCGCCCTACGAGGAGACGCGGCAGAAGGCGCGTGGTCTGGTCGCGGAGCACGGCTCGTTCGTCGAGGTGTTCGTCGCCGCCTCGGTCGAAGAGTGCGCCCGGCGCGACGTCAAGGGCCTCTACGAGAAGGCTTTCAGGGGCGAGATCAAGGAGTTCACCGGTGTCTCGGATCCGTACGAGGAGCCGTCGAGCCCGGAGATCCTGATCGACACCGAGGAGCACGACCCGCCGGAGTCGGCCCGCATCGTCATCGAAAAACTGGCTGAACTAGGCCTGGTCACCGAAGAGGTGCCCGCATGACTTTGCAACAGACTGTTGCTAAGTCTCTGGTGGAACCGCACGGGGGCGTTTTGGTCGATCGAATGGGGGATCGCCCGGCTGACCTGGATTCCCTCGAGACGCTGACGCTCACCCCGCGGGAGGTGTCTGACCTGGACATGCTGGCCTCCGGGGCCTTGTCGCCTCTGGACGGGTTCATGGGCCGCGAGGACTACGACCGGGTCGTCGAAGACATGCGACTCACCTCGGGGCTCGCCTGGGCGCTCCCGGTCTGTCTCGCGGTCGCCGCGCCGCCGAACGGCGACAAGGTTGCGCTGGCCGACGATCAGGGGCGCAAGCTGGCGGTCCTCGAGGTCGAAGGGGTCTTCGAGTACGACAAGGAGCGCGAGGCCGAGCGGTGCTTCCGGACGACCGACGAGGAGCACCCCGGCGTTGCGCGGCTCTACGCCCAGCACCCGCTCTATCTCGCCGGGCGCGTCACCGTCTTCGAGCGCCCCGAGCCCGCCTTTCCCGAGCTCGCGGCCGACCCCGCCGAGACGAGGGCGACCTTCGCCGAACGAGGCTGGCGCCGCGTCGTCGGCTTCCAGACGCGAAACCCCATCCACCGGGCGCACGAGTATCTGACGAAGGGCGCGCTCGAGACCGTCGACGGCCTCCTGATCCATCCGCTCGTCGGCGAGACGAAGTCCGACGACGTGCCTGCCACGACCCGGATCGAGTGCTACCGCGTCCTGCTCGACGGCTACTACCCGGCCGACCGCGTCGTGCTCTCCGCCTTCCCTGCCGCGATGCGCTACGCGGGCCCGCGGGAGGCGATCTGGCACGCGATCTGCCGCAAGAACTATGGCTGCTCGCACTTCATCGTCGGCCGCGACCACGCGGGAGTCGGCGACTACTACGGCACATACGACGCGCAGCTCATCTTCGACGAGCTCGAGCCACACGAGCTGGGCATCGAGCCGATGTTCTTCGAGCACGCGTTCTTCTGCCGGGCGTGCGGCTCGATGGCGATACCGAAGACGTGCCCGTATGGCGGAGACGACCACGTCTTTCTCTCCGGGACGAAGATGCGCGAGCTACTCGCAGCGGGTGAGCTCCCGCCGGCCGAGTTCTCGCGGCCCGAGGTCGCGGAGGTTCTGATCGAGGCCTATCGATGAAAGGAGCTCCCTTGCGCAAGCTCGCGCTCTTGTTGACGGTGTGCTTGACGGTCGGAGTCGCGGCGTCCACCGCCGGCGCCCGCGCCCAGGACACCAAGCTCTCGCTCGTTGCCTACTCGACGCCGAGGGAGGCATACGGGAGGCTGATCTCAGCCTTCCAGGAGACCCCGGCCGGGCAGAAGATCAGCTTCGACCAGTCCTACGGTGCCTCCGGCGAGCAGGCACGCGCGGTGATCGCCGGCCTGAAGGCAGACGTCGTTGCCTTCTCGCTCGAGCCGGACATGACTTTGCTCGTCAAAGCCGGCCTGGTGGCAAGGGGGTGGAAGCAGGATGTCTTCCGCGGAATGGTCACGCGCTCGATCGTCGTCTTCGCGGTGCGCAAAGGCAATCCGAAGAAGATCCACACCTGGGCCGACCTGATCAAGCCGGGCGTGGACGTCGTCACCCCCAACGTCCAAACGTCGGGAGGCGCGAAGTGGAACGTCATGGCCGCGTACGGAGCCCAGATCAAGCAGAGCAAGACCCACAAACAGGCCGTCGACTATCTGAAGAAGCTCTACAGCCACGTCGTTTCGCAGGACAAGAGCGCGCGTGAGGCGCTTCAAACCTTCATCGCGGGGCGGGGCGACGTGCTGCTCGCGTACGAGAACGAGGCGATCTTCGCGCAGAAGAAGAGCCAGCCGCTCGACTACGTGATCCCGAAGGCGACGATCATGATCGAGAACCCGATCGCGGTCACGACGTCGAGCAAGAACAAGCCGGCCGCCCGAGCGTTCGTGAAGTTCCTGCGCACGATCAAGGCCCAGCTGATGTTCGGGGAGAACGGCTATCGGCCGGTGCTGAAGAACGCGGCCAAGACCTTCGGGTTCAAGGTGCCGCCGCGCATGTTCTCGATCCGCCGGCTCGGCGGGTGGGCGAAAGTCGACAAGCGGTTCTTCGACCCGCGCACGGGGATCGTCACCAAGATCCAGAAGGGCGGCCACTGAGCACCCGCGCCGAGAGCCTCCCGCGCCCGTCGGCGGCGCGCAGCCCTGGAGCCGGCATCGGCATGGGGCTCGCGACCGCCTACCTGAGCCTGATCGTCCTGCTGCCCCTCGCGGCGGTCACATGGAAGGCGGCGAAAAGCGGCCGGACGGGTTTCTGGCAGGTGGTCTCCGATCCGCAAGCGGTCTCGGCGCTGAAGCTGACGCTGGTCGTCTCGGTCGCGGTGTGCGCCATCAACGCGGTCATGGGGACCGTGATTGCCTGGATCCTGGTTCGCGACCGCTTCCCCGGGCAGGGCGCGGTCAACGCGATCATCGACTTGCCGTTCGCGCTGCCCACGATCGTCGCGGGACTGACCCTGCTCACCCTCTATGGGCCGCGAGGCCCGGCGGGCGTCAACGTCGCGTTCACGCGAACGGCGGTGCTCCTGGCGCTTCTCTTCGTCACGCTGCCGTTCGTCATACGCACAGTGCAGCCTGTCTTGCTCGAGCTCGACCGGGACATGGAGGAGGCGGCGGCGTCGCTCGGCGCGGGCTCGTTCGCGATCTTCCGGCGCATCGTCTTCCCGAACCTGTTCCCGGCGATCCTGTCCGGGGTCGCCCTCGCCTTCGCGCGCGCGATCGGCGAGTTCGGGTCGGTCGTGCTCATTTCCGGCAACCTGCCGTTCAAGACCGAGGTCGCTTCCGTCTACATCTTCGGGCGAATCGAGAGCGGAGACGCGGCCGGCGCAGCGGCGGAGTCCGTCGTGCTCCTCGTGATCACATTCGGCGTCCTGCTTGCGATCGGCACGCTCCGGCGCTGGACGACGAGGCACGACCGTGCATAGGTGGCTTCTTCGTGGTCTGGGGCTCGGCTACCTGGCGATGCTGCTCGCGGCGCCGGTCGGAGTCGTCTTCTGGCGCGCGTTCGAGCACGGGATCGGGCCGGCCTGGGACGCGGTGACGACGCCGGACGCTCGGCACGCGTTCTACTTGACGGTGCTCATTGCGGCGATCGCCGTGCCTGCGAACACGGTCTTCGGCGTCGTCTGCGCGATCGCGATCGTCCGTCGGCGCTTCCCCGGCAAGGGAATCGTCAACGCGCTCGTCGATCTGCCGCTCGCGCTGTCGCCGGTCGTGGTCGGACTCGCGTTCCTGCTCCTCTACGGGCGCGGCGGTTGGTTCGGCAGCTGGGTGTCCGACCACGGAATCCAGGTCGTCTTCGCGCTGCCGGGGATGGTGCTGGCCACGATCTTCGTTTCCCTGCCTTTCGTCGTGCGCGAAGTGGTCCCGGTGCTGCGTGAGATCGGCACCGAGCAGGAGCAGGCCGCCTCGACGCTCGGCGCCTCCCCGCTCCAGACCTTTGCCCGGATCACGTTGCCCTCGATCCGGTGGGCGGTCGCGTACGGCGTCGTGCTGACCACGGCGCGCGCGCTCGGCGAGTTCGGCGCGGTCAGCGTCGTCTCCGGCCACATCGTCGGCAAGACCGAGACCCTCACGCTCCATGTCGAAGAGCGGTACCAGTCGTTCGACTACGTCGGCGCCTATGCCGCCGCGGTGGTGCTGGCGATGCTCGCAATCGGGACACTCCTCGCGATGAGCGTCTTCCGCCCCAAGGAGGCCACTCGCTGATGGCGATCGTCGCGCAGTCGGTGACGAAGCGCTTCGGCAGCTTCACGGCGCTCGACGATGTCTCGATCGAGGTGCGGGACGGCTCGCTGACCGCCCTGCTCGGCCCGAGCGGCAGCGGGAAGTCGACGCTCCTGCGCGTCATCTCGGGCCTCGAGCGGCCCGACTCCGGTCGTGTGCTGATCGAAGGCGCGGACCTGACCCGCCAGCCGCCGCAGAAGCGTGGCGTCGGCTTCGTCTTCCAGCACTACGCGGCCTTCAAGCACATGACCGTGCGCGAAAACGTCGCATTCGGGTTGAAGATCCGCAAGCAGCCTCGTGCCGAGATCCGCGATCGTGTGGCCGAGCTGCTCGAGCTCGTGCAGCTCGCCGGCCTCGCCGACCGCTATCCGGCCCAGCTTTCCGGCGGACAGCGGCAGCGCATGGCCTTGGCCCGCGCGCTCGCCGTCGAGCCGAAGGTATTGCTACTCGACGAGCCGTTCGGCGCACTGGACGCCCGTGTTCGCAAGGAGCTCCGCGCCTGGCTTCGCCGACTGCACGACGAGGTGCATGTGACGACCATCTTCGTGACGCACGACCAGGAGGAGGCGATGGAGATCGCCGACCAGATCGTCCTCATGAACCGTGGCCGCGTCGAGCAGGTCGGTGGCCCACGAGAGCTCTACGAGGAGCCGCAGAACGAGTTCGTGATGACCTTCGTCGGGCCGGTCAACCGCCTCGGCGACGAGTTCGTCCGGCCGCACGACATCGAGCTACGGCTCGAGCCGAACGGAGAGAGCGAGCGAGCGACCGTCGAGCGCGTCGTCCACCTCGGGTTCGAGGTCCGCGTCGAGCTCAGGCTGGACGACGGGCGCGAGCTTCACGCGCAGGTGACGCGCGAGGAATGCGAGCGGCTCGAGATCGCCCCGGGCGCCGAAGTCTTCGTCCGCCCGCGGCACACCCGGGTCTTCGCCTAGCTTCTACGACGTCAGCGCAAGGAACGGGAGTTCGCTGTCGAGCTCGAGCGGCCCGACCGATGGCAGCCAGTCGCGCCGGCACGTCGTCCAGGCGAGCGCGCTCGACTCCTGGTGCATGAGCCAGTTGTCGAAGACCTGCCCTTGGGCGATCCGGACGAGCGCCGCACGAATCGAGGAGCGCGCGGCGTCGAGCGAGAACGCGCCGAGCGGAACCGTCGGACCGATCGCTCGCACCTGCATCTTTCCCTCTCGCGTCTGCAGCGTGACGGTGCGGCCGGTGGGGACGCGGAACACGGCCGCCGGCGCCATTCCCTCGATCGCGACGCCGCGAGGATGCCGCCCGAGCCAGGAGGGGGCGGGGCTCGCGCTGACGAGCCGCGCATTCGTCGCCGCGTAGGTCTGCTGGTACTCGGCGATCTGGGTGCCGGAAGGGCCGGCGACGCCGAAGTGCCGCTGCACCTTCGCCTGTCTCAGCTCGTCGCCGATCACGCTCCGAGCGATCTCCTGCGTCGCTCCAGCCTTGCCCAGCGCCGACCGGTAGGCGCCGCCGCTGCCGCCGAAGCGGAACCTGACGATTGCCTTCTCGGCCGCGCGGATGTCCGCCCGAGTCACCTTCACCTGCCCCTTCAGCACCAATCGTGCGAAGAGCGAGGTGTAAGCGATCTCGCGATCATGCGTGACGCCGGCGAGGCTCCCGAGCCGGCCGGTGCCGATGTTGCCCCAGGGCGTGCGGCACTGCACACCGCCGGCCAGGTTCAGTTGTCCGACCGTCAGCGACGGATCGAAGCCGGGGCCGGCCATGTCGGGACCGTCGCAGAGGCTGTGGTTGCGCGTCCAGAGATAGACACACGCCGCTGCCGGCTTGTCCGGATCCCGATCCGAAGCCGCCCACTCGCCCCAGCCCCAGGACCAGATCGTCGCGAACGGCATCTCTCGGCTCACCTGCTTGATCGCGAGCACCTGCAGCTTGATGTGGTTGAACCAGGCGCTCGCGGGCTTCAGCCCCTCGCGGCCGCCCTGCCCCGGGTTCGTGTGGAAGCCGAGGAAGACGCCGATTTTCGAGGGCGGGATCCCGATCGAGGTGAGGTCGGTGATCCCCTGGCGAAACGCGTTCCGAAGCGTGCGCGAGCCGAGCACGGGGCCCTGGCGGCTGATCTGCGGCGCCGCGAAGTAGATCTCGCGGACGAAGTCGGTGTAGAGCGCCACCTGTCGCCACCAGTCGCCGGCCTCGCCGTCGGTGAACGGGCGGCTGTTGAGGAGGAGGTACGGGTGCGCGCCCAGCGCCCTCAGGCGGCGGACGAAGATGAGGACGTTCTCACGGTACTGGGCGTTCGTCGGCGACCACGGCGCCGGCAGGTTCGAGCCCCACATCTCGTTCAGGGCGATCCACGGTCGCGCGCAGGCTGAGGAGGCGACGGCCCGGAAGAAGACTCGATCCGCCCAGTCCTCGGCCACGGCGGGCTCGAGCGGGTTCGTGGGCGTCCCGACCCGCCACTTGAGGTTCATCTCCCAGTAGATGGTCTTCGCGCCCCGGGCGCGGATCTGCGCGGGGAAGATGAAGTTCGCGGCGGCTGCGATGACCCCGGGCCTGGCGAACATCGGCCAGTACGGCACGGAGCCGTCCGCGAAGTCGATCCACAGCGGGTAGCGGGTCGGAAGACCGCACTCGCCCGCCTGTGCCTGCCCGGGCGCACCCGCAAAAATTGCGACGCACCCGACGAGGACGACGAGGAGGCGCTTCACGATCGCCTAATCTAGCTGTCAGCGCGTACGAGGAAGCCGCTTCTGCCCTGCTTGATGAGCACGCGGCCGAAGCCTGCGGCGCCGAACAGGAAGCGCAGCTCGCGCTCGGTGTAGTCGTAGATCGGGCAATTGCCGATCACCTCGTAGCGAAGCTTCCGAACCGGCCCCTTCACCCAGTTCCAGCGCGGGAAGCTCGCGACGACACTCCCCGAGACGAGCTCGGCCATCCGCCGCACGAAGATGTGCGCATCCGACTGGTATTCGAAGAAACCGAGCGCGAGGACGACGTCGAACTTGCCCTCGAGCGGCGCCGTCAGGAAGTCGCCCTGGACGAACTTTGCCCTGTCGCCGAACCGGGCGAGCCGCTCCCTGGCGAGGTCGAGCATCTCGTGCGCGAGGTCGACGTCGACGTACTCGCCCGCGCCTGCCTCGAGCGCGAGCTCGCCGACGCGTCCCGAGCCGCCGCCGACGTCGAGCACGCGCGGCTCGGAGTGCTCGCGAACGACGCCGATCGCGAAGTCGCGACGCCGGAGCAGGCCCGGCCGAACCGCCCGCTGCAGCAGGTGCTCTTCGTCGTAGAGAGCATCAAACGAGGACGCCTTCTCGCGAAAGTGATCTCGGACGAGCTCCGTAGCGTTCGACGACTTCTCCATACGCCTCCTCATAGCTGACGAGCGGGAACTCACGCGCAATCGTACGAATCCGATCCGCGACGAGCCGCCTGCCCGGGTTGCGCTGCGCGCTCTTCCAGGCGGCGAGCAGCCGCTGCCTTGGAGCCGGGTGCTCGGGCAGTGCCGCCCGCAGCGGTCGCGGGTCGAGCTCGTACGGGTGGAAGTACAGCACAGGGTAGGCGCTGTCGGCCGCGACCTGGCGAAGCGCGCGCCTGAGCACCGCGGTCGGAAGGACGCGCCAGTACGCGCCGCCGCCGACCGGGACGGCGCGCCCCCGAATCCGCCACACGGTGATCGGGAACTCCCAGATCTCACGGCCGGAAGGAAGCTCCAGCCGGTAGGGAGCCGGTGGGACGGGGCGGATCCGCCGCGGGATGCGCGGCGAGTCGTACTGGCTCGAGTCGTAGCGGAAGCCGAGCTCGGTGAGCACGTCGTACGCCCAGGGGGTGTCGCGGGTGATGGAGAACGCCGGCGCGCGGTAGCCGGCCGGGCGCTTGCCGCCGAGCTGCTCGAGGAGCTCGGCGCAGCGCTCGACGTCGCGGCGGAGCTCGTCCGGGGTCTGGCGGTGCACTCGCTCGTGCGCGTGGCCGTGGCACGCGAGCTCGTGGCCGCGTCCGGCGATCTCGCGAACGAGATCCGGATAGCGCTCTGCCGTCATACCGAGGACGAAGAACGTCGCCCGCGCGCCGAGCTCGTCGAGCAGCGAGAAGATCGCCTCCGTCTGCCGCTCGAGCGCCGCGCCGCGCCGGTCCCAGTCCGTTCGACCGAGCGCTCGGTGCACGAGCTGGTGCCAGTCCTCGAAGTCGATGCTGAACAGGAGCTTGGCCACCGTCGTAACTCTAAGGCGGCCCCTTGCGACGCCGACCGTCTCTAAGATCGGCGGCGGTGAAGAAGCTCGCTCCGACGATTCTCGTCGTTTGCCTGCTGGCGGCGACCGCGACCGCCTTCGCCGTCAGCGAGCGGCTCAAGCTCGAGGACAGCCCCGTGCTCGGCACGAGCATCGACCACCTGATCTCGCCCCGGTCGAAGGCCCCGGACGCGAAGATCGGCTTTCGCCTTCGGCGCGAAGAGAACATCCGGCTCGACATCGCCGACTCCCGTGGCACCATCGTCCGCCACGGCGTCGGCTCCGGCGTGTTCGGTCAGGCTTTCCACCAGTTCGCGTGGGACGGGCGGGACGACTCTGGCCGCGTCGTCGCAGACGGGATCTACGGCGCCGAGCTCCGGTTGACCGATGAGGACCGGACGATCGAGTTCCCGGACGAGATCCGGGTCGACTCGACGCCGCCGAGGATCGAGGACGTCGAGGTTCGGCACCGCGTCTTCTCGCCGGACGGCGACGGCCGCGCCGACCGGGTCGACATCCGCTATCGCTTCAGCGAGCCGGCCTACGCGGTCCTCTATGTCGACGGCCGCCGCAACGGTCGCACTTATGGGCGGCAGCCAAAGGGAACGATCCAGTGGTACGGCCTTCGGAACGGGCGCGGTCTCTCGTCAGGGTCGCACCGCCTCGCGCTCGCCGCGGAGGACCCCGCGGGGAACATGGCCGCCTCGACGCGCGAGTTCACGGTCCAGATCCGGTACGTCCAGCTTTCGCGCTCGGTCTACGTGGCTCACCGTGGGCGGGTGCGGGTGCGGCTCTCCACGGATGCGGCCGTCGTCCGCTGGCGGCTCGACGGCCGGGCGGGAACGGTTCGGAAGCACGTGTTCCTCCTGCGCGTCCCGCGGCGCCCGGGGCGCTATCGCTTGAGGGTGACCGCGAACGGCCACGTTGCGCGGGCAACGGTCCTGGTTCGCCGCGCGGCTAGCTAACCTCGGGTACTTGCTCCTCGCCGCCTCTCTGGAACGTGCTGTCACGGACTCCGCAGAGCTCCTGCTCGTCGCCGGAGCCGCCTTCGCCCTCGTCTGGGGGGTCTTCCGCAACCGGATCGGGGCCCTCAGCTGGATCGTGCTCGGTCTCGCCGTCGTCTCGCTCGGCGCCGGCGCGGCGCTGGGGGCGTGGGCGTGGCACGAGAAGCGTCCCCGAACCGTGCTGGGCTCGTCGACGAAGGAGTTCTCGACAGTGTTGCGGCAGGCCGCGAAGCCGCCCAAACGGAAGCGGCACACGGGACCGCTCTACGAGGAGCAGTGGCCCACATACGGCTACGACGTCCAGCGCACGCACCTCGCACCGAACTGGCGAAATCTCCAGCCGCCCTTCCATGGTCTGTGGCAGCTGGACACGCACAACGACATCGAGTTTCCGCCTTCGGTCGCCTACGGAAACGTCTACGTCGCACAGCAAAAGGGGCGTTTCTTCGCCATCAACGCCCGCACCGGCAAGATCCGCTGGACGCGGCACTTCGCGCACTGCGCGGCGGCCTCCCCGACGATCCGTGACGGCATCGTGTACCAGGCCTTCATGCACGTCCTCCCGTGCCAAAAGCACGCGGGGGGCGCGCAAGGCTTCGTCATCGCCTGGGACGCCAGGACGGGGCACAAGCTCTGGCAGGTGAACGCGGGAGCGGTGGAGTCGTCCCCGCTGCTCGTCGGCGACCACCTCTACTTCGGCTCGTGGGACCACAAACTCTACGGGTACGACCTGTTCGGGCGGCGGCGTCCGCGTCTCCACTGGACGTTTCAGGCAGACGATCAGGTGGTGTCCGCGCCGGCCTACGGAGAGGGGACGGTCTACATCGCGACGAGTAGCGGCAGCGTCTACGGGGTCGACGCGCGCACCGGACGGATGCGCTGGCATGCGACCTCGTTCTCGCGCTTCGGCCGACGGGAGTACTTCTACGCGACCCCGACAGTCGCCTACGGCCGGGTCTTCATCGGGAACGCCGACGGCACCGTCTACGCCTTCGGAGCGGGGACCGGCCACCTGCTCTGGGCACGTCAGGTCGGGACCTACGTCTACACCGCGCCGGCGGTCTGGAAGAAAACGATCTACGTCGGCACGTGGGACGGCTACTTCCTGGCACTCGACGCACGGACGGGCGCCATTCGCTGGCGCTTCAACGCGCCCGCCTCGATCACCGGAGCTCCGACCGTCCTCGCCGGCCTCGTCTACTTCGCGACCTGCGGGCATTGCGGCGTCGGCGGCCTACGGCGCGTCAAGGTCGGCCCTCATGGCACATTCGCGCTGAACGCACGGAATGGAAAGCTCGTCTGGCGCTTCCACGACGGCAAGTACTCGCCCGTCGTCGCCGACGGCTCCCGCGTCTACGTCGCAGGAAAAGAGCACGTCTACGCGCTGATCCCGCAATCCCGCTGGCTGAGGCTCAAGCGGCTGAAGGCCGTCGAGCGGTGCGCTCGAATCCGGCGAGCAGAAGTGCGAGCGCGATGCCTGTCAAAGGCCAGGCGAGGTACGAGTTCTGGAAGACGCGGCTGAGGAACAGGAGCACGAACATCGAAACGGCGAACCCCGTCGCCCCCGCCCAAAGCGTCGCGGCCCGCCGCTGGTTCCAGGCGAGCCAAGCCGTAAGCGGCAGCCAGAGCAGGAGCGCGAGCGGCAGGAAGGGGTAGTAGCCGAACCGGTCGTGCAGGACGTGCAACCTGAGGAGCAGGGGGGCGAGGCCGTAGCCGATGATCCGGTATGTCCCCGCTCCGTAGGCGACGGTGTCGTCCCAGAGCGCGCCGGGGCCGGCGACGAGGAACGGAAGGACGGCTGCGGCGAAGACTCCGGCGCAGGCCGCGGCCGCCTGCTTCAGCGTCTTCCGCGGGACTCGCATCGTCAGCAGCATCACGGCGAAGAAGGGGAGGGCGACCAGGGCGAACTGCTTGAGCGCGACCGCGGCGCCGAGGCTGGCGGCCGCCCACACGAACCGGCCCCGGCTCAGCAGCCCGAAGGCGAGCATCAGCGCGAGGAGCGAAGGGGCGTCGGCGGTGCCGAACCAGGCGCCGCGGACAAGGATCGGGTTCGCCGCGAGCACGGATCCGATCGCGAGCCGCCATTCGAGCGGGCCGGGAAACACCAGCGCGGCCGGCAACAGCGCGAGCGTCGCCAGCAGGACGAAGAGCCGATAGTCGTCGAAGGGGCTCGGTAAGAGCCGCCACACGGCCGCCGTCACCGCCGTCCCCGGGAAGTAGGCAAAATGCCGGAGCGCGACCTGCGGAAAGCCAGCCGGCTGGTCGTGGGCGGCCGGGTAGAAGCGCTCGAGGCCGGAGCCGTCGTAGTCGTGCCCGTACGGGTTGTGGCCGTGCAGGACGAGGTCGCCGGCCAGCTCGATCTGATAGGTCGAGTCGTTCGTGTGGTACCAGGGGTCGGTCGCGTCGCGCAGGCCGACCTGGAGCAGCACCGCGGGGACGAGGAGCAGTGCGCAGACGAATGCGGCGAGGGCGACGCTGGCCCAGCGCGGCCAGGAGCGAAACCGCCAGGTCGCAGCGGCCGCGAGAGCGACGGCGAGGCCGGCCAGAACCGCCGCCGAGCGGATGATCCCGAGGTCCCACTCCCGGTGGGCCGCCCGGACGAGCGGCCCGAGGATGCCGTGCGGATGAACCGACGGGGGGTTGAAGGGCCACGGGTCGGAGCCCAGTTCCGGCATCACAAGGGCGACGAGCACGCCGAGAGTCGCCAGCAGCGCCCAGAGGCCGGTCCCTGCAAGTCGATTCACTGAGTTCGGGCGGGCGCGCTCGACGGTCCGAGTATGGCAGCGTCTTCGGTTGCTGGCTCTCGCGCGAAGACAAAGCCGGCGGCGACCGCAAGGACGAACCAGGTGATCGGGTCCTCGAAGAACCCGCTGTACGCCAGGGAGTGAACGAGGAGGGCGAGCAGCACCGCCCCGAGGCCGAGCCCCAGCGGAGCGTCGAGGCGATACACGCGCCGGATCAGCGCAGCTGCGCCCAGGAGGAGCGCCAGGTAGGCGGCGACTCCGAGTAGGCCGAGCTCGGCGGCGATCGTGAGCGGGGTCGTATGCGAGACGAAGCGCGTGGGGGATCCGCCCTGCGACGAGCGCGCCTGGCTCGCCACCGGCTGGCTGCCGAGGCCGACACCGACGAGCGGGTGATCGCGGATGACCTTCACAGTCAGCTCGATCCGGCGCGAGCGGTCACTCGTCACCCGCCGGGCCGAGTGGCCGCTGATCGAAGCGAGCACGAGTCCGGCCCCCGCGAGGACGAGGATCGCTGCAGTGACGACCGCCACTCTTCGCAGCACACGCTTGCCGGCGAAGAACGCCAGCGCCAGCGTGACGACGAAGAGCGCGGCCATGCTCGACTGCGAGTACGAGAACCAGAGCCCCGCGAACATGATCGCGGCCAAAGGAAACGCGATGAACGCGCTCAACCGCCCGAAGAGCACCGCGACGAGCAGAATCGCGAGGCCGAGGACGACGTGCCGTCCGTAGAGGCTCGGGTCGCGGAACAGCGAGGTGACACGGAAGAACGAGCTGTAAGCGTTGCCCACCTCGACGGCCGGCGAGAAGAACCACAGCTTGTGCGTCGCCACCTGGATGAGGCCGACGACCGCAAACAGCGTTGCCAGCGCGATGGCGATGACCCCGAGGACGCGAGGGAGCCAGGGCGGGAACGGCGCGCGGGCAACGATCGCAACGAGGACGGCGAACGGGAAGAGGAAGTACGCCAGGACGTTCTCGCCGGCGTGCGGATCCAGCGTCCAGTGCAGCGAGAGGGCGGCGAGGGCGAAGAACGCGACCGCCGGGAGCGAGACGAGCGGATGAACAGGCCTGAGCTCCCGTCCGCGGAGGGCGCTCCAGCCGAGCGCGAGCGCGGCGGCGCCCAGGACGCCGTAGAGCGGCAGCAAGCGGCCGAGCTGTCCGGCGGCGGCGACGCCCACGTAGAAGCGGTGCTCGCTTCCGAACGAGAGCGGCGGGCGGAACGGCGCTGCCGCGAGGACGACCGGAGTGATCAGGGTCGGCCAGCGGACAAGCACCGCGGCGCCGACCCCCATCGGCACGAGCGCCGCGACTCCGAGCGCGACGAGCTTCGGCGAGATTCGGTGCCCGTGGTCGGAGAGGTCGTAGACGAGACCGGCCTCCGCGCCGGCGAGCAGCGCGAGCCCGGCAAGGAGCGGGATGCGGCTCCACGCGAGCAGGACGAAGGCGGCACCGAGCGCCCCCGCGACCGCCGCGAGCTGTGCCGCGTCTCCCGAGTCCATGGCCCAGAGAGCGTAAGGCTGCGGCTCTCAGCGCGCGCCGGGGAGCAGTCGCCCGATCCTCGCTCGCTCGGCCGGCAGGTAGAAGCCGAGCAGCAACAGGGCGAACGGATAGGCCAGCGTCAGCCCCACCGCGGCGGGCAGCCCGACCTCGAGCACTTTGCCGACGACGGTGAGCGCAACCGCGGTCCCGGCGGCAAGCGCAACGCGACGCCACTGATACGGAACCGGGAAGACGCGCTGCGCCTTCCACGTCATCCCCGCGAACATCGCCACGTACGCGGACAGGGTCGCGGTCGCGGCGCCGATGATCCCGAACGGCGGAATCAGCAAGAGGTTGAGCAGAATCGCGATCAACGCCGCCGCGCCGGTGATGACGAAGTTCGACGCCATCCTCTTCATGCGGCCGACCGAGATCACGACGACCACGTACGCGCCGAACGCGACGGCGGCAAACGCGAGCGGCGCCACCACCCGCGAGCCCTCGTGGAAGTTCGGGTTCCCGACCAGCCGCACGAGCCA
>Ga0066710_100002494_pt1 | contig 14903 bp, 12 predicted proteins | sample GraSoiAngelo_159_FD_79666 | JGI IMG/M metagenome (GOLD analysis project Ga0066710, IMG submission 79666) | Grasslands soil microbial communities from the Angelo Coastal Reserve, California, USA - 14_1009_16_40cm | ecosystem: Environmental > Terrestrial > Soil > Grasslands | place: USA...
GACCTCTACCAGCAGCGCCTGGGCTTGTGCTGCATGCCTTGCTGAACGTGCGAAGGTCTCGCGAAAGTTAGGGAATGCAGCCTCCAGAGCAGGCAGCAACTGCAGGCGAATTTTATTGCGGGTAAAGCGGGTATCAGAGTTGGTCGGATCAATGATGTATTTGACTTCCTTCTCCGCCAGCCAGTTACGTATGGCAACGCCGCTGGTCCGCAACAGCGGACGGTAAAACATCACACCATGTCGCTCAAACTGCTCGGGCATCGCCGCCAGCCCAGGCAGCCCGGCACCGCGACTGAGCGCCAGCATCATGGTTTCGATCTGATCGTCGGCGTGCTGCCCCAGCAAAATACTGACAAGCTTGTGTTGCATTGCCAAGCCGGCGAGCGCTCGATAGCGGGCCTTGCGTGCGGCATCTTCAGGGCTTTCACCGCTGGCGTGCCGGGCATTCACATGGTCGATCACCAGAGGTACTCCAAGCTTGTCACATAACGCCGCACAGTGCCGCTCAAAGTCATCGGCCTCCGCCTGCAACCCATGATGGATATGCAGCGCCCAAACGGCCCCTGGCCATTTAATAGAACATGCCAGCAGCAGTGCCGAGGAATCGGCGCCGCCACTGAGCGCCACACCCATTGGCAAATCTGGATTAAACCTGGCGATGGCCCCGATCAAATCGTGAATCATGAGTGCATATCTCGATGTCGTTGCGCGCGTAGGTGAGGCGGTGAGCTGATTCAGGGTTGAAGAGTCAAGGATGTTGAGCAGCTTTCCACGCAGCCTGTAGAGACACTTTCCCTGCGCGGCGTTAGTGCTAGCGCATTATCCATCCCCGCAAACCAGGCCTAGAAAAATCAATTGCAGATGCAGAAAATTCTCCCATCCAACGTATCATTCATGTGTAGATGTAAATTTTTGCACCAACTATCGTCAGGGCTCCTGCATGTCAAAGAGAAATTTCTTTGTAAAAAACACCCTTGCATGCTCGGTACTTTCCACAGTTGTGATCTTCTCATTGATCGGCGCAGCGCTCGCCTACACCACGCTTCTCTCTTATAAATCTACCGCTTTCAGCGCATTTTCTGTAACGCTTCCCGAATTCAAAGTGATGTCTGAGCGCGTTCAAAGTGTCCAAAACTTTGACACCTATGCGTCGCACGTCGAACAAGGCAAAAACGAGAAATCTGTGCGTGCACGTTTGGATCGCTTGCGTAGCACTGTGATCGGCGGGGAATCAAAGTGGTTAGAGCCCGTTTTGCGCATCTCAAAACTGGACGCGAAAGAACTCGTCGGTGAAGCCTCAAGGGCCGGTGAGGGCTCTGCCATGATTGGCTATCGCATTTCTACCAAAGCGCACAGTCCGGAAGAGGCCCAAAAGCAAACAGCGTTGTTGGCAGACTACGTGATTGATTCAAACCTGCGAGAGTTGATACTCGCCAGGTTCGACCAGGCCGTGATCAAACACAAAATGCTCGCCAATGCAACCGCCGCCGAACAGGCCTTGCAGACGTACAACGTCTCGATGCTGGAAAAGCGCCTTGAACAATTAAAGCGTATTTCTGAAGCCTACCCCACCCTCAATAAGCCAGAGGCTCGCCAGGTCATCAGCATTGAAAAGGGTGGAGATCGCTATATGCCTTTACCGTCCCAAATGGCCGCCGTCGAAACCGAGATTTTGGATATCAAGGAAAGCATTGCCCGCAGCACGCGCAAGTTGCTCCAGTCCCGCGCTGAGGGGGAGATGCTGCTTGCGCAAGGCAAAATAATTCAAGCCTCGTCTTCCGGACGAGAGCTGATCACAGCGCTGATTGCCGATACCGAAGCACGCTTGCCGAAAGCTGTAGAAGACTACGACAAACTGACTTTTCTCGCGTATTCCAATGACTATGCAGATGTTAAAGCCAGGCACCTGGATTTGCCGCGGTTTATCGTAGCCCCAGAATATTCAGAGAAACCGCTTGTTTCTCCTCTGAAAGTGATTTTGGTGTTTGCCGTACTCGGTTTGCTGCTTGCCCTGGCTCATAAGTTTAGACATCAACTCTGGGCAGTCATGCGCGGTGAAGGTTCACATCCTCTGAAAATCCAGCAATGACATTTCATCTCTCTCGGCTGCAAGGCAATTTGTGGCGCTCCGTTTATTTGGTAATTGGTTCCGTCGGACTTGTTGCTGCGGGCGCATCCTCTGCACTGGCGGCGCCGGTCAACACCCAGTGGGACTTTGAAATTTCAGTTCAAGAAAATGCACCTACTCCGGATGCGACGTCCAAAGCCATTGTGGCTGCTGCAAGCTTATTCGGCTCAGTCACGGTAGGCAGCGGCCAAGACACCGGCACCATAGACAAAAACGGCTACGCATTGCAATCCAGAATTACCGGCTCGCCTCTTCTGGCCCGCATGTTTGACAACTTGAGTATTGCGCGACAATCAAGTGGGCGCTTTGTGAATGGCATCGCGCTCACGATGCGCTATTCGGACAGACGTGGCCGCAGTGAAGAATTAACGACAGTGACCAATTTGGCCGCCAGACGTTACGAGTTTGCAAAAGGCGGCAAGCCCAGCGGCACAACACCGATGACCGTGGCGGCCAGCGACATTGCCAGTGCTCCCTATGCATTCCTGGGGAAGCCGGCCCCCAGCAAAGTCACTTTTCTAGCCTTCACCGACGGAAAGTCCATCCGTCAAGCGACACTCCAACCCCATCTTGAATCGGTTAAATTAGGCGGAAAGGTCATCAGTGCGGTGCGTTTGGCGGGCAACACATCCGCTGGGCCGTTTGAGCTTTGGGTGCGCACGGAGGATGGCTACCCCATCCGCATGCGCTTGAGTTTGGGTGCATCGCACGGCGCGACGCTTGACCAAAAAGCTAAAGACATTCCGGCGGCTCTGGTCCTATTTTGAGCAGCGCCCCCTCCACAATCCACGCAACTGCTACTAGCCTCATATGGTATGGGCGCGAGCCACGGTGGCGGGGAGTCGAGGTGTTGCTGTAACCAACCTTGCTGCCCACACCTAGACCCTCAGGCTCTGGTCTCAAACACGATTGTGCTTGCACGACAGCAGGTCCGCCTATCCGGCAGGCTATTTCGCGTCCGCTTTGGTGTCGGTAAAGCGGCCATAGCTTTGCAGGCGGTCGTAACGGCGTTCCAGCAACTCCTTGACCTTCAAGTCATTGACCTGCCGGAACGCATCGTTGAGCGCCCGCTTCAAAAACGCCGCCATCTGTTTGGGGTCGCGGTGTGCGCCGCCCACGGGCTCGTTGACGATCTTGTCGATCACGCCCAAGGCCTTGAGCCGATGCGCCGTGATGCCCAGCGCTTCGGCGGCTTCCTGGGCTCTTTCCGAGGTTTTCCAGAGGATGGAGGCGCAACCCTCGGGGCTGATCACGGAGTAAATCGAATACTGCAGCATCACCACCTGGTCAGCCACCGAAATCGCCAGCGCGCCGCCGGAGCCGCCTTCGCCGATGATGGTGGTGATGATGGGCACTTCGAGCTGCGCCATTTCGAAAATGTTGCGGCCAATGGCTTCGGACTGGCCGCGCTCTTCGGCGTCAATGCCGGGGTAGGCTCCCGGCGTATCGACAAAGGTGAACACCGGCAGCTTGAATTTCTCGGCGGTTTTCATCAGGCGCAGCGCCTTGCGGTAGCCCTCGGGCTTGCTCATGCCGAAGTTGCGCAGGCCGCGCTCCTTGGTGTCGCGCCCTTTCTGGTGGCCCAGCACCATGCAGGCCGTGCCGTTAAAGCGGGCCAGCCCGCCGACGATGCTCAGGTCGTCGGAAAAATGCCGGTCGCCATGCAGCTCGACAAAATCGGTGAAGAGTTCGTTGACGTAGTCCAGCGTGTAAGGCCGCTCGGGGTGGCGGGCGATCTTGGTGATCTGCCAGGGGCTCAGATTGCTGTAAATGTCTTTGGTGAGCTGCTGGCTCTTTTTGGCCAGCTGGTCGATTTCTTCCGAAATATCCACCGCCGACTCGGTCTGCACGTAACGCAGTTCTTCTATTTTCCCTTCAAGCTCCGCAATCGGCTGCTCGAAATCGAGGAAGGTCTTCTTTGCCATGTACTGCTCCTCAAGGCTTCTTAAAATTCAGGACTGCCAACACTATTTCTTCTCGACACCCAGAACCGGTAATGGGTCCAGCGAGCGCCAAATATACCAAGTTGCCACACTGCAATACGGTGTCCAGGCCGCGGCCACCTCGCGTGCATCACTGCGGCTGACGGATTCACCCGAAAAATAATTCTGGCTGATGCCGCTGATCAGGCCCACATCGTCCAGCGGCAGCACGTTGGGGCGCATCAGGTAAAAAATCAGAAACATCTCGGCCGTCCAGCGGCCAATGCCGCGAATGGCCACCAGCTCGGCAATGATGGCCTCGTCGTCCATGGCCTCCCACTGTTTGACGTGGACCGTGCCCGCGTCAAAGTGAATCGCCAAATCGACCAGGTATTCCACCTTGCGCGCGCTCAGGCCCGCGGCCCGCATGTCGTCCACCTTGAGCTTGAGCACATTGCCCGGTGTCATTTTTTTAGGCAGCGCGGCAAAACGGTGCCAGACGGTCTGGGCCGCCTTGACGGAGATCTGCTGCCCCACGATGCTGCGCGCCAGCGTGCTGAAGGCATCGCCGCGCGCTTGCAGGGCGCCGTCGCCGGACTGCGGAATCAGCCGTTTCATGACCCGGTCTTTTTTGACCAGATGCTTGCAGGCCTCGGCCCAGTACTCGGGAACAGTGGTCACGGGCTCGGGTACGTCGACCAGCTCGACGCTGGCTGGGCCGCTTTTCACTACATTTTTCATAGCAGTCCGCACCTGTCCTGCATAGGCTGGAGGCCTAAATTTCTTAAAAATTTCAAGATTGAGCCTCCCAGGTGGTGCCCGCGGGCGAATCTTTCAGCACAATGCCCTGGGCCAGCAAATCGTTGCGGATGCGGTCGGCCTCGGCGAAGTTTTTCGCGTTCTTGGCGGCGGCGCGCTGCGCAATCAAATTCTGGATGCTGGCATCGTCCAGCCCCACGCCCGCCTGGAGGTAGTTGCCGGGCGCACTTTGCAGCAAACCCAGGCAGCCGCCCAGGCTTTTCAGCAAGCCCGCCAGCTCGGCAGACCGGGTTTTGTTGACCTCGCCAGCCAGCTCAAACAACACGGCAATCGCCTCGGGCGTGCCAAAGTCTTCGTCCATGGCCGATTTGAAGCGAGCGGCAAACGGATTGGCCCAGTCAACCGCCACTTCGGCGGGCTTGACGAGATCCAGCGCGGTGTAGAGACGCTTGAGCGAATTGCGGGCGTCATCCAGATGCGCATCGCTGTAATTCAGGGCGCTGCGGTAGTGCGCCCGGACGATGAAAAAGCGAATCGTCTCCGCGTCGTACTTCTGCAGCACTTCACGGATGGTGAAAAAGTTGCCCAGCGACTTGGACATTTTTTCGTTGTCCACGCGCACAAAGCCGTTGTGCGCCCAGAAGCGTGCCAGCGGCTTGCCGTTCGCGCCTTCGCTCTGGGCGATCTCGTTCTCGTGGTGCGGGAACTGCAGGTCGGCGCCACCGCCGTGGATGTCGAAGGTTTCGCCGAGCGTCTGACAGCTCATGGCCGAGCATTCGATATGCCAGCCCGGCCGGCCAGCCCCGTAGACACTGTCCCATTTGGCATCGTCCGGCTCGCTCGGTTTGGCGCTTTTCCAGAGCACGAAGTCCAGTGGATCGTCCTTGCCGTCAAGCACGGCCACACGCTCGCCGGCCCGCAGCTCGTCGAGTGATTTTCCCGACAACTTGCCGTAACCCGGAAACTTGCGCACTGCGTAGTTCACGTCCCCATTCGGAGAGCGGTAGGCCAAGCCCTTGGCCTCCAGCGTGCCGATGAGCGAAAGCATCTGCGGCACGTATTCCGTCGCGCGCGGCTCCAGCGTCGGCGGCTCGATGCCCAGCGCACCGATGTCCTGATGCATGGCGTCAATCATCTCGTCGGTCAGCGCCCGGATGGTGATGCCGCGCTCGACCGCGCGCTTGATGATCTTGTCGTGTAAGTCCGTGATGTTGCGCCCATCGGTCACGCGCGGTCCGCTGGCGCTGAGCCAGCTCTGCACCACATCGAAGGCCATCATCATGCGCGCATGGCCAATATGGCAGAGGTCGTAAATGGTCATGCCGCACACATACATGCGGACATGACCGGGCTCAAGCGGGGAAAATTCTTCTACGGCACGCGACAGCGTGTTGTAAATGCGAAGGCTCATGAATTGGCTGGGTGCGTGGCCTGACGTCAATCGGTCTACCGATCAATGGTCAGAAGGAAAAACTGAAAGCTCTATCTCACGGGCTTGATTGGCGCCAAGCAAGGACAAGGGCAAAAAAAGCGAATGCGGGAAGCGTGCAATAAAACGAAAAGTACGAAATCCGGGCTATTACGGGTTGTGACTGACTATTACAAAGGGCTGTGAACTATACCCCCTCAGCTACAATCGTTCAGTATATCCAGCCGGCCTGACACCGTGCAGCGTCATCAGCAAGCCGCCAAGCCTACCCGTTTTATAGACTGACTTTCCATCCAGCGGCTATCACGCGTGCCAACACGCTGCCAAGCCCCAAAACAATAGCGAGAGTTCCTATGCCCACGCCCGCCTTCTCTTCACGAAAGCCCTTGTCCGCGGCCCTGCGCATGCTGTTTCTGGCTGCCACGCTGTCAGTGTCTGCGGCCCATGCCGACGACTATGCCGACGTCAGCCGCCTGATGCGGGCCAGCCAGTACGCTGAAGCGCTGGCCAAGGCCGACCAGTATCTCGCCAGCAAGCCACGCGACCCGCAAATGCGCTTCATGAAGGGCGTCATCCAGACCGAAACCGGCAAGGCCAACGAAGCGATTGCCACGTTCACCCAGATCACGCAGGACTATCCCGAGCTGCCCGAGCCCTACAACAACATGGCGGTGCTGTATGCCGGCCAGAGCCAGTTCGACAAGGCCAGGGCCGCGCTTGAAATGGCGATCCGGACCAACCCCAGCTACGCCACCGCGCACGAAAACCTCGGCGACGTGTACGCCAGGCTCGCCAGCCAGGCCTACGGCAAGGCCCTGCAACTCGACGGCAGCAACGCCGGCGTGCAGCCTAAGCTGGCTTTGATCCGCACCCTGTTCTCGGCCGACACCAAGGCCCCGCCCAAGCCCGCCGCAGTTCCCGCACCAGCGCCGGCTCCCGCACCTGCTGCGGCCAAACCGACCCCCGCAGTTGAAGCGGCCCCGGCTGCGGCAAGCCCTGCACCTGCGGCGGCCAAGCCCGCGCCGGCCGCGAGCCCAGTCACCGGCAATGGCACCGAAAAACAGGTGGAAGCGGCCGTGCGCGCCTGGGCCGACGCCTGGGCCGCCAAAGACATGAACGCCTACCTGGGCAGCTATGGCCAAAGCTTCGAACCGCCCGGCAAGCAGGCACGCAAAGGCTGGGAAGAAGATCGCCGGGCACGCATTGTTGGCAAATCGCGCATCAGCGTGAAGCTGTCCAACCTCGCCATTGGCGTTCAAGACAGCAAGGCCACCGCCAAATTCAAGCAAGACTACAGCGCTGACTCGCTCAACATTTCCAGCCGCAAGACGCTGGACCTGGCCCGGGTCGGCGAGCGATGGGTCATCGTCAGGGAATACACGGGCAGTTGATGGCGCGCGGCCGACCTGACCAGCCTAGAGCGCCCTTTCCTCCCGGTAGTTTTTCGTGAGAGTCCCATGAAAAGGGCGGCAACGGCTCTCTTTTTTATAGCACCCTGCCTGGTGCTGGCGGTACCGTCTGCGCGCGCAGAAAGCAGCTCCCGAGCCAAAGCACGGGCCCAAGTGCAAATTCCGGCGGCAGAACAACGCCCGGCCGCAAACCGTCGCGCCGGCCAACGCGAAGTGCGCGACGGTGAGGCCGAAGCCCGGCTGATCGAGGTTTACAGACTGATAGGTCAGGCCAACGGCCGCGAAGCCCTGCGCAAGGCAGAAAGCCTGGTCACGGACCATCCCAACTTTCAGCTGGCGCAGCTGGTTTACGGCGATTTGCTGGTCGGCCAGACGCGCCCGGTCCGCACGCTGGGCGATGTGCCCGACACCACGGCCAAGGCGGCAGCGCCGCAACTTGCCGAGTTGCGGCAGGAGTCGCAGCTGCGCCTGCTTGCGCTGCGTGAGCGCCCGCCGGCTGGCACGGTGCCGTCCCAGTTTCTGGCCTTGTCGCCGCGCAACCGCCATGCCATTGCGGTGGACACTTCACGCTCGCGGCTGTACCTGTTTGAAAACACCACGGCCGGCCTTAAGCTGCTGGCCGACTACTACATCTCGGTCGGCAAATCCGGCATTGAAAAATCCGCAGAAGGCGATCTGCGCACGCCGCTGGGGGTGTACTTCATCACCAGCAACCTCAACCCCAGGTCGCTCAAGGACTTTTACGGCTCGGGGGCGCTGCCCATCAACTACCCCAACCAGCTGGACATGAAGCGCGGCAAGACCGGCCGCGGCATCTGGTTGCACGGCACGCCGTCGGCGCAGTTTTCACGCGCGCCGCTGGCCACCGATGGCTGCGTGGCGCTGGCCAACCCGGACCTGGAACGCATCATCAAGACCGTGGAGATCCGCAGCACGCCGGTGGTGATTGCGCAAAGCCTCAAATGGGTGGCGCCGCAATCGCTGAAAGCCGACATCAAGTCCTTTGACGATGTGCTGCAAGGTTGGCACAGCGCCAAGTCAAGCGGCGACGCGGCGCGGCTCAGCGCCTGGTATGCCGCCGACTTCACCAGCTACGGCGGCAAGACGCTGACCGAATGGACGCCCGCACTGCAAACCGAGCTCAAGCAGCTGGGCGGGCGCAATATCGAGATGAAGGATGTGTCTTACCTGCGCTGGACCGACAGCCACGACACGATGGTGGTAACCTTTGGCGAGCTGGTCAAGGGTGCCAAAACCGGCCGCAACAAGCGCCAGTACTGGAGCCGCCAGGGCAGCCAGTGGAAAATATTTTTTGAAGGAGTTGTTTGATGGCAGTTACCTTGCCTTTCGCGTTCGTCAGCTTCAAGGCTTTGCGCCGTGCAGCGCTTGCCGCCGCCGTCTCACTGGCCGCCATGGCCGGCCCGGCACTGGCGCAGAACGCACCCAAGGTGAAATTTGTGACCAGCGAAGGCGACTTCGTGGTCGAGGTCTATCCCGACAAAGCGCCCAAGACGGTCGAAAACTTTTTGCAGTACGTCAAGGACAAGCACTACGACGGCACCATTTTTCACCGCGTGATCAACAACTTCATGGTGCAGGGCGGCGGCTTTGACGCCAGCTATGCGCAAAAGCCGACGCGTGCGCCCATCGCCCACGAAGGCCGCGAGGCCCTGGCCAAGGGTGGCGCCAAAAACGTCGTCGGCACACTGGCCATGGCCCGCACCGGCGACCCCCATTCGGCGTCATCGCAGTTTTTCATCAACGTCAAGGACAACGACTTTCTGAACCCGACGCTGATTCCACCGGGCGACCCGGTGCCCCGGTTTGAATACCAGGGCCAGGTCTATGAAAACACGCCACGCGCGCAACTCGTCAATGCACCCCAGCTCTACGGCTACACGGTGTTTGGCAAGGTGGTCAGCGGCATGGACGTGATCAATAAAATCAAATCGGTGCCCACCGGCGCCGCTGGCCCCTTCCCCACGGACGTGCCGAAAACGCCCGTTCTCATCAAATCTGCAACCCTCGTCAATTAATCAATTGACTCACTGATACAGGACTCCCCATGAGCAACCCCCAAGTAGAACTCCACATTACCGGTCACGGCGTCATCACGCTCGAGCTTGACGCCGTCAAGGCGCCCAAGACCGTCGCCAACTTTTTGAACTACGTCAACAAGGGCCACTACGCCAACACCGTGTTTCACCGCGTGATTCCTGGCTTCATGATCCAGGGCGGCGGCTTTGAAGTCGGCATGAAACAAAAACCCACCGACGCGGAAATCGAGAACGAAGCCACCAACGGCCTGAAAAACGACAACTACACCGTCGCCATGGCGCGCACCAACGCGCCGCACTCGGCCAGCTCGCAGTTTTTCATCAACGTGGCCAACAACGGCTTCTTGAACCACACCGCACCAAGCGCTTCGGGCTGGGGCTATGCCGTGTTTGGCAAGGTGGTGTCGGGCATGGATGTCGTCGACAAAATCAAGGCCGTCAAAACCGGCCGCAAGGGTTTTCATGACGACGTGCCACTGGAAGACGTGATCATCGAAAAGGCCGTGGCGCTCTAAGCCACAGCCTTCTGCCTGTCATGGCTGCTACCGTGCCCCAGATGGCGGAGCTGCACGCTCCACCCGCCTGGCGCACGGTCGATTTCATTTCAGACCTGCATCTGCAGGCCGGCGAGCCCGCCACCTTTTCGGCCTGGCAGCATTACCTAAAGACCACCCCGGCCGACGCGGTGTTCATTCTGGGCGACCTGTTTGAAGTCTGGGTCGGTGATGACGCGGTGAGCGCCGATCTGGCAGCGTCCCATACCTCCCTGAAAAACAGCTTTGAAGACCGCTGCGCCCGCGTGCTGGGCGAGGCTTCGGCCCGGCTGGCGCTCTGCTTCATGCACGGCAACCGCGATTTTTTGGTGGGTCAGGCCTTGATGGACTTGTGCCACACCCGCTTGCTGGCCGACCCCACCGTGCTGGCCTTCCAGGGCCAGCGCTGGCTGCTGTCGCATGGCGACGCGCTCTGCCTGGGCGATGTGGACTACCTGCGGTTTCGCCAGCAGGTGCGCAGCGCAGAATGGCAGCAGGATTTTCTGGCCAAGCCTTTGGCTGAACGCCAGGCCTTTGCGCGCAGCCTGCGGCAACAAAGCGAGGCCCGAAAAAAATCCGGGGTCAAGTACGCCGACGTGGACACCCGCGCGGCCCGCCAATGGCTGGCGGCGGCCCAGGCCCGCTGCCTGATTCACGGGCACACCCACAAACCGGCCTTACATGACCTCGGCGACGGCTTGTCGCGCGTGGTGCTCAGCGACTGGGACGCCCAAGCCCCGGTGCCGCGCGCCGACGTGCTGCGCCTCTCGGCCAGCGGTTTGCAGCGCATTGCGTTGCTCTAAGCGACACCCCGCCTTTTTTCTATTTATGCTGAATTGGTTGCGCACAGGGCTTGAGCGCTGGCTAGGGAGCCCCGACACGATTCCTGACACCCTGTGGCAGCACACGATGGCGCATTACCCCTTTCTGGCCCAGCTTCCCGCAGCCGATCAACTGCAGCTGCGCGCGCTGGCCAGCCGGTTTCTGGCACACAAAGAATTCAGCGGCGCGCACGATCTCATCGTGACCGACGAAATGGCCGTCGCCATTGCGGCGCAGGCCTGCCTGCCGGTGCTGCACCTGGGCCTGAAGTACTACGACGACTTCAAGGGCATCGTGGTCCATCCCGGTGCGATGCTCGCGCGCCGCGAGCGTACTGACGCGGCCGGCGTGGTGCACCGCTACAGCGAAGTGCTCGCAGGCGAAGCCATGGAACGCGGCCCGGTGACCCTGAGCTGGCAGGATGTGGCCGCGGCTGGCCAGTTGGCCGGCCGCGGCTACAACGTCGTGATTCACGAATTCATCCACAAGATCGACATGCGCGATGGCGCGGCCAACGGTTGCCCGCCCCTGCCCTCACGCGCCGCCCGCGCGGCGTGGCAGGCCGTGATGCAGCCCGCCTACGAGGATTTTTGCGAGCAAGTGGCCATGGCCGAACGCTTTGGCGGCGCGCCGACCTGGCTGGATGCCTATGCGGCGGAGTCACCCGCCGAATTCTTCGCAGTGGCTTGTGAAGCCTATTTTGTGAACCGGTCGCGCTTTGCGCGGGACTTTGCGGCGCTGGCCGACTTGTTTGATGAATATTTCAAACGAAACAAGCCTCTAGCCCAATAAGAACGGGCGCAAGCAGCTACTCTTTTAATAGCAACCATGCAGCCACGGCAGCGCCCTTGCGCGCGCATGCCGTGGTCAGCAGGAGCTCAACGCTTGAGCAGCACCTTCAGCACGTTTTGCACGCGGCGGGCATTGCCGGCGTCAAAGTCGGCGGCCAGCACCTGGGCGGCGTCTTCGCCCCAGGTCTCTGCCGGCGCCGGGGCGTTGCGCTTGGTCAGCAGCTGCAGCTGCAGCATGCGGCTGGCGCTGAGGTGTTCGGCGGGCGTGGGCACTTCGGCGGCCATTTCCAGGCGCAGCAGGGCTTCGGCCGCATCCTTGCCAGACGGCGCGCTGACGGCCTGCACCCAGCGGTTGCGCACCGCCGGTGACACCTGTTTGCCCAGGTCCTGCGCACTCGGCAACTGGGCCGGATCGCGCTTTTCCCAGGCGGTGATCAGGTGGGTGAGCACTTCACCATGGGCCTGCATGGCGAGCTTTTTCAGCGCCAGGTTGGCGGCTTCAAAGGCCTCGCGCTGGGCGCGGAAGGCGGCGTCGCCGAGGCGCGGGCCGCGCTCTTCGAAGGCGGGGCGCTCGCTGAAACGGTCGCCCCTGTTACCGCGATCGCCACGCTCGGCGAAGTTGTTGCGCTCATCACGGCGCGGCTCAAACCTGTTGTCGCTGCTGGAGCGTGGGCCGCGGGCATCTTTGCGGTCGCCAAATTTGCCGCCGCGGCCTGCGGCTCCGGGCTCGGCTTTTTTCATGCCGGGGCGGTCGTCGCCGCGCATGGCCACGACGGGCTTGGCCGCTGGCTTGGGGGCGGGTGGCGGCTCGGCCGGGGCTGCTGGTTCAGCGCCTTCCACGGGTTCAGCGGCTACGGTATCTGCCGGCGGCGCCTGCTCTGCTATGGTTTCTGCAGCTGCTTGCGCCCGTTCCTCCTGGGCTGCAGGCTGATTTGATTCAGAAGCAGCCGGTGCAGGCACGGCAACCTGGCCGCGAACGATGGCTTCGAGCGCCTTGGCGGCGGCGTGAATCTTCTGCGCATCGCCGCTGGCGGTGGCGGCTTCAACGGCCTTGGAGGCTTCCAGCACCATGCGGTCAAACTCGCCCAGCGCGGCCGCGGCTTTTTCGCGCTCGGCGGTTTTGCGCTGGAAGGCATCGTCAATCGGCTTGCGGAAGGCATCCCAGAGCTTTTGCTCCTGCTTGCGCTCGATCGGCACGCCTTGCGCCTCATGCTGCCAGCGCTGCTGCAAGTGCTTGACGGCATCAATGCGCAACTGCGGTTCGGCGCCCAGCGCTTGGGCCTCTTCAATCATGGCCCTGCGGCGCGCCAGGCTGTCGTTGCGGGCGGCGGTCAGGGGCGCATCGGCCGCGTCCATGGCGGCTTTCCACTCGGGCTGGATTTCGGCAAAGGCTTTTTCGCTCAAATGCCCGGCCTCGCGCCATTTGTCGACAAAAGCGTTGAGGCTGCGGATGTGGTGCTTCCAGTCGGTGTTGCTCTTGTTGGCTTGCGCCCAAGCCAGCACCTCATCAATCAGGGCGCGGCGCTGGGCCTTGTTGGCTTCGGCCTGCTCCTTGGTTTTTTCGAGCCAGGCTTCGACCACCTTGTGGGCTTCGTTGCAGGCATCGTCGAAACGCTTCCACAGCGCATGGTTGGGCGTGCCGCCCTGGTCGCTGGTCTTCCACTGCTCGCGCATGGCGCGCAAGGCGTCCTGCTGCTTGCGCCCGCCCATGGGCTTGGCGACCAGCGCCTCGGCTTTCACGACCAGCTCTTCGCGGATCTGGTCGGCACGCCAGCGCTGCCAGCCTTCAAGTTCGCCCGCGGCGGTGAGCGCGGCGTGGGCGGCGGCTTCGAGCTTGCTGTCGATGTTGCGGATATGTTCCTTGAGCGCGTGGCGCAAATCGGCGGCCACCTTGGGCGTGGCCTTGCCGTGGCCTTCGGTGACTTCATGCTCCAGTTTTGAGAGCGCCTCCTGCACGACGGCAGCGGCCTTCTCGCGCATCTCCTTCAAAACTGCGGGATCGATCTTGACCTTGGGCGGGCGGGCGGATGGCTCGCCTGTGGCGGCAGGTGCGGCCACGCCGCGCGCGGCGCGCAACTCGTCGGCCCACACCGGCACGGCGGGCAGCGGCGCGGCCGCATCTTCCGCAGCCTTGACGGCCACAGCCAGCGCGCCCTGAAACGCCTCCCAGACGGCCACCAGCTGGCCGCGCGAGGCGTCGAGCAGTGGCGGAAACTTGGCATCCACGCTGGCCCAGTTGCCGTCTTGCGTGATCTCGTCGGCCTGGGCCTGCCAGTGCGCCACGTCGGCGCGCAGGGTTTCCAGTGCGGCCTCGGCATCGCGCCAGGGCTTGATGGAGAGCACCTCGATGCGCTGCGCAATCAGCACGGCGGCCTCGCGCTGCACCTGGGTGCGGTGCTGCAGGTCTTCAATGGTTTTGACGCGTTCGGCCAGCCGCACCTTGAGGCTGGCCAGCGGCTCTTTGGACAGCGGCGCGCCGGCCTTGGCGGCATCGCGCTGCCAGGCCAGGGCGTCGGCCAGGTTGAGCTTGGGCAGGCCCAGCAGGCCCAGGGCTTTTTCGGCCCATTCGGCGGCCACGGCTTCCTGACCCTTGCTGCGCTTGACTTCGTCGAGCTTTTCCTTCAGCGGCTTGGCCGCGCCCTTGTCGCGGTTGGCCAGGTCTTTGTAGACCTCGGCCATTTGCTCTGCCGTCGGCTCGGTGGCCAGCCACTGGCGGACGCGGGCCGTGCGCTCGCCCGAGGTGGCGGCGGAAAACGCGCCGCCGGTGAGTGCGTCCAGCGCGTGCTGATCGTGGGATTTGGTGGAGGTAGAGGTCACTTCGGGCGCTTCAGATAATGGGTTGCGGGTAGGAAAACTGAACATAAATGGCTGTCGGGGATTGTGCATGCCGCGGCTGACAGCAGCCCCTCTTCCGGGGTCAGCTGGGCCAGCGCGTGTTCGCGCACCGGCGGCGGTGAACCCTCTATTTTCACCGAGATTTGCGCTCCCGCAACCGGGCCGGCGCGGCGGCGCCAAAACCCGTCATTGCCGGATCGCCTCGATTGACACAAAAA
>Ga0066710_100002495_pt1 | contig 14901 bp, 11 predicted proteins | sample GraSoiAngelo_159_FD_79666 | JGI IMG/M metagenome (GOLD analysis project Ga0066710, IMG submission 79666) | Grasslands soil microbial communities from the Angelo Coastal Reserve, California, USA - 14_1009_16_40cm | ecosystem: Environmental > Terrestrial > Soil > Grasslands | place: USA...
CTCACTCAGTTTGCCGCAGGCTCTCCTAGAGATGCAAGGCCGATGTGGGTTTTGCCCTGCTTCTCACTGATGGCGACAATGCGTTTGAGCCCGTTTTCGGTGTATTCCATCTGGAAATGACCGAGGCGGGACTGGCTGATGATCCAATGCGGCAGCTCGCGCTGATAAAACTCTTTCACCTTAGCGACCGAATCATCGCTGGAGTATTCGGCCGCCAGAACCGTAAATTCCTTATGTGCGGAGTCGAAACTGAAATCGAAACTGGCTGCGGCTCCATGGTCGTCCTCACGCTGCGCACCAGGATATACCGGCACGCCAATCAATTTCGGATCGAGATTCTTGTGTTCCTGTACACGAATGGTACCGACCGGCGTTTCCACCTGCACGGTTTCGCCGTGCGCCCCACGACTCTTCCGGACGTGGATGTTGTCGGCAATGTACATGCCTGCCACAAAGACTCCGACCACCGCCAGCGCCGCCAGGATCAGTAACGCAACGAGAAGCCCGGCCAGCACGCCTCCAGTATGGGATGAGCTGCGTCTCATAGCTTTCCATCCAATACGCACCTTGACCCGGAAAAGTTCCTTCACTATAGCGCGGAAGGTGTTTGGAACGGGCAGGCCGAGCGTCCCAGAGCGTGACTGGTGCAGCCCGACTGCTTGCCGGCGCCGTCCGGTACAGCTTAGCGGAAACGAACTTTCACGTCGGGCTTATTCTCCAGGTGCACCGTATCGATGAAACGCACGCGTGCGGGAGAAAGCGTCATCACAATGGATTGCGTGCGAATACCGTCGCCAAAAAAGCGCACACCCTGCAGCAGGTTGCCATCAGTGACTCCGCAAGCGGCGAACACGATACTCCTGCCAGGTGCGAGTTCCTGAGTGTTGTAAATCTTATTTGCGTCCTGAATGCCCATGGCCCGCATGCGCTCGCGCTGGGCGTCGTCTTTCACCACCAGCCGCCCGAGAATTTCGCCGTTCAGGCAACGCAATGCCGCGGCCGTCAACACGCCTTCTGGAGCACCGCCAGAGCCCATTACCGCATGTACACCAGTTCCCGCCACAGCCGCGCCAATTCCGGCCGAAAGGTCGCCATCACTGATTAAGCGGATGCGCGCCCCAGCCTCCCGGATATCCGCGATCAGCTTCTGGTGCCTTGGACGGTCGAGAACCACCACCACCAGATCATCCACACCGCGCTGCAAGCGGCGCGCAATCGCCTTGAGGTTCTGCTTGACGGGAGCATCCAGTTCCACCGCGCCTTTCGCCGACGGCCCGACGATAATTTTTTCCATATAACAATCAGGCGCATGCAGCAGGCCGCCGCCTTCCGATGCAGCCAGCACGGTGATGGCGCCTCCTGTGCCAGTGGCGCAAAGATTTGTCCCTTCGAGTGGATCGACCGCGATATCCACTGTGAGAGCGCACCGTTCATCTTTGGCAGAGCCCACTTTTTCGCCGATGTAGAGCATGGGCGCTTTGTCACGCTCGCCTTCGCCGATCACGATGGTTCCGGCAACAGCTATGGTGTCGAGACAGCGTCGCATGCTTTCAACCGCCGCCTGGTCAGCGGTGTGCGCGTCTCCCATGCCCATGGTGCGGGCGGACGCGATAGCCGCGTCCTCAACTACACGCAACACTTCCAGCGACAAATCGAACATGCTACAGTTTTCTCCTCATGGACGATATCACAGTTATGGTTTTGGCCCATCCGGCCGAGCCGCAACTGGCGATGCTGGAGGCCCTGCCGGCTGATACAAACGTCACAGCCGGCGACAAGCCCGCAGCGTTCAGCCGGGCGGCGCCTGCCGCGGATGTGATTTTGAACTGGTCCGCCAGCCTCGAACTTTTTGAGGACGTGTGGCGCATGTCGCCGCGCGTGCGCTGGGTACACTCGCGCTCGGCGGGGCTCGACGGCGTTCTTTTTCCATCTCTGATTGAGAGTCCAGTGCCACTTACGAATTCACGCGGAGTTTTCAGCGGCCCTCTGGGAGAATTTGTCATTGGCGCGGTGATGTTCTTCGCCAAAGATTTTCGGCGGATGGCTCTCAGCCACATGCGTGGAGTGTGGGACCAGTTCGATATCACCGAAGTTGCGGGGCAGACGCTTGGCATTATCGGTTATGGGGATATCGGCCGTGCCGTCGCCTCGCGGGCACATGCGCTGGGAATGAAAGTCGTCGCGTTGCGCCGCAGGCCGGAGCTTTCAGGCGACGATCCCAACGTCCGGGAGGTACTCGGCGCGAACCAGAAATACGAGTTGCTCGCGCGATCGGATTACGTCGTGATGGTTACGCCGCTGACACCGAAAACGCAGGGCATGATCGGCAAACCGAAGTTCGCCGCGATGAAGCCAGGCGCGGTCCTCATCAACATCGGGCGGGGACTGTTGGTAGATGAGCGCGCACTGGTCGAAGCTCTGGAGAAAAAGCGCATTCGTGGCGCTGCGCTCGACGTGTTTGATACCGAACCTCTGCCGGCGGGCCATCCGCTTTACAAGCTGGATAATGTTCTCCTTTCTCCGCACTGCGCCGATCATACTCCAGACTGGAAGGAGCGGGCGATGCAGTTCTTTCTCGAAAATTTCGAGCGCTTCCGGCGCGGAGAGCCGCTCTTGAACGTGGTAAATAAGAAGCTGGGATATTGAAGGGATTGAGATGATGCGATTCATTCTTGCTGCGACGTTGCTGGCCGCGACGGCGTTCGGCCAGTCCTACCAACCCTCGGGAGTTAACCTGTCGGCGCGCGAGTGGTTTCAAAACGCAAGGTTCGGCATGTTCATCCACTGGGGCGTTTACAGCGTGCTTGGAGACGGCGAGTGGGTCATGAATAACCGCAAGATGACCGTGGCCGAATACGAAAAACTGCCGCCGCAGTTTGATCCCACCGAGTACAATCCGGCTGAGTGGGTTTCGCTGGCAAAAGCCGCGGGCATGAAGTACATCACCATCACCAGCAAACACCATGACGGCTTCGCCATGTGGGGCACCAGGCAGAACCATTGGAATATCGTGGACGCCACGCCATATAAGAAAGACGTCCTGAAGGCGCTGGCAGAGGAGTGCCACAAGCAGGGTATGAAGTTATTTTTCTACCACTCGGAATTAGACTGGCACAACCCGGATTATTATCCGCGGGGCCGCACGGGGCAAACCGCTGGCAGGCCCGAGAGCGGCGATTTCAACCGGTATCTGGAATTCATGGACAACCAACTGCGCGAACTGTTGACCGGCTATGGCGAAATCGGCGGTATCTGGTTCGACGGCTGGTGGGACAGGCCCGATGCCGACTGGCACCTGGACCGTACGTACCGGTTGATCCACAGCCTCCAACCCGCAGCGCTGATAGGCAACAATCACCATCGACTGCCCTTCCCTGGCGAGGATTTCCAGATGTTTGAGAAAGACTTGCCCGGCCAAAAAACGGTGGACTTCAATGCCGGCTCCGCGGTGGGAGACCTGCCGTTAGAGACCTGCGACACCATCAACAATGCCTGGGGCTACAACAAGACCGACAAGCACTTCAAAAGCACTGAGCAGTTGATTCAATATCTTGCGCGGGCCGCCGGCTACAACGGTAATTTTCTGCTGAACATCGGGCCGATGCCCACCGGCAAGATCCAGCCGGAGTTTGTGGAGCGTTTACGCGGGATGGGACAGTGGCTCGACCGGAACGGCGAATCGATTTACGGCACTCGCGGCGGACCCATACCTCCAGACTCCTGGGGCGTCACCACGCAAAAGCCGGGCAAAGTCTACGTGCATATCATGAACTGGAAGGGCAATTTGCTGGCTCTTTCCAAAATGCCGCCCGTTACCAGCGCGAAATTGTTGACTTCGGGAACGTCTGTCGGGGTCACGCCCATCGAAGGCGGAATCGTGCTGCGCTTGCCGGAAAGGCGTGACGATGCCGATACTGTGGTGGTGCTGGAGACGAAATAAAGTCTCGGGAGCGCGACTCGTCTGGTGTGTATTAGTTCCCTATGAAGCGGGCGTACAGGCTGCGGGCCACTCCTGGGTCCGTGGTGCCTTTGATGATGGCGCGGCCGTCGGCAAAAATCGTCATCTCAAACGGCGTATGGAAAAACCTCAACGCGAATTCATTAGCCCGAACTTCTCCCATCGCGCCTAACCGGATCTTGAGTTGTGCGAGGTCGAGCGGCTGCGTCGAATTGTGGATTTGGACCGCATTGCGCCCGCACAGACTGATCGGTGCGCGCCGCTCTCCCCGCAGATAGACGAATTCGTGTCTGACGCAGGCAGGGCAGTCGGGGTCAGCCGCTGGCTGCTCCGTCTGACGCACGGCGCCGGCCCAGACGTCCACGGTTGTGATGCGGGGAATCAAATGGTCTTGCGCGCCCGACAAGCGTCTTAATGCATCGGCAACCTGGAGCGACGCCACGATAGCGGTAACGGTGTTCAAAACGCCGGCGTTTTCGCAGGTGAGTTGCGCGCCCGAAGGCGGTTCGGGGTAGACACAGCGAAGGCATGCGGTGCGGCCCGGCATCACCGGCATCTCGATGCCGTAACTGCCTACGGCGGCTCCGTAGATCCAGGGAACACCACAATTCACCGCGAAATCGTTGATCAAATAACGCGTCTCGAAATTGTCGGTCCCGTCTAGAATCAGGTCCGCGCCGTCGAGTAAATCGTCCGCGTTTGACGGATTGAGATCTTCGACCAGACCGCGCACGCCGATGCCCGAGTTAATTCTCCGTAGAATGCGCTCAGCAGCGACTGCCTTAGGCAGACCATCGGCGGCGTCGGACTCTTCGAATAGTAACTGCCGTTGAAGATTACTGGGCTCGACATAATCGCGATCGATGATCGTCAGATGACCCACGCCGGCCCGCGCCAGTTCCATCGCCTGCACGCTTCCAAGCGCGCCGCACCCAACGATCGTCACGCGTGATGAGAGCAGCCTCTGCTGGCCTTGTTCCCCGATTCCGGTGAACAAAATCTGGCGTGAGTAACGCTCTTTGTCACCGTACGTCATCTCACTTGATGGTAGCAAACTCGCTCGAAAGGTCGGGTTATCATGGGCATGGTGTGCTTTCGCGACGCGCCCCATCTCGCCGTCTGGCTTTTGTGGGCTGCGTTGCCTGCTCTCGCCTGGTGTCAAGCGGAACAGTACGAGGGTAAGCGCATCATCGATATTCAGTTCAGCCCGCCGGAACAGCCGGTAGATTCGGTGGAACTCCGGGAACTCATCCCCCTGCAGCGCGGCGCTGCTTTTCGGATGGCCGGCATCCAGACGGCAATTCAAAAACTTTTTGCGACAGGTTGCTACGAAGATATTCAAGTGGATGCCGAAACGGCCGCTGGCGGGGTGAGGGTCCGTTTCATCACCAAGAACAGTTGGTTCGTGGGTCCGGTGACGGTGGAGGGGAACGTCGGCGATCCACCAAACCGCGGCCAGATGATCAACGCGACCAGATTGGAACTTGGTCAGGCCTTTCACGAAGATAATATGGCTCCGTCAGAAGACGGGTTGAACAAGCTTTTGGTCGCCAACGGTTATTACGAAAACCGGATTCGCCGGAGAATCGATTACGATCCTAAGACCCAGCAGGCTCACGTTCACTTCGTCCTCGAGAGCGGACCACGCGCAGGCTATCGCACACCGAATATCACGGGCAATCTCAAGATGGCCGTGGACAAGATCATCACAGCCACAAGGTGGAAGCATCGCTTGATTGGCACCTGGCGCCCGGTGACGCAATCGCGCACCCGGCAAGGGCTTGATAACATTCGCTCCAAGTATCAGAACGACGGCCGGCTCATGGCCTCAGCCCAACTCAAGTCCATGGATTACGATCGCGACACACGCCGCGTGAAGCCGAACCTGGATATTGACGCAGGCCCCAAGGTCCAGGTCAACACCGTGTGCGCCAAGGTCTATCAGAAGAAGCTCAGACAGAATATACCCATTTACGAGGAACACACCGTTGACCGCGACTTGCTGATCGAAAGTCAGCGAAATCTGAGGGATGAATTTCAGTCAGCCGGCTACTTCGAAGACGACGTGCAGTTCAAGCAACAGAGACTGCTCAACGATACAGCACAGATCGATTATCTGATCAATCTCGGAAAGCGCCACAATCTGGTGCATCTCGAGATCCGGGGAAATCACTATTTCCCGACTGAATCCATCCGGCAACGCATGTTCATGACGCCGAAATCTTTCTCACTGCGCCACGGACGTTACAGTGAAGCCTTGCGGCGCAGGGACGAAGAATCGATTGTCAATCTTTACAACGAGAACGGATTTCGCGATGTGAAGGTGACCACCGAAGTGCAGGACGACTACAAGGGCAAGATCGGCGACATTGCGGTGATCCTCAAAATTGATGAGGGGCCGCAATGGTTTGTCTCGAAGCTGGAAGTGTTCGGCATAGAGCAGCTCGATGCCGCCAGTATTATCCCGACGCTCAGTTCGTCACAGGGCCAGCCGTTCAGCGAATTCAACGTGGCTGCGGACCGCGACAGGATTCTGGCCATGTACTTTACCAACGGCTTTCCGAACGCCAGTTTCGAGTGGTGTTCGAAGCCAGGGCTCCAAGCGCAACAGGTGGACCTTCGCTTTGTCATCATGGAGGGGCAAAGGCAGTTCGTTCGCGATGTGATTGTGGAGGGTCTCGAAACCACGCGGCCTCAGTTGGTACAGCATAACCTGTTGCTCGCGTCGGGCGACCCGCTCTCGCCCATTCAAATGGCCGACACGCAGCGGCGACTCTACAACCTCGGAATCTTCGCCAAAGTTGATATGGCGATTCAGAATCCTGATGGGCAGTTGCAACGAAAATATGTCGTCTACGACATCGAAGAAGCCAGACGCTACTCGTTTGACGGCGGTCTCGGCGCCGAAATTGCGCGGATTGGCGGCTGCCAGTGCCCGGACCTGCCTGCGGGCGCAACCGGCGTCAGTCCTAGAGTTTCCTTTGACGCCAGCCGGCTGAACTTTCTCGGGTGGGGCCATACCATTAGCCTGCGGACGCGGATATCGACTCTGGAGCGACGCGGGTTGATCGACTATCTGGCTCCTCACGTCAGAGGCTACGATAATCTCGACCTGAGCTTCACCGCGCTCTACGACAGCACACGCGATGTGAACACCTTCTCGGCTAAACGCGAGGAGGGGTCGGTACAACTTTCACAGAAGCTTTCGAAGCCGTCGACCATTCTGTACCGGTTCAGCTACCGGCGCGTGAGCACCTCGAATCTCCTGATCGATCCAAATCTAATTCCGCTCCTCTCGCAGCCGGTTCGAGTGGGCATTCTCTCGAGCAACTACATCCAGGACCGCCGGGACGACTCTACCGATGCCCATAAAGGGATCTACAACACTGTGGACGTCGGCGTCGCATCAAAATTTTTCGGCTCCCAAATCGACATGGTTCGCGGCTTGGCGAGCAACGCGACATATCACCGCATCCGCAAGAACCTGGTGCTGGCGCGTGAGGTGACCTTCGGCGACATCATTCCATTTCGCTACGGCTCGCGAACATCGAATGCGGAGCTGGCGGTGCCTTTCCCGGAGCGCTTCTTCGGCGGCGGCGGCACCTCCCTTCGCGCGTTCCCGGAAAATCAAGCAGGTCCCCGCGATCTGACGACCGGCTTCCCTATCGGCGGCACGGCGCTCCTGTTCCATAAGACCGAGCTGCGGTTCCCATTGGCGGGCGCCAACATCAGCGCTGTCGCGTTTCATGACGCCGGCAACGTCTATTCCACCCTCAGCAACCTATCGTTCGGTTTCCACCAGCGCGATGTGAAGGATTTCGACTACATGGTCCACGCGGTTGGTTTTGGCATCCGTTATCGAACGCCTATTGGGCCGGTTCGTGTGGATCTGGCGTATAGCATCAACCCGCCACGGTTTTTTGGATGCAAAGGCAATATCAGCCAACTCGTTGAGTGCGGAAAGCCCGAAAACATAGGGCTCCGGACAGATCAGCGCATCAATCATTTCCAGTTTTTCTTTTCCATCGGGCAGGCTTTCTGATGATTGGACAGCTCACACTTGTTCTTTTGCTTTCGGCTGCGGTCGGCAGATCGGAAATCATCGATCGCATCGCGGTTACAATCGGTAACCAGGTGATTACCGAAAGTCAGATACTGCGCGAGCTCCGGCTCGCGGCGTTCTTGAACAGCGATGCACTCGACTTCAGCTCGAGCGCCCGGCGTAAAAGCGCCGACCGGCTCATCGAACAGATGTTCATCCGCAATGAAATCGAGGTGGGCGCCTACGCTCCGCCTTCTGCCACCGAAGTGGAACCGATCCTGCGGCAGGTCCAGGCACAACGCTTCCATACTCCAGAGGAGTACGACGCGGCGCTCGAAAAATATCGGATCACCGAGGAAGAGCTCAAGACCTACTTGCTGTGGCAGCTCACATTATTGCGTTTCATCGATGTCCGTTTCCGCGCGGGAATCCAGATTTCTGAACAGGATATCCGCCAATACTTCAACAAAGAGCTGCCTCAACTGGAAAAGAAAGCGGGACCGGGCGCCAAAATCAGCCTCGAAACGCTCCGCGACAAAATCCAGGAGAGCTTGATCGATGAACGAATTGACCAGCAAATTGACGACTGGCTGAATCAAGTCCGCAAGCGCACGCGCATCGACTACTATCCCGCGGCTTTCCAATGAGGCGCGGGACCAGGCTCGCTCTCATCATCGGCGGCTGCGCGGCGGGCCTGGCGGCCGGCCTGATCATTGCCTCGCTTTTCGTCGCCCAGAGTGGCTGGCTCCGGGAGCAAGTGCGCGGACGAATCGTCAGCGAGGTCGAGAAATCCACCGGAGGTCGGGTGGAGATCGGCTCCTTCACTTTCGACTGGCACACCATTACGGCGCGTGTGCTTAATTTCGTCATCCATGGAACTGAACCGGCGGGCTCTCAGCCGCTGTTCCGCGCGCGCTCCGTCACGGTGGTTCTCAAGATCCTATCGGTGTTTGAACGCAAGGTAGACGTCCAATCCGTGGATGTCGACCAGCCTCAGTCGTACTTGATCATCTATCCGAATGGAAGCACCAATATTCCTCAGCCCAAAGTGCCACACCAGTCGAACAAGACCGCCGTCGAAACCATTCTGGACCTGGCGGTTGGCCGCTTCACCGTGCAAAACGGATTCATGAACGTGAATGCGCTGAAAGTACCCTGGAACGCATCCGGTGAAAATCTGCGCACACAATTCACATATAACTTGATCCGTCGCAGTTACAACGGCGACATCTCGATTCAACCCATACATCTGAAAGCCCACACTGATCTGCCGGTGGACATGGGTATCAAGGTTTCACTCGTGCTTGAAAGGAACAAGCTCACCATTTCCAACGCAAAGTTCGAGACTCCGCAATCCAATGCCGTACTCTCCGGCACCGTCCAGAACTTCCCCGCGCCCCAGAGCTCGTTTCAATACCATGTTCGGCTTTCGCTCGACGAAACCGGCCGGGCGCTACGCCTCACATCGCGTCCGCAGGGTACCGTGTGGATAGGCGGGAATGCCAGCTTCAGTGATCTGCAGCACTACCTGTTCACCGGCAATCTGCACACCGGATCTGTTTCTTTCCGTCAGGGGGATTTACATTTCACTGACATTCGCGCGGAATCGGCATTTCGGGCTGATCCGGAAAAAATAAGTCTTGACGGAATCCGGCTCTCGGCTTTTGAAGGTAATTTCAATGGGCGAGCTCAAATCGTCCGGCTCGACCGCTTTCGACTCGAGGGTGAAGCGGGTCGGTTCAACCTTCGGCGCGCGGCGCGTCTTCATAGCCAGCAACACATGCCCTGGGACGGCCTTTTATCTGGACCGGTTGAAGTGCAAGGCAGGTTAGGCGAGCGTCACCGCGGCGGGTTCGAAGCCAAAGTCAAGTTAGGCATTACGCCCGCGCCGGCCAGCCCGCCGGTGCACGGACTCGTTGAAGCCAGGTACGACGGCTCTCGTAAGATTCTCGACCTCGGACACTCTTACTTCGCTCTCCCTTCTACTCGCGTGGACTTCACAGGTACGTTGGGTCAGACGCTGCGCGTTCAATTACGCTCGACAAATCTCGATGAGCTTCTGCCGGCCGTGGAGCTGTTTTCGAGCGTACCCGTCCCGATTCCGATCAAGCTCCAAAACGGTGCAGCAACATTCAACGGGACTGTAACCGGGCGCTTGATTGCTCCGCAAATCGCAGGCCATGTTGCGCTCACCAACTTTGTTTATGCACAGGAGAAAATCGACTCCTTCAATGCGGACACTTCCGCTCAAAAATCCGGCGTGGCGGTGCGGAACGCGGCTCTGGCGCGGGGCAACCTACACGCCCAATTTGCAGCTACCGTAGCTCTGCGGGATTGGAGGCCGGATCAGGGCGGCCCGCTCTCAGCGACAGGCTCGGTGCGCGGAGCCGATGTCGCCGACGTGCTGGCACTGGCAGGCAGGAAAAATATTCCAGCAAAAGGCAGCCTTGCCGCATCCGGCCAAATTTCCGGGACTGTTGGTAATCCGCTGATCAAGTCGGATCTGACGGTGACGAACGGATCCTTCTATGAAGAGCCGTTTGACCGCCTCGCCGCAAATGTCAGTTACGTGGGTAACCTGGTCACCGTCGCTAATGGCCAGATAAGATCCGGTCACAGACAAATGACATTCACGGCGACGTACACCCACGCGCCTGAAAATTTTGAAAATGGACGCCTCACATTTCAAACTGCGAGCAACCGCATGGCTATGGAGCAGTTCCACTTCATAGGGCGCTATGAACCCAGTTTAACCGGCACCGTAGAGTCAACCGCCAATGGAGTGGCCGCCGTATCCACCTCCTGCGCAGGGACTTCGTTCCAACTGATCAGCTTGGACGCTGATGTTGCGGGCCATGGAATTCAGGTTCAGCAGATATCATTGGGCGATCTCCATCTGGCGGCAAAGACGGAAGGATCCGTGCTGACCGCCCACTTTGAATCTGATTTCGCTCAATCTGCCATCAAAGGAGATGGCCGCTGGCGCCTTGAAGACAGTTATCCGGGTTCGGCGAATGTCATCTTTTCGAAGGTCGATTTTAGCGCGGTCCGCGCGCTTGTAGCCCCGTCTTCGACACCTCCACTCAACTTCACAGGCTCCGCTGAAGGGAAGCTCGAGATTTCAGGACCGCTCATCAAACCCGAAGCCTGGACGGCAACCCTGGACATACCGCGTCTCGAAATATCGCAGGTGCCCGGTCAGGTAACGGCCGGCAACAACGTGCAACTGGCTCTGCACAACTCGGGACCGGTCCGCGTCGTCATGCAGAATTCCATCATTCGCGTGGAGAGCGCGCGACTAGTGGGCCATTCCACGAATATTGCCCTGACGGGGACCATTTCCACCAAAGACCCAAGCACGCTGAACCTCCGGGCGAATGGAACCGTTGACCTGGGTATCTTGCAGGATTTCGACCGCGACTTGATGTCATCCGGTGACGTTGCTTTAGACGCAACCATCGGCGGGCCGCTGAAACAGCCGCTGATTACGGGCGAGCTTCGATTAAAGGACGCGAATCTCGACGTCGCCAATTTCCCCAACGGCCTCGCCAATGCCAACGGTGTAATCCTCTTCAACGGGGACAGGGCCACTATTCAGAGTCTCACTGGTGAATCGGGCGGCGGAAAAATATCGGCTTCCGGTTTTGTCTCGTACGTCGGCGGCGAGGTCGCGCTACGCATTGACGTATCGGCGAACCAGGTGCGGGTGCGCTATCCGGAAGGCGCAAGCACGGTTGCAGACGCCAGTCTGAGTTGGACGGGCAGCACGCAGCGCAGCCTGGTCGCCGGCACAGTGACAGTATTGCGGACCGGCTTCAATCCGCATACGGATTTCGGCTCCATTCTGGCCAAATCGGCCGAGCCGGTGCGCACGGCGGCAACCCGAACGGGTCTGTTGGGCGGCATGCATTTTGACGTTCAGATTCAAACTTCGGCCGACGTTGTTTTTGAGTCCGCTTTGACTCAACAGCTCCAGTTGGATGCCAACCTGCGGATGCGCGGAACGCCGAGCAATCCCGTGCTGCTGGGCCGGATCAACATCACCGAAGGCGAGCTGACGTTCTTCGGTAACAAATACACCATCAACCAGGGCTCGATTGCATTCTTCAATCCAGTCAAGCTGGAACCGATCTTCAACATTGATTTGCAGACGCGTGCGCGTGGCGTGGACGTTACCGTGACCATTTCGGGACCCATCAACCAGCTCAATATGAGCTACCGGTCCGACCCACCGATGCAGTTTTCGGAGCTCGTTGCACTTCTCGCAACGGGGCGCGCTCCCTCATCCGATCCATCCGCAACGGCGCGCGCATCCGGGGCCGCGCAGACCTGGCAGCAGATGGGGGCCTCCGCCCTGATTGGTCAGGCCATTGCCAATCCGGTGGCTGGACGGCTGCAGCGGTTCTTCGGCGTGAGCAAAATCAAGATCGATCCGCTGTTGACCGGCCTTGACAATCCGCAGGCCCGCCTGACGCTCGAGCAGCAGATCTCACCCGACATCACGTTCACCTACATCACCAACCTGAACCGCAGCTACGCTCAGGTCATCCGGATCGAATGGGATGTCAGCAAGCGGTGGTCGGTTGTGGCTCTGCGCGAGGAAAACGGGCTGTTCGGCCTGGACGTTTATTACAAGAAACGGTTCAAGTAACGCGGCGGCGATCAACGCCGCTGGCACTTGGGACAGAAATGAGTGCCGCGCTGGCTCACCAGGATGCGGCGAATGGGATTACCGCATTTTACGCACGGTTCGCCGGTGCGCTGATACACATTGTGCTTTACCTGAAAACTTCCCTGCCTTCCGTCGATGTCGACGTAATCCGATATCGATGATCCGCCCGCTTCAATGGCTTCGCGAAGCACGCGAGTCAGCGCTTTGTGCAATCGCTCCACACGATCTTTCCGCAGCCGGGCCGCGATGGCCAGCGGATGAATCCCCGCGCGGAACAGAGATTCATCGGCATAGATATTTCCCACTCCGCGAAGGAAGCTTTGGTTCAGCAGCAACGCTTTGATTCTGGATTTGCGCTTGCGCATGAGAGCTGCGAAGGCATCAACCGGGATTTCGAGAGGCTCCGGGCCGAGCTTGCGGACGCGCGCGGGAAGGCCCTGGCTCAACTCCAGCCGGCCAAACTGGCGAATATCGTCGTAAAGCAGCATGCCGCTATCCAGGCTCAGAATGGCGTGCGTGTGCTTTCCGGCTACGCCGTTCATGAGCAGCTTTCCGGTCATGCCCAGATGGACCACGAAACACTGATCGCCTTCCAGTTCGAACACCAGAAACTTGCCGTGCCTGCGCAGCGTTCGGATCTTCTTTCCTGCCAGGGCAGCCGCAGTCTGGTCAGCATTGCCGCGCAAGACGCGCAGCCCGCGGAATTCGGCGCTCAAGATACGCCGGCCGCGAATCCGGGGCTCGAGCGCGCGTGCAATCGTCTCAACTTCGGGAAGTTCAGGCATGTGAGGAAGGAACGTTCAGGAGGATTTCGCCACCTTCGGATTTCACTTCGTAGGCAGCCACCTTCCGATTCGGGTCCATATCATTTTCGCCGCTGGCACAATTCCAGTGCCAGGCGTGCCACGGGCAAATCACGTAATTTCCGCTGATCTCTCCCTGTCCCAGCGGTCCACCGCGGTGCGGGCAGATGCCGCTGAGCGCCGTGATCCTGCCGCCGACGTTGCAGAGCGCATACGGCGTTTGACCCACACTGACTTCCATGACGCAATCCGGCTGGAGTTCGGAGACCGATGCAACTTTCACAAACGGCATACATCCAGCAAAGCGAAACCAATCTAGCGTGTCAAGATAGAGTGAAATGCCAAGGCTGCTGCTCGCGTTCATCCTGGCGCTTACCATGACGGGCTGCCGGCGCGAGTCAGTGCGTGTGGTAGGTGTGGTTCCGAAAGGCGCAAATCATATTTTTTGGCAGACAGTTCACGCCGGCGCCGTCAAAGCCGGGCGTGAATATCATTTCGAAATCGAATGGAATGCGCCAACGCTCGAAATCGATTCAAGCCGCCAAATTGAGATTGTCGAGTCCATGATCAACCGGCGTCTAGCCGGGATTGTGCTCGCGCCCGTGGATCGCCGCGCGCTGGTGGGCGTGGTCGAACGCGCGGAGCGTGAGGGAATTCCAGTTTCCATCTTCGACTCCGCCATCGACACTGCCCATATCCTCTCCTATGTCGCTACCGACAACGTGGAAGGCGGCCGCATGGCGGCGCGGCGCCTGGGTGAGATTGTGGGCGGCAAGGGCAAAGTCGGAATCATCGGATTCATGCCAGGCAGCGCAGCCACCATGGAACGCGAAGATGGATTTCAGAGTGAAATTCGCAAGAGTTTTCCAGGGATCGAGATCGTGGGACTGCAGTTCGGCATGGCCGATCGCGCCAAGGCCATGGCCGAGAGCGAAAACATGATGAATGCACATCCCGATCTTGGGGGAATTTTCGCCGACAACGAATCAAGTTCTTCGGGCGCGGCACAGGCGCTAAAATCCCGCAGCGGGTCGAAAACAAAAATGGTGGCCTTCGACGCCTCAGACCAGTTGATCGACGACCTGCGCGGCGGCACAATCGACTCGCTTGTGGTGCAGAACCCATTCCGCATGGGCTACGAAAGCACGCGTGCCATCGGCTTGAAGCTTTCAGGGCAAACGCCTCCGGCCAGGATCGATTCAGGCGTGCGCCTGGTGCGGCGCGACGATCTCGATCAACCGGATGTGCACGCGCTGCTGTATCCCGATATCGGCAAGTACTTGAGCTTACGCCCGCATTAAACCGGGGTCTCGAGATCCTACCCCATCTGCGGCCAACTTGATACGATAGCGCCGATGCAGGCTGATCCAGCCCAATTGCGAGATTTCGCGGTGCGCTATACCGCAGCTGGGTGTAGCCACGACCC
>Ga0066710_100002496_pt1 | contig 14900 bp, 13 predicted proteins | sample GraSoiAngelo_159_FD_79666 | JGI IMG/M metagenome (GOLD analysis project Ga0066710, IMG submission 79666) | Grasslands soil microbial communities from the Angelo Coastal Reserve, California, USA - 14_1009_16_40cm | ecosystem: Environmental > Terrestrial > Soil > Grasslands | place: USA...
CCGCCGCTACAGCAATTCGCGGCTGCTGTTCTGTATTATTTCAAGATTGAGTGAACGCTCGTGAAAAACGTAAACTGAGGCCGAGGTGAACTATGGCAAGACGGATATCCTGGGCGTGCGGGCTGGCTGTCGTTCTGTGCTTTTTAGCGATTCCGCTGCTGGCGCATCACTCCTTTGGTGCGGAATACGACGCCAACAGGCCTATTACGCTGACAGGCGTGGTCACAAAGATTGAATGGACCAATCCGCACAGCTACTTCTACATGGATGTGAAGGACGACAAGGGCAATGTCGCCAATTGGAAGTTCGAGGGTTATGGTCCTGGCGTGCTGTACAGGACCGGCTGGAAGAAGGACGCCACGATGAAGCCGGGCGACACCGTGACCGTCTTTGGCTGGCGCGCCCGAGACGGCACGAATTGGGCGCATTCGCGGGAAGTTACTTTGCCCGGGGGCAAGAAGCTGTTCTTCGGGCCTCCTTCGGGCACGGGCGATGGAGGAAATACTCCTGCAGTGGAGGTGCGGTGATGCGTGGCGTGCTTGTGGCTGCAATTGTGGCAATGACCTGGTGGCCAGTCTCCGTGCCGGCACAGACAGCGCCCCGGGGCGTGGCTAAGGCTTCCGCAAAAGGCGCCGTACCGCGCGCCTCCGACGGGAAACCCGATCTGACGGGGGTGTGGCAGGGCGGCAGTAACCAGCGCGGAAGTTGGGAGGAAGCAAACGCCGGAGTGGGCGTCGGCGGTACAGGGAGCAATCCGTCGGCACCGGCTACTCTCTCCTCGAACGACCGGCCAACTGGACGCGAGCCGGCCCCCTACCAGCCTTGGGCCGCCAAGAAGGTCCTGGAGTCTTTCAATAAGAGGGGTATCGACGACCCAACGGCACTCTGCCTGCCGCCAGGGTTACCACGAGCGGTCACGTTGGGACTCTTCCCACAGCAGATCATCCAAACTCCGCGGCAAATCGTAATTCTTTACGAATATATGAACGTCTTCCGCGTCATTCCGCTGAACGCGAAGCATCCTGACGATCTGCTTCCAAGCTACATGGGCGATTCGGTGGGACACTGGGAAGGCGACACCCTGGTCGTGGACGTAATCGGGTTCAACGACAAGACCTGGCTGGCAGGCACAGGGACATTTCACTCCGAAGCGTTACATATCACCGAGCGCTATACCCGCGTCGACAAGGACCAGATCAACTACGAGGTAACGATGGAAGATCCCAACGTGCTGACCAAACCGTGGACTCTTCAGTCGACCATCATGCTGCGGGAGGGTACACGTCTGGAGGAGTACGTCTGCGCCGAGAACAACCTGGATCCGGGGTATTATGAAAAGCTCCTAAAGGACGGGGTCAACTTCAGCAGACAGCACTAGCCGCTACTGCATTTCAGACGGATTCAGCCCGGATTTCTCACGGGATCGTCGACTCTCCGCTTTCACTGTAGCCGCTACAGTTCAGTTGCAATCCGTGCTACTGCTTTCTTATTTCAATTTTCCCTAACGACGTGTGAAGCAGTACTGAGTTTCCCCCGCCGTTCAGCAGTGTCCGGGACCGGCTGGGCGCATAGAACCTGTTGGGCGGCACGAGCCCTTGAGGCCGGCTTGGCACAGCGGAGTTCATCGGAAAATCGGAAACAATGTGTTGAGACCGGAAGGCAGGGCGGTCGACCGTGGCATCAATCGTGGCCTTCATCCGCTGTGGAAGATAGATCGTCAGATCGCCGACACCGGATTGCAAATCGACGTGCAGGTCCCCGTCCATATTTTCCGGGGCCAACTGGACCACAATCTGGCCGAAGCCGGTTGAGGCTTCTACCCACGCTGCGGCGCTGTCCACGCGGATATCGCCCGATTCGGTGTGCCCTCGAAACGGACCCCGCGCGCGCCGGCTGGTGATATTCCCCCCCGCTGTCGTGACATTGATGCGGCCCGCATCCCCGATCGAAATATCTCCGGCGCTGGTTGTGGCCTTCACGTCGCCAGCTTTTAGAATGACAATTGTTCTTCCCGCCGTGGCTGTGGCGGAGCCTGCGATCGTGCCAGCCCGAATCGCCCCGGCTGTCGTCTGAAATTCCGCGTTGCCCCCGATATCACCGACTTCGAGCGATCCTCCCTGGCTGCGAAGCTCTGCATCCCCGCCGATATTGCCGGATTTGATAAAGCCCCCTTGGGTGATGATCGCAGCCCGGCCTTTGATCTGACCGGCGGTGACAGCCCCTCCACTGGTTCGGAGCGTGACGTTTCCGTCGGAATCCCCAACGTTGATATTGCCTGCCAACGTCACAAGGTCGAGATTGACAGCCTTTGGCGTGACAATCTTCCAATCAATTGTGCCCTTGATCTGACTCGAATCGGGCGTGTTGCTGGTGATCTCGATATTTTCTTTGCCGCAGGTCTCTTGAACTTGAATCACATTGCTACTGACCTGCACTTCGACGCCATCGCGGCCGCTGGTATCGACCTGAAGGTTTCCAATCGGCACTCTCACGACAAGCGTAACGCCATCCGAGACGGGACATTTTGCGAAGAGGGGAATTTGGAAAAGAAAAACGAGAAGCAAGGCGGAAGGAATTTCGAATTTCGAATTTCGAAATTCAAATTTAGGGAGACACTTGAAATTCGCAATTCGCAATTCGCAATTCGAAATTTTTCTCATTTTGCTGTCCCTACAAACTGCAGACCCTTTGTCCGAACGTACTCATTATCGTCCTTCTCAGTGACGGCGCGAATAGTTTTGGCCAGTTCCTTATCATTGGAGTTCTTTTTGGTAAGCGCTTCGATCGCCCCGATACGGATTCCCTCGTTGTCGTCATTCGTGAGTGTGTGCATGAAGGCCGCACGGACATGTTCTTCCTTAGCGTACTCTCTCAGAGCTTCTAAAGCTTGCATACGGACGCCGGCATTCTCGTCATCGATCAACGCTTTGATCAGAGCTTCCTCGATGGGTTCATCGTTGGGTTTCCGGGCGGCCAGGACCTGAACAGCGCGCAACCTCGATCCCGGATTGCTCGCATCATTCAATGCGCTCAATAAGAGACTACGGACCGTTTCGTCTTCCATTTGACCGTGCAACCGCACCGACTGCGATACCTCCCCCGCCAACTCAACCTGGCCGGTTGCGGGGTCCGCGTTGACAATGCGGAGATTGGAGATTGAGGCGTTGCGAGGAATCACCGACATTTGATTATCCTGGACGGCCGGTATCGGACCTTGAGGTTGCTGGTTGCTGACATAGACGCCAAGCGCCAGGCCCATCGCGACCAGCGCGCCGGATTCCAGCAGCCGCATCGGAGTAAGGATCACGGATAAGGCAGGCAAGCGCCAGCGCGATCGCTTCAGGTCAACGCGATCCAGCGCGTCCGCCAAAGAGCGCCGGGATTCAACGAGCAAATCGGATGGAATCTCCCAGCCCGCGGTATCCTCCGACAAAACCGAATGGACGTTCGTTTCCGCCTCATAGACGCCCTGGCAGGCGGCACATTCGCGAAGATGGGCCTCTAGCGCAGGTCGAGCGGTTTCCGGAAGCTCTTCATATAGAACTAATGTAATTTGGTGTTGATAGTCTCGACAGTTCATACGTTGGTCAAATACGCTCTCAATTTCTGAGTCGCGCGAAACAGATAGTTCTTGGCAGTTTCTTCGGTGCTACCCATGATTTCGCCGATCACCTTCAGCCTTAAACCTTGATAGTGCCTTAATTCAAATACAAGACGCTCCTTTTCGGAAAGTGTTTTTAGCGCTTCTTGTATTTTTTCTCCGACCTCCTTGCCATAGAGGCGGCGTTCAGGATTGCTGTAGTAGGTCGTTGCGGCTAGGGTATCTTTCAACGCCGGCCGGTCCGGATGCAGCTCGGTGTCGGATTCGTAGGAAATCTCTTCTCGCAGAGTTTGACGCTTACGAAGGTGATCCAGGCTGACGTTTGTGGCGATGCGGTAAATCCACGTGTAAAAGCTCGACTCAAAGCGAAACCGGTCGAGCGATCGGTAAGCTTTTAGGAAGGTCTCTTGGAAAACTTCCCGCGCCTCCTCGCGATTTCCCAGCATGTGGAACGCAAGACGGAGAATGTCCCGGTCATGCCTTCGGACCAACTGCTCAAATGCCTCACGGTCGCCGCTCTGAGCTTGCTCTATAAGGAGCTTTTCATCTTCCGACTCATGGACTCGTTGTGCGGTCCTTTTCAATATGGCTTCCATGGTAACGAGGCGGTTAGACGCCCGTAAACCCAAAAGGTACCTGGGGATTTCGGATTCCTCAGCGCAAACTTCGGACTTGAAAAACGTCCGGCCCTGTGACTCTCCGCAATCCGGAATCCTAAAATTTCTTACCGGTTGTTTTCGCCCAAGAAGATCGTAATCCGGTCTCCGGGATGGATGACGGAGAGATCGTCTGTATCGTTCCAGGAAAGTATAGCATCCACCGAGGTGTTGTAAGTGGTTGCGATCATCCCCAGCGTCTCGCCTTGACGGACTTGATGTACCACTTTCTTGGCAGGCGGGACGCGCGAGGTTGCTCGGAGTGGGCCCTGGCCAACGATGAGCTTCTCGCCGACGGCGAGACGGGCGGAAGAGAGGTGATTCCAAGCCTTTAGTTTCTCGACGGAAGTGTGATAGAGGTTGGCGATCTTGGAGAGCGTGTCGCCTCGTTTAACAATATATGTCGTTTTCCGAACCGGCGCAGCCGACGCGCTGTTTGAAGCAGTTTGCGGTGGCGTGATCCCACTCATCGGAATAATGAGAGTTTGTCCAACCCTCAAGACTCTTTGCTTGCCCAAATCGTTCGCTACCGTCAACTCGCGGATGGTCGCCCCATATTTTTGGGCGATGCCGCCAATCGTTTCTCCCTTTCGAACCACGTGTTCGCGGATCAAGACGCGTTTGCTCTCGGGCAGAGAACTAATCTCTTGATTGAACCTTTTGGCGTACCCCTTGGGCAGGATCAACTCAAATTCGGGATCATCCGGCGGGGTCGTCCAGCGGAGGACGTGGGCATTCAGGCCGCGTAGCTCCTCAAGCGGCAGATGGATCGCTTCGGAGATGACTCGCAAATCGGTCGCCTTATCGACCGTGACCCGATCCGTCTCCAGTGGAGCTTCCGATTCAACGTTGAACCCATATTTTTCAGGATTCTTGCCAATGATCGTTAGGGCCAGGATATTGGGAATATAATTGATTGTTTCCCGGGGCAGCGCTCGCTGGTCCGCCAGTTTCCAAAAATTATCCGCGCCGGTCTTCTGCATTGCACGCTGGACCCGCACTGGCCCGGCGTTATACGCGGCCATGGCAAGATACCAGTCGCCAAACTCTTGGAAGAGATCTTTCAAATGGCGTGCTGCGGCGCGAGTCGATTTTTCCGGATCCGAGCGTTCATCGATCCACCAGGTCTGGCGCAGCCCATATTCTTTTCCGCGGGACGAGATGAATTGCCACAATCCCCTGGCTTTCGCGCGGGATACAGCGCGGGGTTGGAAAGCGCTTTCCGCCTGAGACAAGTAAATCAGATCCAAAGGGACACCTTCTTCCTTAAGGATCTGTTCGATCATCGGCTGATAACGGCCTACCCGTTCCAGGCCTCGCTGCATGGTCGCGTGGCCACGGCCATTTTGGTAGTAGTTCAGCATCCCAAGTACACGATCGTTGATCTCAATCGGCAGATCATGACTGATCTCTTTGATTTCGTCTTCAACTTCTTTCTTCCGGTTGGGATCGACAGGGGCGGGGAATGTCTCCACGTGCTTCAGATCATCGATCGCGGCGTGCTCCTCGGTCTGCTCGCTTAACCCCTCGTCCTCGCGAATTGCGGAAAGCTCCAGCGCATAGACCCTGGTTGTCAAATCCTTAATTTCGTGTTGCAGGCGCGAATCTTTCCGGTAAATGCGGGAGGTCTCCATCAGCAGGTCGATGGCACTATCGAATTGTTCCCTGGCATTCGTCAACAAGCCTTGCTTGTACAGCTCTTCACCACGCTGGAACCGGGAATGAGCTTCCGTAACCGCCAGTTCAATTGGGTCCGCCGGGGTATTCAACTGAATCTGATCTGCCACGGGCATGTTCAGCGGTTCGACCTGCCGCTCTATTTTTACTGGCAGCGGAGGCGAAACCTTCACGGACTTGCCCTGTGGAGCCGTTCGGCAGGCTGCCAGGGCCGGCAGGGTCAGGATCAAAATTTTTAAAAGAGCCCTTCGAGCCAAAAATCACCCCCCATAAACTCAAAAGCCACTAGATCTAAGATTTTAAGGTCTTTGAGTCTTAGTGGCTGCCGGAAAGCAAGGTCAGCTTACACTGGCAGCGAAACTGAGTCAACGTTGAGATCGAAAAATAATGAGGTACGAAGGTGCTTGCCCCGAATGGCCCTTGACGCCGAGTGCCTCCCCCACTCAACGTAACCCGGATACCTCCAAGCCGGTCGGTCCGAAGCGCCGGCAGCGCAGATTCATGAGGGTGCCCGAAAGGGTTGTTCGCGCCCACCGAAATCACCCGAACGGAAGCGGAGACTTTCAGGCGAACACCTTTGCTTCCATGATGTGGAACTTTGAGGACGTCGACCGCGGCCGGCGCGGAAATCGTCCTTTCAATGTCACCGGTCAGAAGCGCCGTGGCCTGACCGGTGTCCAGCAGCAAAACAACGGAGTCATCATTTTCGGCGTTTTTTCGGGGAATCCAGTTCGCCGGCGGATGTAAGACGGTAAACGGTCCGATGGTTTGGCCTTTCGTAACCCATCGGATCGGAATTTGCTTTTTTTGAATTCTCTCGATCAGTTGGCGGTATCTCGGCGTCATCGGGTTTCGCCCCAACCAGAATTCACCGATTTTGAAATTTTCGATGACATCAAAGAGCCCATCCATGTGGTCGTAATGGGCGTGGGTCAAGACCACCGTGTCCAGCTTTCGGATCCCGCGCGAAAACAAGTATGCGGAAACGACATTCTCGCCGATCGAAAACGTGCTCTCGTCTTGCAGGTTCAGGAATCGGCCCGCTGCAACGCCTCCTCCGTCAATCAGCATCCGGCTGCCGGATGGAAATTCGATCAGGATCGAGTCTCCCTGTCCGACGTCCAGAAAATTCAACGTCACGTCCGCCGGTGGTTTTGGTGAAAAATCCCAAAATGCCACGACACCCTGTACCAGAACGACGCCTCCTATACTTAAGAGACCGATGCCCCTCCACCGTTTTTGGGTGGCGAGTACCAGAAAAACCACCGCGGCGGCGTAGAGAAGCCAGACCCAAAAAGGCACTGAAGGCACACGCAAGGTGGCGCCCGGCAGGCTCAAAGCGATTTCCAACATTTTCAGTAAGGCCGTGAGAAGTCCGGTGATGATCCACCCGGCAAGAGTTGCTAGAGGTTCAGGCAGGACGATCAGCAGTAGGCCCAGAGGAGTCACTACGGCCGTGATCATTCCAGCGGGAACGTTCAGCAGTGGGGAAATGGGGGACAAGCGATGGAACGATTCCACCATGAAGACTAGAAAGATCATCTCGACACAAAGCGAGATAATCAGCGTGTCGCCCACAATTCTGCCGATTTTCCATGGAAATGTCAGGATCCATGAAGGCAAACCATGCAGCTCGCACCAGGCGCGGCGGGAAACGCGCCAATCTGCGGCTCGGATCGACAGATTTGCGTCTCTGGAAGTATCGTCGAAATCTACTAGCGCTTCGTGAAGCCATCCGAGCGCCCATTGACCCAACGGCACTCCGACTCCGACCACAGCCAGTACGGCCGCAAAGGTCATCTGGAAACTCGAGTCCTCGATTGCGGTAGGGTCGAATAACAGAATAATGAATGCGGTTCCGGCTATGGCATTCATGACCGCGTAGCCGCGGTCGAGCAGCTGGCCGATAACCAGAAAGCACACCATCAAGGCGGCCCGCAGCACCGGCGTTTGACCCTCAACAATTCCGGTGTAAGCCAGAGCGCATCCGAGGACGAACAAAAGACGCGTACGCCGTTTCCATCCGATCCACCGCGCGAGCCAGAGGGCGGCTCCCGCAACAGCAGCGAGATTGAACCCGGAAACAACGACAAGGTGATAAAGCCCGCCCGCCTGAAACTGCCGTTCGGTTTCCGCCGTCAAGCCATATTTTCGTCCGAGCACCATTCCCAGCACGAGCCCTCGTATCGCTTGGCTTCGGCGGCCACTCGAAAAAGGCGCTTCAAGCCGGCCTTGAATCCAGCTCTCGATTCGATCGGCTCCGTGCCAGCCTCGGTCCAAGACCCGGATGAGGCGGGGACTCCGGACCGTCCCTGTCCAGTAGATCCCTTGTCGCTCCAAGTGGCGCCGGAAATCAAACACGCCGGGGTTTCCGTAAACGACGGGCCTGTGTAGCTTGACTAGGATTTCCACACGATCGCCGGTTCCCAGCCCGAGTTCCCCGAAGAGCCGGCGCTGTTCTGGGTCGTCGAGAAACTCGTTTAGGCGTGCCTGGCCGCGGTAGGGCAGACCGTCTACCGTTTGCAATTCCACGTTCAGGTATGTGCCCAGCCCACGCCATTCCGGCGCCCTGGTCAGCCGGCCGACCAGCCGGACGGCCGTGTCACCGGGAGTGGGAGGGACTGAGGGTTGGCGTCCGGCCAGCGCGGCGCCAACCAATGCAACCGCAAACCAAGCACACCACCGCTTGAGAAACGAGAGCAGGATGGCTAGGGGAAGACATATCCAGACCGATGCGGGATGCAAGCACGGAGACAGGCAGATGCCCAGCGCAAGGGCAGCGAGAAATTGCGGCACTTGTTGTTTTCCCTTCCGGTAAGAAGGGCAAAGGGCGCGATTATTTTAACTCAAACGACGCCACGATCTCGATGTGATAGGTGTTCGGAAATTGATCGATTAAGGTGATGCACCGGAGATCGTAGCCTCTCGAAATGAGATAGGCCGCTTCAGGGGCAAATGTGGTCGGATTGCATGAAACGTAGACGATGCGCCGAGCTTCGAGAGCCGCGATCCGCTCGGCGTTCTTGATGCCGCATCCGGTTCTAGGAGGGTCCAGCACGACGACATCCGGCCTCAGATCCGCGCCCTGCAATGCGGCATCCACACGGCTATCGAAGAACCTCAGGTTCCACCTTTCGTTCAACCGCGCGTTTTCACGCGCCTGCCGGACCGAAGCACGATCTCGTTCGACCGCGATCACCTCGTTTGCGGCTCGCGCGAGGGGTATGGAAAAGAACCCGGCGCCCGAGTAAAGCTCGAGAACATGAGCCGGCGTGGGTCCAATCTGAGTCAACACTTCGTTGATGAACGGCATCAGCAAAAATCGGTTGGCTTGAAAGAATGTTTCAGCGCTGATCTTGTAGCGGAAACCATTGACGTGGATCACCGCCCGGCCTGTGCGCCTGATCGAGCCGTCTTCGAAGACAAACGCCGCCGCGATTTCCGGCGCGCTCACAACGTGAACTTCACGCGCCCTGTTCGGATCCGTGGATGCGATGAATTGATTCAGCTCCGGAACCAGCGACGCGCAACTCTGAATCGGAATCACCGCATTTGCTCTCTCCTGCATAAATCCGAGTCTTCCTTCAGTGACGTGAAAGGTCGCACGCAGCCGGTAATTCCTATCTGGTCCTGTTATCCGCCGGATCGGACTACTCCATTTGAAACGCCCGAGCCGCTCGAGGCTTTCCCGAATGATGCCTTCCTTGTAATCCACCTGTGCGTTGTACCGGATATGCTGCCAATGACAACATCCCGCCACACAAACGGATTCCTGCCGGTCCGGTGAGGGTTCAAGAATGGTGGCGATTCGGGCGATGGAGTAGTCCTTCTTCTTCTCGACGATCTCCGCCTCAATCACATCGCCCGGCGCAGTCCTGGGCACGAAAATGATGCCCTGTTCGGTCCGCGCGAGACCAGATCCTCCGTAAACAAGTTTTTCAATTCGTAAACGCATGGAAAAGGAACCACGGATCACAAGGATTGATCCGCGCACGCGCACTTCGCGCAATCCGCGGCTAAAGCAAATAGAAGAGGCTGAGACGCGGTACTCCGAACTTCTCCAGGAGCTTTCTTCTCCACAGTTGCTGTTCCAGCATCGCGATCTGCGGAGCCGTCATGTTTGATCGAAACGGGTTCAACTCGCGGTCCACTTCTCGCTTTAGAGCGATCATCGTGTTTTCATCCGTTTCGACTTTCAGCTTCGCGATCAGCTTTTCTTCAAGCGCACTCAGCGTCTGTTCCGCCACTCTCAGACCTGCTGGATCGATACCCCGAATGGTTTCTGCGATACGTTTATCAAACCGCTCGACCTGATCCGCCAATTTCCGAATGTAAGCAGTGACCTCGCCGGCATCGAAGGCCGGCAATTGTGGCGCTTCAACACTCAGTTCCCTCTGTTCCTTACAGACGTCTTCAACAGCCTTCACACAGTACGCCAATTTATTGATCTCCTTTTTGCTTGAGAACGCTCTCTCAATTCCTTTCAAAACTGCGTCGAGCGGAACACCTTGCTCTTTCCAGTTTTCAATCAGAACCCAGTCGAGGCAGGACAGGCGAACGGTATAGTTTTGGCGTTTGGATTGGAAGAAGGTTTCAATCTCGGTGAAGTAGTTGTGGTAGTTCAGGTCTTGATCCATCCACCACCCACCACCACATCATCCCAATAGAACACTGCCGCCTGGCCAGGCGTGATCGCGCGTTGTGGAGAATCAAACTCGACGGCGGCCTCGCCGTTTGACGGCGACACAGTTGCAGGCCTTGGCTCGAATCGGTTTCGGATCTGGACGTCGCACCGTACCGGCTCAGTCAGTTCCTCGATGGCTATCCAGTTCGGGTCACGCACCGTGAACCGAGTACGCTGAGGATCATCTCCGATGACGATCTGGTTCAGGTCCGGTTGGATCCGCACGACGTACTGCGGCCTTCCGGCTGCGACAAGTCCCTTCCGCTGCCCGACCGTATACCTGTGAATACCGGAATGTGTTCCCACGACCGTTCCGCTCTCTGTGACAATGTCGCCTGCGTTGTTCGAGTTGTTTCCCGCATATTGCTCGACGAAATCAGCGTACGATCGGCCTTGGACAAAACAGATCTCCTGCGACTCCGCCTTCTCGGAAGTCGGTAGGCCCGCGCGCCGGGCAATCTCACGGACTTCGGGCTTTGTCAGTTCACCAAGAGGGAACAGGGTCTTCGAGAGTTGCTCCTGAGTCAGTCCAAATAGAAAGTAGGACTGGTCCTTGTTCCGATCTCTACCCCGAAGCAACAGCCATCGCCCGCGCTCGCCGTCATGTCTGACGCGGGCGTAATGTCCGGTTGCGACACGATCTGCGCCGATTCCAGCAGCCTTATCCACCAGGTGGTGGAACTTCACGTAGTTGTTACAGAGAATGCACGGGCTCGGCGTTTCGCCCTCCAGATAACTCTCAACAAAGGGACGAACCACCGTATTCTCGAAATCCTTTTCGAGATTCAAAACGTAGAAGGGGATTCCTAGCTGAGTGGCCACACGCCGGGCGTCCCAGAGATCATCCAGCGAACAGCATCGGCCGTTGTCTTTCCAGAGCTGCATGGAAAGGCCCACGATCTCCGCGCCTTGCTGCTTTAACAAAACAGCGGCAGCCGATGAATCAACGCCGCCGCTCATGGCAACTGCTATCACCTGCCTAAAATCCCTTCAGAACTTCCTTAATGGCATCCGACGCCAAAACACTGCAATGAATCTTGGATGCCGGCAATCCTCCGAGCGCTTCGACAATCTGTTCTCTTGTTATTCGACGCGCATCGACGACGTCCATTCCGATCAACATCTCAGTCGCAAACGAGCTGGTTGCGATCGCCGCGCTGCATCCTTGTGCCTTGAACTTCGCGTCCTGAATATGGCCGTTAACGACTTTCACCCACAGTTTCATAACATCGCCGCATACAGGATTGGACACTTCGGCTACCGCGTGAGCATCAGGAATCTCCCCCACGCATCGCGGGTTTTGGAAATAATCCAGCAGCTTTTCCGAATATGCCATTCATTTAGCCGCAAATGACGCCAATGACGCGAATGCAGTTGGCACCTTTCGCGTCATTTGTGGCCTAACCCCTTTTGTAATAAGGCGACAACTCACGCAGACGTTCTACAATTCCGGGTAGGACGGTTACGACGTAGTCGATATCCTCCTCGGTCGTCATCGAGCTGAGACTGAACCTCAGACTTCCATGCGCCTCGTCCGGCGTCTTGCCGATTGCGATCAACACGTGGGACGGCTCCAGCGATCCCGATGAGCATGCCGACCCGGTGGAAACAGCCACTCCTTTCAAATCGAGAGAAATGACCAGCCCTTCACCCTCGGCATAGTCCACCATAATGTTCGATGTATTCGGCAGCCTTGGGGCATTCTCCCCATTCACGTGCAGGAATTCGATGCTGGATCTCAGCCCCGCCTCGAGCCGATCCCTTAATTGGCGGACCCAGGGCATTTCTGTCTCGAGACCCTCCAGCGCAATCCGTGCTGCCTCGCCGAATCCCACAATCCCCGCCACGTTTTCCGTACCGGAGCGCCGGTTGCGTTCGTGGCCTCCCCCCGTCATGGCCGGCTTCAGGATTGTCCCCTTCTTCACGAACAACGCGCCGGCTCCTTTCGGGCCGTGGATTTTGTGGGATGACATCGAGTATAGATCGACCTTCAGCTTTCGCACATCCACGGGGATTTTTCCGGTAGACTGCACTCCATCCGAATGGAAGTAAACATCCGCGTCTTCAGCAATTTTCCCGATTTCCTCAATGGGTTGGATTGTTCCGATCTCATTGTTTGCATGCATGACCGAGATCAGGATCGTATCCGGTCGGAGTGCCGTCCGGACATCGTCGGGTTCAACGAGGCCTTTACGTGAAACCGGGAGCCACGTGATTTCGTATCCCTGTTTCTCGAGGTCCTTGCACGTGTGCAGCACAGCGTGATGCTCAATTCGCGACGTGATGATATGACGTCCTTTCGCTTTCTGCGATTCGGCGATTCCGCGTATGGCCAGGTTATCCGCCTCGGTTCCACCGCTCAGGAGTACAATCTCAGACGCTTCGGCGTTGACAAGCCGCGCAACGCGCTGCCGGGCTTGGTCCATCAGCGCTTTGGCCTGCTGTCCGAACCAATGGATCGACGAGGCATTGCCGAAATGCTCCGTAAAGACGGGCATCATGGCCGCCAGCACCTCCGGGCGCATGGGCGTAGTTGCGTTGCTATCCAGGTAAATTCGCTTCACAAGTCATGATTATAACGTTAACGACGGACTTTGGCCTTGCCGATCCCTTCGTCGGAATTATGAAAGGCGTAATTCTCGGAATTGCTCCCAACGTCCGGTTGGTGGACGTTACTCACGAGATTCCGTCTTATGACATCCTTGAGGCAGCGTTCCTTTTGGACACCGCATACCGTTACTTCCCCCCAGGCACCATCCATGTTATCGTCGTCGATCCCGGAGTCGGATCGGCACGCCGTCCCATAGTTGCGGCAGCAAACGGACACATCTTTGTCACTCCGGACAATGGGGTGCTCTCTTTCGTTCTGGCGGCAGAATCCAAGGCGCCTCCTCCAGCAGTATACTGGATCACGAACGACACCCTCTTCCTGAATGCCGTGAGCCAAACCTTTCACGGCCGCGACATCTTCGCTCCGGTAGCAGCACATCTGGCGCGTGGAACGCCGATCGAATCCGTTGGCCCTCGTATTGCTGATTTCACCTGGAAATCGCCGCCAAAGCCCAGTGTCCGGGATGGTAAACTGGTTGGCAAGGTTCTGCGCATCGACAAATTTGGTAACATCGTTACAAACCTGAGGCGCCAGGATCTGCCGGCTGAGTTTACCATCCACGTTGCGAGCTTGGTGATCACGCGGTTGTGCTCCAACTTTTCGGAAGCCGATCCCGGGGAATATTTCGCCATCGAAGGCAGCACCGGCTACATTGAACTCGCCTTGAACCAAGGTTCTGCCGCCGCCGCGCTCAAGGTCCGGCGCGGGGCTGAAATCGAAGTAGAAAGTGGTTCAGTAAACCAATAAAATCTGCGGGCCGAGATAACTGACGAGGGATGTATGAAAGCGGGACTTGAAGATGTCGTAGCAGGCGAATCCGGTATTTGTTACATCGATGGCATTAGAGGAATCCTCGCCTATCGGGGTTACAACATTCATGAGTTGGCGTTGAACTCCACTTTTGAGGAGACATGTCACCTGCTCTGGTTCGGGCGCCTGCCCAAACGTGACGAACTGGACGATACGGGGAGAAAACTGGCGTCCAGTCGCGCTGTTCCGCCGCAAGTGTTGGATGCCATCAGGCATTTCCCCAACACAGCATTGCCGATGGAGGTGCTTCGTACGGGCATATCGATGCTTTCCATTTACGATCGCGAGGCCGAAGACATGTCAGATGAAGCGAACCTGCGCAAGGCAATACGGCTTACGGCTCAAACCCCCACTCTCGTGACCGCCTTTGATCGTATCCGCAAGGGCAGGGAACCTATTGCTCCGCGTTCGGATCTCAGCCACGCGGCCAATTTCGCGTATATGTTGAATGGCACTGAACCGAACCCGACAATGGTTCAGGCTCTGGATATCGCCCTCATCCTTCACGCAGATCATGAGCTGAACGCTTCGACGTTCGCGGGGCGGGTCACAGCTGCAACTTTGTCCGACATCTATTCGGCAGCGACGTCGGCGATCGGTGCCCTGAAAGGACCTCTGCACGGTGGCGCCAATGAAGCAGTGATGCGCATGCTCCTCGACATCGGTGAGATTTCCAAAGTTGACGCCTACGTGCAGAACGTCTTTTCGCAGAAGAAAAAGATTCCCGGCTTTGGCCATCGCGTCTACCACACGGAAGACCCGCGCGCGACGCATCTCCGCCGCATGTCTAAAGAGACCTGCGAGCGCGCCGGCCAGTCGAAGTGGTATGAGATATCGATACGGATTGAGCAACTCGTGAAG
>Ga0066710_100002497_pt1 | contig 14900 bp, 14 predicted proteins | sample GraSoiAngelo_159_FD_79666 | JGI IMG/M metagenome (GOLD analysis project Ga0066710, IMG submission 79666) | Grasslands soil microbial communities from the Angelo Coastal Reserve, California, USA - 14_1009_16_40cm | ecosystem: Environmental > Terrestrial > Soil > Grasslands | place: USA...
CGAGGCCGAGGTCCGTCGGAGCCGCGCGACGACGTTGTTGTAGACCACGACCACGCAGAACGTTGCGTGCCCAACCACGATCGTCAGCGTCCCGAACTGCACGTCCAGCGCGTGCACCGAGCTGTTCAACGCTATCGCGGTCACGATTCCAGGCAAGGCGATCGGCAGGATGAGCGCGAACGAGAGTGCGTCGCGACCGAAGAAGCGGTAGCGATGCACGGCCAGCGCTGCGAGGCTGCCCAGCACCAGCGCGGTCGCCATCGCCCAGAACGCCACCGTCAGCGATAGCCCGAATGCCGCACGAACCCCCTCGTTGTCGAGGGCCGCCGCGAACCAGTCCGTCGTGTACTTGGTGATGGGCCACGTCTGCGCGCGGTTCGCATTGAACGCATACAGCGCGATGATGCCAATCGGGACATACAGGAAGACGAGCACGGCGATCGTCGCGAGGCGTAGAGCGCCGCGGCCCATCCCGCCTCCTATAGTGCTTCGAAGGCGCCGAGACGGCGCGCGACGAGCACATACACGGCGATGATCGCGATCGGGACGAGTGAAAGGGCGGCCGCGAAGGGCACGTTGCCGGCGACCCCGACGCTCTCCGCGATCGACGTGCCGATGAAGCGGCTGTTCGAGGTCAGCTGTGGCGTGATGTAGTCGCCGAGGGTCAGCGAGAAGGTGAAGATCGAGCCCGCAACCAGGGCCGGCAGCGCAAGCGGCAGGACGACGCGCCGGAACGTCGTGGCAGCACCCGCGCCGAGATCGGCGGACGCATCGAAAAACGATTGCGGGATGCGCTCGAGCCCGGCGTACAGGGGCAGGATCATGTACGGCAGCCACAGGTAGCAGAAGACGACGGTCATCGAAACGTCGGAAACGCCGAACACGGAGGACAAGCCACCCAGCCCAATCAGGTTGAGGACCGAGCTGAGGAAGCCGTTCTCGGACAGGATCACGCTCCACGCATAGACCCGCACCAGGTAGCTCGCCCACAACGGCAGCAGGACAGCCATGAAGAGAGCCGCGCGGACCCTGGGGCCTGCCACCCGGGCCATGTAGTACGCGATCGGGAAGGCGATGATGCCGTCAACGATCGTCACCGCGACCGCCACAACCAGCGTCCGCAGGACGATCGTGCGGAATACTGGCTGCCCGATCAGGTCCGCGAAGTTCTTGAAGCTCAGGGACCGGACGATGGTGTTTGTCGCGGGATCGAGGTACCAGAAGGCACTGACGAGCAGCAGCGCCAGGGCCCCGAAATAGACGACTGCCATCCAGCCGAGCGGCGGAGCGAGCAGCGCCCCGAGCTGGACGCGTGGGTGGCGGTACAGCCAGCTCAGGACGCGCCGTCGGCGGCGGTATGGCGCGGCGGTCGGCTCCGCGACGGTCGTCGTTATTGCCTTGCTCCCGCGGTTACGTGAGGAAGGGCCGGCCCGTCTCCGGGGGCCGGCCCTTCGATCAGGTGGTTGGCGGCCGTATCAGCCCTTGACGTCCGTATACGCCTTCAGCCACTGGTCGTACCCGATGCATGTGTTGCCGCGGGTATCGCCGCAGTTGCTCGACGGTGTCTTCCAGAATGCCAGCGAGTTGTAGAAGCCCTGATCGGTGGCATGGAACACGTCGCAGAAGTTTGCGACCTTATACGGTCCGTGACCCTTGTTGAGGGCATCGCATGCCTTCGGGTTCGCCGGCGCTTCACCGAAGTACTCGGCGACCTGCGTCTGGACCTCTGGGCGGACCATGTACGCCTGCCACTTCATCATGCAGTTGGGATGCTTGGCGTACTTGGAGAGCATCCAGGTATCCGACCAGCCCGTCATGCCCTCGGTGGGGATCACGTTCTTCACGGGAACCGGGGGACTCGCGATGAGCAGCGAGTTCGTCTGGTATTGCCAGGTCGTCCCGATCGTCGAGGTTCCGTTCGTGAAGTTGTCGATCTCCTCCGTGTATGAGGCCCAGTACTTGCCCACGTATGGACGTTGCGCCTTCAAGAGCGCGACGGCCGCGTCGAACTGCGTCTGGGTCAGCTCGTAGGGATCGGTGATCGCCAGCTCAGGCCGCTTCGTCTTGAGATAGAGCGCCGCGTCGGCCATGTAGATCGTGCCGTTGTACGCGGTGACCTTGCCCTTGTAGGCATCCATCTTGGCCGGGTCGAAGACGGCGTCCCAGCTTGTTGGCGCCGTCGTGATCTTGTCCGTCCGGTACATCAGGAGGTTGCCGCCCCAGCCGTGCGACACCCCATAGTGGACGCCGTTCACGGTGTTGGCGGAGATGTTCTGCAGGAATGGCGTGATGTCGTTCCAGTTTGGGACGAGGGCCGGGTTGATGGGTGCGATCTCGCCCGAATCGATGAGGCGGTTCGACGCGTCGCCGGACGCCGACACGCCGTCGTAGAGTCCGTGGTTCTGCGTCATCAGGGTGAACATGTCGTCCGAAGTGTCGGCGACCTTCGACTTGACCTTGCACGCCGTTTCCCTCTCGAACGGATGAACCCAGTCGTACTCCTTGGCGTTCGAGCCATCCTCGGCGTAGCCGGGCCATATGACGATGTCGAGCTCACCCTCGCCCGCCCCGATTGCAGTGGGCAGGCTCGGCGTAGGGCTGGGATTCGGGCTTGGGCTGCCGGACGGTGATGGGGAACCCGCCGCCGGGCTAGGGGACGCGGGCGCCGTGCTTGGTGTCGGCGACGCCGCTCCCGTACACGCGGCCATGATGCTGACGACGCTCGCAAGCGCGAGCAACGACCGGGACCTCATGCTCTGCTCCTCCTCCTCGATGTTCCAACGAGACGCGTTGGATCCGCTACTCCTCGACCGGCAGATTGTGCTGCCGCTTCCAGATGAGCCGCACAGCCTTGCCGCGTGTGGCGAGGGCCTCCATGGAGGAAGTCCTCAGGTTCTGCTGGGTGACCATGAGCTCGCCGCCGGCATCGAGCGCGACCTGGTACCGGGTGTCGGGGCCGAGGTAGACGACCCCCCGAATCCGTCCGAGGGCCGAGCACTCGTCGGGGTCGATCGAGGCTTCATCGTCCGCCAGGCGGATCTTTTCCGGGCGGACGGTGAACGTGCCGGACCGTCCGATGATCGCCTCGGCGGCGGCCCCGGACAGCAGATTGGAGGTGCCGACGAAGCCCGCGACGAACGCCGTGTCCGGCCGCTCGTAGACGTCAGCCGGGCTGCCGATCTGCTCGATGCGTCCCTGATTGAAGACGGCCAGGCGGTCGCTCATCGTGAGCGCCTCCTCCTGGTCGTGGGTCACATAAATGAAGGTGATGCCGACCTCGAGCTGGATCGCCTTCAGCTCGAGCTGCATCTCCTGCCTAAGCTTGAGGTCAAGGGCGCCCAGCGGCTCGTCGAGGAGCAGGACGCGCGGTCGATTGATGAGCGCCCGCGCGAGGGCGACTCGCTGGCGCTGGCCACCTGACAACTGCGAGGGCCGGCGTTTCTCGAAGCCTTCAAGGCGAACCATCCGCAGCGCTTCGGCAACGCGCTCGGCGCGCCGTGCCTTCGGAACCTTGCGCACCATCAAGCCATAGCCGACGTTGTCGGCCACGTTCATATGCGGGAAAAGTGCGTAATCCTGGAAGACGGTGTTCACGTCCCGCTCGAACGGTGCCTGGTTCGTAACGTCACGACCATGGAGGATGACTCGGCCCGCACTCGGTAGCTCGAAGCCCGCGATCATGCGCAGCGTCGTCGTCTTGCCTGAGCCGGATGGGCCGAGCATCGAGAAAAACTCACCATCGTGTACCGCGAGATCGATGCCGGCGACTGCTTCGACGTCTCCGAAACGCTTGCTGACGCCCACCAGTCGAACCGCCTCCGCGACCCCCGTCGAGGGCTCCGTCTGACGCCCGATCCCCGGCGCTTCGCGAATGTCGGTCGTGGTCAAGCGGTTCCTCTGCCCAACGGCAGGCGATCCAGCACGGCGATCCCGCGGCTCGGCGGCCGCCCCGGCGCTCGAGGGTGACGGGCGCCAGCGGACTGGCGCGCACTGTGCGGGGTTGAGCGCGAGGGTGTCAAGCTGGAGTCGCCACGTGGATCAGCTGACATGGCGACTTGCAACGGGCCCCGAGGGTCCCGGCCCCCGGCGCCCGCGATCAGTCGGGAGTGATACGCTCAGGCCCCGGCGCCACCACTGCGCGGCGCTCGAGAACGATCACTGTCTGGGCGTGCGGAGCGACCCGAGGAGAGAACTCGAAATGGCCTACGTGATTGCCGAGCCCTGCATCGATGTGCTCGACATTTCCTGCGTCTCCGTGTGCCCGGTCGACTGCATCCACTACGAAGAGGGCGTCGACCGCAAGCTGTTCATCGATCCGAACGAGTGCATCGACTGCGGTGCCTGCGAGCCGGAGTGCCCGGTGAATGCCATCTTCCCCGAAGAGTCGCTGCCCCCGGAGTGGGCGAACTACACGGCAATCGATGCGATCTGGTACACGGACAAGGCTGCGGCCCGGGCGGAGGTCGACGCACTCAAACCGCGCTGACGTCCGACTATGCCGGCCTCCCCGGTCCGGTGGCCCCTCCGAAATCGCGAAGAGTGGGGTGCGTGACCTCTCGCCGGTAGACTCGAAGCGTGCGCATCGTTTCCTTGCTTCCGTCGGCCACGGAGATCGTGTGCGCCCTCGGTCTGGCCGATCAGCTCGTGGGAATCACGCATGAATGCGATTTCCCCGCGGAGGTCGTCGGCAAGCGGGTCCTGACACGTTCCGCGCAGCCCGCAACCGGCGCGACGAGCCGTGAGATCCACCGCCGAGTGACCGACGCCGTTCATGGCGGTTCGTCGATCTACGAGCTGGATGAAACGGCGCTCGCCGAGTTGAAACCGGACCTGATCCTTACCCAGGAACTGTGTCAGGTGTGTGCGGTCAGCTATCGCGAGGTCAACGAGGCTGCCCGGTCGATCGCGGGCGGCGTGACGGTGGTCTCGCTGGAGCCGACCAGCCTCGAAGGGATCTTCAACACGATCTCGACAGTCGGGGCGATGACGTCGAAGGAGACTCGGGCCGTGCGCCTCCTCGAGAGGCTGCGCGGCCGCCTCGGTCGGTTCGAAAGCAGAGTGCAGAAGCGCCGCGAACAGGGGTACACGGCCCCGAGGGTCGTGGGGCTGGAATGGCTGGACCCGCCCTTCGCGGTCGGGCATTGGGTCCCCGAACAGATCCGCCGGGCGGGCGGCTGGGATCTCCTGGGCTCCGAGGGTGAACGCTCCGTCGAGACGACATGGGAGGCAGTTCGCGACGTCGACCCCGAGATGATCGTCCTGATGCCGTGCGGCTTCCATCTTGAGGACACCGTCACGGAGTGGGCGCGGACACCACGGCCGGGCTTCTGGACGCAGATCGAGGCAGTCCGCCGCGGCAGTGTCTTCGCCGTTGACGGGTCGGCCTACTTCAGCCGGCCGGGCCCGCGAGCCATCGACGGGATCGCCATGCTGGCCGAGATCTTCGATCCGAACGCTTTCGTCGACACCTCGCCAGCGGGGAGCTGGACGCCGCTCCAATCCTGATGCCCTTTCGACGATCGTTCGACTGCCTCTGGTGTGGGCGGCCCTACTCCACCCGCGATCAAGACGCCCTGGAGGGCTGGGCGCAACTCTGCCCCGACTGCGTCGGAAGGGCGGACGAAAATCCATTCATCCGGTTTCGGCTGCACGCCGCGCTCCACGAACGAGCCACCGGTGCACCGCCGACCGAGGTGCGTCGAGAGACGAACGCCGCGACGGAAGGGCCCCCGACCGAGGGATCGGAAATGGTCGCCTACTACGAGGCCCGGGCGGCCGAATACGACGATTGGTATCTGCGCCGCGGCCGCTATCAACGAGGGCCGGTCCACGACGTCGCGTGGGCGGCGGAGCTTGACGAGGCCGGGCGCTGGCTGGACGCGCTGCCGATCGGGGGCGAGATCGTCGAGCTCGCGGCGGGGACGGGATGGTGGTCGCCGCTGCTCGCCGTCAAGGGCGAGCTTTCCCTGTACGACGCTGCGAGCGCTCCACTGGAACTTGCGCGTGAACGACTGCTCGCCCACCGATTGCGCGCCCATCTCCACATACGCGATGCCTGGGCCGAACCGGACCGCCAGGTGGACGCCCTGTTCTGCGGTTTCTGGCTCAGCCACGTGCCGCGCTCGCGGCTTGCGTCCTTCTTCGAGCTGGCCCGGCACTGGCTGAGGCCGGGGGGGCTCTTTGCCTTCATCGATTCGCGATTCGATCCGCAGTCGAGCGCCGTCGACCACGCTCCGCAAGCGGATCAGGAGACGATGCATCGTCGCCTGGACGACGGTCGCGAGTTTACGATCCCCAAGGTCTACTACCAGCCCGCGGAACTCGAGGCGGGGCTTCTGGCCGCCGGCTTCGCGAACGTAACCGTCGCCACGACCGCCCGCTTCTTCCTGCTCGGCGAAGCTCGCGCCGGGTGAGATAACCGCGAAACAAGGACCCCAGTTCACACTCGGGCGATGGATGACGCTCGGGTCGGAGCAGCCTTCCGTGCGATCCGTCTTGGGCGGGGGATGGCGGCAACACGACCCGTGGCGAGCACGCCCGAGCAGAGTCGAGTCCGGCCGGACGCCACGGGGGCTGGGGTAGACTCGCCGCCATGTCGCCGCTGACGCAGCGCACCATTTCGACGGTCGGGTCCGGAGTGATGGCCGAGGCCATGATTGCCGGGCTGCTTCGGGGTGGCATCGTCAGCCCTGAGAGGATCGTGGCCAGCCACCCACGTCCGGAGCGCCGCGCGGAGTTGGAGGCGACCTACCGGATCAGGACCGTGGCGGGCAACGTGGATGCCGTTGCCGGCGCCGACGTGGTGCTGCTAGCCATCAAGCCGCAGATGCTCGCGCGCGTCGGGCCCGAGCTGGCCTCGGTGCTCAGGCCCGGTCAATTGGTCCTGTCGATCCTTGCCGGGGCGACCACTGCTGCGCTGACAGGCGCTCTCCGCCATCGCCAGGTCATCCGCAGCATGCCCAATACGCCGGCGCGCCTTGGCAAGGGCATGACCGTTTGGTACGCGACGCCCGAGACCAGCGCAGATCAGCGGACCCAGGCGAGCGCCATCCTCCAGGCACTCGGCCACGAGATCGAGGTCGACGACGAGCGACTCGTCGCCATGGCCACGGCCGTCAGCGGCACGGGTCCGACGTACGTGTTCCTCTTCATGGAGGCACTCATCGACGCGGCTGTCCATCTCGGCTTCCCGCGTCACGTGGCACACGACCTCGTGATCGAGACGCTAGAGGGCAGCACCCTGTTCGCGAAGCAGTCGGGCGACCATCCGGCGGTTCTGCGGAACATGGTGACGTCGCCCGGTGGAACGAGCGCAGCGGCCCTCCACGAGCTCGAGTCGGGCCGGCTTCGTACGGTTCTGAGCGAAGCCGTCTGGGCGGCCTTCCGCCGAACGGTCGAACTTGGCGAGCAGCTCGAGGCCGACCTGGGAGCCGCCGACGCCCGGAAGTCGACCTCCGCGGACGCGGGCGCATCGCGCAAGGCCGGATCGAACGGGCAGGCCAAGCACGGTAGCCGTACCCGGGAGCGGTCTCGCAAGGCGTGACGTCCCTGGGGTCCGGGCCGGGGGCGCGCCAGGCTGTCCCCCTTCGCACCGTTCCGATGCCGACGAGGCGACCCCGTGTATGAAGCCGGAATCGAAAGGACCGCCGTGACGGGCGGTCCTTCAAGGATTGTAAGGGCGCGTGGCCTCAGGTCAGCCCCAGCGGCGGCCGGCCTCGAGCACGATGGCCATGGCTCCGATGGTCGAGAGGGCGGTCACGAGGCGGAAGGCTTGCCACTTGATAGCGCGCATTGGGGGAACCTCGAGCGATCAGGGATGAGAGCGGAGGCTCAGATGCCTCGACCAGAAACTATTCGCTCGGATGAGGCAGGTGCCATAGCCCGTTCGTCCTAGTACCCCGGAATTCACCCATTCCTGTCGCCTGCACGCACCAAAATGAGCTCCACCCCGGGTTCCTGGACAGCTTCAGGTCGGCCTGGGCAGTGTCAGGCCGCATGGGGAGCATCAGGCCCCCTGAAAGCCGTCTGCCCGCCTCAACAGAGTCACCCCGTACGCAGGGACGCCCGAAGCTGTTCGACGTGGTCCTCGAGATGCCCCGTCACGAAGCGCTCGAGGATGGCCGGGATCGCCAGGTCGCCACGTGTCGGGTGCAGCCCGCGCCTGCTCAATTCGGCCTCGCTCAGCTGGGTGAGTCGGCGGCGATAGCGCGCGATATCCGTGGCGATTCGATCGAACAGCTCGCGGGCGGGGACGGTACGGTCGCGCTCGATCACCGCCACCCTGATCTCGTTGCTGGCAACGCGCCCGAACGGGACCGGCTCGGGTGAGCCGGCCAGGACGCGTTCGATCTCGCCCAGCCAGAACGGGAGCATCTCGGCGAGGTGGGCGAGCACCTCTGGCGGGCCCCAGTGGGCCTCCGGCTCGACGCCGATCGAGGCGCTCAACGGCCACGGCTCACCGGCGCGGACCGCAGGTTCCAGCGCCGCCAGCGCGCGACCGGCGTGATCGAGTCGATCGAGCAACCCATCGATCACCTGCCGCAGGTTGCTGGTGTCTGTCACGACGACGCCTCCGTTGGTTGCTTGACGCAATAGGGGGCCGTTCCATACTGGCTGGAACGCCTGAGCGCGTGCGTCACCCAGTCTGGCACGCGCGATCCTGCGCTTCGCGCCGCTGCAAGGAGCCCCACGGCCATGACCGAAACGATCAGCAAGGGCGTCGCAAACCAGACCGGCGCCGTGATCAACAAGGATGCTTTTGCCGAGGCGAAAGACTTCCTCCCACTCAACGGTATCGACCACGTCGAGTTCTGGGTCGGCAACGCCCGCCAGGCATCGGCCTACTACCGTGCCTTGTGGGGCTTCACGCCCGTTGCGTTCAGCGGCCTTGAAACGGGTATTCGCGATCGGGCCAGCTACGTGCTCCGCCGGAACGACATCACCCTCGTCGTTACGGCCCCGCTGACGCCCGACGGCGAGATCGCCGAGCACGTCCGCAAACATGGCGACGGGGTCAAGGACATCGCCTTCGCCGTGGACGATGTGACGGCTTCCTGGCGTGAGACGACCAGCCGAGGGGCACGCTCGGCCATGGAGCCCGCCGAGATGGACGGGGGCGAGGACGGCATTCTCCGCCGAAGCGCCGTCTTCACGTACGGCGAGGTGCGCCACAGCTTCATCGACCGGCACGACTACCACGGCGTTTTCGGGCCCGGCTATCGCCGTATCAAGAAGCCGGCGCGGGCGGCTCAGGGGCTGAGTCTGCTTGAGATCGACCATTGCGTCGGCAACGTGGAACTGGGCGACATGGATCGGTTCGTCGAGTTCTACAAGGATGTCTTCGGTTTCGCTCAGCTGATCCACTACGACGACAAGGTCATCCACACCGACTACAGCGCCCTCATGTCGAAGGTCATGACCAACGGCAATGGACGGATCAAGTTCCCGATCAACGAGCCAGCCAGCGGCAAGAAGAAGAGCCAGATCCAGGAGTTCCTCGACTGGTATCTCGATGCCGGCACGCAGCACATCGCGCTGCGCACCGAGGACATCGTCGGGACGGTGCGGGGCCTGCGCGAGAACGGTGTCGAGTTCCTGGGTATGCCGCACGCCTACTACGAAACGCTGGCCGACCGCGTGGGCGACGTAGGAGTCCCCATGGAAACCCTGGAGGAGCTCGGCATCGAGGCAGACCGCGACGAAGAGGGCTACCTCCTGCAGATCTTCACCCGCCCCATCCAGGACCGCCCGACGTTCTTCTTCGAGATCATCGAGCGGCACGGCTCACGCGGGTTTGGCGTTGGCAACTTCAAGGCACTGTTCGAGGCGATCGAGATCGAGCAGGCCCGCCGCGGCAACCTCTAGCGGCATCCTCTAGTCGAGGATCCCGGGCTGTCCCTGTAAGCGGTGCGATAGCTCCTTCGGCGCGCCGCCCACCGCCGGCGACACCTGCCGAGGGCTAGCGTCGGGGCGATAGCGCGCTCGTTCGGCCACCCCGCCGCCGTTTGGCCGAACGCAGCCCATCGACCCGCCATTCGGAGAGGTTGTCATCGATGCCTGAGCAAGCTCGCGCGGCGAGCCATCACAAACCCGCCGAGGAGCCCAGGATCCAGCCCGACCGACCGCCTGACCCGAAGGCGAAGGCCGTGGCAACGGAGCCCAACCCCCTGAAGCGCCTGCTCGCCGTCCTTGGCCCTGGACTCATTACAGGTGCTTCCGACGACGACCCATCCGGTATCGGCACCTATGCCCAGGCCGGAGCGCGGTACGGCTACTCGCTGCTCTGGGCAACCCTCTGGATGCTGCCCCTGATGTCGGCCGTCCAGTACATCTGCGCAAAGATCGGCCTGGTCACCGGGCGTGGACTCGCAGGCACCCTCCGGACCCATTACCCGCGCGCCGTTCTCTACCCCGCCGTGGGGGGCATGATCGTGGCCAACACGATCAACGCCGGGGCGGACATCGGGGCGATCGCGGCTGCCGTCAACATGCTGGCGCCCGTCCCCGCCGTCGTGTTGGTCATTCCGGTAAGCATCGGGATCCTTGCGCTTCAGATCTTCGGCTCGTACCGGCTCATCGAGCGCGTCTTCCGCTGGCTTGCCCTGGCACTTCTCGCTTACATCGCCGCCGCACTTTTTGCTCGTCCGGATTGGTCGCAGGTCGTGGCCGGCACGCTGCTGCCGACGTTCCGGTCCGACGCGCAGTTCGTCGGGATGCTCGTTGCCTTGCTGGGCACAACGATCTCCCCGTATCTGTTCTTCTGGCAGGCCAGCAACGAGGTCGAACAGGAGATCGATATCGGGCGCCGCCGTCTCTGGCAGCGTCAGGGAGCCTCCAGAACCGAGCTCAAGTACGCGCTCTGGGACACCCTCGCCGGGATGGTTTTCTCCGAGGTCGTGGCCTACTTCATCATCCTTGCCACGGGTGCCACGCTGTTCGCCAATGGGAAGACGAACATCGGATCGGCTGTGGAGGCGGCACAGGCGCTCAAACCCGTCGCGGGTGACGCCTCGGCGATCCTGCTGGCCGTAGGCCTGATCGGGGCCGGTGTTCTCGCGGTGCCGATCCTTACCGGGTCGGCGGCGTACGGCGTCTCCGAAGCTTTCGGCTGGAAGTTCGGGCTCGACAAGCCGCCCACGAGCGCACCGCAGTTCTACGGCGTGATCGTGGTCGCGACGCTCGTCGGGATGGGCATCAACTTCCTGGGGATCAATCCCATCGACGCGCTCGTGATCAGCTCCGTGATCAATGGCCTCCTGGCGCCGCCATTGCTCGTTCTCGTCATGGTCGTTTCGAACAACACGAAGGTCATGGGCGAGCGGACGAACGGACGCTCGCTCAACGCCGTCGGCTGGGCGACGACCGTGCTGATGGCTCTCGCGGCAATCGCGCTGATCGTGACAAGCCTGTTCGGCTGATCACGCGCCCCGGCGCTTGAGTCTCGCGGTCGAGTCGCTGCCTTGGCGCCTACACTCGGATAGTGAGGGTTGCTCATATCCGGGAGCGGCACGCGCCGGCGGGCGCCCCATGGCGTCTCGCGGCGGCTCTCGATTCCGCCGAGCAGCCCGGCACCTGGCTCGATCTCGAGGTTGCCCGTCGCCGCCTGGTCGCACGCCAGCCCGCGCGCGAACACAATTCGGCGCTTTTCAGGAACGCCATAACCACGCTCGACGAACTCCTCGGGCGCGGGCTCCGGATCGAGGCGATCGGTGAGCTCGTGGAGAGTTACACACCTTCGGTCGAGGACGACGACGCGGTCCTCGAGACATCCGATCTGGCCTTCGGTGCGCCCGTACTGCGGCCACCGAGCCTGCGCGACTTCTACGCGTTCGAGGGCCACGTGGCAGCGATGTGGCGACGGCGCGACCAGGAGGTGCCCGAAGCGTGGTACCGGCTGCCGATCTTCTACTTCTCCAACATCTCCGAGGTTCGGGGGCCCGGTGAGCCCGTGTGGGCGCCCGCCGGCAGCAACGAGCTTGACTACGAGCTGGAGGTGTGCGCAGTGGTCGACACGCCGGCTCATGACCTCGATCCGGACCGGGGCGAGGCTGCCATCGGCGGCTACACGATTCTGAACGACTGGTCTGCACGCGATCTGCAGCGGGATGAAACAACCGTCCGGCTGGGTCCGGCCAAGGGCAAGGATTTCGCGTCGACGATCGGGCCATGGGTCGTCACGCCCGACGAGCTGGCTGATGTCCGGTCCGGCAGGGGCTACGCGCTCACGCTGACGGCGGCTGTCAATGGCCAGGAGTTGAGCCGCGGAACCTGGGAGGACATCCATTTTTCGTTCGGCGAAATGCTGGCCAGGGCTTCGGCCGATGTTCGCCTTCGCCCAGGCGATCTGATCGGCAGCGGCACGGTCGGAACGGGCTGCCTGCTCGAGGTAAAGGAGGAGCGGTTTGGCAGATATCTCGAGGTCGGCGACGAGGTCGTTTTGCGGGTCGAGCGCATGGGCGAGCTCCGGACCGCGATTACCGCGCGGCCCTCGTCATGACCGCCATTGGCATCGAGACCATGCGCCATGGCGACTGGCCTGCAGTGCGTGACATCTACGCCCAGGGCATCGTGACCGGCGACGCCACCTTCGAGATGGATGCTCCGAACTGGCAGACGTGGGATGCCGCACATCGTTCGGATTGCCGGCTCGTCGCCCGGCGCGAGGGTGCGATCGTTGGCTGGGTCGCCTTGTCGCCGTGGTCGGCTCGTCACGTGTACCGCGGTGTCGCCTGGGAGAGTGTCTACGTCGCTGAAGGGGCCCGCGGGAAGGGAGTCGGGCCTGCCCTCCTGAAGGCGATCATCACCGCTTCCGAGGCGGCTGGCGTCTGGACGCTCCTCGCCGGCGTGATGGCCGAAAACACCGCGAGTCTCGCGGTGCACCAGCGTGCGGGCTTTCGGCGGATCGGCACCTACGAACGGCTCGGCCAGGACCCGACCGGGCGCTGGCGCGACGTCGTGCTGCTCGAGCGACGAAGCTCCAGCATCGGACGGGACGCCACCACCTAGACTGGCCCCCGAACAGACGGAGGCATTCGGTCGATGTTTTACGTTCGCCGCGGGAGCGTGCCTCCCCAGCGGCATACCCAGCACCGGGCGCCTGACGGCAGCCTGTACGCCGAGGAGCTGTTCGGAATCGAGGGATTCGTGGGCCGCAGCAGCCTGCTCTACCACGTCGTTCCGCCGACTCGAACACACAAGGTCGAGTTCCTTCGCGAGGTGCCGCTCATCGCGGTCGGCGAGGACCAGGCGCACCGACATCATCTGACCAAGACCGGCGGTATCCCCGCGCGAGGCGATGCGATCAGCGGCCGGGTCCCGCTCTTCTTCAACGCAGACGTGGTGTTCGGCGTCGCGCGTCCCGCTGAGGCGATGCCGCCGGACACGTTCTATCGGAACGGTGAGGGTGACGAGGTCATCTTCGTCCACCAGGGCGAGGGCCTCTTCGACTCGATCTTCGGTCCGCTGCGCTACGGCCCGGGCGACTACATCGTGATCCCGATCGGCACGACATGGCGCTTCGATCCCGATGAAGGCTCAGCGCAGCGACTGCTGTGGCTGGAGACGCCGGGCGAGATCGAACCGCCAAAGCGCTATCGGAATGACTACGGTCAACTCCTGGAGCACGCGCCCTACTACCAGCGGGACATCCGACCACCAGACGAGGCGAAGCCACGAACGGATGACGGCGAGTTCGTCATCCAGGTCAAGACGCGGGGTCGAGTCACCGCGTACCACTACCGCCGCCACCCGTTCGACGTCGTTGGCTGGGACGGTTACCTGTGGCCGTTCATCTTCAACATCCGCGACTTCCAGCCGATCACCGGGCGCGTTCATCAGCCACCGCCGGTCCACCAGACGTTCCAGGGCCGGAACTTCGTGCTGTGCTCGTTCGTGCCGCGCAAGTTCGACTACCACCCGCTGGCGATCCCGGCGCCGTACAACCACTCGAACATCAACAGCGACGAGGTCATCTACTACGTCGCGGGCAATTTCATGAGCCGCCGTGGGGTTGAAATCTCGTCGTTCACCGTGCACCCTGCCGGTATTCCCCACGGACCGCATCCCGGCACCGTCGAGGCGTCGATCGGCAAGGAAGGCACAGAGGAGCTGGCCGTCATGGTGGACACGTTCCACCCGCTCTATTTCACGCGTGAGGCGCTGGAGCTCGACGATCCGGCCTACCCGTATTCCTGGCTGCCGAGCGAGGATGCCGCCAGGGAAGCGTCCGAGCTGGCCGAGCGCGGACCGGAGGCATTCCCCGACTGATCGCGATGGAAGCGTTCCCGAGAACGCGGTCGGAGTTGTCTTTACAATGGCGCGGCCGGAAGGCGCGGAGGCGGTTGGGAGCGACCAGCCGCGAAACACGAGGAGGCCAAGGCCCATGACACCCAAGCGGTTCATGCCGGCGATTCTCGTAGCCGGTCTGTTCGCTGCATGTACCGGCGCAGCTTCGCCATCGCCGGCGGCTCCGAGTACGGGTCCCTCGGCGTCACCGGAGAGCGCGGCGCCGAGTCCTTCGCCTAGCCCGACACCGGTCGCGACCGTTCCGAGCAATCAGCTGATCTTCGCCGGGAAGCTCGTCATCTGCTCGGACATCCCGTATCCACCTCAGGAGTTCTTCGACGCCCAGGGAAACGCGACAGGTTCCGACATCGACATCGGGTTTGAAATCGCGAAACGTCTGGGACTCCAAGCGGAAGTCGAGAACGCCGTTTTCGACACGATCATCGCAGCCGTCACTGGCGGGAAGTGCGACATCATCATCAGCGCTCAGAACATCAATGCCGACCGCGTCAAGCAGGTCGACATGATCCCCTACTTCGAGGCGGGTCAGTCCTTCATGGTTGCGAAGGGCAATCCCAAGGCCATCAATGCCCTGGATGACCTTTGCGGAAAGTCTA
>Ga0066710_100002498_pt1 | contig 14897 bp, 11 predicted proteins | sample GraSoiAngelo_159_FD_79666 | JGI IMG/M metagenome (GOLD analysis project Ga0066710, IMG submission 79666) | Grasslands soil microbial communities from the Angelo Coastal Reserve, California, USA - 14_1009_16_40cm | ecosystem: Environmental > Terrestrial > Soil > Grasslands | place: USA...
CTTTGGACTTTGAACTAGTCGCTTCGTTCTTCGTCGTATTCCCTGAAATACTCTTTCTTTTTCAAAACTTCCCGGGGCTTGCTCCCGTCGGCAGGCCCTACGATGCCGTCGCGCTCCATCATGTCGATCAACCGGGCCGCCCGGCCATAACCCAGGCGCAGACGCCTTTGTAGAGTGGAAGTGGAGGCTTTCCCCATCTCCACCACAATGCGGACAGCTTCTTCATACATCTCGTCAACTTCCTGGTCCATTTCAGGTTTTTCATCCGTTGGACCGCTGTCTTCCAGGACGGTTTGGTTGTAGACCGGCTGGCCCTGTAACTTTAAGTGTCTCACAATCTCGGCCGTTTCCTCTTCAGTCACATAAGGACCATGGACTCGCATCATTTTGGAAGATCCGGGCGGAATGAAGAGCATGTCCCCTTTACCCAGCAATTGTTGGGCGCCCATCTGGTCCAGGATAGTGCGGGAATCAACTTTTTGGGCTACGCGAAAGGAGATGCGCGAAGGGAAGTTGGCCTTAATAACTCCGGTAATGACATCGACGGAGGGTCGCTGAGTGGCCACGATCAGGTGGATGCCCACGGCGCGAGCCATCTGGGCGAGCCTCATGATGGAATCTTCAACATCCTTGGAAGCCACCATCATCAAATCCGCCAGTTCGTCAATGACGATGACGATAAAGGGGAGCGGCTTCTTTTCGGAATTTTCTTCTTCAGAGAACAATTCCAGATTTTTCGGTTTTTTCACCAGGGCATTATACTGCTCGATGTTCCGAACCCCGACGGCGGCCAGCAGCTTATAGCGACTTTCCATTTCATTGGTGGCCCACTTCAAGGCATTGGAGGCGCGTTTAGGTTCGGCGACAACCGGCGTCAGCAAGTGGGGAATATCCTCATACAAACCCAGCTCCAGGCGCTTGGGATCCACCATGATAAATTTCACTTCAGCGGGCGTGGCCTTGTAAAGGATGGAAATAATCATCGAGTTCACTGCCACGCTTTTGCCAGAACCCGTTTGTCCGGCGATGAGAAGATGAGGCATTTTGGCGAGGTCGGCGACCACGATTTTCCCGACGATATCTTTTCCCAACGCGATAGTGAGCTTGGAGTGAGAATTTTGGAACTCTGCGGATTCGATGATTTCGCGCAAGAAAATGGTCTCGCGATGGACATTGGGAACCTCGACTCCAACGGTCGATTTGCCGGGCAGACGGTCGATGCGGACCGATTCCGCTTTGAGGGCCAGGCACAAATCGTCCACTAGGTTGGTAATCTTGCTGTATTTCACTCCTGCTTCGGGCTTGAATTCGTAGGTGGTCACCACCGGGCCCGGATGAATGTGGTGCACCTGACCATGCACGTCAAATTCCTTGCATTTCTCCATCAGTTGGTTGGCCCTTTGCAGCAATTCATTTTCATCGACGGCTCGCTGGCTGACGGGAGGCCTTAACATGTTGATGCTGGGGAAAACAAAGTCATAGGTGCCGATAGTCAAGGGCGGGGCTTTTTCCACCTGGCTCTTTTTGGGAGCAATTGGGGCAAGGGGTTCGGCAAAGTCCATGTCGCGGGGAGAGGGTTCTTTAGGGATGCGCCTGGCTGAGGCGGGTCCCCGTTCCTTGAGGTCCATGATCGTTTGGGTAATGAGGGTAGCCCCTCTAGGATTGCCTTTTTCCTCCTCCTGCAACTTTTTCTCCAGCAGTTTTCGCTCTCTCGCCTTTTCTCGAGACTTACACCAGGCGAGCCAGTACTCCCACCAAACCCCAAGGAAAGCGAAATGCCGATTGAGCCACACAAGCGAAACGGAAAAGGAAAACCTCGTTGCCACCAGGAGCGACACAAACAGCCAGGCCAGCACGACGATCAGCGAGCCTGTCATATTGAATCGGGCTCTAAACCAGTCGGAGAGCAGATCACCCACGATTCCGCCGGCTTTCAAAGACCAACCGACTGTCAAGTAATTTGGAAACAGAAGCCCCAGGAGCGCACAGGATGAGCCCACCAGGCAGACAATGCCCACACACTTGGCCCATGGATTCTGCATTTGCCGCGAGCGGATCCATTTCCACCCGAAAATCGAAAAAATAACCGGAAGCAAGAAAGCCGGGTAACCCAGGACCTGCAACAGAAGATCTGCCAAGGTAGAGCCGAATCGCCCGATGAAGTTTTGGACTGAAGAGTCGCTCAAGGGATCGCGCGAGACATTAAACGAAGGGTCGGTCGGATGATAAGAGACCAGGCTTAGAAGTACCAAGACTGTCAGAGTGAATAAAACCAGTCCTACAGCTTCGTTCAAACGTGGACGTTTTGTGGGCACCAGGAAATTCATGGCTTAAGCTCTTCTGCCGGCAAGATACCCGGGATTCCAAAATATGGATATGGCTGAATCATGGCCTGAATCCGGCAAATTTAATGAGAAGAAGAATGGCTGCGCCCAGGATAATTCGGTAGTAAATGAAAACGTAGAGTGTGTTCCTCTGCAAGAATCTTAACAAGAATTGGATGGTGAGATAGCCGACGATGAGAGAAGCCAAAAAACCCAGCAATAGCGGAAGGCGGTCCGTTTCGACAATCCCGGTATGACGCAAATCTGATAACTTCTTGAGAGCCGCCCCCGCCATGATGGGCGCCGAAAGCAAGAAAGAAAAGCGAGCGGCCGCCTGGCGAGTCAGACCACGAAAGAGTCCGGTTGTTATAGTGATCCCAGAGCGGGAAATCCCGGGAATCAGAGCCACGGCTTGAGCCATGCCTATGCTTACGGCATCGCCCCAGGAAAGCTCTCCCAGTCCTTTTTTCAAAGCGGCCTTCTTTTCCGCCAACCAGAGCAAAAAAGCCACTCCGATCATGGCAATAGCCAAGATCAGTGGACTTCGCAATTGAGTTTCAACCATCCTCTGGCCCAAAAATCCTGCCACCGCGGCTGGAATAGTTCCACAGATAATTAGAAACAGGAGCCACGGACTGGCAGCCTCTCTGCTCATCAATGGGTCTTTAGGTCCCACAATCAAAAGCATTCCCAGCCAATCCTTCCAGAAAAAGGAAAGGATGGCGATTAATGTGCCTGCATGAAGCACGACGTCGAAAGTCAAGCCCTGATCTTCCCATCCTAACAGCCAGGGAACCAGAATCAGGTGAGCGCTACTGCTGATCGGCAGAAACTCGGTAAGCCCCTGGACGGTCCCCAGGACGGCGGCTTGGGTTAGGGTCATATAGTTCAAAGTTCAAGGTTCAAAGTTTAGGAACTTGTTCAAAGTTTAAAGTTCAGAGCTGAAAGTTCAAGGTTGAAGGCAAAGTTCAAGGTTACCGGCATTTACTTCCACGAAGATCTGTCTCTTTAAGATACTTCATGAGGCTCACGAGACTTTCACCATGCTTCAATATCAAAACTGGGCCCAACTTTAAATTCCTAAAACCTTGAACTTTGAACTCTATTTTCGAACTTTGAACTATATTTCAAGGATCACCGGCAACACCAGCGGGCGCTTGGACGTTTGCCGAAAGAGAAAACGGCGCAAGTCGGTGCGAATTTTCTCCTTGATCACAGCCCAGTCCGTGCGTTCTTCCACGCTCGATTCGTCAATCGTTTTCACCACACGGGCTCTCGCCTCATTGATCAGAGAGTCGTCCTCATCGACAAAGATGAAACCCCGCGTGATGATCTCGGGTTGGGTCTCCATTTTCCCAGTGGCCTTGTTAATGGCGAGAACAGGCAAGACAATTCCGTCTTCGGAGAGGTGCCGGCGATCTCGCACGACCACTTCCTCCACTTCATCCAGGCTTCCCTCATCAATGAAGATGCGGCCAATCGGCACCTTGCCGGCGATTCGGGCTTCATTCTGACTTATCTGAATCCGGTCTCCCGTTTCGGCGATCAGAACCTTCCCACTGACCGCGTTTAGACGCTTGGCCAATTCGGCATGCCGAAAAAGCTGGCGGTATTCTCCATGAATGGGTAAGAAAAACTTGGGTCGCACCAGATTCAGCATCAATTTTAATTCTTCTGCGCTGGCATGTCCTGAAACGTGGACGGGAGGCTGCGAACCATCGTCGTAGTAAACGTGTGCTCCTCGCTTGTAGATGTGATTGACCATGCGGGAAATCGACTTTTCGTTTCCGGGAATAACTCTGGCGGAGATGATAACAGAATCGTCAGGCCCGATCTGGGTACCCTTGTAATTGTCCACGGCCAGTCGAGGCAGGGCAGCCAAGGGTTCTCCCTGGCTTCCAGTCATCAGCAGGGTGACTCGATGGGGCGGGAGCTTTTTGACCTCTTGAGGCTTCACCAGGATGCCGTCCGGAATTTTCAGAAACCCCAGGTCGTTGGCAATCTTGAGATTGTCCAGCATACCGCGACCCGCCAAAGCCACCTTACGATCGTACTTCTGGGAAAGATTTAAAACGATTTGAATGCGGTGGATGGAGGAACTAAAGCAGGTCACGATGACCTTTTGTTCGGCGTGATGGAAGATTTCATCCAGTCGCTCGATAACTGCCATTTCCGAAGGAGTGTATCCCGAGCGCTCGATGTTGGTGCTGTCGGAGAAAAGAGCCAAAACGCCCCGGTTGCCATATTCCGCAATAGTGGGCAGATCGATGACCTGCCCGTCGATGGGCGAGGAATCAATTTTGAAGTCGCCGGTATGCATGATCGTTCCCACTGGAGTGTTAATGGCCAGCATGACAGCGTCCACGATGCTGTGGGTCACATGAATGAACTCGATCCGAAAAGGGCCAATCTCTGCGACCTGACGAGACTTCACCGTAATCAGTTTGGCATCGTCTAATAAGCCATGTTCGTCGAGCTTTGCCGAAACTAAGCCCAGCGTAAAAGCGGTCCCATAGATCGGTACATGACTAATGGCGGGGAGAACAAAGGGGAGGGCGCCGATGTGGTCTTCATGACCGTGAGTAAGAATCAGAGCCTTGATTTGACCGGCATTCTCAAGCAGAAAGGAGATATCGGGAACAATAATGTCAATTCCGAGAAGCTCTTCGTCTGGAAACATCAGGCCGGCGTCGATGATGATCATCTGGTCCCCGTAACGGAGCACCATCATGTTCATGCCAAATTCGCCCAGCCCACCTAAGGGGATGGCTTCAACAAATCCAGAATTGTCCAAGCGTTGAACCTACCTCGCCTCCTTGAGTTATACCCATATTACCACAGTCCGCCTGAGCGGCAGTTTGGAAAAGAAGGGGTCGCCCATCCTGGGTGTGGAGATTTTCAGCAACGCGGTTGACCCTCACCCGTCGCTTCGCGCCTCCCTCTCCCACAAGGAGAGGGAGAACAATGAGTGGGGGTGTGGCGTTTCCTGCCATGCCGCACTGTCTGCTTGTAGCCTTGAAGTCAGCGCTCTAATGCGCGGATCTCTCCCTCACCCTTGGGGAGAGGGTGGTCCGCCATCCGGCGGACCGGGTGAGGGTCAACCCACGAGAATTGCTCCTCAAAGATGTCCAAACTCGAAAGGCTCGCACTTCAGCGCGGGGCTATGGAAAACGAGCCTGGCTTTAGCGCATCCGGGAGCGCGAGTCAGGAACTCTGTGTCCGCCAGGAGCGGTATTTCATCTCAATCGTATCCACCGCTAGGAAAGCCTAACGCCCGGATGGGTCTCCAGATAGAAGCTTAAGAAATCTGCCAATGAAATCTTCTCGGCGCGGACATCCGGAGGATAATTGAGCCTTTCCAACCAAGCCTGTAGATTTTCTTCTTCCAGCTCAGATCCTTTCAGACAATTTCTTAAGGTCTTGCGTCTTTGGGAAAAAGATTTCTTTACAAATTCAAAGAAGGGGCGTTCCTGCTCTGAAAGTAACTGTCTGGAAGTCTTGGGAGTAAGTCGAACGACCTTCGAAAGAACTTTGGGCGCGGGTCTAAAAGCTCTTCGACCCACCGAAAACAGTTCCTCGCATTGAAAATAGTATTGGCTCATCAGCGTCAGAACTCCATATTCCCTGGTTCCGGGGAGTGCCACGACCCGATCCGCTACCTCTGCTTGCAACATGATCACGGCCAGGTCCACAACAGAGTTATGGCGCGCCAAATGTTCCAGAACGGGAGACGAGATGTAGTAAGGAATATTGCCAACCACTTTGAATTTTCCCCTGGAAGACAAATATTCTTCCTGGAGCTGATAAAGATTCACATTCAAAATGTCCCGATTCAGAAAAACAGCTTGAGGCTCACCGAAGGACTGCTCCAGGCCCTCGAACAATGCGGTATCCAGCTCGATACCTATGTACTGCTTGGCGTTCTCCACCAATCGCCGGGTCAAGGCTCCCGTTCCGCAACCGATTTCCAAAACCACGTCTTGGCGGTTCAGGTCAAGCGAGCGAACAATTTTCTCAATGGTGTCACGGTCCTGGAGAAAGTGCTGACCCAACCTTTTCTTTGCTACGATGTGTTTTTGTTGCATCATGAATTCGAATACTATAATTTAATGAGTTCGAACTGGACTCGAACCGATTGAAGGGACGCCCCATGCGGATTCTCTACGTTGCTTCAGAAGCGGTCCCATTTGCCAAAACCGGAGGATTGGCAGATGTCATGGGAGCCCTTCCCAAGTATGTCAAGCAACACGGGCACGAAGCCGTGGTTATCATTCCGAAGTACCGGGCGGTCAAGGCCCAGGCGGCTTCGATTCTCAGTCTGACGATTCCAATGGGAGCAGGTCTGCGATTCTGTACAATCCGCGATCCGGAAACGCTCACCGAGGCTCGCTTTTTTCTGGTTGACTATCCCGATTATTTCGATCGCGAGGATCTTTACCGGACCTTGAACCAGGATTATCCGGATAACGCCGAGCGTTTTGCGTTCTTTTCCCTGGCAGCTCTTGAATTTGCCAAAAGGGCCTCGCAGGCTCCTGATATCATTCATTGTAACGACTGGCAGAGCGCGTTGGTTCCAGTTTATTTGAAGACTCTGTATCAGGACGACCCTTTCTTTCGTAAAACCAAAACTTTGCTGACCATCCACAACCTGGCCTTTCAAGGGGTTTTTCCCAGGACTGTATTATCCAGAATTTCGTTGCCGGAGTCCCTTTTTAATGCAGAACAAATGGAATTTTATGGCAACCTCAATTTTCTGAAAGGGGGAATTCTCTTTGCTGATAAGATTTCCACGGTGAGCCAAAAATATAGTGAGGAGATTCGGACCAAAGAATTCGGATGCGGTCTTGAAGGAGTCCTGCTCAAAAGAGCTAAAGACCTGTGCGGGATCCTCAATGGAGTTGATTATTCGCAGTGGGATCCGCTGACTGACCCTTGGCTGGTTTCGAATTATTCGGCCAATAGTTTAGAGGGCAAGAAGGCTTGCAAGGTCGATCTTCTGAAAGAGTTCCAAATCCACGATTCCCTGGCCCGTCCATTGATCGGCATCGTTTCCCGCCTGGCCGACCAAAAAGGGTTTGATTTGCTACGCGAAGTGGGTGATGCGATTGTCCAGGAAGGGGCTTCGCTGGTCGTTCTGGGGACAGGAGAGGAAAAGTATTGTCGATTCTTCGTGGAATTGCAACGAAAGTATCCTCTCTATGTGGGAGCCAAAATTATGTATGATGAGCGTTTGGCTCACAAGATCGAAGGAGGCGCGGATATGTTCTTAATGCCCTCCCGCTTCGAGCCGTGTGGCTTGAACCAGATTTATTCTTTAAAATACGGAACGGTCCCCGTGGTGAGAGCCACCGGCGGATTAGACGACACGATTGTGGACTACTCCGAGTCTTTAAAAGGGAATGGTTTCAAATTCACCAACTATCTTGCGGAAGAACTGTTGCTCACCGTTCGTCGCGCCCTTCAGGTTTTTCGGAATCCCGACAGTTGGAAAGCTCTAATGAAAAATTGCATGGGATTAGACTTTTCGTGGCACCGGTCTGCCCAGCGTTATTCGGAGCTCTATCAATCTATGAGGTCAAATGACTCCGTGCCGAACCAACGGGTTGATCTGAAAACAGCCACGAAAGGACGTCTCTGGTAATTTAGCTTATCAGCAGGAGGTTAGTTCATGGGTGGGAACACCCCCGATGTGAATGACGCAGATTTTGAGCTTGAAGTATTAAGATCCGAAGTGCCCGTCCTGGTGGACTTCTGGGCGGAATGGTGTAGTCCCTGCAAAGCCCTGGCTCCAACCATCGAGGCTGTGGCCAAAGATTATCTGGGAAGGGCCAAGGTCGTGAAATTGAACGTGGACCAGAATATTTCCACCTCATCGCGCTATAACATCAAGGGAATTCCCACGCTCCTTTTGTTTAAGAATGGGATGGTCAAGGAGCAAATTGTTGGTTCCGCCGGCAAGGACGCTATTTCCAAAATAATTAACAAGCATCTTTGATCAAGATTTGGAAATTGAGATTGAAAAATGGCTAATCTGGTAGTTATCGGCGCCCAGTGGGGCGACGAAGGCAAAGGAAAAATTGTCGATCGGCTGACGGAGAAGTTTGACATCGTGACACGCTATCAGGGAGGACACAACGCCGGACACACGGTGATTGTGGAAGGAAAGAAGTTCGTGTTGCATTTAATCCCTTCCGGAATCCTGCATGGCGATAAAATTTGTGTCATTGGACAAGGCGTCGTGCTGGATCCCAAGGCGCTTCTGGAAGAGATTAAGTCGCTGGAGGACGCCGGCGTCCAGGTCAAGGGCAATCTCTTCATCAGTAACCGGGCTCACCTTATTTTGCCTTATCATCGGGTTGTGGAGCAGGCGGCCGAGCAAGCCCGCGGCGAAAAAAAGATCGGCACCACCTCTCGCGGCATCGGTCCGGCTTACGAAGACAAAACAGGTCGCCGGGGAGTTCGAGTCATAGACCTGTTTGACAAGGAAGTTCTGAAAGAAATCATCTTCAGTGTGACGAAGGAAAAGAATTGTCTGATTCAATCCTTGTATAAGGGCCGGCCTCTCGATCCTCAAAAAATCTATGAGGAATACCTGGCCTTTGCTTCGCACCTGGAAAAATTTGTGGTCGATACCTCTCAATTCTTGAACGCACAAATTCGGTCCGGGAAGAATGTCTTGTTCGAAGGGGCCCAGGGAACCTTGTTAGACATCGACCATGGTACCTATCCCTATGTGACCTCTTCCAGCGCTTCAGCCGGGGGCGCCTGTATTGGCGCCGGCGTGGCCCCCTCCCTGATCACCGGCACCATCGGGATTGCCAAGGCCTACACCACTCGTGTGGGTGGGGGGCCATTTCCAACCGAGGTGAATGGCGAAATTGGGGAACGGATTCGCAAACGCGGCGACGAATATGGAGCTTCCACCGGACGGGCGCGGCGTTGCGGTTGGTTTGACGGACCGGCAACCCACTACTCCGCAGTTCTCAACAATCTTCAGGCCGTGGCTTTAACCAAACTGGATGTGCTGGATGAATTTGAAGAGATTCAGGTCTGCTCCAGCTACGGATACAAAGGATCCAGGCTCACCGAGTTTCCTGCCGAGATTAAAGTGCTTGAAACGGTAACCCCCATCTATAAATCGGTTCCCGGCTGGAATCAGCGGACCGCTGGAATCCGGCAATACGCCGACTTGCCCCAGAAGGCCAAAGATTATCTCAAATTGCTCTCCGACATCACCGAGGCTGAATTCTCCTTCATTTCCACCGGGCCCGACCGCGCAGATACCATCATTCTCCCCGACTCCTGGATTGCCAGGAATCTCTACAATTGATTAGAGGCCTTTGACCCTGGTTCCATCCATTGGAAAAAACTCCCCTAAGTTAAAGACTCGGAGACGAAGGCTCAACGCGACGGTCTCGTGCTTCGCTCTCGGCGTAGGTCACGTCCTCAACCCAATCTCAATCAGGGCGAGCAAATCGCCAAGATAAATCAGGAGCGCCCAACCTCGCCGACGGGCGGGCGGCCAGCCACCGATACACCGGCAGCGGGAGGGCCAGTTGGAACATGGCTCTCAGGCCGGCCAACAGAGCCAACAACAGCAGAGGATCAAAGGTCCCCGCTGATTGGGTTATGCATCACCGCTAAACTCAGTCATGATCAACGGTCAGTCGATTGTTCCCCGGTTCGTAATAAGCCGTGATATAATCGGCTAATTCGGAAGAGTCCTCATGGAAGCTGCCACATCGACATTCGACTTGATCAATCGAATCAAAGATGGAGATCAAGAAGCATTCTCGCTGCTATTTGAGAAATATCGACCGCGCCTTGCGGTTCTGATTCATTATCGCCTGAGTCCGGAGCAGCGGCGCTTGACTGGCGTGGATGACGTGCTTCAGGAAACCTTGCTTAAGGGCTTTCGAGACTTCCACCAGTTCACTTACCGGGCGCCGGGCAGTTTCTTGCACTGGTTATCACGGATTGCGGACCACGCCATCGCGGACTTGGTGCGCTTTCAGGGCCGGCAGAAACGCTTTGCCGGAGAACTGTTGTCACTACGCTCGGAGAGCAATCCCTCTGGAGTTGAACCGGTCGATTCATTCACCCCCAGTCGTTTTATGGCTGAAAGTGAGCGCCTTCGGGCATTGCTGGCAACGCTTGATGAGCTGCCTGAAGATTACCGGGATGTGATTCTACTCACCAAGATTGAAGGGCTATCAACCGAAGAGGTGGCCGAGGGGCTGGGAAAATCACGGCCCGCCGTCGCTCTGTTGTTACACCGCGCCCTTAAACGGTTCCGCCAACTTCATCAGGAGCAGCGCAAATTCTGATGAAATCATCATCTCAGCCAAACCCTGATGAGCGTATTAGCCCGAAACCGGACACTGCCCAGCTTGAGCAACGCGTAGCAGACGCGGTGGCTGATTTTGTAGACCTGCAGGCTCGCGGCGAGATGATTGAGATTGAAGACTTCTGCCGCCTGCACACTGAGTTAGAACCTTACCTGCAGACCGAACTTCGGGCGACTTTGGAGATCGAGCAACTGTTGCAGCCGACGCTGCTCGGACAGCAGGGCGATAGCACAAGCGATGAGCTACCAGACAAACTTTCCGGTCTCAAAGTGCTAAGCGAGATTGGCAGTGGCGGGATGGGGCGGGTTCTGCTCGCCGTTGATCAGCGACTGGGCCGCCAGGTCGCCATCAAAACGCTTAAGGGGCGTTACTTGAACAATGCGCTCCTGCGGACCCGGTTCATGCAGGAGGCGCGGGCAATGGCCAAACTCAATCATCCCAACATTGTTCGTATCTACAACCTTGGCCGGCCGGAAGAGATTCCTCACTTTGTAATGGAGTACGTGGAAGGAACCGCGCTGACTGAGGCCGCGCGCGCGCTGACGCTGAACCAAAAAGTAGAGCTGATGCACAAGGTCGTTCTGGCCGTTGATTTTCTCCATCAGCATCAACTGATTCACCGGGACTTGAAGCCCGGCAATATCCTGGTTGGGCCGGATCTGGAACCAGTCCTGTTGGATTTTGGTCTGGCACGACAAGCGGACACGCAAGGCAACCGGCTCACCCGGGCCGGTGAGATGGCCGGGACGCCGGACTATTTTTCGCCGGAACAAGCCCGGGGCGATACGTCACTTGATGCGCGGAGCGACATCTTCTCCCTGGGCGCGATCTTCTATCAGTTGCTCACGGGAGTCGTACCCTTTAGAGCAGATTCCTTTTCTGAGCAGCTTCACAACATCAAAGAAGAAGATCCTCTTCTACCACGAAAACTGAATCCGGCTTTGCCAGGAGATTTGCAAAATATTGGCCTCAAGGCTTTGGAAAAGAATCCGGCCGAGCGATATGGTTCGGCGCGTGAACTGGCCGACGACCTGGCCAGATTTCTCGCAGGCGAATCGGTGTTGGCCAATCCTTCCTCATACTCCCGTCTGATCTCTGGCAGGATTACCCACCACCTGCGCGAATTGACTGGATGGAGACAGGACAAGATATTATCGGAATATGAATTCGATGCTCTCCAGAAACTCTACAGTCGGCTCCTTGAACGCGAAGATGCGTGGATACTGGAAGTTCGGCGCCTCTCCCTGGCCCAGGTCACGCTTTATTTAGGCGCCTGGGTCTTGGTCGTCGGGGCGGCCCTGCTTTTCCTGTTTGGTTATACCGGGCTGAAGGGCACTAGAGCTGTGCTGCTGGTAGCGGCGGCGGCGACAACTCCTACTCTCTATCTCGGAATCCGTTGCTGGAAACAGAAGCTCCCGCGCATCGGAGTAGCTTACTTGCTGTCATTTTCCTTATTGCTGCCAGTGACTTTGCTCGTAGCGATGGGCGAATGGAAATTCTTCACTGCCTTTACCCAAAATAGAGCGGACCTGGAATTCTTCTCGAATATTGAATGGGCCAAGGGAACGACTAACGCGCAGATGTGGTGGTCGCTTCTCCTCTCGCTGCCCGCCTACTTGTGGCTGCGCCGCTTTACGCGCTCGTCGGTCTTTTCGCTGGTGTTTGCCGTGATCTCGGCGCTCTTGTGCTTGGTGACGTTGTTGCGAACGGGCATGTTGGAATGGCTTCAACACGATCCCGGCAGAGTCTATTTCAACCTCCTACCCTGCGCAGCCGGATTTTTTGTCGCGGGACTGGTGATCGAACGATTGAAACGGCCTGATGATTCGCGTTACTTCTACCCTATTGGCGTGGCGTTTTTCTTTGCGGCTTTGAGTGGGGTCGCAGCCTTTCACCAGCCATATGCCGATTGGCTGAAGTCGGCGTTGCCTCGAACGCGTGGTCAGCTTGAGTATCTTTTCATCATCAACGCTTCTATCTATCTGATTGTCCAACTCGTCAGCGAGCGATTGGGCACCCCGCAGATGCGGCGGGCGGCCCAATGGTTCCGGTTTGTCATCCCCGGTCACGTTATGATATCCCTCCTGCTGCTGGGGATCACAGCCGCTGATCTGTGGCGCGAGTCACCGGCAAGCCTGGCCTTGCGACGTGAGACCAGATTTTTCGAGTTGACCTTACCGCTGGTTGCTTGTCTGTTTGTCTTTGGTAGCATTCCGAAACAGATGAAGAACTACTTTGTCAGCGGCCTGGCTTTTCTGGCGATTGGCATCGTCCGCTTGCAGAGGGACCTTTTTCAAGATCGCGCCCTCTGGCCCCTGAGCCTGCTCTTGGCTGGGCTTCTCCTGATGATCGTCGCCGCTAATTACACGCCAATCAAATTAACCCTCCTGCGCTGGTTCCGTCGCAAATCCTAGAACAAATTTTTCGTGAACTGAAATTTTAGCGCCGAAATGTCGCTATTCCGTCTTGGAGAAGAAGGAATGTCTCCCTCTGCAATAAGGGCCAAGACCAGCACCCATGAATCGCCTGTTCGCTTTGATTGGATGACAAAGGAGCTTAGTATGAAACGTACTAAACTGGCAAGTTGGTTCTTTGTTTGCACCGTTATGCTTCTATTCAGCGCCTGCATACAGTGCGAATCAGAAGAAGTTGAAGTAACTCTCAATGAGAATTTGTCCGGCAAGGTCACTTTCAAGTTCACGAGTATCTCATCAACCGAAGAGAATGCCGCCGCCCAGGAAGCGGAAATGAATGACTTTTGTCGGGACCTAGCGAAAACGGCGGATAGCCTGAAGGAATTGGGCCTGAAAAATGCCACGTTTGATGTAACTAATCAAACTCCATTCAAGTGCGATGCTGCCTTGAAAGGGGAGTTTGAGAATATTCTGACTATTCTCCCGCTGCTGGGCGAAACTGAGAAGAATGATTTTGAGGTGACCAGAATTGACAACCTCTTTTCAATGCGGTGGCAGGTTAAAGGGATGATTGCTGACTCGCCCGACATCTTCTCGCTAGAATATCGGGGCGAGATTCTCGACCATAATGCTCAGTCTTATGATCCCGAGGCGCAGGCGTTGCGATGGACTGTTAAAGATAGTGACAATCGGAGCATCTCCTTTCGGGTCAGGCCACGATCGAACAATTAACAGCTTACATCGTCCAACAACACTCGGCAGCTTAAGGCACTAAGAGGGTCTTGCGTCCCCGGCGATCCCTATGGATAGGATAAATCCTGGCTTCCGCTCAATGCCCGGCCGGCGCAGCCCACCAAAGATCAATAGGTTTCTTTACCCCCGGCGGGCGAAAAGGCAACCGCACCTTGCAGCCCAGCCGCGCCGACTGGTAGGCGGCGTAAAGCACCTCCTGCACCAATCGACCCACCTCACCGGTCGCGATCGGTTCTTCCTTGCCTCGCACGCAGCGAGCAAAATGACGCATCTCCTGGGGAAAGCCGTAGTTCCATAGCTCCTCGAAAACGGGATAGGTCCAGCCTTGAGTGGTGGGGGCTTTCTCGACCGCATAGCCGTAACCCGACTCGCTATAGGTCGGCAGCGCATTGCCCATATGCAAATCGGCGTAAGTCACGCCGCCGTCCCCATAGACCTCGATACAGTCGTCCATGCCGCCGCGCCGCGCCCAGCTATCCTCGACTAGACCGACCGCGCCATTCTCGAACTCGAGAATGCAGATGGAATTATCTTCACCGCGGGTCTTGCCGGCATGGGCATAGGTACCCATTTGGCAGTACACACTTTTGATGGATGAGCGATTCAGAAACCAGTAACAAAAGGCGATGCCGTGGCAGCCCATGTCCATCAATACTCCACCCCCGGATTGCTCCACGTCCCAGAACCAGGGAGCGTGTGGACCAAAATGCTTCTCGCTCTGCTTGACCAGATACACTTTACCGAAAGCCCCTTGATCAGCCATTTCTTTGGCCTTGACGTACTTGGGTGTAAAAAAAAGTTCTTCGGCATAGAAGAGGTGCACGCCTTGTTGCTTGCAAGTCTCGATCATTTGGTCCGCCTCCTCGAGAGTCATACACAGCGGTTTTTCACAGACCACGTGCTTGCCTGCCCTGGCGATGTCAATCGTCATCGAGGCATGGAGATGATTGGGAGCCGCGATGGTGACCATCTCGATATCCTTTTCCCTGAGCATTTCTCCGTAATCGTGAAACACCCGGGGGATGCCATATTTCCTGGCCAGTTCCTCCGGGTGGCCC
>Ga0066710_100002499_pt1 | contig 14893 bp, 13 predicted proteins | sample GraSoiAngelo_159_FD_79666 | JGI IMG/M metagenome (GOLD analysis project Ga0066710, IMG submission 79666) | Grasslands soil microbial communities from the Angelo Coastal Reserve, California, USA - 14_1009_16_40cm | ecosystem: Environmental > Terrestrial > Soil > Grasslands | place: USA...
GATAGAAGCGACGGCGGTCGAGCCACCAACCGAAGAGAGGAGCCCAAGATGGCGATGAGACTCGGCAGTGGCGACTTGGTGTTCGAACCGGTGGAGGGCTGGGAAAAGCTGCCGCCCGGGTGGCCCTTCATCGACGTGGCAGGGGTGGCGGTGGATAGCAAAGACAACGTCTACGTCTTCAACAGGGGCGAGCATCCGGTCGTCGTCTTCGACCGCCAGGGCAACGTGCTCAGATCGTTCGGCGAAGGCGTGTTCAGCGATCGACCTCACGGCATCCACACCGGGCCCGACGATTCGGTCTATTGCGTGGACGATGGGCTTCACACCATCCAGAAGTTCACGCTGGACGGCAAGCTGCTGATGACACTGGGGAGTCCCAAGCAGCCCGCACCCAAGTGGCAAGGCAAACCCTTCAACCGTCCCACCCACGTGGCCGTGTCACGACTCACGGGACATCTCTACGTGTCTGACGGCTACGGCAACAGCCGCATCCACAAATTCACTCCAGAGGGCCGGCACATCCTGTCGTGGGGCGAGCCCGGCATCGACCCCGGCCAGTTCATCCGTCCGCACAATGTCGTCATCGACAAGGACGATCACGTCTACATCGCCGACCGGGAGGCCCACCGCATCCAGGTCTTCGACCCCAACGGCAAGTTCATCACGATGTGGAACAACATTCATCGGCCGGACGGCATTTGTCTGGACGCGGAAGGGAATTTCTTCATCGGTGAGTTGAACGGCATGGGGGGAGTGGACGACGCTCCCGGGTTGGGCCACCGCGTGAGCATCTACAACCTCCAGGGCCGACTGCAGACGCGTTTCGGCGAGCCGGAAGAAGGCGAAGGGCCGAGTCAGTTCATTGCGCCCCATGGGGTTGCCGTGGACTCCCATGGCGATCTCTACGTGGGCGACGTCGCGTTCACCATCCGGGGACGCCACATGAATCCGCCCCGACACCTTCGCTGCTTCAGGAAGTTCCGCCGGCTCAGGTAGGTGCCCGAGCCGGCTCCGGCTTACTTGAGCTTCAGATCCTCGTACGGGGCCGAGTAGGCGTGGCCCGCGATCAGCCCAAGGCCTGACTCGGCCACCCGGGGGCCGTGCCCGTTGAGAAAGCCCAGCTCCCAGAGCGGCGCGAACATGACCTTGTCGTGCATGAGCTGCTGGAGCTTGATCAAGATCGCCTCGCGGCGCTTGGGATCCAGCTCGGCCGCCTGCTCGCGGAAGAGGCCCTCGATGTCCGGGTAGCTGCCGTAGCTGTACATGCCGTCGGCGGCCACGAACGCCTCGATTCGAGTGGCGGCGTTGCCGGCGGCGCCGCTGCCGCTCTGGACGAGGTTCCTGAGCTTCTTTTCCTTGAACTGGGTGAAGAACGCCGCCCGCTCGAGCGGACGCACCTTGGCGATGATCCCGACCACGCCGAGGTAGTTCGCCATGGCCTCGACAACCGAGGCATACGCGCTGTCCACCGAATACTCCCCGGCGTTGAATCCGTTGGGGTAGCCCGCCTCGGCGAGGAGCTTCTTCGCCTTCGCCGGATCGTAGGGCCAGAGCGGCGGCTGCCAGGCGAACTCGAAGCTGTGCGGAACGATGCTCGCGCTGATCCGCGAGAAGCCGAGCGTCTCCGCGCGGTTGATGGCCTGGCGGTCGATCGCGTAGTTCGCCGCCATGCGCACCCGCTTGTCGGCCCACGGCGACTTCGGATCCCACTGCTCGACGAAGTTCAGCCACTGCGTGCCGTGCAGGATGGTCGGCTTCAGGGTCAGGCCGGGCGTCCGCTGGAGCTCCTCGGCGAGCGCGCCGCGGATGGAGTAGACGATGTCGGCCTCACCGCGCTTCAGCATGGCCAGACGCGTCGACTCCTCGGGGACCGACTTGAAGACCAGTCGCTTCACCGACGGTGGCTTGCGCCAGAACTGATCGAAGGCTTCCATGACGAGCTCGACACCGGGAGTGAACGAGACGAACCGGTACGGTCCGGCCCCGACCGGCGCCTTTTTGAAGCCGTCGTCCCCGACCTTCTCGACGTACTTCTTCGGCACGATCCAACCGGCGCCGGTGGCCGGTGACGCATAGAACGTCATGAAATCCGGCCATGGCTCCTTGAGGACGAACCGCACCCGGAGCGGATCGACGATCTGCACCGTCCGGACCTTGTCCTTCAGCGCCTTGTTGGCGGCACCCTTGTAGCGCTCGAAGGAGAACTTCACATCTTCGGCGGTCACCGTCTCGCCGTTGTGGAACTTGACCCCGCTGCGGAGTGTGAAGTCATACGTGAGGCCGTCAGGCGAGACCGTCCAGCTCTCGGCCAGGCTCGGCGCCAGCGTTTTGCCCGGCATGGGTTTGGCGACCGCATCGTGGAGCGCGTACAGGATCATGAAGGGCGTGACGATCCCGGGCGTTTCCGCCGGGTCGAACCAGGTCGGGGCGAGCGAGATGTGAACGGCCCAGGTCAGCTGCCCGTCGGCGGCGACAGCAGGCATGACGGCAACGAACAGGGACAGCAGCGGAAGGATCAGCGCTGCGAGTGAGCGTTTCATGGCGTCGTCCTCCATCGTTGTCTGGCGTCGGACACCGCCAGCGGCCCGACGGTCGGGGACATCAAACCCAGAACCAGTGCCGCGAGATCGGACGTCGGAATGTGCAGCGACTCTGCTCGCAGGCACCAGCGGTGTCAAGAGGGCGCCTGCCGCCGACTATGGCCGTCGACCTCGGGGGGGCCATGCCGTAGACTCACGTCGGCCATGAGATTCGGTGTCTATCTCCCGACATTTGCCTGGCGAGATCTGCGCTTCGACCAGGCCGCGCGTGTGAAGGAGTTCGCCCGCAAGGCCGAAGCGCTCGGGTTCGACGCGCTCTGGGTGGCCGAGCACTTCCTGGAGGCGCCGGGCCTGTACGGCACCGTCTGGATGTCGCCGTTGCTCTGCCTGGCGCACGCCGCGAGCGTCACGACGCGCATCCGTCTGGCGACCGGACTCTTGATCGCGCCCTATTACCATCCGGTCCCGCTGGCTCGCGAGATCCAGACGCTCTGGCACTTGTCGGAAGGACGCTTCGTGCTGGGGGTCGGGCCGGGCTGGGACCAGCACGAGTTCGAGACGCTCGGCATGAAACTCTCCGAGCGCGGCCGCCGGACCGACGAGATCATCGCGGCGCTCCGCCGTCTCCTGGCCGAGCGAGATGTGAGCTTCGAGGGCCGCTACTATCGCTTCCAGCACGTGACGATCGAGCCGCGGCTGCCGCGCTTTCCCGAGCTGTGGGTCGGCGGCGGGTCGAAGATCCAGACCTCGCTCTCGCCCGACAAGCCTTACATCGTTCCAGCGGTGCTCTCGCGGATCGCCGGCGCCGACGGCTGGCTGGCGCGCGCCGCCGGCAGCCAGCAGATGGTCAAGGACGACGCGCGGGTGATCCGCGAACACTGCGTGAAGGTCGGGCGTGATCCGGGCTCGCTGCGCTGTGGCCACTTGAACTTTCTGCACCTCGTCGATACGACCGATCGCGAGGAGGCGCTGCGGCTGCAGCGCCCGGTCTTCGAGCGCGTGATGGGCACGCATCGGACGTTCGAGAATCTCCAGCAGTCGTACTTCCTCGGGACGACGCGCGAGATCGTCGAGCGCATCCGGGATCTGGAAGCCGCCGGCGTCCGGGACATGGTCCTCGCCACCTGCGATTACGACCTCGGGCAGCTCGAGCGGTTCGCGACCGACCTCGTCGGCCGGTTCACCGACTCTTGACAGCTGTTCCCCATTGACAAGGAGCGATTGACGTTTCTATAGTCCGCGTGCGCGAAGCACTCTGACCTGGGCCCTCTGACCCAATACCAAGTCGAGGAGGGGTGGCGATGAGATCACAGCGCTCCCGGATGTTGGCGTGTCTCACCGTGGCCGGGCTCGTCGCCGTCGGGCCTGGGATCACGCGAGCACAAGACGTCGTCAAGTTCGGCGTCTCGACGCCTCTCTCCGGTCCGGCCGCCCCCTGGGGAATTCCCCACAAGAATGCGACCGAGCTCATCTTCGACGAGATCAACGCCCAGGGCGGACTGGACGTGGGCGGCAAGAAGTACAAGCTCGAGGTCGTCGCCTACGATCACAAGTACGTGATCGCCGAAGGAGTCGCCACGGTCAACCGCCTCATCGCCAAGGACGGTGTGAAGTACGTCTCGATCCTGGGCGGCGCCGTCGTCAAGGCCAACGAGGAAGCGGTCAACGAGGGGCGAGTCTTGAATCTCCCGCTCGCGTACGCCGACGGCCTCGTGAGCCCGAAGAATCCGCTCACGTTCCACAGCTTCCCCGCCCCCCCGGAAACCACGTCCTTTTGGAAGTGGGTCAAGCAAAACCATCCGAGCCTCAAGCGCGTCGCGACGATCTCGCCCAACGACGACACCGGGTGGTGGTCGATCAAGGTGGAAACGACGTTCATCCAGAAGCTCGGATACGAGACCGTGGCGAAGGAGTTCTTCGAGCGCACCATGACCGACTTCAACCCGGTCCTGCTGCGCATCCTGACCCAAAAGCCGGACGTGATCAGCGTACTGGCCTCGCCGGCCGGGAGCGTGGGCCTGATCATCAAGCAAGCGCGCGAGCTCGGCTTCAAGGGTCGGTTCATCCACATCGGGCAGGTGGATACCTCCGTGGTCGCGAACATCGCCGGCAAGGCGAACGTCGAGGGCATGTGGGTGCACGGCTTCGTGCAGACCCCGCTGCCCGAGCGGATCAAGAGCTGGCAGACGCGCTACACGAAGAAGTATGGCGAATGGAACGCGACCAGCATCGACTTCGCCAATCCGGCCTTCGCCTTCGTTGCTGCGGTGAAAAAGGCGCAGAGCTTCGATCCGAAGAAGGTGGCCGACGCCCTCGGCGTCGTCGAGTTCGACAATCTCTGGGGCAAGGCGCACTTCGGCGGGAAGGACTACTACGGCATCGGCAATCAGATCATCTACCCGATGCCGTTTTCCGAGGTGAAGGACGGGGTCGCGACCCTCGTGACGCAGCTCCTCCCGCCGCATAACTAGATGGGGGGCCTAGAAGGGCCCCCCAAGCCCCCCGCGTTCGGAGGCGCCCCGGCGCAGCCGGGGCGCCCCTCGATACCGCGCTGCGTCCTGGGGGGCCTCGAAGGGCACCGCGTATCCCAATGACACGCTCTTTGCCCCAATGACACCGGCTTTGTTCGTCCAGAGCGCGATCATCGGCGTGTCGCTCGGGTCGATCTACATCTTGATGGCCCTTGGGCTGACACTCATGTTCGGCATGATGCACATCATCAACTTCGCGCACGGCGCGGTCTACATGCTGGGCGCGTTCGTCATCTACTACGTGTTCTTCCAAGGGGGCATGCCCTACTTCGTCGCATTCGTCGCGTCGATGGTCTTGCTCGGCATCTTCGGCTATCTCGTCGAGCGCTCGATCTACCGGCCGATCAAGGGCGGCATCGAGCCGACTCTGGTCGCGCTGCTGGCCCTCACCACGTTCCTGCAAGCGGCGGGGTATCCGGTCTTCGGCCAGCTCGATAAGCACGTGCCGCCGGTCTTCCCGGGCACCCGGAACATCCTCGGCGTCGGAATCTCGATCGAGCGGCTGATGATCATTCCGGTCGCCGCCGCCCTGGTGATCGGCCTCTATCTCTTCATCAACAACACGCGCCTTGGAGCCGCGATGCGCGCCATCGAACAGGACAAGGAGGCGGCGGCCCTCCAGGGCGTCAACGTGCACGTGGTCAACGGCCTCGCGTTCGCCATCGGCTTTGCCCTCGCCGCGGCCAGCGGGGCGCTCATGGCGCCGATCTTCAAGCTCGATCCGATGATGGGCGAGCAGCCGCTCTTGAAAGCGTTCATCATCATCATTCTCGGCGGCCTGGGCAGCATACCCGGCGCGATCCTGGGTGGGCTCATGCTGGGGCTCATCGATTCGATCGTCGCCACGGCGCTCGGGGCGGAGCCGGCGTTCCTCCTGAGCTTCGTCTTCATCATCATGCTGCTACTGTTCAGGCCAACCGGGCTCTTCGGCTATGCGTCCTAAGCTCGGCGTCCCGATCGTGCTGGCGACAGTGGTGGGGCTCGCGCTGCTGGTGCCCAGGTTCGGCGGCGACTACTACGTGCACGTCTTCGCGCTGGTCTTCACCAACGTCATCCTCGCCGCCAGCCTTCGCCCGTCGCTGACCTGCGGCCAGCTGAACATCGGACACTCCGCGTTCATGTCGATCGGGGCCTATACGTCCGCCCTGCTCGCGAAGAACCTTGCGGTGCCGTTCGAGATCTCGCTCGTGTGCGGAGCGCTCCTGGCCGCCGCGGTCGGGCTCGCGATCGGCTATCCGTCGCTCCGGCTTCGCGGCGTGTACTTCGCGATGGTCACCGTGGCCTTCGTCGAGGTGATCCGCCTCATCGCCCAGCTCTGGGTCTCGCTCACGCGCGGTATGAGCGGCCTGAGCGGGATTCCCAAGCCAAGCATCCTGGGCATGACGCTGACCACGCGCGCCAGCCAGTACTACCTCGTGCTCGGGCTGACGCTCGTCATCCTGCTGGTGCTGTGGAAGCTCGAGCACAGCCGGCTGGGTCTCATCTGGAAGAGCATCGGGCTGGGCGACAACCTCGCCCAGTCGCTCGGCGTCGACATTGCCCGCCACAAGCTTCTGGCCTTCATGCTCGGCTGCTTCTTCGCCGGGACGGCTGGCGCGTTCTACGCCCACTTCATTCGATTCCTGTTCCCGCCGGAGTTCGGTTTCCTGATGGCGACGAACATCCTGGTCTACAACTATGTCGGCGGGCGCGGACACTTCGTCGGCCCGGTCGTCGGCGCGACCTTCCTGTCGCTGCTCTCCGAGCCCTTCCGAGGAAGCCCGTACGAGACGATCTTCTTCTCGATCGCGATGCTGTTGACGATCCTCTTCCTGCCCGGCGGGCTCATCACGCTGCCCCGGAAGCTCGCCGAGCTCAGGTGGTGGCGGACCGCCTCGTCGCCCACGCCGAGTCCGGCGGCCTGACTTCGTGCCGCTCCTCGAGACGCGCGATCTCACCCGGCTCTTCGGCGGGCTGGCGGCCGTCAACGGCGTCGACCTCACCGTCGACAAGGGCGAGATCGTCGGCCTGATCGGCCCGAACGGCGCCGGCAAGACGACCTGCTTCAATCTCCTGAGCGGATTTCTGCGACCGACCCGCGGGTCGATCGTCTTCGACGGCGAGGACATCACCGGCCTCCGCCCGCATCAGATCGCCGCGCGCGGGCTCGTGCGCACGTTTCAGCTCACCACGCTCTTCCAGGAGATGACCGCGCTCGAGAATGTGCTCCTGGGCTTGCATCTGCACAGCGGCAAGGGCCCGCGGCAGGTGCTGTTCAGTCGTCGCGACTTTCCGGCCGACGAGATCGCTCGGGGGCGTGATGTCCTCGACTTCACCGGGCTGGCGGCGCACGCCCACCAGCTGAGCCGCAACCTGCCGCACGGACATCAGCGGGTACTCGGTATCGCGATGGCCCTGGCGGCGGAGCCACGGCTCCTGCTGCTGGACGAGCCCGTCACGGGGATGAACCTCGACGAGAGCGGCCGCGTGATGGACCTGGTGAAGACGATCCGCAGCCGCGGCACGACGATTCTTCTCGTCGAGCACAACATGAAGGCCGTCATGGGGACCTGCGAGCGCATCGTCGTACTGAACTTCGGGCGGAAGCTCGCCGAGGGTACCCCGTCGCACGTCAGCACCAGCCCCGAGGTGATCCAGGCCTATCTCGGCACGGGTGTGGCTCATGCTTGAGGTCGAGAACCTCTGGGTTCGCTACGGGACCGTCGAAGCGGTCAAAGGGGTGTCGTTCAGCGTCCCGGCCGGGTCCATCGTCAGCCTGATCGGGGCCAACGGCGCCGGCAAGACGACGAGCCTGCGGGCGCTGACGGGCCTCGTCAAGCCCGGCGCCGGAGAGCTACGATTCGGGAGTACCTCGCTGGTCGGGCTCGCCCCGCATCAGGTCGTGGGCCTCGGCATCGCGCACGTGCCCGAGGGCCGACGGCTGTTCCCCAAGATGACGGTGCTGGAGAACCTCACGATGGGCGCGTACCGGCGATCGCGCGCGGACGTGGCCTCCACCTTGATTATGGTCTACGAGCATTTTCCAATCCTGAAGGAGCGCGGGCGTCAGCTCGCCGGCTCGCTGAGCGGCGGTGAGCAGCAGATGCTGGCCATCGCCCGCGCCCTCATGAGCCGGCCCAAGCTGCTTCTACTCGATGAACCGTCCATGGGCCTCTCGCCCATCATGACAGCCGAGGTCGGGAAAATCATCCGGCAGATCAACGCGCTCGACGTCTCCATCATCCTGGTGGAGCAGAACGCGATGCTCGCGTTGACGCTCGCCCAGTACGGCTACGTGCTCCAGACGGGTCAGCTCGTGATGCAGGGCAAGGCCCAGGACCTCCTGCGCGACGAGGGCGTGAAGAAGGCGTACCTGGGGCTCTGAATTCGGCGCCGTCGTCAGCCGGCCGGTCTTTCAGCGGCTGCGCGTCTTGAACCGATAGTCACCCGACAAGCCGAGATTGCCCGCGGCATCTCGCGACCTGATCCGGAAGTGGTACCAGGTGTTCGTCACCAGACCGTTGATCACCTGTGAATGCGACGTCTGCAGAGTCGTATCGCGGGGCGCCAGGGCGCCGTAGGATCTCGTCACGCCGTACTCCACCTGGGCATCGGTCGGCTCACTGGTCGCCCATCCGATCGTGGCGCCGGTCGACCCGACCGAGAGGCTGGCCTTCGAAATGGTCGGCGGAGTGAGGTCGGTCTTTGCCGCATTCGCCACCGTGACCGATATGGCGGCCGCCGTCGCCGTGTTGCCAGCCGTGTCCCGAGCGACCGCCGTCAGAACGTGTGAACCGTCGGCCGTCGTCCCGGTGTTCCACGTCACGGCGTAGGGAGCCACGGTCACTTCCGGCCCGAGGCTGACGCCGTCGAGCTTGAATTGAACGCCGGCGACGCCGACGTTGTCGGTGGCGCGGCCGGACACGCTCACCGCGCCCGCCACCGTTCCACCGGCGACCGGCGTCGTGACGGCGACCGTCGGTGGGGCCGTATCGCTCAGCGTCACCGCCAGCGTGGCCATCGCCGTATTCCCCGCGCCGTCCCTCGCCGTGACGGTGACCGTGTTGGAGCCGAGCTGGAGACCGACCCCGGCGGCGGTCCAGTTGTTCGTCCCGCTTGCCGTGCCGCTGCCGCCGCGGCTGTTCACCCAGGTCACCTGATTCACCCCGACGTTGTCCGAGGCGGTGCCCTGCAGAGTGACAGACGAGCCGGTCGTGGTGTAGGTGGCACTCGACGTGGGTGAGGTGATCGCGAGCGTTGGCGGAATCGAGTCACCGCCGGATCCGCGACCGGTCACGCCGGCGGAGACCGTGCCACCCCCGGCCGCGATCATGAGATTCGTGCTCACGGTCGTCGCCATCGTCGGTGTGAATCGAACCTTGACGGCCTGGCTTGCGCCGACTCCGGCAAGGGCGAACGGAGTGCCTGACACGACGCTGAACGGCGCGGCGACGGACGCAGTCCCGGATACCGTCCCGCCGGCCGTGTTCGTCAGGGTGACGGTTTGTTCCGCGAAGCTGCCGAGGCTCACGCTTCCAAAATTCAGCGGGCCCGTCGGGCTCAAAGCAAATTCGGCTCGTGCTACGGCGCTCACCTCGGTCGAGCAGGCGCTCTCGAGGCCCGAGCCGTCCACGGCGCTCACGGCGGCGCGATAGAGCGCGCCGGTCGCCAGCCCCGTGAGCCTGAAGCTCACGCTCTGACTGGGGCCGGGACTCGATGTCGGGGAGGCGACCTGAGCCCAGGAGGATCCCGGGCACGGGGAGCTCAGCGTGCCATAGTAGACCCGATACGACGCCAGATCGGTGAGAGGACTTCCATCCGTATTCATCGTCGGCGCTGTCCAGGTCGCGTCCAGGATCCCGGCGGTACTCGAAGTGGTCATGAGCAGGAGCAGCAGGAGCGACAGGCCGAGCCCAAGCTGGATGACGGCCGATCGCGGGTTCGTTGCCGACATCGTGGTTCTCCCCGACGGTTTGCCCTTGCCGCACGTTGCGTGCGTCGAGCCGCGGTCTTCGTGGTTAACGGCGTGCAGCAGCGATGCCACATGGCTGGGGAATCGCGATGTGAAGCGGTAAGTGGCGCAAAACGAGAGCTCCCACGCGGAGAGACGAGGTTCGACGCGACATCGTGCGAGCGCGACCGATGCCACGAAGGACCACGCGGAACACTCGAGCGTTCATCGGCCGACGCCGCAGACTTGAGAACGCCGCAGACTTGAGAATGTCGCAGATCTGAGAAGTCGAAGGCGCGGATGGTGGTGCTAGACTCGCGTCCGCGTGTCGCCTCTTCACTCGTACGTGGTCGTGTGGATCCTGCTCATCTGCGCGTGGGCGGCGAACTTCGTCATCCGCATCGGCTTCTCGGCGTTGCTGCCTTCGATCATCGACGAGCTCCAGCTTTCCTACACGCGGGCCGGTCTGCTCGCGTCGGCGTTCTTCTACGCGTACGTGCTCATGCAGATCCCGTCGGGGCTCCTGGGCGATCGCTTCGGCCGTCGGCGCATCCTGCTCCTGGGCCTGCTCGGCGGCGCGCTCGCCGCCGGGCTCACCGGCCTGGCCGGCTCGTTCACTACGCTGTTCCTCGCGCGAGCGCTGACGGGCGCGTTCCAGGGCTCACTCTTCTCGAACGATCGGGCCATCATCGCGACCGTGACGCCCCCCGATCGCATCGGTCTCGGGCAGGGGGTCTCGTTTTCCGGGCCCGGCCTCGGGCTCACGTTCGGGCTCGTCATCGGCGGCGTGCTGGTGGAGATCCTTCCGTGGCGAACCGTGATGATGCTCTTCGGGCTCGGCCCGATCGCCGCCGCGCTGCTCATCGTGCGGTACGTGCCCGCGCCGGCGCCGCCGGTGGCGCGGGTGCCTGCCGCGCAGCGGCTCAGGAGTCTCTTCTCGAACGGACGGCTCTGTGTGCTCGCGCTCATCAGCCTCTGCGCCATCGGCGACCAGTTCATCCTGGCGACGTGGGCGCCCCTCTTCTTCGCCGAGGTGGGCGTGACCGACGTCGGCCGCGCCGGCAGCTACGCGGCATTGCAGGGCGTTGCGGCATCACTGGGGATGGTCGTCAGCGGGTGGGCGCACGATCGACTCGTCGAGCGTGGTTACGCCTCGAAGACGGTGATCGTCGCCGGTCTCGGCGGGCTCGCCGTCTCGATGCTGGCCATGGCCATGGTCATCGTTCAGCGATCGATCCCCGGCCTGGCGGCCGTGCTGTTCGTGGCCGCGTTCTTCTGCTGGTCGATCTGGGGCGCGGTCTACACGCTCCTGGCGCGGATGGTCCGCCGAGAGGAGCTGGGCACGGCGTTCGGCTTCAGCAACAGCATCAGCTTCATCGGGGCCATTGTCGGACCCACCGCGACCGGCTGGGTGCGCGACCTCACCGGCTCCTTCAGCGCCGGGTGCGTGCTGGCGTCGATCCTGGCCCTGGTGGGCGTCGCACTCGCGGTCGCGCTTCGCGTGCCGTCGCCGACGCTCACACCGCCGCCGTACCCTCGACCTCGATCAGGAAGTCCGGGTGGAACAGACTCTTGACCACGATCAGGGTGCTGGCCGGGAGCTCTCCCTGAAACACCTCGCTGCGTGCCTGCGCGACGGCGGGGAAGTCCTCGAGCTTGGTGATGTAGGTCGTGATCTTCATGAGGTTTGCAAGGTCGCCGCCGGCGGCGCGCAAGACGCCGCGGAGATTTTCGAACACCTGCCTCGCCTGCGCGCGCATGTCGCCCTTGCCGACGATGTTGCCGGCCGCGTCCCACGCGACCTGACCGGAGATGTAGAGGAGCCGGCCTCCCTCCATCCGCGTCGCCATCTTGTAGTTCGCGACCGGCTTCGCCTCGGGTGTCGAAATCGTGCTGAACGGCATGGTCGATCCTCCCCGCTTACGCGATGGCCGCGATGACTTCGATCTCGACCAGGAACTCCGGCCGGGCCAGCCCCGGGATCTCGACCAGGGTCGAGGCCGGGAAATCGCCCGTGTAGAACGCGCGGCGCACAGGGGTCCGTGCTGGGCCCCAGGACTCGATGCTGAGGACCCACGTCGTTTCCTTCACGATGCTCGCGGGTGTCGCGCCGGCGGCGCGCAGCACGTGGCCGATGTTCTCGTAGACCTTCTCGGCCTGACGCCGCCAGTCCCCGACGCCGGCGACCGAGCCGTCGGGGTTGTTCGCGACCTGACCGGCCAAATACAGCAAGCGCCCACCGTTGACGATCACGCCCTGGTAGAACTCACCGCCGTGGTTCTCCGCGTTGTATTTTTCGAGCAACGGCTTGCCGCCCGCGGACCCGCCGAGGTCCACGACGAGCTCGACCTCGATCAGCATCGCCGGGTCGGCCAACCGCCGCACGACCAGCCCCGTCGACGCCGGCCGGCTGCCGAAGAATTTGGCCCGCTCCGCCCGGCCGCTCGCGTTGTAGGCGTCGAGGTCCGTCACGTAGACGAGCTGTTTGATGACGTTGTCGAACCGCGTCTCGGCGCGCGAGAGGACGCCTTGCAAACGCTCGAACGTGCGCCGCGCCTGTGGCCCCATCCCGCCCGCGACGAGCTTTCCGTCGGGGTTTCTCCCGGTCAACCCGGCGGTGAACAGGAGCCTCGACGGATTGACGCTCACGGCGGGCATGAAGCCACGACCGCTCTCGAGTGGGCGTTCGGCGAGAATGTCTCGACGATCCATCACGTCCTCCTTCAGGGCCGCACCGTAGGTCACGAGCTCGCAGGGACGCCAGAGGGGCCATACTGCGCCGGCGGCCTCGGCGCGTCAAGGTCCTTGACCCTTTCGCGTGAGTCCCTATCATCGAAGTACTCTCCGAGACGAAGTCGAACTGGAGGCACCCGATGAGGAGACGGATGACCGCCCGCCTGGGGATCGCGGCGCTCGCGGCCGCATCGCTTGCCGCATGCTCGACGACCACCGAGCAGGGCGCCGTCGGGGTCGAGCGGCGCCAGCTCCTGCTCGTGTCGTCGGCGGAGCTGGATCAGGCCGCGGCGGTGCAGTACCAGAATGTCATCAAGGAGCAGACGCCGAAGGGCAACGTCAACAAGGACCCACAACAGGTCGAGCGCGTTCGCGCCATCACCAAGCGACTCATCCCGCAAACCGCCGTCTTTCGCAAGGACGCGCTGGACTGGAAGTGGGAAGTGAACGTCTTGACCTCGCCCCAGATCAACGCATGGTGCATGCCCGGCGGGAAGATCGCGGTCTACACCGGCATCATCGAGAAGCTGCAGATCACGGACGACGAGCTCGCCGCCGTGCTGGGACACGAAATTTCGCACGCGCTGCGCGAGCACAGTCGCGAGCGCGCGTCCCAGCAGGCCGCCGCCGGGATCGGCGCGAGCCTGGCGGGAGTCCTGGCTGACATCTTTGTTCCTGGTACCGGACAGCTGGGCAGTGCGGCGGTTGGGCTGGGCGGGCAGGTCGGGGTCTTGCTTCCATATTCGCGTCTGCACGAGACCGAAGCCGATCGTATGGGCGTCGAGCTCGCGGCGCGAGCGGGCTACGATCCTAGGGCCGCGATCGCGCTATGGCAGAAGATGGCCAAGCTCTCCGGCGGCGGCGCGCCGCCGGCGCTCCTGTCGACCCACCCGTCGAACGAGGCCCGTATCAAGGACCTGGAGGTGTTCTCGCAGCGCGTGCTCCCGCTCTACGAGCAGGCGCGGGCCGCGAAGTAGCCTCGCTTCTCGAAATCGGGCCCTTCGCATATACTCTGCGCGCTCGAGCGGGAGCCCCGACTCCCTGCGCGGAGAGCCAGGTGCCCATCCTCAGCGTTCGTGACGTCACGGTCCGGTTCGGCGGCATCGTCGCACTGGACAGGGTCTCGTTCGACACCGAGCCCCGACAGATCGTGGGTTTGATCGGGCCGAACGGCGCGGGCAAGACCACCCTGTTCAACTGCCTGAGCCGTCTCTACACGGCGTCGGCGGGCACGGTCAGCTTCGAGGGCGCGCCGCTGCTGACGCAGCCGGCTCACAGGATCGCCGGGCTCGGGATCGGCCGGACATTCCAGAATCTCGCCCTGTTCCCCACCCAGAGCGTGCTCCAGAACGTGATGGTCGGTGCCCACTGCCGCACCTCGAGCGACTTCCTATCGAACGCGCTGAAGCTCGGCTGGGTCGCGCGGGAAGAAGCCGGGTGCCGGGCCTATGCCGAGGAGCTCCTGGAGTTCCTCGATCTCGGCCCGGTCGCGCACCATCCCGCCGCCGGCTTGCCGTTCGCCACGCTCAAGCGCGTCGAGCTCGCGCGGGCGCTGGCCAGCCGTCCGAAGCTCCTGCTCCTCGATGAGCCGGCGGGCGGGCTCAATCACGAGGAGGTCGGCACGCTCGGCGCGCTCATCCGGCGGATCCGCGCCGAGCGCGGGCTGACGATCGTGCTGGTCGAGCACCACATGAGCCTGGTGATGCAGGTCTCGGACAAGGTCGTCGTGCTCGACTTCGGCCGGAAGATCGCCGAGGGCACTCCGCCGGAAGTGCAGCGAAACCCCGAGGTCATCCGAGCCTATCTCGGCGAGGCCGCGTGAACGCGCTCCTCGACGTGCAGGCGCTCGAGGCCTTCTACGGACGCACGAAGGCGCTGCACGGCGTCAGCTTCAGTATGGCCACGGGCGGGATCACCACGATCCTCGGCGCCAACGGCGCCGGTAAGACGACCACGCTGCGCGCCATCTCGCGCATGGTGCGCACGACCGGCACCATCCGCTTCGAAGGCGAGGCGCTCGAGCGACGGGCCACCGAGGACGTCGTGCAGCTCGGCATCGCTCACGCGCCCGAGGGGCGCGGCACGTTCGTGCACCTCACCGTCGAGGAGAACCTGCGGCTGGGCGCCTGGGGCCGGCGCGAGCGCGGTAATCTCAAGGA
>Ga0066710_100002500_pt1 | contig 14892 bp, 11 predicted proteins | sample GraSoiAngelo_159_FD_79666 | JGI IMG/M metagenome (GOLD analysis project Ga0066710, IMG submission 79666) | Grasslands soil microbial communities from the Angelo Coastal Reserve, California, USA - 14_1009_16_40cm | ecosystem: Environmental > Terrestrial > Soil > Grasslands | place: USA...
ACCGAGGTTTCGACCGACCAGGCGCAATTGGGATCGATACGCAACGGATACGTCGCACCGAATTCTTCCCGCAGGGCTTGGATCGTCAAGATTTCGGCGTCCGGCGGCAGCACGCCGCCCTTCAGCTTGATCTCGCGGAAGCCATACCGCTGGATCATCTGCCGGGCTTCGCGCACCGCGGAGTTAGGATCGAGCACCTCGCCGTATTCGTCGTCACGGCGATCCTCGCCGAGCCCGCCGCCACCCGCGTGTTTATAAAAGAGATAAGCCGAAAATGACACTTCATCGCGCACGCGTCCGCCGATCACATCGCATACAGGTTTTCCTACTGCTTTTCCGATGATGTCGAGGCACGCAAACTCGATTGCGGCGAACGTTCGTGCGTGCTGATCGGCTGGGTTTTCGCCCGGCACTAAGTACGTCTGGCTGCGGTCGCCGGATGCCGCAACGTGCTGATTCAGAGTCTGATATAGACCCGCCAAATGGAACGGGTCCATGCCCACAACGCGCTCGCGCGCGGCTTCGAGCGCAGCCCGCGGGCCGTCGCCGCCGTAAGTCTCGCTGATTCCCGTCAATCCGTCGTCGGTCGTCAGTTCCGCGACGGTGCGAAGCGCGTAGGGAGCGTGCAATCCATAAGAACTGCGCAATGGAGGATCAGCAATTGCAATGGAATGCAGCGTCATGGCCGATATGTTCATTGAGACCTCGGGTAAATCCGATGGCATGATATTTGCAAGTTAAAGAAGAAGGGTAATAAAAATGACAGTTGTCGTGATCGGCGCAGCACTCCTGGGAAGCTTTGCAACGGCGTTCGTGATGCAAAAAGTGGTGTTAGGCGCCATGCTGCGTGCGTTCGAGCGTGACAAAGAAGACACAACCGCCAAGCGCGTGTAAGTTTTTCCATGCAAAATTGAACTTCCATTCTATCGCCGCTATCCTGAAAGTTGACTCCGGAACCTCCTTCGGAAACGAACCCAACCTTCATAGTTCCGGAATTCGCTCCCGAAACTGAACAACCCGCATGGCCTCCCGGCCAGCTCCGTCAAACCTTCCGGGCATTCCGGCACCGGAACTTCCGGCTATTCCTCTTTGGGCAGATCGTTTCGCTGGTGGGAACCTGGATGCAGAACGTGGCGCAAAGCTGGCTGGTCTACCGGATGTCACACTCCGCAATCCTGCTGGGCACGGCGTGGTTTTGCAGCCAGATTCCGGTGTTCGCTCTGGGATCGATCGGCGGCGTGATGTCGGACCGGCACTCGCGCCACCGCATCGTGGTGGCTACTCAGACCCTCTCGATGCTGCAGGCATTCGCGCTTGGCACCCTTACGCTCTCAGGCCACGTGCAGGTTTGGCATATCCTGGCCCTGGCGCTGGCTCTCGGGACCATTAACGCATTTGACATGCCGGCGCGCCAGGCGCTGATCGTGCAACTGGCGAGCAGAGAAGATCTGCTCAACGCCATTTCGCTCAACTCGGCGATCTTCAACGCCGCCCGGATCGTGGGACCAGCCATCGCCGGACTTCTGGTGGCGGCGCTCGGCGAGGGCGTTTGTTTCGCGCTCAATGGCGCGAGCTTCCTGGCAGTGATCGCGGCGCTTCTGGCCATGCGCGTTCCGACCCAAGCGCAGCCGAATCCCGATTCCTCCTGGGTGCACTTGAGAGAGGGCTTCCGCTACACCTGGCGGCATGTGCGGGTGCGATCCATCCTGATGGTGCTGGCCGCCACCACGTTCGCGGGAATGCCGGCGGTGGTGTTGATGCCGTTCTTCGCAGACGATATTTTTCATCGAGGCTCGCGGGGGTTTGGATTTCTAATGGGCTCGATGGGCGTGGGCGCGGTGATCGGGACGCTGGGGCTGGCGCGGCGCGCAGACATCTCGGGCCTGCATAAAGTGATCGTTTATAGCGCGATCGCCACCGGGACGAGCTTCATTTTGTTTTCAGCCTCGCCGTCGTTTTATCTCTCGCTGGCCATCATGCCCGTCATCGGGTTTGGCGTGATGCGCCAGAATGCCGCTGCCAACACTTCGATCCAGATGCTGATCCCGGATGATTATCGCGGCCGCGTCATGTCGCTGTATGTCATGACGGTAGTGGGGCTCGGACCATTCGGCAGCCTCGCGGCGGGAGCGATTGCTCATGCAGTGGGCGCCCGCTGGACCGTATTCGCTGGCGGCGTTCTGGCAGTCGTGGCGGCCTGGGTATTTCATGTGAAGACTCGTGAATAGACTAGGCAAAGGGCACATGGCAAAAGGCTACGGGCAAAAGCGGGCCGGTCTACTGCTGTTTTTCGGCAGTCTCTGTTGGGCTCAATTCTCCTCGGCTCAACTCAGCCGGGCTCAAAATGATGCGCGCGCGATCTTCGAGGAGATCGGAAAGGATCTAGGCGAGCTCACCGAGATCACCGGCCTGAAGATCCGGCACAAAGTTCCGTTCGACCTGATCACCAAGAATCAGGTCAACCAGTTCTTGAAGGATCGCGTGCATGATGCTACAACGCCTGAGGATCTGCGTATCGAAGAGCTAGGACTGAAGAAATTCGGGTTCGTGCCACAGAATTTTGATTTGGCCAAAACGACGGTCGATTTGCTTACCGAACAGGCTGCCGCGTTTTACGACTATCACAAGAAGAAACTCTATATTACCGACTGGGCGCCATCCGGCATGCGGCAGGCGGCGCTGGTACACGAGCTGGCACACGCGCTGGCGGACCAGCAATTTCATCTCGAACGCTTCATCAAACAGGGCCGGGACGATGACGATCTCTCGATGGCGCGCACGGCCGTGATGGAGGGACAAGCCACCTGGCTGATGTCGGAAGCCATCGAGCGGAGAGCGGGCCAGTCGCTCACGGGCTCCGCGAAGTCGGTCGAGATGATGAGCCGTGCCATGGAATCGGGCGGCAGCGAGTACCCGGTGTTCGACTCCGCGCCGCTTTATTTTCGGCGGACGCTGGTGTTTCCATACACGCAGGGGATGCTTTTCCAGAATGCAGTATGCGAGAAGCTGGATCAGGACGCGTTCACCCAGGTGTTCCGGCAGCCTCCGGTTTCGACGCAACAGGTTCTGCATCCACAGAAGTATTTCGACGCTGTGATGCCGACGCGCCCGGCGCTGCCCAAGTTCTCCAGCCGCGGATACAAACGCCTGGTGGCGGGTACAGTTGGCGAGATGGACCACGCTATTTTGATCGAGCAGTTTCTCGACGAGCGCCGTGCGGGCGAGCTGGCGCCGCATTGGAGAGGCGGGCTCTATGCGCTCGATGAGAACAAACGCGAGCGTCGTGTGGTGCTGTCCTACGCAGTCGAATGGGACGATGCGGAATCGGCTCGGCAGTATTTCGCGGCCTATCAGGAAGTGTTGCGGAAAAAGTGGCGGAATATTGAGGTTGTATCGAGCGGCGACGGGACGTTTGCGGGCCGGGGCGATGACGGTTATTTCGTCGTGCGGCTGGAGGGAGCGGTGGTCAGCAGCCTCGAAGGCCTGCGCGATCCTGCGGTAAACTGAAAGCCATGTTGTCCCGCAGACTCTGCGCGATTTTCTTATGCCTGGTAACACTGGGGATTGGCGAGCTTGGCGCCACGAGCGACAAAACGCCGCGGCCTTCGCCCGATTTCGCGGTCAGCTTCAACGACGGCAGCCAGATTCATCTCAGCCAGTATCAGAGCAAGGTCGTGGTGATGGCATTCATTCTCACTTACTGCCAGCACTGCCAGTTGACCGTGCAGACGCTCGCCACGTTGCAGAAAGAGTATGGACCGCGCGGGCTCCAGGTGATTGCGTCGGCCATTCAAGACATGGCGGCGCTGGCCGTGCCCGACTTCATCAAGCAGTTTCAACCAGGCTTTCCGGTGGGTTTCAATCCGCGAGATATGGTGCTGGATTATTTGCAGCATCCGGTGATGTTCAAGCTGTTGATGCCGCAAGTTGTGGTGATCGACCGCAAGGGGATCATCCGCACGCAGCTTGCGGGCGACGACAAGTTCTTCGACAAGGCCGAGCAGGAGAAGAATTTCCGCGACGTGCTGGAGCCTCTGTTGAAGGAAGGCACGGTCACGCCAGTGGCGCCGCGGAAGAAAGCCAAGTAGAAGAGTTACCTCGCCGTCGTCCGGCCCAAATCCCTCAGTAATAGACAGGCAATAACGTCTACCCCTCGTCAAAAATCCAGAGCGACACAGAAACACCACTGAGCAGTTAGATATCTGTCAACACTATGGGTAAGTAGCTTAACGTTAACCACCGCCGCAGCATCGAAAGACAATCTTCGACTCGTAAAGTAAAGAAACGGTCCTCGCCCCTCGTCTTTGGTGATGGAACTACAAGTCGAGCGAATGGGGTGGTCAACAACGTTGAGGAAAAGAACACGAGCACAACGGGGATCACAGACGATCGAGTTTGGACTCGTCATTGTTCCACTCTTTGCACTCATGCTTCTGATCATGGACATTTCGGTGGGCCGTGTTTTCGAAAGCCGCGCTACAGCCCGCGGTACGGGAGGGAGTGCGCTATGCGGTCACCGGCCAAACGATGGTGGGAGTCGGACAAGACGCTTCCATAAAATCCGTCGTCCAACAAAGTGCCAGGGGGATGCTCAACGGCTCAAGTGGCGCCTCCTTGATCTCGATCCAATACTACACTCTCGATACGCTGGCACCCACTGCCAGTAAAGCCGGCGGGAACGTGGTCGAAGTAAGTCTCGGTCACGGGTTCAGCCTGGGCCCCCTCGGCCCGCTGATGCGGAGCAATACCCCCCTTTGGTTATCGGTGAGTTCGTCGGACTGGACTGAATCTTGTCCAAGTGGAATATGCCCAATACGGTGATGGTTATGTGCGGTAAGAAAATGCGTCGTAATTCTCGAGCTCGGTGCGGCAGTTCGCTCATCGAGTTCGTGTTGCGTTCGATGTTCTGGGTTACGCTGCTGATCGGAACGCTGGTGATCGGTGGAAACGTGATCAAGTCCATCCAGGTGGTCCAGCTATGCCGGGATGTTGGGCACATGTGGGCCTATGGCATGGATTTTTCGCAGACATCGAACCAGAATCTCATCGCGAAACTGGCCCAGGGGCTGAACTAGTACCAGCGGAACAGGCAACCCTACTTGTACTTCGCGTACTCGCCGGCGATACCGGCGCTCTGATAATCGCCGGGGTGAATGATCACGCGATAACGGAAGCGCACAGGCTTGCCGGGCTCGACGGCCATGCTGCCATCAGCACTCTTGTCGTTCAAAAAATCGTGTAAGCCGAAAATATTGGCTGCGAACAAGCCGTAGCTGCGGGAGTGCCAGTAGGTCGGGTGGCGCGGGTTGGAGGGATGGTCGAGAATCGCGATGCCAAGCTTTTCGCCATCGATCTCGCCGGCATAGTCCACCCAGCTGGCGCGATGCCCCCAGACCAGCGGCTCGCCGCGGCGGCCTTCGGAATCGACCATCAGGCCGGTTCGCTTCGGACTGGGGAGGGATTCCTTCGTGGGCTCTTCCAACTGCGCGGCCAGGCGGATGGCGAAGGTGCCTTCCTTGGTGTCGCCGAACGTGACCTTCTCAATGGGCGTGAGCGTGATGTCAAAGTCGATCACGCGGCGAGCCGGTTCTGCGTAGAACCTCATTGTCCGCGACTCGGCCAGCAGAGCCTTCCCCCGAGGATCCACCCAGTCGAAGCTGGCGTCGATGACGCCGGACTCTTTACCGCCGGAGATCCTGCCGATGCGCTTGAGTACGATCTTGGCGTTTTTCCCGCCGTGCTGCGATGGCTCGTTGCTCCAGAAATCGAAGCCGTTGACATTGCCGTGACTGAACCATAGACCGCGATGGTGGGGGTGGTCATGGCTCTCGCCGGGCACTGTCTCCATTGGATAACGGCGCGTCACTATCTTGCCTGATGCCGAGCGCAGGGGGTGCAGATAGGGCTTGGCGGTGTCTGCCCCGCAAAACAGTGTAGTGAAAGGTTGGCCTCCGATAGTTACCGATATACGACCGTCACTCCGTTGTATATCCACTTGCGCCGAGAGGGGCGCAGCCATCAATAGAAAAAACCAGTAGGACGTTTTCATAAACGGAACTACATTATAGATGGGTATGCGGATTGGCGACGAGGCGAAGGTTTATAGCGAAAAGGCGGGCTCCAGCCACCGAGGCCTGCTGCGTCAGTTTGTCGAGTGGCTGGATGCGCACAACCGGTCGCCCGAGGAACTGCTGGACCTCTGTCTGGAACGTATCGCGGCGCGCGATGAGCAGTTGCGCGCCTGGGTGCAGGTGGCGCCACAGCCAGCGCTGGGCAGCGGGCCGCTGAACGGAATTCCGTTCGGCGCCAAGGACATTTACGAGACACGCGGCCTGGCTACCGAATACGGCTCGCCGCTATGTGCCGGACGAAAGGGTTCGACCGACGCCAGCCTGGTCACCGAGCTTCGCAAGCTCGGTGCGGTGCTTGTCGGAAAGACGCAGACCACAGCGTTCGCATATTTTGATCCGGCGCCGACGCGCAATCCGCACCAACCCGACCACACGCCCGGCGGCAGCTCCAGTGGCTCGGCTGTGGCAGTAGCCGCAGGGATGGTGCCATTCGCGCTGGGTACGCAGACGCTGGGCTCGGCGCTGCGCCCGGCATCGTTCTGCGGCGTGGTGGGATTCAAGCCGAGTGTCGGATTGCTTCCCCTCGAAGGGGTGTTGCCCTTCGCACCGTCGCTCGATACGGCGGGATTATTCACGCAGTCCGCCGACGATATGCAACTGCTGTGGGCGCGCATGGGACACGCAGCGGGAACGGCCAGGCGCAGTCTCTCGATTCCCACGCTCATGCCGCCCGTCGAGCCAGCTATGGAAGTCGCGTTCCGGCGGGCCGTAGAGCGCCTCGATCCGAACTTCAGCTTCAATGTGGTTGAAATGCCGCCGCGCTTTGCCGAGCTGGTGCCGGCAGCGAAGCGGATCAGCACATACGAAGGCGCGCGCACGCATGAGTCGCGGTGGCGCGAGCACGGCGACGCCATCGGCCGCATGCTGGCGCAATTGGTGGAGGGAGGCCTGCGCATTCCAACGGACGAATACCGGGCGGCGCTGACCACCGTCGGCGAGATCAAGCGTGAGATGAGCAGCCTGTTCCGGCAATATCCGGTGCTGGTCACACCGTCCGCGCCTGGCCCGGCCCCAGCGGGTCTCGAATCAACGGGCGATCCGATCATGAATTCGCCGTGGACTGCCCTGGGCGTTCCTGCGATTTCCATTCCTATGCCAGTTCTGGGACTGCCGCTCGGCCTGCAGCTTGTCTCCGAATCCGGGACCGACGCCGCCCTTCTTGCGCTCGCTGTTGAAATTGAAGCTCTTCTCCAATGATCCCAGCGCTTAGGGCGCGGCTCGAGCGCTACTTCGAGTTCCAGCCGTTGGAAACAAACTGGCGGACCGAGATCCTGGCGGGCGTAACGACGTTCATGACCATGGCGTACATCGTGTTCGTGAACCCGTCGATCCTGAATGAGGCTGGTATGCCGCTGGCGGCGGTTACAGCGGCAACGTGCCTTTCGGCGGCGTTCGGCAGCATTCTGATGGGCGTGGTGGCGCGTTATCCGCTGGCCCTCGCGCCGGGCATGGGACTCAACGCGTATTTCACATACTCGGTGGTGAAGGGTATGGGCGTTGCGTGGCAGACGGCGCTGGGCGCTGTATTCCTGTCGGGCGTGAGTTTTCTGATCCTGACCGTGATCGGCGTGCGGCGGCTCATTGTGTCGTCGATTCCGCATGAACTCTACGCGGCGGTGGCGGCGGGCGTGGGGTTATTTATCGCGCTCATCGGATTTCGTAGCTCGGGGATCATCGTGCCGAACGCAGCTACCCTCGTCGCCATGGGAAACCTGCGCGATCCGCAGACGGCCCTGGCTACCTTCGGACTGCTGTTGATGTCGGTACTGCTGGCCTGGCGTATACGCGCGGCGATTCTGGTGGGCGTAATCGGCACGACCATTGCCGGAGCGCTTGCGGGCCTCGTGCACTGGCAACCGCAGACCTATGGGCTGGCGGACATCAGCGCGACCGCTCTGCAGCTGAACATCCGCTCGGCCATGCGGCTCGGCCTGGTCGAGATCGTTTTCGCGTTTCTATTCGTCGACCTGTTCGATAACGTGGGCACGCTGGTGGCTGTCGGACAAAAGGCGGGCCTGTTCGACCGCGCGCACCAGATTCCGCGCATCAACCGCATTCTGCTGGCAGACGCTTGGGCTACGATCGCCGGCTCGCTGGCGGGGACATCGCCGGTGGTCAGCTACATCGAAAGCTCGGCGGGGGTGGCGGCAGGAGGGCGCAGCGGTGTGACGGCGATCGTCACCGGGCTGCTGTTCATTGCCGCGTTATGGCTTGCGCCGCTTGTGGGAGCCATTCCAGCAGCGGCGACGGCGCCCGCGCTCATCGTTGTGGGCAGCATGATGATGACGACGATCACGGAAATTTCATGGAGCGATCCACTGGTGGCGATTCCGGCATTTCTAACCATGATGACCATTCCACTGACGTTCAGCATTGCCAATGGCCTCGCGTTCGGGTTTTGCGCGTATACACTACTCAAAGTGCTGCGCGGGCAAGGGCGCGAGGTGAACTGGCTGGTGTACGGGCTCACAGTGCTGTTCATTGCTCGGTTCGTTTACCTGAGACGGGGCGCTTGAGCGCCGCGATGCTCCCACTGTAGTCGCGGAATCGAGGCGACTTTGCGTATTCTGCGCCACGCGGCGTAAAGTAGTGGCTTGCCGGAGAGGGACAAGTCGGCCCAGGTCATGTTGCATCCAGGTGCAGTGCTGCCGCACAGTCCGCAGGCGCTCGCGGAGGCATTGGCGTCCACAGCGGCCAGCAAACGGAGCATCACCATCACCGGTGCGTCGACCAAGCATCTGATGGCGGGGCCAGTGCTTCACGCGGACGTGACCATCTCTACCGCGGCGATGTGCCGGGTTTTGCAATACGAGCCACGCGACCTGACCATCAGCGTGGAAGCGGGCATGCGCTACGCTGAGTTGCGTAGCCTACTGGCGCAAAACCGGCAGATGGTTCCCCTTGATCCCCCGTTTTCCGGTGCCGCCACGATCGGTGGCATTCTCTCGGCCAATAGCAGCGGACCGCGCCGGCGGCTCTACGGGACGGCGCGCGATCTGGTTATCGGCATGAAGTTCGCGACGCTCGAGGGCAAACTGGTGCAGTCGGGCGGCATGGTGGTGAAAAATGTCGCCGGGCTGGACATGGGCAAAGTCATGATTGGCTCGTTCGGAACGTTGGCGGCGATCGCGGTGGTGAATTTCAAGCTGCTGCCTAGGCCTGCCGCGGAGGCGAGCTTGCTGCTGTCATTCGAAACGCTGGATGACGCCATCGCGACGCGCGACCGTGTTCTAACAGGCCCGTTGGCGCCCGCTGCCATCGACTTGCTGAATCCGTTGGCGGCCGGCCAGCTCGGCTACAAAGGGCACTTGCTCGCGTTGCAGGTGGGCGGCAATGCAGCCGCGGTAGCGCGCTGGCGCCGCGAAGCGGGGCGCGATGCGGTGGTTTTGGAAGGCGTGGAAGAAACGCGCTTCTGGCGGCACGTCGAAGAGTACACGCCGCACTTTCTCGAGAAGTTCGCTCACGGTGTGGTGGTGCGCGCTTCCTGCACGCTGGCGCAAGTGAAAGAAGTGATGGCGTCGTTTGAGACCGCGGCTATTGCGCGCGCGGGTTCCGGCGTCTGTTATGGATATTTCAATCGCGCCGAAGCCGGCGCGCGATGGGTGGCATCAGCTGAGCGGCGCGGGTGGAAGGCCGTGATCGAATTCGCACCCCATGACCTGCGCGCCAAACTCGAACTCTGGCCGGCTCCAGGCGCCGACTTTGAGATGATGAGGAAGATCAAGAACATGTTTGATCCGAATCACCTTTTAAACCGTGGCCGACTCTTTCGTCTCCTTTGACCGACCGCAACAGGCGGACCTCGATCGCTGCGTACACTGCGGCTTGTGTCTGAACGCCTGCCCGACCTATCGTGAGCTGGGTCTCGAGGCGGACTCTCCGCGCGGGCGGATCTATCAAATGGTGCAGGTGGCGAATGGCGCGCTTGTCAGCGCGTCGTACATCGGGCATATCGAGCTATGCCTGGCGTGCCGCGCCTGCGAGAGCGCATGCCCTTCCGGCGTGCAGTACGGACGGTTGGTGGAAGCCGCGCGCGCAGATATCGAAAATCAGACGCGCCGACCGCTGATCTCGCGCACGGTGCGCCGTTTCGTGTTTGGGAAACTGCTGCAATCGCCGGGATGGATGAGTGCCGCAGGTGTGGCTGCCTATTTGTATCAGGCGAGCGGTGTGCAGAGGGTGGTGCGCGGGTCGGGCCTGTGGAAGTTGCTGGGCAAGCTGGGACGTCTGGAACAGCTTTCGCCGCCCGCGGAGCCGCCATTTTTCTTCGGCCAGATCGGCAAGACGTTTCCCGCCGAAGGCGAGCGGCGCTACCGCGTGGCGATGATGGCGGGCTGCATTGCGAACGTCTCGTTCGCCAGGCTGAACGAGGCCACGGTGCGCGTGCTTCAAAAAAACGGCTGCGAGGTGGTGGTGCCAGCCGGGCAATGCTGCTGCGGCGCGCTGCACGTTCACGCCGGGATTCGCAGCGAGGCGCGAAAGCTGGCGCGAGCTAATATCGAAGCCGTAATCGATGGCGGATTCGATGCCATTATTACCAACGCAGCGGGCTGCGGTTCGACGCTGAAGGAGTATCACGAGCTCCTAGAGCACGATGCGGATTACGCGGAACGGGCGAAGCGCTTCAGCGCGCTCATGAAAGACGTGACCGAGTTTCTGGCGTCAATCGAGCTGAATCGGGAGATGGGGCCGGTTCCGATGACCGTGACGTATCAGGATTCGTGCCACCTGGCGCACGGCCAGAAAGTACGCGTGCCGCCGCGGCGGTTGCTGGGCGCCATTCCGGGTTTACAGTTCCGCGAGATGCCGCTTTCCGACTTGTGCTGCGGCAGCGCCGGGATTTACAACGTCGTGGAAAATGAAATGGCGATGGCGGTGCTCGACAAGAAGATGCAGAGCGTCAACATGACGGGAGCGCAGGTGATCGCGACCGCCAATCCCGGCTGCATGCTGCAACTGGAAGCGGGCGTGCGGCTGCACGGACAAGGCCAGCACGTGGTCCACGTGGTGGAACTTCTGGACGAAGCGTACAAGAACTTTGAAAACGGAGCCTGAGCTGCCGGTTCAGCGGGCGGCTGCACTATTCATACCGCAACGCCTTCATGGGATCGATGCGCGCGGCGCGGCACGCCGGAATGTATCCGGCGAGCAGAGCCACTAGCGCCAGAGCAGCTGTCGCGGCAGTGAAAATCAGCGGGTCGTTGGCTTTGACGCCGAACAATTGCGACTCCACATAGCGCGCGAGAGCCAACGCAGCGGGTACGCCGATGATGGCGCCGCCTAATACCAGCAGCCCGACTTCCCGCATCACGAGCTTGAGCACGTCGCGCGGCATCGCGCCGAACGCCATGCGAACGCCCATCTCAGGCGTTCGCCGCGTCACGTTGTAGGCGACGACGCCATAAAGACCGAGAGCCGCCAGCAGCGTGGCCAGCGCGCCGAACGTGCTGGCGAGCATCGCGACAAGGCGGTCGCGATAAATCGAGTCTTCGATCTGTACTTCCATGGGACGCATGCCGTACACCGGCAGATTCGCATCCATGTTTCGCACCAGCGCGCGCACTTCCGGTCCCAGGTCGGCTTCATTCCGCGAAGTTCGGACGAAGAAGGTCATCCGCTCGAGCATTTCGTTCTGTGCGTAAGGCTCATAAATGAATGGCTTCGCCTGTTCCCGCAGGTTGCTATATTTGCTGTCACGCGCAATGCCGACAATTTCGCGGTCGAGCTTGATTTTGTCGCCTCCGCCGAACGCCAGATGTTTTCCGAGCAGATTGCCGGCGGCGGCATAACGTTTCACGAACGCCTCGTTGACGATCACCACCTTGGGAGCGCCGGTTATGTCACGATCACTGAATTCGCGGCCCGCCACGAGGGGAATACCCATGGTCCGGAAATAATCCGGAGCGAGACCATCCTGCTGCGCGCCGACCTCCTCGTCCTCCTTCGCGGGGTAACCTTCGATGGTGATATTGCCGCTGCGGTTGCTCTGCCCAAACGGCCCCATGGTCGCCGCGCCCACAGCGCGCACGCCTGGAATCACACCCAGGCGCTGTTGCAGGCCGCGGTAGAAGCTAAAGCCGCGCGGGGCATCGTAGCCGTTCAGGCTCGGGTCGACCGAAAACATGAGCAGCTTCTCTGCGTGGAATCCAGGATTCTGGGTCATGAGGTTGAACAGACTGCGGGCAAAGAGTCCTGCGCCGACGAGCAGCAACAGCGACAACGCCACCTGCGCCACGATGAAGATCCTGCGGAAGCGCACCTGGCCGCCACTCGCTGTGACGTTGGCCGACTGGTCCTTAAGCGAAGAACTCAGATCGGGACGCGTGGACACGATCGCCGGCACCAAGCCGAACAGCAGACCCGTGACAATGGAAAGCAGCAGAGCGAAGCCCAGCGTACGAAAATCGAGCGTGGCGGCTAGCCATCCGCCGGTGGCATCTTCCGGCAACAGACGCAGCAGCGCGCCCGTGGTCCAGATGGCAACCAACACTCCCGCCAGACCTCCGGCGATCGAGACCATGAGGTTCTCGACCACTAACTGGCGCACGATCGAGCCACGGCTGGCGCCAATCGCGAGACGAATGGCCATCTCTTTCTGGCGGCTCGCGGCGCGCGCCAACAAAAGGTTGGCTACGTTGGCGCAGGCGATCAGGAGCACCAGGCCGACCATCGCCATGAGAGCGACGAGCGGCGTTTCCCAATCAGCCCGCAACGAATTGATGCCCTGCGCGGCTGGGCGAAGCTCGAGTCTCTGATTCAGAAATTCCTGGCGGGCGCGAGGCGGCACCGGGTTTTTCTTTTGGGCCAGTTCGTCTTCCGAAATGCTGCGATAGAGTACCTCCACTGCCGCCGCGGCCTGCGAAAGCCGCACTCCAGGCTTCAGTCGCGCGAAGATGCTCAGCCACCGGTCCTCGCGATCGTCGAGGGCGTACCACGTGGGAGTGATCTCGCGTTTCATGGCCATGGGCGCGAGCACATCCGGTGTATCTCCGGCCAGCACACCGTGAAAAAACGGCGGCGTGATACCCAGCACGATCATCGGATGGCCGTTCAGATTTACCTTTTGATTAACGATGCCGGGATTACTCCCGAAGCGCCGCTTCCAGTAACCTTGGCTCAGCACGACCACTGGATGGGCGCCAGGCGCGCCATCGTCATCCGTCGTGAACAACCGGCCGATGGCCGGCCTCACGCCCAGCACGTCGAAGAAGTTTCCGGAAACCAACTCTGCGCGGGCGCGCTCCGTCTGGCCGTTATAGGAGAGGCTGACGGGAGCGCTGGAGCGCGCGATCACGCCGCTGAAGACTTGATGGCGGTCGCGCAGGTCCCGGTACATCGGATAGGAAAAGACGGCCTCCATGTTGTCGCTCGAACTGCGGCCGCTGCGCTGGCCATCGGTGTGAAAAACGACAAGGCTCTCTGGATCCGCCACCGGCAGATCACGGAACATCACCTGGCTCAACAGAGAGAAAATCGACGTGTTCGCGCCGATACCGAGCGCGAGCGACAATACGGCGACGATCGTGAAAACCGGACTGCGGCGCAGCGTTCTGAACCCAAAGCGGAGATCATTCCACATGGGGCAATTGTATCGCCGCAAGCGCGGTCAGCGGTTGGGTACTTCTTCTTCGGTGCGTGGCGACGGTGGCACAGGGTCGACCATCACACTCTGCCGCTCCTGGTCCTTGTACTGCAGTTGGTATAACTTCCAGTAAATGCCGCGCAGCGCGAGCAACTCCTGGTGATTGCCGGATTCGCGTAGCTTGCCTTTGTGCATCACCAGAATGCGGTCCGCGCGCTGAATGGTCGAGAGCCGGTGGGCGATGATGATGGACGTCCGGCCCTCCACCATGCGGGCCAGCGCCTCGCGCACGCGAAACTCGGTTTCGGTATCCACGCTGGATGTGGCTTCATCCAAAATCAGAAATCTCGGCTGGTGCGCCAGGGCGCGCGCGAAACTGATGAGCTGCTTTTGCCCGGTGGAGAGCGAACTGCCGCGCTCGCGAATGTGCTGCGCGAAGCCATCCGGCAGTGCACGGATGAAATCCATCAGGTTGACCTGCTCGGCGGCTTCCTCGACGTCTTCACGGGCGATCCCCTCGGTGCCCAGCCGGATGTTATCTTCGATGCTGCCGCTGAACAAATAAGGATCCTGCAGAACCACGCCGAATTGCCGGCGCAGCTCGAGCGGATCGACGTCGCGAATATCCACGCTGCCGATGCGAATCGCGCCATGCCGCACATCGTAAAAGCGCAGCAGCAGGCTGATCATGGTGGTCTTTCCCGCCCCGGTGTGACCCACGATGGCGACAGTTTCACCGGGAGAGATTCGGAAGCTTACGTCGCGCAGCACCCAGTCTTCGTCTTTGTAGGCGAACGAGACGTGATCGAATTCAATGGCCGCCGCGGTCGCCGGTACCGCACGAGGCGAAGCGGGCGGCAGAATTTCTGGCGGCGTATCGAGTAGCTTGAAGACGCGCTCCGATGACGCCATGGCGGATTGCAGGATATTGTACTTCTCGCTCAAGTCCTGGATGGGGCGGAAAAAACGCATGCCGTACTGGAGAAACGCAACGATGACGCCCAGGGTCATGGCCTGCTGCTCCACGCGCCATCCGCCGTAGGCAATGATGCACGACAGCGCCAGCATGCCCAGAAACTCGACGATCGGATAAAACCATCCGTAGGACGTGATGGTGTCCTTGTAGGCGTCCATGTGCTGGCGGTTGATGACATCGAACTGTTCGGAGCTTTTCCGCTC
>Ga0066710_100002501_pt1 | contig 14892 bp, 13 predicted proteins | sample GraSoiAngelo_159_FD_79666 | JGI IMG/M metagenome (GOLD analysis project Ga0066710, IMG submission 79666) | Grasslands soil microbial communities from the Angelo Coastal Reserve, California, USA - 14_1009_16_40cm | ecosystem: Environmental > Terrestrial > Soil > Grasslands | place: USA...
GCGGCCGAGTAGGCAAACCGCAGGAAGTGCGCGGTGCGCCCGACGAACAGCGCCGCGAACCCCCCGCCCGCGGCGCGCACCCGCCGGCGCAAGAGCGCGAACCACAGGATCAGGATCGTGATCGCCGACGCGACCGACAGGAGCTCCGCGGCCACGAACAGGTCGCGCACGGCGAAGCCGACGAGCGCCAGCGCCGTCTCGTACCCAGGCCCGATCACGCCGTAGCGGGAAGGATCCAGGATGCCGCGCTGCACCAGCCGCGCGCCCTGGGCGTAGGCGCCGTAGAAATCCGTCTCGGTCATGTAGTCGCCGAGCCGGTGGGGCCCCAGGACGAAGCCCAGCGCCACGAGCCCGAACGCGGTGCACACGCCCCACGCTCCGAGCGTGAACAGGCGCTCGTTCCCGGGGAGAGTTCCAGGCGGCGCGTGAAGCTCGAGCGCGGGCGCCGGGGAGCCTGGACGCCGCGCGGTGCTCCCCGGCCGCGAGCGTGAAGCCGAGCGGGTCTCCGCGCCCGCGGCGCGACGGCGGGCGCTCATGGGTGGGAAGGCTGGCGCATGGATCGTTCAGTTTAAGTGCGCGCCGGAGTCTGCCCAAGCCCGGGCAACAGGACTCTTCGGCGCGCCTTTCAGGCCTGGGCGGCGCGTTCCTCCGCCATGATCCGCGCGGCGCCATCCAGCGCCGCGAACACGGCGAGGTAGTCGCGGGCTTCGCGGGTATGGAGGAAGTTGTCGCGCACGTGCTCACGCCCTTCGGTCGCCAGCCGCCGCGCCAGCTCGGGGGTGCGCAGCAGGCGCGAGATCTGGACGGCGCACCCCTCGACCGAGTGCACCAGCAATCCGGTGCGCTCGTGGATCACCTGCAACGGAATCCCGCCCACCGCGCTCGCCACCACCGGCCGGCGCTTCCACAGCGCCTCGGACACCGTGAGCGCGAACCCTTCCCGCAGCGACTTCTGCACCACGTCGGCCGAGCGGCGCTGCAGGGCGTTGATCACGAGGTGCGCGTCGGACGGCAGCACCAGCACCGACACGTCCTTCGATTCCGCCACGTGCTGCCGGACCTCGGCCAGCACTTCCGCGCCCTCGGGATCGTCGTCGGCGCTGCCGCCGGCCAGTACCAGGTGCGCCTTGACCCGCGAGCGCGCCAGCCGGAACGCGTCGATCACGCCGACCGGGTCCTTGAGCCGGTCGAACCGCGAGATCTGCGTGACCCACGGCGTCGACTCCGGAAGATCGTAGGGCTCGAGCAGCCGATCGATCTCCGCTTCGTCGAGCTCGCGGTTCTTGTCGGACAGCGGGTCGATCGAGGGCGGCACCAGGAACGCCGGCACCTCGAGCGGCGGCACGAACGAGTAGTGCGAGAAGACCGCGCCGTCGTAACCGGTGAGGACCGGCGCCAGGAATCCCCACACGTCGCGATCGGCGTGCGACAGATCGATGTGGCAGCGCCACACCCAGCGCTGGCCCGGCACGCGGCGGTGCTGGACCAGCGCCGCGGGCTGCGGATCGTGGATCAGGACCAGGTCGCCGTCCAGCTCCAGCAGCGATGCCGCGCGCCGGTTGGTCTCGTGGTAGTGGGCGTGGTCGTCGGCGTCGAGCGGCGCGTGCGTGCCGTGGAGCGCGTTGTGGATCTTCTTGGTGATGGCGTAGAAGGCGGCGTCGCCCGGCATCACTTCCCAGGTGGTCGGCACGCCCAGCTCTTCCAGCAGCCGCACGAGCCGGTGCAGGATCTCGGCGACGCCGCCGCCGGTGGCGGTCGAGTTCACCATCACGATCCGGTGGTCGCGCAGCCGGCGCGCCAGCGATTCCAGCATGCGCATCGGCCCGTCGCCGACCACGGCGCGGTAGCCTTCCACCAGGCTCGGCCCGTCTCTGCGCACCTCGACCTTCATGACGTGCTCCGGGCGCGCACGATCCGGCGCGCGAGCTTGGCGATCGCGTCCCGCCCCTCGCCGGCGCGGTCGGCGTCCGAGCTGGCGGCGGCGCGCGCCATGCGGCTGCCGAGCTGGCTGCGGCGCCAGGTGCGCAGCGTCTCGCGGCGCAGCCGCTCGAGCGGGATGCCGGAGGCGGCGAGCTGATCGATGCGATCCGCCAGCCGCGCCGCGCCGGCCTCGCGCAGCGCCAGCGTCATCTCGATTCTCCCCCCCGCGAACCACGGCTGCTCGATCAGGTGGTAGAACCACGCCGAGGCGTCGGCGCCCGCCAGCGCGTCGAACAGCGTGTCGAGGTCGTCGCACTCGACGATCGGAACCGGCACGGTGTCGGCGGCCAGGAACGCGAACGCCGCGTCCTCCGGAACGGTGTGGTCGCGCTGCGAGCGCTCCAGCACGCCGATCAGTGCGGTGCGCAGCGGCTCGGGACCGGGGCCGCTGCGCTGCACGGCGAACGACAGTCGCTCGGAAGTCTCGTGGTCCTGCAGCACGCCGCCGATCCAGGCGCTGAAGTCGTCGGGCGGCAGGTCGGCTGAGGCGGGGGCGCGCAACGGCGGCTGCACCGCATGGAAGAACAGCGACGCCGGCTCGACGGCCGCGATGCCGTGGCGCAGCGACTGCAGGCTGTTCGCGCTCATGCCCAGCGGCCGGATCAAGTGCACGGCGCCGCACACCTCGAAGGCGGAAGGGGCTCCGTTCATCGCGGTCGCTGCGACGTCGTCGTCTCTTCTTCGAACGAGCGCAGCATCTCCACGACGAAGTCCCGCGCCAGGTCGCGGCAGCCGAGCCCGAATGCCAGCGCCACCGCCAGCCCCGCCGCCGCGACGGCGGTCACGGCCAGCGCCAGGATGAGCTGCGCGGCCAGCCCGAGCTGCTCGAGCGCGAGCCACATGGCGAACGCGCTGAGCGTCACGGTTACCACGCGCCCGCGCAGCGCCGCGCCGCGGAACCCGGCGCTCTCGAACAGGCGCCGCGTGACCGCGCCCAGCATCATCGCGAGCGCGATGCCGACCGCGAGCACGATGGTGGCCGCGATCACCCGCGGCATGATGTCGGCGAGCCGTCCGCTCACCGAGCGGGTGAGGTCGAACCCCAGGACGTCGGCGGACAGCATCACGGTGAGCAGCACGATCGTCCATTGCACGGCCCACGCCACCAGCGCGGTGGGCTCGTAACGCAGCGGGATGTCGCCGAGCAAGCGGCGGATGCCGTCGTTGAAGCGGGCGACGTGCAGCAGCCCGCGCACGCCGGCCGCGATGAGGCGCGCCAGGCTCCAGCCGATGAACGCGATCAGCACCGCGACCAGGGCATCCAGCGCCCACAGTCCCGCGCTCGACAGCAGCGCCACGGTGCGATCGCGGAGGTCGCTGAACGACGTGAACTGCAGCAGCACGAGCATCACGGCGTCACCTCCTTACTCCGGTTGATCCGGTTCCGCGACGGCGATCTCGGGCGTCGGCGTGGTGAGGGTGAGCCGCTGGATCGAGTCCAGCATGTCGATCGCCCAGTCGTAGATGTTGCGTCGCAGCACGATTTCCCGCAATGCGGCCATGCGTTCGCGCCGTGCCTCCTCGGGCTCGTTGAGCGCCGCCAGGAACGCCGCCGCCGTGCCCTCGCGGTCGTAGGGTGAGGCGAGCAGGGCGCGCTCCAGCTCGCGCGCCGCCCCCGTGAACGGCGACAGGATCAGGGCGCCTTCCAGGTCGGGCGAGGCGGCCAGGTATTCCTTCGCCACCAGGTTCATGCCGTCGTGCAGCGAGGTGACCGCGCACAGGTCCGCCATCCGGTAATACGGGATCAACTGCCGGAAGTCGAGGCTGTCCTCGATCACGTACACGGTGCGGCGGCCGGGACTGGGGAACCGCTCGTTGATGCGTTGCGCAATCTCGCGCATGCGGACTTGGACCGCCCGATACTCCTCCAGCTCGATGCGCGACGGCACTCCGATCTGGATGAACGCGAAGCGGCCGATCCAATCGGGATTGGCCTCGAAGAACCGCTCGAGCCCCTCGAGCCGCTCGGGGATGCCCTTCGTGTAATCCATGCGATCGACGCCCAGCCCGATCTTCACGCCTTCGAGGCCGAGCTCGGCGCGCAGCTGCTGCTCGGCGGCGACCGTCTCCGGATGTTCGGCCAGCGCGCCGATCTCGTCGGCGGGAACGCTGATCGGGAACGCGCGCACCCAGGTGCGGCGCCCCGCGCGATCGACGGCGGACTGCTCGAAGTCCACCCGGGCCTCGAGCGTGGCCGCCACAGAGCTCAGAAAGTTCTGCGCGTGGCCGCGGATGTGAAAGCCCACGAAATCGTTGGCCAGCAGACCCTCGAGCAGCTCCTCGCGCCACGGGAAGATCCGGAACACCTCGTAGTTCGGCCACGGGATGTGCCAGAAGATGGCGACGTGCAGATCCGGACGGCGCTCCTTCAAGGTGCGGGCCGCGAGCGCCAGGTGGTAATCCTGCAGCAGCACCATGGCCGGGGTGTCGCCGATCTCCTCCAGCACGGCCTCGGCGAAGCGCCGGTTCACATCGCGGTAGCGCTCCCACTCCTCGATCCGAAATCGCGGGCGAACGTAGGCGATGTGACACAGCGGCCACAGGGCGCCGTTCGAGGCTCCGGAATAGTAGAGCGCGTGGTCTTCGTCGCTGAGCCAGATGCGCCGCAGCCCGTAGGTCGGGCGGTCGGGGGGGCAGAGGACGCGGCCGTTGGCGTCGGAGGCCTCGCGATCGGCGTCACCGCTGCCGTGCGCCACCCACGTGCCGCCCAGGGTCTGGGCCACGGCATCCATGGCCACCGTGAGCCCGCCGGCGTTGCGCACCGCCCGGATCGCGTCGCCGGCGCGAACATGCGACCATGGCTCGCGGTTGGAGACGATCACGAGCTGGCGGTGGCTCAAGTGCCCGCGCGCCCAGGCAATGAGGTCCTCGCGCGTGGTGCGCTGCGGGCTGCGGGCGCGCTCGTACGAGCGGTCGGCGGCACGGGACAGCGCTCCTCGCACTTTTTCGGAAAGGGCCATCGCCGCCTCCCGTGAGTCCGACAACGGACCGGGTCCGGGCCAGGCGCGCCATGCCGCGCGCACCGGGATTTCAGCCGTTGTAAAAAATTCGCGTCTGCCCGTGTTTGCAACGATCCAACAGTTGCGGGACAGATTCCGCCGCTGGGCGGATCATTATTCGCGGGCAGCCGCCGAGTATGATTTGGTCGTCGCCCACCCGGACGCCGGATCCTAGCACGGGCCGGGCCAGTTCCACGTATCCCGCGAACGCCGCATAGGAGAACGACGCGATGCTGCATCCCCTGTGGCTCCACCTGGACGCGACCAGCGCGCGATTGCGCCGGGTCCCCCGTCTCTCCGTCGCCTGCGATTTCGATGGCACGCTCACCGACATCGTTCCGCATCCCGATCTCGCCATCCTCTCTCCGCGCACGCGGCACGCGATCGAAGCCGTGGCGCAGCTTCCCGGCGCGGAGGTGGCCATCTTCTCGGGCCGCATGCTCGACGATCTGCGCGTGCGAGTTCCCGTGACAGGCTTGTTCCTGTCGGGGATCGCGGGGCTCGAGACGCTGGACCGCAGCGGCAAGCGCAGCCTGCACGTTCGCGACGACGAGCTGATTCCCGCCAGCATGCGTGAGACCATGCGCGGATGGTGCGAGCGGTTCGAGGGCGCGTGGGTCGAGGACAAGGGTCCGGCCTTCGCCCTGCATTACCGCGGGGTGCCGGAGCGCTTCCAGCCGGCCTTCTGCTCCGGCGTGAGGCGTCGATTCGCGGGCATGCAGGACAAAATCCGGCTACTGCACGGCAAGAAAGTGTTCGATGTGCTGCCGGCGGTGAATCGCGACAAGGCCTCGGCGCTGTGGGACTGGATCGACGACTACGGGCAGACGACCCTGTTCTACTTCGGCGACGATGCCAACGACGAGCCGGTCTACCAGCCGGTCCGCGAGAAGGGCGGAATCACCGTGGCGGTCGGCCGCTGGTCGTCCCATGCGGAATACGGCCTGGTGGCGCCGGGCCACGTCACCTGGTTCCTGGAGTGGCTGGCGCGAGAATGGCGCGAGGTGGGCGGCACGGAGATCGGTCGCGCCGAGGACGCCCGCGTCGAAGCGATGTCGAACGACGGCGATACCGCGCAGCCCGAGCCCGAGCGAGTGCCGGAACCCTCACGGAGCTCGGAGGGCTGAAACGCGGAGGGCCGGTCACTGCCGGCCCGCGCGCGTTGCGATCGATGGTGGGCGGCTGGGCGTGGACGGCGCCCCGCCTGCGTGGAGCTCAGCGCAGCATGTGCCGCCGGGCTGCCACGCCCACGACGACGAGACCAAGCGACGCGATGAGCTGCGTCTCGACCCTTACGCCCCCGGAGGCGGTGAGCGCCCCCGCGAGGACGAAGAAGATCATCGGGACGATTAGGGTCGAGTGCATGGTCTTGGTTCGGAGAAGCGACTGCTGTTGAGTAAGGCCCCACCCTGGTCCACCGCAATCGGCGTGCCCCGGGGGAGCCGGATCGATTCGCTGCGCCGCAACGACTTGGAGCTTCGGTCGCCGCCCCGGCCGTCCCTGGCCCCGGGTGACGCCCCCCATGGTCTGGGGGAGCCGGCTCAGTGACTCAGGGTCGCTCGGGGAGAGCCAGGCTCCGCCCAGGAGGGAACGGTGGACCACCTCTGGTCCGCACGCCTTCCTCGAGCGCCGCGCCGGTAGAAGAGGGGCACATGGACATCCGCCGATCTCGGCGCGGGGAGGTAGCTTGCTCGATCACTCCGGAGACAGATTCGGGGGCGCGTGGGTAGGGCTGTGCCTCACCTGCCGGCATGCCCGGCGCGTCGAGACCAAGCGCAGTGTGTTCTGGCGCTGCGCCTTGGCCGGCGTCGATCCGCGCTTCGACAAGTACCCCCGGCTGCCCATGCTCGAGTGCGCCGGATACGAGACGGAGGAGCCCGCGGCGGGCAAGGTCGGGGGTTGAGCACGAACCGCCGCGGGCACCTCCAGCCCGGGCCGTCATGAACGGGCAGTCCGCATGGACTCGACCGTCGGCGACGTCGAGATCATGGTGAATCGTCCTCCTCGGCGGCGAGCCCGGCGTTGCGGTCCTGCAACTCTTGCCATCCGATCCTAGCGCTCGGGCTCGCGGGCATGAGTTCCTATTACTGATGTCCTAATGGCTCGGCGTCGGTCCAGATGGGATTTGATTGGCCGACGCCGGTGTGAAAGGATCCCGTGCCGGGTCCGGAAACACGCCGGATCAGCCTGCACTTCGTATAAGGCTGCATGGATGCGCCCGCGACGCTCGGCGTCGCGCCCACGCGGTGCATCATTTTCGTCTCCAGTCTCAATGCGAGCCGCCCAATCGATTCCAGTTCTCTGCACGTCGGCGACCAATGCCGGTGTTTCGGAGCGGCGCGGCACGACCACAGGTAGCACAGACGGGGCAGCGCGGGAGGGGAAGCGGCGCGGTTGCTCGCGGTTGACTCGCACGCTGGGAACCAAGCGAGCCAGCTACACCTAGCTATCACTACACCTAGCTATCAATAGTCCCGGGCCAAGTCGAAGGGAGGGTGATGAGCGCTGATCCATAACGGAGCAGGAAGGTAGCCAGTGTTCACGAGACGAGTCGTTGTCAGAAGGACGGAGAAAAGGAGCTTCCTATGCGTCGACAAATCCTTCTTGTGGTGGGAGCGGTGGCGATCCTGGCCTCGACGGCTTGGTTTGCCCTCGCGGCGGTCACCTGGCATTCAGGGCCGACGATCACCTTCAACAGTGACCACACTTGCGTCACGGTGACCGGCGATGGCAGTGGTTTTGGCAACCAGCCGGCAGTCGCTCATGTGACAGCCAACGGCACCGTGACCTATACCTGCCAGAACAAGGGCGGCAATCAATCGCCTGGCCAGAATCCCGTGGCAGCCAGCTCCACGGGGAGTCAGGATCTCGGCAACGCCGACCACAACGGGCGTGGCGTCCTGAATCTGACGGTTTGTCTCACGGCGTTGCCGACCGTCAGCGGGGACGTGGCTGGCTGCCCGAACGGCAATTGGACCGGCATCAACCCACAACCCTTCCCGGTCCCGATAACGGGCGGCAAAGTTACTATCACGCAGGGCAACAACACGATCTTCACCCAGCCCTTCTAGCAATCTGACGGCGCGGCAACATCGGGCTGGGGTTCACTCCCTGAGGTAGCCCCGGCCCCAAGTGTCCAGGGCGCCGAGCACCAAGCCTTCGATCGTGCAATGAGCGGCCGTGCGCGGACTCCGCGCCGCGGGTCACGGCAGAACGACGATGCGACGGCTCGCGATGAACCCGGGAGCGAGGAAGCGGGCGAAGTAGAGCCCCGCGGGGACGCGCGCGCCGCTCGCATCGGTCGCGTCCCAGCCCACGTCGTACCGACCCGCGTCGCGCACCCCGCCGGCGAGCGCGCGCACGCGGCGGCCGGCCGGATCGTAGATCGCGAGCGACACCGGTGAGCGCTTCGGGAGCTCGTAGTGCAGCGCGGTCCGGGCCCCGAACGGGTTCGGCCGCGCGGGAAGGAACGCAATCGCGGTGGGCAGCGCTTCGGTGGTCGCGGTCGCTCCCGACGACACGAAGGCGTGCAGCGTCACCACCAGATCCGGCTCGCTCGCGCCGCCCGGCAGCGGCTCGTCGGCCGACGTGATCGTGAGCGTCGCCTGGTAGTCCTGGTCGGGCGTGGCCCCGGTGTCGTCGAAGTGGATCGATAGCGTCTTCGCCGTGCCCGCGACCAGGCCGGGGGCGAAACCGCCCACGATCGAGAACCGGCCGTCGCCGCCCGCGAGCGTGGCGTTCGTGACCGACAGCCGCGCCTGCATGCCGGTCCACCCGAAATTGTGCACGCGCACCGCCAGATCCGGGATGGCTTGGGCGGGATGGTTCCCGAACGTCACGGATGCCGCCTGCACCGCGCTCAGTGAATCGAGCGATGCCACCGCGTGACCGAGCACCGTTCCCGACACCAACACGTTCTTCGAGAGCGAATCGACATCGTCGCAGGCGATCCCGAGCGGGCCGCCGAGCGCCCGGGGGCTCGCCGTGTCGAGGTTGATGGTGTGGACGTTCGCGGGTGCGACCGCCGCGGCCTGGAACGTTCCGGAAGGCACGATGAGACCGGCCGTCGGGGTGAAGCCGTACGTGAGCTCGTCCGCCGGCAGCAACGTGGCCGCGTTCGCAACGCTGACGTCTCGCGTGACCGCCGCCCCCACGATGCACGTGCCGAAGTCGAGCTGCGAGGTGGCGGCGATCTTGGCGGGGAGCTGGATCGTGGCCACCACAGGGATGTGATCCGAGGCGTCGTGCAGCGCGTCCGCCACGGCGATCGGGACCGCGCTGTTGCGGCCGTCCTGGTTGATATTCTCGTTGTAGTGATTGCAGTCGTTGCCATAGGCGAAGAACTGCGTGAAATCGACCTTCTCCCCGTCCCCCATCGGATACGAGGACAGGAACAGGTCGAAGCGGTCGTCGAGGCCGCCGCCGGCACCCACGCAGCCGCTCAGGCACGGCGATTCGGTGTGGTAGCAGCGGTACGCGAACTGATTCCACGTGCCCGGCATGCTGACCAGGTCCGCGAGCCGCCCGTCGTTGTCGAGTTGCGACTCGGTCAGCCGCTGGTATCCGCCTTCCCAGTCGCCGTAGAAGTTCGTGTCGCCGCCCATCAGGATGTTGGTACCGGCCGGCGCGTTGTTGAGCGTGCCGCGCAGGTTCGTGCATTCGACGCGCCGCGTCAGGGAATCCGCCGGCGATAGCGCAGGGTCGCCGGCCTTGAAATGCACCGAGTACAGCCGGATCTTGGAGGCGGTGGCGGCGTAGCCGTTGGGGCTCAGCAGCAGCTGGTACACCTGGCGCGGGCCGCCGGTGTTGATCGCCGTCGGAATGTTGACGCTCGCCTTGAGCGAGTCGTAGTAGATCGCGCTCTCGGTGAGCGACAGGAACCCGGCGTTCTTCCAGACCTTGGCCGGGTTCGACGCGCGCAGCACGTTCAACAAGAACGAATCCGCGGCCGCCGAAGTCTTGAGCTCCTGCACCATGATCACGTCCGTGTCGAGGTTCTGCATCACGGTGCGGAACTTGGGCTGGCGGCTCGTGATGTTGGTCTCGATGTAGTTGAGCAGGTTCCAGGTGGTCACCCGGAGCGCGTGGGCCGGCCGGGGCGCCACCGCCGCGGCGAGCAGCACGACGAGGGCGGCGGCGCGCCCGGGGCCGAAGCGCCTCGGACCGCCGCGCTCGCGACCGTGCCCATGATTTCCAGTACGGAACACTAGCGAACGACGCCGAGCCGCTCGGTGCTGAGCTGCCCGCGCGGCCCGATCATGCGCACGAAATAGACGCCGGGCCCCACCTTGGCGCCCGCGACGTCGGTGCCCCGCCACAGCACGGAGTGATGCCCGGGCTCGAGCTGGCGGTCGACCAGGAGCGCAACGCGGCGGCCCGTGAGGTCGAACACGGCGACGCGCGCGCGCCCGCGCTCCGCGATGTCGAAGCGCACGTCGGTCGCCGTGTTCGTCGGGTTAGGAGCCGGAGCGAGCAGCCGCGAGAACTGCGGCAGCGCCTGGCCCTCGACGCCGGTGCTGCCGCTGCGCACCACGCCGCTCAGGTGCACGACGAGGTTCGGCTGCGCCTGGGCGCCCGGCAGGGGCTCGTCGGAGCTCGCGATCGTGAGGTCGGCGTTGTAGACCTGATCGGGTGTGGCGCTCGCGTCGTCGAAGTGCACGGTGTAGCTCTGGCCGACGCCCGACAGCTCGGCGGTCCCGGGATTGACCACGCTGAACTGTCCCGCGTCGGGGCCGCTCAGCGACTCCGATGCCACGTCCAGCTTGGCCTGGAGCGAGGTCCAGCCGAAGTTGTGGACGCGCGCGTCCAGGTCGGTGAACTGCCCGGCATGATGATCGAACGCGAGCGTGCCCGAGGTCACGAGCGAGGCCGAATCCAGCGAGGCCGCGGCGTGGTCGAGCACGTTGGCCGACAGGCTCACGTTCCAGGTCGCCGCATCGGGTGCGTCGGTCGTGAGCGTGAGCGTGCCGGCGCGCGCGCCCGCCGGGCCCGCGTCGGTGGTGATGGTTTGTGGCGACGAGCCGCCGGCCGGCGTGTCGAACGTGCCGGCCGGCGCGACGAAGCCGCTGGACGCGGCCATCGAGTAGGTGAGGCCGTCGGCGGGCGGTGTGGCAGGGTTCGAGACGGAGAGCGTCGCGCCACCGCCGGCGATCACCGTTCCCAGGTCGAGCGAGGCAACGGCCGCCAGCTCCGAAGGCAGCGAGAGGTCGACGCGGATGGGCAGGTGGTCGCTGGCGTGGATGAGCGCATCCGCGTAGGCCGCGCCTTCCGGAATCGTCGGCGCGTCGGTGATGTTGAGATTCAGGTGGAGTCCGTCGTTGCCGACCGACACGTAGGAGCCGGGAACGAGCTCGAGCCCCGTGCCGCTGTTGAAGTTCAACGTCGGCAGGAACAAGTCGAAGCGGTCATCGAGCCCGCCCGTGGACGCCCCCGACGCGCACGCCGTGCCGCCCGACAGGCACGGCGACTGCGTGTGATAGATGGCGATCGCCGAGTTGTCCTGCCATGCGATGCCCTGCAGACCCAGTGGATCGTAGCAGCGGCCGTCGTTGTCGGACTCCGACTCCAGCATCTTCCCGAGCGCGGGCTCGGTCGAGGTCCCCGAGTACAAGTTGAAATCCCCGAGCGCGAAGCAATGCGTTCCCGGCGGGACGGCGTTCATGCTGTCGCGCAGCCCGGTGGCCTCGGCCAGGCGCTGCGCCTCGAAGCCCTTGGAGGCCTTGAGGTGCAGGGCGTAGAGCCTGATCTCCGCGGCCCCCGACGAGTAGCCCACGGGCTTCACGCGGTAGACATGCACCAGGCGCAGCAGGTTCGCGGGGTTGGGATAGAACCCCCACTGCCCCAGGAACTGCACTTTGGCCGGCTTGTAGAACAGCGCGGCGTCGGTGTCGTTGCCGTCGATGAACGGCGCCGCCGCCCACTGGCCCGGCTCCATCACGTTGAGCACGTTGTTGAGGTACTGATCCACGCCCGACTGGCTGGTCTGCTCTTCGGTCACGAGGATGTCGCCGGCGAGCGGGCTCAGAATCGTGCGAAACAGGGGATTCCGTGTGGCGGCGGTCGTGCCCGGGTAGTTGAGCACGTTGTAGTCGATGAGGCGCAGGGCATGCGCCGGAGCGGCGGCGAATGTCGCGAACGCGAAGGCGGCGGCGAGGCGGCCAGCCGTCGCACGAGCCTTTTCGGGGGCCATGCTTTCTCCGGAGGTAAAAAGGCCAATATTGCCGGCAAGACCGTCGGAACAGGGGCGCGCCGCGGGGCCGGAAACCTAGCTAGAGAGGGGTGTACCCGCGCGAATTGTATCGGGTTTCTTGGGACGGTGGGGAGAAATTGCGACGAGGGTGGGGGAAATTATTCGAGGATGCGGGAGCGCCCGCACTCGCCTCCCTGGCTCGCGAAGACGGACTCGGGCGGGGTGAGCCGGGCGGCAATCGCACGCGCCAGGTGAAAGCCGGCGCCGGGCCGAGTCTGAAGGCGAAATCCATTGCCGTGGAGCAAGTTCCGGTGGCGGGCTAGTCCTGGGTCCGGGGCCCGGGCCTTCGCCAAAACCTGCCGAATCCTACCGCCGCGCGCCGCCCTTGCGATGCGCGGCGGGTTGTGGGTCTCGGCGTCGGCTACAGGTCGAACGCGAAGATCATGACGCACATCACGAGCACCCCGGGAAGCAAGAACGGATGGGCTACACCCATCGCGAATCCCACGCTGCACGCGATTGCGCCTCCAGTGCTGACGTCGATGACGGTTTCGGCCGGGTCCATGGATTGGCTCCACGGGGGCAGGTTGCGGGGGCGATAGGGATGAGCGCCGGGTCGTGGACGCCAAGAGCCGTGCTCGACGACGTTACCCACGCGGTCACGCACGAAGACCGCCGCTACGGCCTGTGGTCATTCAGGAAATCCGCGATCTCGAAACAGATCCCCACCAGGCACGTCGCGATTCCGGTCCCGGTGAGGTGCCAGGGATCGCCCCCGGCGAGATGCATCCCGGCCCCGCACGCGGCGGCGGCGATCCCCAGGTCCACGCCCGGCCCCGACCCTCCGGCGGCCGCGCCGGACGCCGCGGTGTCGGCGGGATCGGCGGTGTTGTCAACGCCGGTGTCGCTGCCGTCGACGGCGCCGACGGGGACGGTCCCGGCGAGGGCGGAGCTAGCGACGGCGACCGGGTGAGCGAGGAGTGCGACGGCGAGGGTACAGATGCGGGCGAAGCGAAGGCGGACGAGCACGGCGAGCCTCGGAGGGGGCGTCGTGGCGGGAGCGGGGTCTCGACGGCTCAAGCAAGTCCGGAGCCCACTCGCAGTCCGCTTGCCATCGCACACTCCGCCCGGCTCGCAGTCGCGTGTCCACTCGGACCGCGCGGGGGCTCGCCCGTCCCTGGAGCTTCCGGGCCAGGGTTACTTCTTTCCCCCCGTCATCGCGCGCCACACGATCTTGAGCGGGTCATAGTAGCGATCCACCACGCGCTCCTTGAGCGGGATGATCGCGTTGTCCGTGATCGTGATGTCCTCGGGACACACCTCCGTGCAGCACTTCGTGATGTTGCACAGCCCGATGCCGCCCTGATCCCTCAAGAACTGGAGGCGGTCGGCGCCGTCGATCGGATGCATCTCCAGCCCCGCGACGCGCACGAAGAACCGGGGGCCCGCGAACTGGTCCTTGAGCTCATGCGTACGCAGCACGTGACACACGTTCTGGCACAGGAAACATTCGATGCATTTGCGGAACTCCTGCGCGCGATCGATGTCGTGCTGCTGCCATTTCCATTCGGCGCCGGGCCGCGGCGTGAACGGGGTGATGCGCTTGTTGACCTCGTAGTTCCACTTCACGTCGGTCACGAGATCCTTGATCACCGGGAACGTCTTCAACGGCCGCACCGTGACGGGCTCGCCCTGCGGCAGGTGGTCCATGCGGGTCTTGCACATGAGCGAGGGCTTGCCGTTGACCTCGGCGCCGCACGATCCGCACTTGGCGGCCTTGCAGTTCCAGCGCACCGCCAGATCCGCCGCCGCGTGGCCCTGGATCCAGTGGATCGCATCGAGCACCACCATGCCGGGCTCGACCGGGACCCGGTAGTCCACGAGCTGGCCGCCGCTGTTGTCGCCGCGGAACACGCGCAGCGTCATCTCACGCCCGGTGGCGTGCACGCTGGGATGCGCATGGCTCGCCGGCTGCTCCGGGAGCGGCGTTTGCGCGGCCACCGGGCTCGATTCCACCGCCGCGGCGCGCGGCAGCGGGCGGGAGTCGTTCATCCGACCTTCTCCTTTTCGGGTTCGAACAGGCTGCGCAGCTCCTCGGGCATCTGCGGCAGCGGCGTGGGACCCACGTCCATCGCCTCGCCCGCGCGCCGGACGCACATGTTCACGCTCGACAGCACCTCGCTCATGCCCGGGAAGTCGAGACGGGAGTGGGCGCCCCGGCTCTCCTTGCGCAGGATCGCGCTGCGCGTGACCGCCTCCGCGACCGTGAGCATGTTGCGCAGGTCGCGCGCCAGGTGCCAGCCGGGATTGTAGGTGCGGGAGCCCTCGACGCGGACCTGCTTGGCGCGCTGCTTGAGCTGCTCGAGCACGCCGAGCGCGACTTCGAGATCCTTCTGCGTGCGGAAAATGCCCACGTAGTCGTTCATGCACTGCTGCAGCGCGCGCTGCAGCTCGTACGGGCCGTCGCCGCCCCGGCGCTCGAACGGCCCGAGCATCTCCGCGATCTCGGCTTCGATCTCCGGTTCCGCGATCCGGGTGCTGCCGGGAGCGGACTTCGCGTACTGGGCGGCCGCGAGCCCGGCGCGGCGGCCGAACACGACCAGGTCCGAGAGCGAGTTGCCGCCCAGCCGGTTCGCGCCGTGGAGCCCGGCGGCCACCTCGCCCGCGCCGAACAGGCCGGGTACGGTGGCGGCGCCGGTATCCGGATCGACGCGCACGCCGCCC
>Ga0066710_100002503_pt1 | contig 14888 bp, 13 predicted proteins | sample GraSoiAngelo_159_FD_79666 | JGI IMG/M metagenome (GOLD analysis project Ga0066710, IMG submission 79666) | Grasslands soil microbial communities from the Angelo Coastal Reserve, California, USA - 14_1009_16_40cm | ecosystem: Environmental > Terrestrial > Soil > Grasslands | place: USA...
CTCCAGGGCCGCCAGCAATTCCTCGCGAGGCGTTTGCTTGAGTAAGTAGCCGCTCGCCCCCGCCGCCAGCGCGCTGTAGATATGATCGGCATCTTCGTACACTGTCAGCATCACGAACTGCGTATCCGGCAGGGCAAGCTTCAGTTTTCGCACGGCTTCGACGCCGCTCATCCCCGGCAGGTTGATATCCATCAGCACTACGTTTGGCTTTACTTTGGTCAGGGACTCCATGGCGCCTTCGGCATCTCCCCATTCGCCCGCCAAGTCGAAACCGGATGCACGGCTGATCCAGCCGGCCAAAATCTTGCGCGTCTGCGCGTCGTCTTCAATGATCGATACGGCAATTGCCACGTTCCCTTTATACATCAGCTTTCGATTGAGCGATTGTCGTTAGTTTTGATGACGCGGTCCAAAAGCTCAAAGCTCCAAGCACCAAGCTCCAGGGAAGCTCCAAGCCACCAAGCTCCCAACCAGCAAAGCTTTGGAATTTGATGGTTGAAGTTTCTCTGGAGCTTGGTGCCTGGATCTTGGAGCTTCGCGATGGCTTCATCTCTTCACGTTGATTACGAATCTAACTCTCGTTCCCTCTCCTGGCGCTGAATCCCATTGGCAACTGCCGCCGACCTCCTCCAGGCGCTTGCGCATGTTGAGCAGGCCATTGCCGGCGGCCAGCCTGTGAAAGGATGAGGGTTGAGCCGCCGTCGCTGCGCTGTGGCGAGCCAAGGGGTTGAGGGTTGAGAGTTCGGCAGGCGGGGCATCGTGTCCGTGGAGGTCGAAACCGGTTCCATTGTCGGTGACGAGCAGCACGAAACCGCTGGGCCACAATTCAAAGGAAACGCCGACCTCGGAAGCGTGGGCGTGCTTGACGACATTGTGCAAGGCCTCCTTGAACGCGAGAAAGACATTGTGTCGAACCTCAGCGGTCAGAGACCAAGTTGGCAAGTGAAACGGCTCATCCAGACGACAACGAATTCCGGCCGCGCTGAGGAAAGTTTGCGCGAAACGGCCCAGGTACGTCACCAAACTGTCAAGTGAATCGTGCGTGGGATTAACGGCCCAAACAATTTCGTCCATGGCCCGCGTCAGCTCGCGGGCGGTGCCGAAAATCTGATCGGCATCAGCGGCAGCCTGAGGGAGTCCCTCAAGTTCACCGCGAACACTCTGACTCAGCATCGAGATGCGCGTGAGGCTGGCGCCGAGATCATCGTGGATGTCGCGAGCAATCCGGGCGCGCTCGCGTTCGACTGCTTGTTGTCGTTCCATCTGCTGGAGCCTGGCGCGCACACGACGACGGGTTACCGCCCGCGCTGAGGCGCCAACAACACCGGCGCCTGACAGGAGCGCGGCGAGCTGAAACCACCAGGTTTGCCAAAACCAGGGTTGAATCATCAGATCCAGCGACGCCCCCGTTTCATTCCAGACTTCGTCATTGTTGCACGCAATGACACAAAAGGTGTACCGACCGGGGGGCAAATAACTATAATGGGCGGAGCGTTCGGTGCCGGCTTGGACCCATCCGGGCTCGAGGCCTTTGAGTTTGTAGCGGAAGAGCACCTTATCTGGCGCGGTGAAACTGAGGGCGGTATAGCGGAATTCAACGCGTTGCCTGCCCGGACTGATCACGATGGGTATTGGCCCTGGGCTTTGGAGATTGGCACTCAGATCCAAGGTTTGGCCATCGGCCAGTAGCTCCTCGATAGCAACCCTCGGCTTCACACGGTTCCGGGTGACATTGACGGGATCAATAATGGCCAACCCTTTGATGGTGGGGAAGCAGAGCAGCCCATTGGGCGTTTGACAGGCCCCGGGCTGGAAGCCGCCGGAGCAGGTCGGCGATGCCAGACCCTCGGCTTTGCCAAAATGCAAGCAGCGGACAGATGGCGACTGACCTTCGGCACAGCGGTTTAGATCAACCTTGGTGGCTCGCAGAATGCCGTTGTGCGAGCCCATCCAAAGGTTTCCGGCCCCGTCGTCCACGAGGTGAGAAAGACTCCGGCTGGGACGCCCCTGGCGGGCGGCGATGCTGGCGAATTTCCCTTTTCGCCAACGGACCAGTCCGTTGTCGGACGTGCCGATCCAGAGAGTGCCATCCTTGTCAGCAAGAAGGCATTGAACAAAATCGCTGCCTAGTCCGTCCTGTTTTCTAAACTGTTTCAAGGCGCCATCTTTGAGGAATCCCAGACCGCCGCCTAACATTCCAAACCAGATTGCGCGGTCAGGCGCCTCGGTGACCGCCCGTACATCAGGCAATACCAATTTCTCTTTGCCGGCGGACCAAGTCAATTCCTGGCCGGTGTACTTGTGGAGGCCAGTCGTGGTTCCGACCCAGAGATCTCCGTGACTGTCTTCAAACAAGGCCGTGACGGCGGCGCCTTTACTCGTAAGGCCTCCAAAGGGCTCGAATCGGTCGCCCTGCATAGCGAGCAGTCCACCACCCCAGGTGCCCACGAGCAAGTCACCGCGTTGTCTGGCGAGCACGGACCAGACGAACAGATTCACTATGCCTCTCGATTCATCAAAAGCTGTCCACTGCCCGCCCTCGTATCGATACAACCCGCCGCCCTCGGTGCCGATCCACGCCGAACCGTCCGGTTTCACCGCGAACGACAAAACGGCCCGCCCGCGCCACTGGTCGGGGGGACTGAGCATTTTGACCTTCCGAAGTCGAAGAGTATCGAGGCCCGCGCCCGTCCCAATCCAGATATTGCCCTCGAAATCTTCGCAGAGGGCGCGGACCCAATCGTGTGAGAGGCCATTCGTCCGACTGAAGTGGAGCGGTTCTGCACTCGGCGCGAAGACGAACAGGCCCTCGTTCAGCGTGCCCACCAGGAGACTTCCCCAGCGCGTCTCCATCAATGTTGTCACCGGATTTTGTACTCCCGGATACTGCTTAAACTCCGTGGCCCAGCCGTTATCCCGGTATTTTCGCAAGGTGCCATTGACGACCACCCAAACTCCGCCGTCACCCGTTGGCAGAGCCGCCTGATAAAAGTCAGTTGGCTGACTTTCGTTAAATCGGACCGGCGATAATTGGCCGTGGTCGAGCACAGTGAGCTTGCCGTTCGCGGTAATCCAAAGCTGCCCGTTTCGGGCTTGTACCAACAAGGCTTTGCGGCCCGGGGAGCCACCGCCCGGGGGATGAACGATTCGCCCGTCCCGCAAGCGAAACAAAGCGCTGCTGGAGTTGACCAACCACAAGTCGTTACGCTCGTCTGTGCTGATCGCCTCGATAGCCTCTCCGGGCCAACGGTCGCCGAGAGCGAATGGCCGAAAACTCCCGTTGGCAAACCGGCTGACTTCGCCTGTTTCATGGCCAATCCAGAGCGCGCCGCTGGCGTCTTCGCATAAACTGGTGATACGACTGTTGCGCAATCCGGGCGTGTTGCCCGAATCGAAAGCTGTGAATCTGACGCCGTCGTAGCGCAACAAGCCGTTGTAGGTTCCCAGCCACAAATATCCGTCCTGGCTCTGGAGCACGGCGGTAACCGTGCTAGGCTGCCAGCCGTTTTCGACCGTGGAGAGGTCGAGGCGAGCCTCGCCGCCCAACGCGCCCGGCGGGCGGCGGGGCGGGGCTTGCGCCGGGAGATTGACCAGTAGCAAACTCAGAATCACCGCAGTCGTTCGCATTCTCCAGCGGGCAGTAGAATCCCTGCATATTTGTGAGCCACGGCGCTGTTGCGGTCCCCGGCCGCCCGCAGATGGTCGGGCCCCAGGCCCACCGATTGACAGGGGCTTCATGGGTCGGATATTCCCAGTTCGCAAGCTATCTGACAAGGCCGCCGCGAACCGCTCCGAAGCGGGCTCGGCCTTCTCCGAGCGTGGCCTCCAGGCGCCTGGAGTGAAAATTTGTGCTTGAGAAATGAAAAAAATCATGGATAATACGATGGAGATAGAAGCGCGGACTGTTCAGCGGCCAACGCGCAATCGTTCTTTGGAAATCGGGGTAGAGGTTACGATCACGATTCCGATCAGGATTAAGATTTGGAATTTACCCTGCCTATGCTCGTGATTAGAAGCTATGTCCTTGAACCGTAATTGAAAAAACCACGGGGCTTTAACTGAGGCTGTGGCCGACAGGCCTTCACTGGAAGTCGAAAACAGTCCGGCGAGTCCCACCTGTTTCTAATAAGTTCAAAGGAACTGTTACACACGGCACTGGCGGGGTTTTTGTTCTCGAGCCCTCGTCGCCAATTCACGGGCAATTCGCTGTGACTTGCTCATTCCGAAGCGGGGCTGCACCATTTTCCAGAATTTTGTTCCATGAAGAAGACTGACACCAAAACCGATAAGCATAGCGATTCGACCAAAGCGCCGCCGTCCGCGGCACACGCGGGAGCGGCGGAACCGCTGGTCGCGGTAAATGACGTCACGGTCACGGCCGACCAACTGGAAGAACTGAAAGAGCGCGCGGCCAAGGCCGATGAGAACTGGGACCGTCTGCTGCGGACGACGGCGGACTTCGAGAATTTCAAGAAGCGCGCCGTACGCGAAAAGCAGGAAGCCATCAAGTACGGGAATGAGAGCCTGTTGCAGAAACTGGTGCCTGTGCTGGATCATTTTGACATGGCCCTTGCCGCGGCCCAGACTGGGGGGAACGAAGCAGCCAAATCGCTGCAAGACGGTATTCAGATGATATGTCAACAGCTCAAAAATGCTTTGGTCGAGGCTGGGTTGGAGGAAGTCGATGCCGCGGGCAAACCATTTGACCCGAACCTGCACGAAGCGGTGGCGCAATCCGAGACGGCCGACGCGCCGGAGGGCCAGGTCGTGCAACAACTGCGGAAGGGGTATAAATTGCGCGAGCGGCTCTTGCGCCCGGCCAGTGTCGTGGTGGCCAAAAGACCCGCCGCTTGAACCATGGCCAAACGCGACTATTACGAAATCCTGGGGACAGAGCGGGAAGCGAGCGAAGAGGAAATCAAGAAAGCCTATCGGAAGCTGGCGGTGAAATATCATCCGGACAAGAATCCGGGGGACAAAACCGCTGAGGAACGGTTCAAGGAACTGGGCGAGGCATACGAAGTGCTGAGCGACCCGCAGAAGCGCGCAGCTTACGATCAATACGGTCATGCCGCTTTCGACCGGCGGGCCGGCGGGTTCGCTCGCGGCGGGTTCCACGACCCGTTTGAAGTGTTCCGCGAAGTCTTCGGCGGGGGCGGCATCTTCGGGGACCTTTTCGGCGGAGGTGGCCAGGACCCGACGCAGCCCCAGCGCGGAGACGACCTGCGCTACGACATGGAGATCAGCTTTGAAGAAGCGGCGCAGGGCTGTGAGCGAGAGGTCCCTGTTACTAAACAGGAACGGTGCGACACTTGCGGAGGCTCCGGGGCGGAGCCCGGCTCGCGGATCAAGACCTGCCCAACTTGTGGCGGGCGCGGCCAGGTGATCACCTCGCGCGGCATCTTCAGCATCGCGCAGACGTGCCCCCATTGCCAGGGCGCAGGACGCGTGATCGAAAAGCCGTGCAAGACCTGCCGCGGCAGCGGCCGTCGTGAGCGTACGTCGAAAATCAAACTGCGGATCCCGGCGGGGGTGGACACCGGATCACGGCTGCGCTCAGCCGGCAACGGCGAAGCCGGCTTCCGCGACGGGCCACCCGGGGATCTCTATGTCGTCATTCATGTGCGCCCACATGAGATCTTCCAGCGGGACGGTGACGACTTGTTATGCGAGGTGCCGATCAGCTTCGTTCAGGCCGCCCTGGGCGCCGAGATCGAAGTACCGACGCTCGACGGCAAAGCCAGCATCAAGATCCCGTCTGGCACTCAGCCCGGCACGATGTTCCGGCTCAAGGGAAAGGGCGTCAAGAATATACAGGGCTATGGACATGGTGATTTGCACGTGCGGATGAATGTCGAGGTGCCAACCCATCTCAATGCCGCCCAAACAGCCAAGCTCGAGGAATTCTCCGAACGCTGCAGCGGCAAGGAAAGCCCCCTGAGCCAGAGCTTTTTCGAAAAGGCGAAGAACCTCTTCCACTAACAAGCGGGCGGAGTGATGGAGTGCTGGAGTATCGGAGTGCTGCGCCAGCAACTCAGCGCCGACCGCGATTAAATCACGCATCACGTTTCACGCATCACGCCTCATGCACCGCTTTTTCCTGCCGGCCGAGCAATGCGAGACGCCGACGCTCGTCCTCAGCGGCCGCGAGGCGCATCACGGGGCGGGAGTATTGCGCTTGGTTCGAGGCGAGCGCGTCACCGTTCTTAACGGCGTCGGCGGCGAATTAATATGCGACGTAGAGCAGATAGAACGACGCCGGGTACGGCTGGCCGTGGCCGAACGGCGCACGATTCCTCCCCTGCCCTTTCAGATCACTTTGTTGCAGGCCCTGCCTAAAGGAAAAGCTTTCGAGTCCATCATTCAGAAAGCCACCGAGCTAGGCGCTTTTCGGATCGTCCCCTTGCGGTCCGAGCGGGTAGTTGCCGTCCCAACCGGACAAAAGGAAACAGCCGATAAAATCGAAAAGTGGCGCCTGATTGCTGTGGAGGCGATCAAACAATGCGGCTCCGCCTGGCTCCCGCGAATCGAGCCGCCGCTGACACCGAAGCAGTTTCTCGCCCGTAAGGAGGAATTCGAGCTGCCCTTGCTCGCCTCACTACACGGTGGTGCTCGGCATCCACGCGAATACTTCGCCACCTATCGGGCTGTGAAAGGTCGTCTGCCCCGCTCGGTTTGTGTCTGGGTTGGTCCGGAAGGCGATTTCACGACTGACGAGGTGGCGACGATCACCGCCTCCGGCGCGCGGCCTATGACACTCGGAAAGCTTGTGTTGCGGACAGACACGGCTGCGGCCTACTGTCTCTCGATCATTAACTACGAGCTCCAATCGCCTCTTTAGGTCCGTGATTGGAGGAGCACGCGAAAGGCTCGACCGAGGTGATCGGGATGAGTGAGGGTTTGAAATTGCCGTCGCCGCTCCGGCGTCCACGGGCTATCCGATGCCCCACCGTGCCAAACGCGCCGCGCGATTTCCATCAAGAACTTCTCCTGCGTCACAAATTGCTCGGTGGTTAACCCGGCTGATTCTCCGGCTCGAATTAGCTCCTTAAAATCCACGTCGGCGGTCAGGTCCTGCTCGCCCGGGCGCGCCAGAAGGTCTTCGCTCGGGTGGTGGCCGTAAAACGCTCGCAACGTGCCTTGCGGTCGTTCCGGCAAAACTCTCTCGTCTGCCGTGCAGCCGTAATCGATCGTGAGCAGTTTTCCACGACGCAATGACGAAGCCGCCGCGAGCCACCATTCTGCCGCCGCCGGACAAAGTTCAATGGTAAAGCCGTCGGGCAAAGCGGGCGCCAGAGCGGCAATTTGGTCATCCGCGAACCGTGTTTCGCCCAGCGGCAGGCGCGCCCATTGAAACCGGCCGGCATCGAACCGGACGCCCCATTCAAACCACCGGCGCTCGGCCACGTCCCAGCCAAACCGATGGACGGGCAATGCATCAAGCAGTTCGTTGGAAAAGATGACACCGCAAACGCAGGGCGCCTCCCGGGACGCTGATTGGGGGCGACCAACACGGCGGAGTTCCTCGAAACCGGCGGTCCACTTGACCACCGGGGAAAACTGGCTCAGGTGGCATTGTTGGCGTTCGCGGCGCTGTGCGGATGGCTCGAGGATCCAGTATTCCAGCCGCTCGAAGAGACCGGCGCGGTGCCGTCGCAGCCACTCCAGGATGTCACCGGCCAGCCGGCCATCATGCGCCCCGGCTTCCACCAGTTGCACCTTCCGCTCTGGAGCCTCCGCAACGACCGCCGAGCCGCCGGAGGCCGATTCATCGGCGGGGGCTTGTGCTTTTCGACTCCGGGGCGGAATCTCCTCCAGCCATTCGGAAAATTGAAATGCCAGCAACTCGCCGAACAGGCCGCCTACGCTGACACTGGTCAGAAAGTCCCCGCGCCGGCCGATGGTGTCCTCCTGTCGTTCATAGTATCCATAAACGGGACAATACAATGCCAGTTCCATGAAGCGGGCGAAGGTGATGGGACCGCTCCGGCGGATCTCCCCGGCGATTAATTCAGCAAGCTTTTTCAATTGCTTGCAGTCTGGTGCGGGTTTAGCTAATACTCGACAAGACCATACAAATCTTATGGCTAAAATCGATGCATTCTTCAACTTGATGTTCGAGCAAAAAGCCTCGGACCTGCATCTGTCCTCGAACAACAATCCGATGTTGCGCGTGGACGGGGAGCTCCACCGCATCGAACATGCGCCGCTCCAAAACGACGAGCTCAAGAAAATGCTCTACGAAATTGCGCCGGAGTACAAGATCAAGGTATTCGAGGAAACCGGCGACGTGGATTTCGGCTACGAGATTCCGAATATCTCGCGGTTCCGCGCCAATTTCTTCAACCAGAAGTACGGCATTTCGGCCGTGTTCCGCCAAATCCCCAGCCGGGTGCTCTCGTTCGAGGATTTTGAAAAATTCGACGCGCCGCTGCCTGCCGTGCTGAAGAAATTCTGCATGCTCCATCGTGGCCTGATCGTCGTCACGGGTCCGACGGGCTCAGGCAAGTCCACGACCCTCGCGGCGATGGTGGATTACGCCAACAAGAACCGTCGCGATCACATCATTACCGTCGAAGACCCGATCGAGTTCGTGCACGAGAGCAGGAACTGTCTGATCAATCACCGCGAAGTGGGGCTTCACACGCAATCGTTTGCCACCGCGCTGCGGGGCGCGCTGCGCGAAGATCCGGACGTCATTCTGGTGGGCGAATTGCGCGACCTGGAAACCATCGAGCTCGCGTTGATAGCGGCCAGCACCGGTCACCTGGTTCTGGGCACGCTGCACACCCCGAGCGCGGCCAAGACTGTGGACCGCATCATCGACGTGTTCCCGGCGGAGCAGCAGAACAAAATCCGCGCCACGCTATCGGAGGCGCTCAAAGGAGTGGTGGCGCAGAACCTGTTCCGGCGCATTGACAGAAAAGGCCGGGTGGCGGCGCTTGAGATTCTGGTGTTTACGACCGCTATCGCGAACCTGGTGCGCGAAGGCAAAACCCATCAAATCCCCGGCATGATCCAGGTCGGGAAGAGGATCGGCAACCAGCCCCTGGACGATGCGATCATGGAACACTTGCGGATGAAGCGCATTTCACCCGAAGAAGCCTACGACAAGTCCATTGACAAAAAGAAATTCCGGACCTTCCTGCCTCAACCGCCGGACGAAGACGAAACCTAACCTATGCGACGCCCCGAACTCGAACATATTCTATCAACGATGCTCAATTCGCAGCCGGAGGTATCCGACCTGCTGTTCACCGCGGACAGACCGTTGCAGGTGGAATCACTCGGCGAACTGAAACCCGTCACCCTCGAGCCGCCGATCGAGAAGCTGACGCCGTTTCAAATTGAAATGATCGCGCTCAATCTGATGGGGGAGAACCAGTGGTACATCATGGACCTGCTGCGGCGCGGCTCGTGCGACACGTCTTACACGCTGACCGACAAAGCCCGGTTTCGCATTAGCATTTTCTCGCAGCGCGGCTCGTACTCCATCGTGCTACGGAAGCTCAACACCGTCATCCCGACGCTGCAATGGTTGAACTTTCCCGAGATCGTCAGGCAAATTCCGCAGGAAAAAACCGGCCTGGTGCTGGTCACCGGTGCGACCGGTTCGGGCAAGTCCACCACCCTGGCCGCGATACTCAATGACATCAACGAGACCAAACCGGTGCATATCATCACGCTGGAGGATCCTGTGGAGTACATCCACACGCACCGCTCCGCCACTTTCAACCAACGCGAACTGGGGACGGATTTCGACAGCTTCGCCAGCGGCCTGCGCGCCGCCCTCCGACAGGCGCCCAAGGTGATTCTGGTGGGCGAAATGCGCGACCGGGACACGGTGCAAATCGCGCTGAGCGCGGCGGAGACGGGCCACCTGGTCCTGAGCACGATCCACACGATCGATGCCGGCCAGACGATTAACCGCATCCTGGGCATGTTCGAGCCGGAGGAGCAGGAGCAAATCCGGGCGCGCATGTCCGACATGCTGCGCTGGGTCATCAGCCAGCGCCTGGTGCCCAAGATGGGCGGTGGCCGCTTCGCGCTGCTCGAGGTCATGGGCTCGAATCTTCGCGTGCAGGAGACCATCCGTCTGGGCGAGAGCGAGGGAAAAAGTTTTTACGAAATCATCGAAGCCAGCCATCCATTTGGATGGAGAACTTTCGATTTTTCGTGCCTCGAGGCCTACGAGAACGGCACCATTTCGGAGGAAACGGCCCTGCTCTATTGCACCAAACGCGGGCCGGTCACGCGCGGCATTGATCTCATCAAAAAGTCCCGCGGCGAATCCACCACCAGCATGAGCAACCTTCGGATGAAGTTCCCCGAGGGATCCGCCAAGCCCGCCGCCGCCGCGCAGTCTGCGAAAGTCAAACTCAAATAATCTATGTCCACCCAATTCGAGTTTATCAGTGCGACGGATAAACCGGCGCTGCTGGCCTTTTCCACCCCGGAGTGGCTTGAAGCGGCCAAGACTGCTTTGAACGAGCTGGGGTATAAAGTCCACACGGCGGCGACCCACGGTGATTTCCTCATTCGCTTCAGCCAAATCCGCTATCAGGTGGTTATCGTCGAGGAAATGTTCGCCGCCAATAACCCGAGCGACAACCTGACGATGAAATCCTTGCAGCAAATGCCCATGAGCCAGCGCCGCCACGCCACGGTGATTTTGTTCGGCGACTCTTTCCAGACTTTCACGCCCATGCAGGCGTTCCAACAAAGCGTTCACGCGGTGATTAACAGCTCGGAATTGTTCCTGCTGAAACAACTCATCGAAAAAGCCGTCGCCGACAACACGCTTTTTCAGCACAGCTTCCGCGAAGCCCAGCAGCGCGTTTTTTCCTCCGCGGGAAAGGAAGAGCGGGAGTGAGTCCGGCATGGGCCGTTTGGACGCAGGACTGGTTGAGCGCGGACTGTGCGCCAGCCGGGAACAGGCCAAACGCTCTATCATGGCCGGGCTGGTACAGGTCAACGGCCAAATCGCCCGCAAACCCAGCGACAGCCTTCGGCCCGGCGACCAGGTCGCCCTGGCAGCTCCTGAGAGATTTGTCAGCCGCGGCGGCCTGAAGCTGGAACATGCGCTGGACCATTTCGGGATAGCCGTGGCCGGGCAGCGGGCCATCGATCTCGGCGCCTCCACTGGTGGGTTCACCGATTGCCTGTTGCAGCGAGGGGCGGCGCAAGTGTTTGCCGTGGACGTGGGCCAGGGCCAGCTCGCGTGGAAATTGCGGCGGGACCCGCGCGTGGTGGTGATGGAAAAAACCAACGCGCGCCGGCTTTCCACAGCCAGCTTTCCGGAACCCTTCGCGCCGGTGGACCTTGTCGTCATTGATTGCTCCTTCATCTCGCTGCGGAAAATCCTGCCGCCCGCCGTTGCATTGTTGCGGCCATCGGGTAAGATCATCGCGCTGATCAAACCACAGTTCGAGGCGGGCAAGGCCGAGGCCGACCGGGGTGCCGGCGTCATCCGGGATGCGGCCATCCATCAGCGTGTGCTGCGTGAATTGAAAGAGTTCGTTGCCAGCCTGCCGCGACTGCGCTGGTGTGAGGTCACGGAGTCGCCGGCGCCTGGGCCGGCCGGTAATAAGGAATTTCTGGTGCTGATTGAAAACGTTGGCTAACAAAATCAAACGAGTCGGCGTTATTGGAAATTCTGACAAGGCCTCTTGCGCCGGGGCGGTCAGCAAGGCCGCTCGGCTCATCGCCACCGCCGGGCGCAAGCTTTACAGCGACCCTGCTACCGCGCAGCTTGCGGCTCTTAATGCGATCGTTTGCCCCGACGCCGCCACCCTGGCGCGGAAAGTGGACCTGCTGCTCGTGTTCGGCGGTGACGGCACCATGCTCCGCGTCGCGCGGGAAATCGCCGGCTCGCGCACGCCTATTCTCGGCATCAATATTGGCAGCCTGGGGTTCTTGACCGCGGTTCCGTCGCAGGAACTGGCGCCAGCCCTGGCGCGCGTTTGGAACGGCGAGTTCGATTTTGAAGCGCGCGTTCTGTTGCAGACGACGGGCCGCGCCAGGGGCCAGCAAATCAACGAGACCGCGCTCAATGACATCGTCCTGAGCCGGGGTAGGGCTTCGCGGCTGATCGAGTTGGATGTGCGCGTCGATGGCGAGGCGCTGACGCGCTATCGCTGCGACGGTTTGATCGTCAGCTCGGCCACAGGCTCGACCGCCTATAATCTGGCGGCGGGCGGCGGCGTAATTTTCCCGACGGCCGACGTGCTCGCCCTGACACCGATTTGTCCGCACACGCTGTCGAACCGCGCTTTGATTCTGCCGCTGACGGCTACGATTGACATTCGGGTCATCAATCCTCACCCAACGACTATCTTAAGCGCCGATGGCCAGGTCATCTGCGAGATGGGGCCGGGCGACGCCGTGACGGTGCGCCGCAGCCGCCGCGCTGTGCGCCTGATGCACCTGGTGGGCAGTTCGTTTTGCGAAACGCTGCGCCGCAAACTGCACTGGCGCGGAACGCCATTGTGAAAATGCCGACAAACGCCTCCTGGCAAGAGGGCGATGGAACGGGGACGGCCTCGTCCCCCGGTGCCCGAGCTTAGACATGGTTCGCCTTAAAGACATAGCGGAACGAGCGGGCGTCTCAGTCATGACCGTTTCCAAGGCGCTGCGCGACGCGCCGGACGTCTCCGCCACCACCAAGACTCGCATCAAACTGCTGGCCCAGCAACTGGGCTACGTCCCGGATTCGACCGCGCAAGGCCTGCGAACTCGCACAACAAAACTGTTCGGGCTGGCGGTTTCTTCAATGACGAATCCACTTTTCTCGCGGGTCGTGCTGGCTATCGAGGAAGGCGCCCATCAATTGGGGTACGATGTATTGTTGGCCCACTCGCTGAACATCCCGGAACGCGAAGAAGCCTGCCTGCGCCGTTTTGTGTCCCGACGGGTGGAAGGTTTGTTCGTTTCCCCGGTCTATCGCATGGTCACCGAATCGCGCATCTACCAGGAAATGGCCGCCCGTCGAATTCCGCTGGTGATTTTGGGCCACACCGCGCCCTTTTGCTCGCAGTTCGTCAGCGTTGCCAGCGACGACCTGTTAGGCAGCTATGCTGCGGCGCAGCATTTGCTCAAGTTGGGTCATAAGCGCGTCGCCCTGTTCTCCGGTCCCCTGGCGTCGCCATGGGCCCAGGAACGTCTCGAGGGCTACCGCCGCGCCTTGCGCGAAGCGGGGATGGAGGTAGATGACAAGCTCGTGTTCCAGGCTGGTCGGGGCATCGAAGACGGCGCCAAGGCGGCTTTGCAAATGATCGATGAGAATTGCGACGCCACGGCTGTGCAAGCTGCCAATGACCTTGTCGCAATCGGCTGCGCCCGGACACTTTTGCAGCAAGGACTCAGAATCCCCGAAGATATCTCGATCGTCGGTTTCGGCAATATCCTGCTCAGCGAATACTTTCAGGTTCCGTTAACCACCGTGCGGCAGCCCAAGTTCCGGCTGGGCGTTGCCGCCCTGGAAACCATGCAGGAACTGCTGGCGGGCCGCCGCCCCGAGCCGAAACGTTTGGCAGCCGAGTTGCTGGTCCGGGCCAGCAGCGGCATCGCTCCTGCTCTAGAGCCGATCAAACGTTTGAAAACGAAAGCAATATGAGCAGTGATATGAAGAAGGTTTTAAGTGTTATCCTTATTCTGGTCCTGGCCGGTGGTGTCCTGTGGGTGGCTAAAGGTTGGACAGTGAAACGCGCGGACCCGAAGATCCAGAAGTTTAATGCGGATGCCGAAAACCTCATAATGGGCCTTCAGCAATACCGCGAGTTTATCGGCAGCTACCCTACTGGGAATAACATCGCCATCGCCAAGGCGCTCCTCGGCCAATCGGAGAAGAAAGTCCTGATCCTGGCCGTGCGCCGCGCCAGCATAAACGACAAAGGCGAAATTCTCGATCCCTGGGGCACGCCTCTCCAGTTCTACTTCTCCCACAACGAAGTCATGATCCGCTCCGCCGGCCCCAACAAGGTTTGGGAAGACAGCTCCGTGGCTACGGCCGACGACCTCTACCGCTGCGCCGGTAAAGAGAAGTAAGCGCGCAAGCCAGCGCCGGAACCCTGCGCGGCGATCATTGGTCGCAGGAGCATCGGTTTGGCCCGGCGCGCGGAGATTCTTGTCCGCAGCAACGCGATACGCACCCTCAATGCGGCGATTCCGGGTCGTGCTATGCTCGCAAGTTGCTGGGGATAAAATCGTCAACTGCCATTTCGATTTCATCCCGAAGGGGTGCCTGGAAATAGCCCAACGCTTCAGCGTTGGGTCTGAGTCGAATGCATGAGGAGTCCCGAAGGGACGGCTGAAAAATACGTCCTTCGGCCGTCCCTTCGGGACTTGGTTGATTCGGACACGGTTCCCCAACGCTGAAGCGTTGGGCTATTGCCACGTGTCCCTTCGGGACAATGCTCCGAGCATCGGGTTGGGGCCAGATTTCTAACGCCATCGGACAAGAATGTCCGCGCGCCGCTAAAAACGACCTGACAGGATTACGCTGTACTAGCGCCCTGACCGCTGCCAACCAACTGCCGCAGCACGTAGGGCAAAATTCCCCCGTGCTGATAGTATTCGATTTCAATCGGCGTATCTATGCGGCAGGTGACGGGTACGGTGTCAGTCTGGCCACCGGTGCGCGTAATGAGCAAACTCAAATCCTGCTGCGGCTTTGGACCGGCCCCCAGGCCAAGCACGTCGTAGGTTTCGGTCCCGTCGAGTTTCAAAGACTGCGCATCAGCGCCCTCCTTGAATTGCAGCGGCAGCACGCCCATGCCGACGAGATTCGAGCGATGAATGCGCTCGAAGCTCCGGGCCACGACGGCTTTGACACCCAGCAGCGCCGTGCCTTTGGCCGCCCAATCGCGAGAGCTGCCGGTGCCGTATTC
>Ga0066710_100002505_pt1 | contig 14886 bp, 12 predicted proteins | sample GraSoiAngelo_159_FD_79666 | JGI IMG/M metagenome (GOLD analysis project Ga0066710, IMG submission 79666) | Grasslands soil microbial communities from the Angelo Coastal Reserve, California, USA - 14_1009_16_40cm | ecosystem: Environmental > Terrestrial > Soil > Grasslands | place: USA...
CGAGCGGGATTCCTTTCTACTATCTGGCGCTCGCCGGCTTCTTCCTGGCGCTGTTCGTGCTGCGCAGAATCGTCACCTCGCCGTTCGGCCAGACGCTGGTCGGGATCCGCGAGAGCGAGTCCCGCATGCGGACCCTCGGCTACAACGTCTGGCTGCACAAGTATCTCGGCTTCGTGATCGCCGGCGGGACGGGCGGGTTTGCCGGCGTGCTGTGGGCGTACTACAACGGCTTCGTGAGCCCGTCCGACCTCGAGCTGGCCACCTCGGTCGAGATTCTCCTGATGGTCGCGCTCGGCGGACGCGGGACGCTGGTGGGGCCGGCGCTGGGCGCGGTGCTCATCGTGGGGTTGAAGAACCTCGTGTCCGTCTATACGCATCGCTGGCTGCTCATCCTGGGCGGCGTGTACATCGGGACGATCGTGTACGCGCCCGAAGGAGTCGTGGGAGCGATCCGACAGTGGACGAAAGGAGAACTGAGAATGGGCAAGAAGGCGGCCGTCTCGATCCTGGCGGCGATGGTCCTGGTCGCGTTCGGAGAGCCGCCGGCGGCGTGGGCACAGAAGGGGGCGATCCGGATCGGCGTGATCACGGCGATGACGGGCGGCGCCGCGCAGGTCGGCAAGGACATGACCAATGGCATCGCGATGTGGCTCGACGAGCACGGCGGGACGATCGCGGGCCGCAAGGTCGAGGTGATCGTCGAGGACAGCCAGGGGCAGCCGAACATCGCGCTGACCAAGCTGCAGAAGCTCGTGGAGAGCGACCGCGTCCACGTGCTGGTCGGCGAGATCTTCGCCCATATCGGCTACGCGATGGCGCCCAAAGTCGACGAGTACCGCATCCCCATGCTGTATCCGGTTATCGCGGCCGACGACCTCACCCAGCGCAAGCCGGCGAAGTGGGTCGTCCGGACCGGCTGGGCGTCCAGCCAGCCGAACCATCCGTTCGGTGAGTACGTGGCCAAGACCCTTGGCTACAAGCGCGTCGTCACGGTGGCCATCGACTACGCCTTCGGCTGGGAGCAGGTCGGCGGCTTCCAGAAGACGTTCGAGGAGAACGGCGGCCAGATCATCCAGAAGCTGTGGGCCCCGCTCAACACGACGGACTTCGCGCCGTACCTGAGCCAAATCAAGCGTGACGCCGACGCGGTGTTCGCGCTGATGGTGTCGATCTCGGCGTCGCGCTTCCCGAAGCAGTACCAGGACGCCGGGCTCAAGGCCCGGCTGCCGCTGATCGGCGGCGGCACCACGTTCGACGAGTTCGTGCTGCCCTCGCTCGGCGACGAGGCCATCGGCGGCATGAGCCCGCTGATCTACAGCGCCGCCCTCGACACTCCCGTCAACAAGAAGTTCGTCGCCGAATACCGCAAGAAGTACGGGAAGGTCCCGTCGTACTTCTCGGAGACCAGCTACACCAGCACCCGCTGGATCGCGGAGGCGGTCCGGGCGATCGGCGGCGATGTGGAGAACCGCGAGAAGTTCCTGGAGGCCCTGCGCAAAGTGGAGATCCCCGACGCGCCGCGGGGTCCCATCAAGCTCGACGCCTACGGCAACCCGATCCAGAACATCTACGTGCGGAAGGTCGAGAGGAAGGACGGCGAGCTCTGGAACACCGTCGTCCACACCTTCCCCGCCGTCTCGCAGTTCTGGAAGTACAAGCCGGAGGAGTTCCTCAAGCAGCCCGTGTACGACCGCAACTTCCCCCCCTGCAAGCACTGCTGATGAACGGCGCCGCCTCCGCGCTGAGCCTCGCCGACCTCTCCAAGGAGTTCGGTGGGCTCCGCGCGGTGGACGGCGTGAGCCTCGAGGTGACGCCGGGCGAGCGCCGCGCGATCATCGGCCCCAATGGGGCGGGCAAGACGACGCTGTTCAGCCTGATCAGCGGCGAGACCCGCGCGACCGGCGGCCGGATCTCGCTGTTCGGGCGGGATGTCACGCGGTTCTCGCCCCATCGACGCGCCGGCTTGGGGCTGGCGCGCACCTACCAGATCACCAATCTCTTTCCCGGGCTCACCGCCCTCGAGAACTGCCTGCTCGCGGTCCAGGCCCTGACGGGCGCGAAGTTCCACCTCCACCGGGCGCTGGGCCGCTACCCGCTCTTCTTCGAGCGCGCCCGGGCGGTCCTGAAGGCGGTCGGGCTCGGCGACCAAGCTGACGAGGTCGTCCGCAACCTCTCCCACGGCGAGCAGCGTCAGCTCGAGATCGCGCTGGCGCTGGCCGGCGCGCCGCGGCTGCTGCTGCTGGACGAGCCCACCGCGGGGCTCTCGCCGGCGGAGTCCCACGCGATGACGGCATTGCTCAAAACGCTCGACCCGACCATCACGCTGCTGGTGATCGAGCACGACATGGACGTCGCCTTCGCGCTCACCGACCGGATCACGGTCCTGCACTACGGCAAGGTCGTCGCCGATGGCCTGGGGCGCGAGGTCAAGGCGAACTCGCTCGTGCAGGAGATCTACCTGGGCACGTCCTGATGCTCGAGATCCGCGACATCCACACCTACTACGGCGGGAGCCACGTGCTGCAGGGCATCTCGCTGCGCCTGGAGCGCGGCCAGGTCGTGGGCATTCTCGGGCGGAACGGCATGGGCAAGACCACGCTGATCCGCTCGATCATCGGCTTCACGCCGCCTCGCCAGGGACAGATCGTGTTCAAGGAGCGCGACATCACGGCGTGGCCCTCGAACCGCGCCGTGGCGCTCGGGCTCGGGCTGGTGCCGCAGGGCCGCCGCGTCTTCCCCTCGCTAAGCGTGCTGGAAAACCTCTCGGTGGCGGCCAAGAGCCGTGGCGAGTGGACGCTCGAGCGCGTGCTGGATCTGTTCCCGCGCCTCCGCGAGCGCGGCGCCCACCGAGCCGGGAAGCTCTCCGGCGGCGAGCAGCAGATGCTGGCGATCGCGCGCGCCCTCATGACCAACCCGGAGCTCTTGTTGATGGACGAGCCGACCGAAGGGCTGGCGCCGTTGCTGGTCCGCGAGGTCGGCCGCGTCATCGAGGGCCTCAAGGCACGGGGGCTCTCGATCCTGCTCGTGGAGCAGAATCTGCCGCTGGCCCTGCGGCTGGCCGACCACGTCCACGTCCTCTCTCGCGGACGGGTCGTGCACTCCGGCGCGCCCGACGCGCTGTGGCGGAACGAGGAGATCAAGTCACGGTATCTCGGACTGTGAGGGACACGCGATGAAGCGCATCGGGATCGTCGGCGTCGGACTGCTCGGCACCGCGGTGGCCTCGCGCCTCCTCGAGGGCGGCTTCGAGGTGATCGGTTACGACACGAGCCCCGGCCAGGTCGTCCCGCTCCGCGTGCGCGGGCTCGTCGTCGCCGCAGGCCTCGCGGACGTCGCCGCGAACGCCGACGCGATCTTCACCATGCTGCCGTCGCCCGATTCCGTCGAGGCGGTGCTCCTCGGCGCCGGCGGGCTCATCGAGTCCGCGCCGCCGTCCACGACGCTGATCCAGATGAGCACGATCTCGCCCGCGCTCTCGCGGCGTCTCGCGGAGGCCGCGGCCGCGAGGGGGCGCCCCTTTCTCGACGCCCCGATGAGCGGAACGAGCGCGATGGTGGCGCGCGGCGACTGCGTGATCTTCGTGGGCGGTGACCCGGATCACCTGGAAGCATGCCGCCCGGCCTTCGCGGCGATCGCGCGCCGCACCATCCACGTGGGAGGGGCCGGCATCGCCTCGCTCGCCAAGCTCGCGACGAACCTCCTGGTGGGGCTCAATACCGCCGCGCTCGCCGAGGCGCTGGTGCTCGGCGCGAAGGGAGGCCTCGATCCGGCCGTGCTCGTCGAGATCCTGCGCGACAGCGCGGCCGCCTCGAAGATGCTCGAGGTCCGTGGCCCGCTGATGGTCGGCCACCGCTTCGAGCCTCAGATGAAGCTTGATCTGTTCCTCAAGGACTTCCGCCTGATGCTGGAGGAGGGGCAGCGGCTCGGCGTGGCGCTGCCGCTGACGAGCCTCACCCAGCAGCTCTGCACCGCGACCGCCGCGGCCGGGCGAGGCGGCCAGGACCTCGCGGCCGTCATCACGACGCTCGAAGGCATGGCCGGGCTCGCGCGAGCCTGACCTCAACGGGCCGGGGGAATCGAAGAGAATGAATACTTCACATCGTGTCTCGCGGCTCTGCTGCTGCTCGCGTGTGCGACGGGGACCTCCGCCGGTCCCACCGACGACGGCCTCGTCGAGGCTGGCGCCCAGCCGCCAGCCCCGCCACCGGTGACCGTGACGACGGAGCAGCCCCGCGGGCTCGCCGAGTGGCAAACCGGCCCGCTCCCGGGTGGCGTACTCTTCCGGCCGCTGGTCGCCGACCCGCGCTGGCCGCACTTTGCGGCGAGCTGGCAGCGCTACGTCGACGACCGCCAGCTCGCCGACGTCGCCGCGGTGAGCTTCGGGGAGAGCTTCGCGCTGTACCGTGACCGGATCGGCCGCGGCTGGTGGGAGTTCGGCCTCCACGCGGGCGTCTTCGCGGTCTTCGACCTCGACGCCGAGTCGGCGGACCTCGTCAACGCGGACTATCTCGTGGGGTTCCCGCTCACCTATCGCGTCGGCGACTTCTCGGCGATCCTCCGGCTGTTCCACCAGAGCAGTCACCTGGGCGACGAGTTCCTGCTGCGCACGCGCAGCAACCGGGTCAATCTCAGCTACGAGAGCGTGGACCTCAGGCTCTCCTACGAGATCGGCACCGTCCTGCGCCTGTACGGCGGCGGCGGGTATCTCTTCCACCAGGAGCCGTCGAACCTCGATCCGCTCTCCGCCCAATACGGCATCGAGTTGACCAGCCCGTGGCCCGGGCCTGACGCGCGCTGGCGGCCGATCGCCGCGGTCGACATCCAGCATCGCGAGGAGAACGGCTGGATCGCGGACGTGTCGGCCCGCGCCGGGCTGCAGATCGAGGGCGTGCTGGCTACCCGCAGGTTGCAGATCCTGTTCGAGTACTTCAACGGCCACTCGCCCAACGGGCAGTTCTACAAGGACCGGGTGGAGTACTTCGGCCTCGGCACGCACTTCCACTTCTGAGGCGGGCCGTCCCGAGGTAGGATCGTCGCGCATGGCCGACCAGGACCTCCGGAGCTTCGTGGCCGCGTACGGGCACGCCCATCCTGGCGAGGTGATCCACGTCTCCGAGCGCGTCTCGATCGAGGAGGACGTGATGGCGCTCGTGCTCGAATACGAGCGCCGGCGCCGCTATCCGATCCTCTTCTTCGACAAGGTCGACGGCCACGACATCCCGATCGTCTGCAACGTGGTGGCGAGCCGGGGCGCGCTGGCCTGGGCCCTCGGCGTCGCGCCGACCGCGCTCGCCGGCGAGTACGCGCGCCGGATCAAGGACCACATCAAGCCGATCGTCGTCCCGAGCCCGCCCTTCCACCAGCGCGTGCTCACGGGGCCGGCCCTCGACCTGGCGGCGCTGCCCATCCCCCGCTACTTCCCCGGCGACGCCGGGCGCTACCTCACCGCCGGGATGCTGGTCGCGCGCGACCCCGACACCGGCGTCGAGACCGAGGGCTATCACCGCTTCCAGGTCAAGGGCCGCGACCGCATGGGCGTGAGCCTCCACTCGCGCCGGCGCATGTTCGAGTACCAGCGGCGGGCCGAGGCCAAGGGCCGACCGCTCCCGTGCGCGGTCGCGTTGGGTCTGCATCCGCTCGTGTCGATGGGCTCGCTCGCGTACCCACCGCCCGACGTCGGCAAGTTCGAGGTGGTCGGCGGGTTGCTGGGCGAGCCGCTGGAGATCGCCCCGTGCACGTCGATCGACTTGCACGTGCCGGCGGCAGCCGAGATCGTCATCGAGGGCGAGATCCTCCCGAACGTGCGCGAGCCCGAGGGCCCGTTCGGCGAGTTCACCGGCTACGTCTCGCGCCGATCCACCGAGCACGTCTTCGTGGCGACGGCGATCGCGATGCGGGAGCGGCCGTGGTTCCAGTCGATCGGCTCCGGGCGCGCGGGCGACCACATCACGACGCTCGGCCTCGTCCGCGAGGCCGAGATCGCCAACGCGCTCGCGCGCGTCATCCCGAACGTGCGCGCCGTGCATGTGCCGCTCTCGGGCACCTCGTCGTTCACCGCCTACGTCTCGATCGCGCAGAGCCGGCCGGGCGAGGCGAAGCACGTGATCCCGATCGTGCTCGGCGTCGACCACTACCTGAAGCTGGTCATCGTGGTGGACGACGACATCGACGTGTTCGACGAGGCCGAGGTTCTGTGGGCCGTGGCCACCCGCATGCAGGCCGACCGCGATCTGGTGGTCATCGCCGGGAGCCTCGGCGCGATGCTGGACCCGAGCGCCGACGACCGGGGTGTCACCGCCAAGCTCGGCATCGACGCGACCCGGCCCTTCGGCGAGCCGTTCGCCCAGAAGCTCATGATGTCGCCCGAGAAGATCGCGTGGGCCCGGGCCCTCGTCGACCGGCTCGCTCGGCGATAGGAGGCACGGCCGCGTGAAGCGATACATCGATCTGTCCGTGACCGTCGACGACACCACGATGTCCCCGCCTTCCACCAATATGCGGCTCGCGATCACTCCGCACCGGCGCGGGCCGGGGTTCTGGCAGGTGTCCAGCGTGAACCAGAGCCTTCACACCGGGGCTCACATCGACTCCCCGCTCCACGTCTTCCGGGACGGGATCACCACCGCCGAGATCTCGCTCGATCAGGTGATGGGCGAGGCGCTGGTCGTCGACCTCTCGTTCGCGGGGGCAAACCACGCGATCACGATCGACGACCTCAAGCGCGGGGGCGCGGACGACGTGCGGCAGGGCGACATCGTGCTCCTGCGCACCGGCTGGACGGACAAGATGTACGGCCGGTGGCCCGACTACTTCACCCAGTCACCGTACTTCCCGCCCGAGACGGCGGAGTGGCTGGTCGCCCGGGGTCCCAAGAACATCGGCTTCGATTTCTTCGAGGAGTACTGCGCGCGGCTGCCCGACTTCTCGTCCGAGGACTTCCCGATGCATCGCGTGATCCTCGGCGCCGGGGTCGTCATCATGGAGGGGCTGACGAACCTCGGCGCGCTGGACCGGCGGCGCGTGGATTTCGCCGCGCCCTTCTACAAGATCGCCGGCACCGAAGGCGCGCCGGCCCGCTTCTTCGCGACGATCTGACAACCGAGCCCCCGGGCTCCGGTCTTCCCCAGCCGCGATTTCAGGGATTTCCCCAATTGTTCGGCCCCCGAGGGCCCGACGATCCTGACATAGTCTGATGGAAGGAGCGCTTATGAACCATTTGCTATCCCCAGCGCTCGAGTCTCTCCCGGCCCCCGCGCGCGCTTCCCAGCGCCTCCCGCAGACCGTTCGCCCCATGCATAACTGGGCGATCGTCCTCGCGGGCGGCGAGGGGCGCCGACTGCGGCCGCTGGTGCGACGGCTCTTCGGCGATGACCGGCCCAAGCAGTACATCCAGCTCCTGGGCCCGACGTCGCTCCTGCGGCAGACCCTGGACCGGGTGGCGCGCCTCATCCCCGCCGAGCGCACCGTCGTCGTGAGCCGCGCCGAGCACGCACGGTACATCGCCCGCGAGCTCGGCGCCGGGCCCGCGCCGCGCGTGCTGCTGCAGCCCGAGGATCGTGGGACCAGTGCGGCGGTGCTCTTCGCGGCGCACATGATCCGTCGATGGGACCCCGAGGCCACGATCGCCGTCCTTCCGTCCGATCACTTCATCCGCGAGGAGGATCGGTTCCTGGGCCACCTCGCCGAGGTCGCGGCCGTCGTCGAGCGCCACCCTCAGTGGATGGTGCTGCTCGGAGCGCGCCCGAGCACTCCGGAGATCGAATACGGCTGGATCAAGCCCGGCGCGCCCCTCAGCGAGACGAGCGATGGGCTCGTCTGTCGCGTGCAAGGCTTCCTGGAAAAGCCAGGGCTCGAGACCGCCCAGCGCTGCCTATCGACCGGGTGGCTGTGGAACACCTTCGCGTTCGTGACGACCCTGCCGACGCTCCTCGACGTCGGCCGGCAGTTCCTCCCGGAGGTCGACGCGCGCCTCAAGCTCATCAACGCCTTCGAGCGAAGCGGGGACGGGGTTTGGGCGATCCGCCAGGCCTACGCACTCGCGCCGAAGAGCGACTTCTCTCGCGACGTTCTCGTGCGGTGCCCGCCGTCTCTCGCCGTCTCGCTTCTTCCGCCGCTGACCTGGTCCGACCTGGGCACGCCGAGACGCGTGGTCGCGGCCGCGTCGAGTCTGACGGTTCGACCGTTCTGGATGACGGCGGGACGCGGAACCCTCAACGCGTTGACGATCATCATGCGGGAATCGTCGGCAACGTGAGAGCGATCGCGCCCGACCTGGTATCGGCCACGCTCGCTACGCCCTCAGATTCTTGCTCAGGAAGTCGTTGCAGCGCTTCCAGCCATCGGCGGCCGCCGTGGCGTTGTAGGACGGACGGTAGTCGGCGTGGAAGCCGTGGCCGGCGCCGGGGTAGACGATGATCTCGACGTTGGGGTTGTGCTGCTTCACCAGCTCGCCGAAGCGCCGGGCGTCCTCCGGCTTCGGGTTCTGATCGGTCTCCCCGTACAGGCCGAGGAGCGGGATCTTGATGTCCTTGGCCAGATCGAAGCCCGTCACCGGGCCCGACGCCCCCGGATAGGGCCGAGCCGGCGGCCCGTACCACGCGACGGCGGCCTTCATGTCGGGGTTGGTGGCCGCAACCTGATAGACGGTCGAGCCGCCCCAGCACCAGCCGGTGACACCGATGGCGCTCGCCTTCACGTTGGGGCGGGTCTTGGCCCAGTCGGCCGCCGCCTTGAGATCGCCCAGCGTTTGCTCGCGCTTCTGGGCCAGGACGACCTTCAGCACGTCCTGGACGTTCGGGATGTGCCCCACCCCGCCCTCGCGCTTGAACAGCTCGGGCGCGACCGCGCAGAAGCCCGCCTTGGCGAAGCGCCGTGTGCAATCGCGGATGTACTCGTGGACCCCCCAGATCTCGGAGATCACGATCAGGATCGGATGGTCCTTCCCACTCGCCGGTCTCGCGGCGTAGACCGGCATCTGGTAGTCCCCGATCGGGACGGCCTGGTCGCCGGCGACGATCCCGTCGGTGTCGGTCTTGATCGCCTGGGCCAGAACGGTATCGACGGACAGGGCGTAGCCGGCGAAAGTCGTGCTGCCGGCGAGCATTTCACGGCGCGTCAGCATCGTATCCTCCTTGTTCGTTGCCGCGGACGTTGGATTGGCTCCGGGCTAGTAACTCCGGCCCGCGACTTTGGGTTTCGGGGCTCGAGGTGGACGGATGATACTATGTTGACGCACCACTTCGGTGCGGGTTTCAGCGCCTCTTCCCGGTTCGGGGAGGATCATGGATCTGCTCGAGGTCAAGAGCCGTATTGCTGAGGCCCTCGTCGAATCTATCTTCCGCCGCGCCCGCTACCAGATCCGCCCGTTCCGCACCGAGGCGTTTCCGTTGCGCTTTGGCCGTGAGGACTTCTCGCCCGACTTTCGTGTCTCGTCGGAGTCGGACCGCGCCTCCGAGTTCCTGGTGGAGGTCAAGTATCGGCCGTCGGCCGACCAGTTCGTCTCGGTCGAGAACCAGCGCGGCGAGCGCTCCATCTTCTACATGGCGCGCCGCCAGTGGCCCAACCTCTACTTCGTCCTGGTGACCGACCGGCCCGAGGCGGGCCGCTCGTGTTTCCAGGCGATTGCCTTCGGGTCGCTGCGCCCGGGCGAGCCGTTTCGCACGGTGGACCTCGTGGAGCTGAAGGAGCTCAAGATCTTCCAGCACAACGTCGAGGACCACGAGATGCTGATCCGCCGCATCTTCTCGTTGCTGACCGGCGCCCAGTCCTGACGCCGCTCAGATCGCCCGCACCACCAGCCAGACTCCGAGCAGGGCGAGGAAGACCAGCACCGCGCGGTTGAACGCGCGCTGGTCGAGCTTGTCTTGTAACCGGACGCCCAGGGCGAACCCCGCCAGCGCCGCCACGGTCAGCCCCACCGAGCCCAGCACGATCGCGCCGGTCAGGAGCCCGTACCACGCGAGCGTCGCGAGCTGAACGGCCTTGACGATGAGAAAGGTGAACGCGACCGACCGGACGAACTCGCGCTTGTCCATGCCGAGCGCGATGAAGTACACCGCCAGCGGCGTGCCGGGCGCGCTGGTGATCCCGCCCATGATTCCGGCCAGGAGCCCGACGGGCGCCGCGAGCATCCGCTCCCAGCGCTGATCCACCCGCGGCGAGAAGCGAACGAGGTCGAATACGACGAAGGCCACGACGAACACGCCGAGGACGAGCGTCACCGCTCGGCCCGACAGCACGACGAGGAGCTTCGTGCCGATGACGGTCCCCACCAGCGTGAAGACCAGCAGCGGCGCCAGCCGGCGCGGCGTGGCGCCCAGGGGCCCCTGACGGCGGAGCTGGATCCCGTCCATCGCGAGGTTCGGAATGACCAGCGACGCCACCGCGACCTTGACGTCGACGACGAGCGCCAGCAGTGGCGTGCCCAGCGTGGGGAACCCGAAGCCAATCGCGCCCTTGACGAAGGCAGCGACGAAGACCGCGGCGATCGCGCCGAGGGCTAGCGCGAGAGCGCCTCTCGCAGTACCTCGGCGGGGTGCTTGGCCCGGCGGCCGGCCAGGTGCTGGATCTGCTGGCGACAGGAGATGCCGGGCGCGACGATCTCCGTCTCCGACGGCGCGGCCTTCACGGCCGGCGCCAGCCGGCGGTTGCCGAGCGCGATCGAGAGGTCGTAGTGCTCGCGCTCGAAGCCGAACGAGCCAGCCATCCCGCAGCAGCCCGAGTCCACCTCGGAGACCTCGAACCCCGCCCAGCGCAGCGCCGCGACCGTTGGCGCGGTGCCCACCAGCGCCTTCTGGTGGCAGTGGCCGTGGAGCAGCGCCTGGCGGCCCGCGCCGCCGAACTTCAACGCCAGGCCGCGGCCGCGCTCGCGCACGAGGAACTCCTCGAACAGGAACGACTGGCGCGCGACGGCGCGGGCGTCGTCGGTGCGCAGGAGATCCACGGTCTCGTCGCGCAGCGTGAGCAGACACGACGGCTCGAGCCCGACGATCGCGACGCCGCGTCGCGCATAGGGTGCCAGCTGCGCCACGTTCCAGGCGGCGTGCTCGCGCGCCCGGCTCAGCATCCCCTTGGAGATCAGCGGACGCCCGCAGCACTTCCGGTCGACCAGCACGACGCGATAGCCGGCCGCCTCGAGGACCTCGACGGCGGCCCGGGCGATCTCCGGCACGTTGTAGGTGACGAACGTGTCGTCGAACAGCACCACGTCGCCGCGGGGCGCCGCCGCGGGCGGCGTGTGGCGCCGGAACCAGTCGCCGAACGTCTCCGCCGCCAGCGACGGCAGCGGCCGCCGGCGATCGATCCCGACGATCTTCTCGAGTGCCCAGCGGCTGGGCGCCAGGCCGGAGAGCCAGTTGACGAGTCCCGGCAGCCACGAGCCCAGACGGTTGACCCGCGCGATCTCACCGAAGAGGCGATTGCGCAGGGGCAGCCCGTTGGCGGCGTAGTAATGGTGGAGGAACTCGTACTTGAGCTTCGCCATGTCCACGTTGGCGGGGCACTCGGCCTTGCATCCCTTGCACTCGAGGCAGAGGTCCATGACCTCATAGAGGCGCCGGCCCGTGAACTCCGTCTTCGGGAGGCGACCGGAGAGCGCCGCCCGCAGCGCGTTGGCGCGGCCGCGCGTCGAGTGCTCCTCGTCCTTCGTGGCCATGTAGGACGGGCACATCGTGCCCTCGAGCGTCTTGCGGCAGGCGCCGACACCGTTGCACATCTCGACCGACGCCGCGAACCCACCCTGCTCCGAGAAATCGAGCAGCGTCGACGACGGCTCCCATGTCGTGTACTGGGTGCCGTAGCGCAGGTGGTCGGTGATCCCGGCCGGCGCGACGATGTTGCCCGGGTTCATCCGGTTGTCCGGATCAAAGGCGTGCTTGAACTCGCGGAACGCCTGCATCATGCGCGGGCCGAACAGCCGCTCGAGGAACGGGCTGCGCGCGCGCCCGTCGCCGTGCTCGCTCGACAGGGTCCCGCCGAACCGCACGACGAGGTCGGTGATCTCGTCGGCGATCGCGCGTACCTGCTCGAGCCCGCGCGGCGTCTTGAGGTCGATGACCGGGCGGATGTGCAGGCAGCCGACGGAGCAGTGGCCGTAGTAGGCGCCGACGGTGTCGTGCTTGGCGAAGATTTCGCGGAAGCTCGACACGAACTCGCCCAGGTGCCGGGGCTCGACCGCCGTGTCCTCCACGAAGGCGATCGGCTTCTTGTCGCCTTTCATGCCGAGCAGCAGGCCCAGGCCGGCCTTGCGGAGCTTCCAGATCGACTGCTGCTCGGCGGTGTCGTGGGCGACGTGGGCGGCGTAGCCGAACCGCCCCCGCTGACGCCGGGCGTCGAGGGCCTCGACCTTCGCCCGCACCTCGGCGTCGGTCTCGCCGGCGTACTCGACGATCATGATCGCCGCCGGGTCGCCCTGGACGAACCCCATCCGCTGAGACTGCTCGAGGTTGTTCCGGGCCAGGTCGAGGATCATCTTGTCGGTCAGCTCGACCGCGTACGGGCCCGTCTCGAGGATCGGCTGCGAGGACTCCAGCGCCTCCTGGATGTCGTGGTAATGGATGATCTCGAGCGCGGTCTTCTTCGGGCGTCGCACGAGCCGGACCTTCGCCTCGAGCACCGTCAACAGGGTGCCCTCGGACCCGACGACGAGGCGCGCCATGTTGAGCGGCCGCTCCTTCACCAGCTCGTTCAGGTTGTAGCCGGAGACGCGACGCCAGTGCTTCGGGTAGTGCGAGCGAATCTCATCGGCGTACGTTTCGCGGATGCGCGCGACCTCGAGGTAGATCTGCCCTTCAAGTCCCGGGGCCCCGCACTTGGCGGCGAACGCCTCGGGCGTTACTTCGCCGAAGACCACACGGGTGCCGTCGGAGAGCAGCGCGGTCAGCTCGATGACGTGCTCGACGGTGAGGCCGTACGCGATCGAGTGCGAGCCGCCGGAGTTGTTGCCGAGCATGCCGCCGAGCGTCGCGCGGTTCGAGGTCGAGGTGTCCGGGCCGAACTGCAGGCCGAGCGACCGCACGTGGTGGTTCAGATTGTCCTGCACGAGCCCCGGCTGCACACGCGCCCAGAGCTCCTCGGTGTTCACCTCGAGCACCTGATCCATGTGGCGCGAGAAGTCGAGCACGAGGGCGTGGTTCACCGTCTGGCCGGTGAGCGACGTGCCGCCGCCGCGCGGGAGGACGGCCACGCGATGCTTGCCGGCGACCTCGAGTGCGGCCTGCACGTCCTCACCGTCGCGCGGGATCACGACGCCGATGGGCTCCACCTGATACATGGACGCGTCGGTGGAGTAGAGGAGACGGGACGCCGGATCGAAGCGGACGTCCCCGCGAATCACCTTGCGGAGCTCGCGTTCGAGGTCGTTCACCGGGACATTATACTCGGTGGCGGCGACGCCCCACCTTTGCGGGTACTATAGCGGCGTGGCGGCCCGCCTCCTCGCTCTCGCCCTGATGCTGGCGCTCGCGGTCTCCGCTCACGCGGCGCCGGCGGCGCCCGGGTTCAAGGTCCATCTGCTCGACGGCAAGACCTCGATCGACTCGCGTGATCTGATCGGCAAGAAGATCCTGGTGCTTCGCTTCCAGGCGTCCTACTGCAAGCCGTGCGCGAAGGAGTCGCCGGGCCTCGGACGCCTCTTCGACCGCTACAAGACGCGGGGGGTCGAGGTGCTGGCGTTCCACGTCCAGGACACCGTCGCCGACACGCGGGCCTTCGTGCGCGCCAACAAGGTGACGTACCCGATCGCGCTCGACCCGAAGCTCTCGATCGGCAACTCGTTCGGCTTCAAGGGCACACCGTACACCGTGGTGATCGACCAGAAGGGCGAGATGGTTGCGCAGATCAAGGGCGAATCCGCCATCACGCGGCTGCCGCGCATCCTCGACGAGATATTAAAAAAGGAGCCGAAGCCCGCCTGAGTCAGGGCCGCAGCATCACCGTGATCGCTTTCATGACGACGCCCTCCGCCGTTTGGCTGTTCGCTCCCGCATCTCGTAGAGGGCCAGCGCCGCGGCGCCGCGCACGCCGGCCCGCTTATCCCCTGGCACGATCACGACGCGCGTCGCGGCGAGCGCCGGAGCGAACGCGTGGTCGCGCGCCGCCGCGAGGATCCTCGCCTCGAGCGGCGCCAACGACCGCGCGACGCCTCCGGTGATCACGACCACGTCCGGGTTGAGCCCGTTCACGACGGTCCCGATCGCCGCGCCGAGCGCGCGGCACGTCTCGTCGATCACCGACTGCGCGACGGGATCACCCTCGCCGGCCGCACGAAAGACCATCGCCGCCGTGATCGCCATCGGATCGCCGCCCGCGGCGACCAGCATGCGCGAGCCCGCGTCACCCGCGGTGCGCGCCCGAGCCGCTTCGGCGATCCCGCGCCCGCTGGCGTAGATCGCGAGGCACCCGCGGCCGCCGCAGAAGCACCGCGGCCCGTCGAACTTCACGGGCGTGTGCCCGAGCTCGCCTCCGAAGCCCGCCGCGCCCCGCACCAGACGGCCGTCCAGCACGATGCCGGCGCCGACGCCCGTTCCCGCCGCCAGGACGACGAGCGAGCGCGCGCCGCGGCCGGCGCCGAACATCAATTCGCCCAGCGCCAGCGCGTTCACGTCGTTGTCGACGAACACCGGAAGCCCGCAGCGCCGCCCGAGCTCGGCGCCCAACGCCCGTCCAGCGAGCGCGGGAACGTGAGTGACGGGCTCGCCGACGCGCCCGCGCCGGGCGTCGACTGGACCCGCCACGCCGATGCCGATGGCGCTCGCGCGGCGTCCGACCTGCCGACCCACCTGCGCGATCAGCGCCACGATCCCATCCAGAGCGCGGCCGGGGTTCAGTCGCTCCGTCGGCGCGGTCGCGTCGGCGACGACATCCCCGTCTCGAGCGACCACGCCGGCC
>Ga0066710_100002506_pt1 | contig 14886 bp, 11 predicted proteins | sample GraSoiAngelo_159_FD_79666 | JGI IMG/M metagenome (GOLD analysis project Ga0066710, IMG submission 79666) | Grasslands soil microbial communities from the Angelo Coastal Reserve, California, USA - 14_1009_16_40cm | ecosystem: Environmental > Terrestrial > Soil > Grasslands | place: USA...
CCCGCCGTTCGTCCAGGAGCTCGGCGCCAAGGTCAGCTATCGCCTCGAAGACGCGATCGGCGACGTGGACGTGATCATGATGCTCCGCCTGCAGCAGGAGCGCATGACCGCGGGCCTGATCCCATCGGTCCGCGAGTACTCGCGCTACTGGGGGCTGACGCTCGACAAGCTCGCGCGCCACGCCCGCCCCGACGTTCTGATCATGCACCCCGGGCCCGTGAACCGCGGCGTCGAGCTGTCGCCCGAGGTCGCCGACGGGCCGTACTCGGTCATCCTCGATCAGGTCTCGCGGGGCGTGGCCGTGCGCATGGGCGTGCTGCTCCTCCTGGCCGGCCGCAAGGGCGGAGACGGCGGATGAGCCTCCTGCTGCGGAACGGCCGCGTCATCGACCCGGCGAACGCCGTCGACGCCGTCCAGGACGTGCTGATCACCGACGGCAAGATCGCGCGCGTCGGCCGGAGCCTGGCGGCGCCGGCCGATGTCGAGGTCGTCGACGCGAGCGGCAAGATCGTGTGCCCGGGGTTCATCGACATGCACGTCCACCTGCGCGAGCCCGGCTACGAGTACAAGGAGACGGTCGCCACCGGCACGCGGGCCGCCGCCGCCGGCGGGTTCACCGCCGTGTGCTGCATGGCGAACACGAACCCGGTCAACGACAACGGCGCGGTCACCGACTACATCCGGGCCAAGGCGAAGGTCGAGGGCGCGGTGCGCGTCTACCCGATCGGCGCCGTCACGCGGGGCCTGCGCGGCGAGGAGCTCGCCGAGCTGGCCGAGCTCGCCGAGGCCGGCTGCGTCGCGTTCTCCGACGACGGCAAGTGCGTGATGAACGCCGGCCTCTACCGGCGCGCGATGGAGTACACGCTGCCCTTCGGCGCGCCGCTGATCAGCCACGCCGAGGACGCGACGCTGAGCCGCGGCGCGTCGATGAACGAGGGCGTCGTTTCGACGGAGACCGGCCTCCCCGGCCAGCCCGCCGCCGCCGAGGACGTGATGGTCGCGCGCGACATCCTCCTGGCCGAGCTGACCGGCGCCCACGTCCACATCGCCCACGTCTCCACCGCCGGCGCCGTCCGGTTGCTCCGCGACGCGAAGGCCCGCGGCGTTCGGGTAACGGCCGAGGTCACGCCGCACCATCTGGTCCTGACCGAAGACGCGGTGCGGAGCTGGGATCCGAACACCAAGATGGCGCCGCCCCTGCGCACGAAGCGCGACGTCGAGGCGCTGATCGAGGCGCTCGCCGACGGCACCGTCGACTGCATCGCGACCGACCACGCGCCGCACGCGCTCTCCGAGAAGGAAGGCGAGTTCGATCAGGCGGCCTTCGGGATCGTCGGCCTCGAGACCGCCGTGGCGGTGCTGCTCGATCGGTTGGTCCGGCCGGGGCTCCTGCCGCTGGCGACGCTGATCGGGCGGTGGAGCCGCGATCCGGCGCGGCTCCTCAACCTCCCCGGGGGCACGCTCGCCGCCGGCGCCCCCGCGGACGTCACGATCCTGGACCCTGATGGTGAAACGACGGTCGACCCGTCGCGGTTTCAATCACGAAGCCGGAACACGCCGTTCGGCGGATGGAACCTCCAGGGCAGACCCTGGATGACGATCGTCGCCGGAGTGGTAGTGCGACCCGCAGGCCGTCGCGGGGCTGGGGCCCCGCCGGCCGAGGGGAGCCTATGAAAAATGGGCTCGTGAAACAGCCATGAGCACCACGTGGTTGGTGCTGCGCGACGGGCGCACGTTCAGGGGCCGGCCGCTCGGCGCCGTGGGCGAAGGCTCGGGCGAGGTCATTTTCAATACCGCGATGCAGGGCTACCAGGAGATCCTCACCGATCCGTCCTATCGCGGGCAGATCGTGGCGATGACATACCCGATGATCGGTAACTACGGCGTCAACGAGGAAGACGTGGAGTCGCGCCGGCCCTGGGTCAACGGGTTCATCGTCAAGGAGGCGTCGGCCATCGCGTCCAACTTCCGGGCCGGGACAAGCCTGGACGACTACCTCCGACGCCACGGGATCGTGGGCATCCAGGACATCGACACGCGGGCGCTGACGCGGCATCTGCGCGACCACGGCGCGCAGGACGGAATCATCTCCTCAGTCGAGACGGATCCACGCGGCCTCCTCGAGCGCGCCCGCGCGCTGCCCGGGCTCATCGGCCGCGACCTGGTCGCCGAGGTGACGGCCGATGCGCCATACGGCTGGTCGGAAGGGCGCTGGGAGCTGTCGCGCGGCTACGTCGCGCCGCCGCCGCCGCGCTTCAAAGTCGTCGCGTACGACTGCGGGATCAAGTTCAACATCCTGCGCCAACTGAGCACGGTCGGCTGCGACGTGACCGTGGTGCCGGCGGCGACGCCGGCGGCCGATGTCCTCGTCCGCAAGCCCGACGGCGTCTTCCTCTCGAACGGTCCGGGCGATCCCGAGGGCGTGCCCTACCTGATCGAGTCGGTGCGGGGGTTGCTCGGACGCGTCCCCATCTTCGGCATTTGCCTCGGCCACCAGATCCTCGGCCTCGCGGCCGGCGGGCGCACGTACAAGCTGCCGTTCGGCCATCACGGCGCCAATCATCCGGTGAAGGATCTGGTGACCGGGAAGGTCGAGATCACGGCGCAGAACCACGGCTTCGCCGTCGAGCCGGACTCCGTGTCCCGGCTCGGCTGGGAGCCGACCCACGTCAACCTCAACGACACCACCTGCGAGGGCCTCCGGCACCGCGAATGGCCGGTCTTCTCGGTGCAGTATCACCCAGAGGCCTCCCCGGGCCCGCACGACGCCAACTACCTCTTCCACCGGTTCACCGACTTGATGACGCGGAACGGAGGGTGACGCCCCTCATGCCCAAGTACTTGATCTCGTACCGGAAGACCGAGGGCAGCGGCCAGAAGCCCGAGTGGACCTCGTTCACGACGCAGAGCGAGGCTTCGCTCGAGGCCCACGCGATCCGGGAGCGCGTCGACCGGCGTATCAGCGTGCTGGGCGAGCAGCTCTGGGGCAACGGCGAGGTCGCGTGGATCGGCGGCGGCCGCCTCGACGACGTGCTCTACCGGCGCGAAGAAGCCGCGCCGGAGATCTCAATCGTCTACGGGTCAGTGGAGGAGTAGCCGCCGGAGCGCGCCCCGGCGGGACGGCCGATGCCCAAGCGCACCGATCTCAGACGCATCCTGATCATCGGCTCCGGACCGATCGTCATCGGCCAGGCGTGCGAGTTCGACTATTCCGGCACGCAGGGTTGCCGCGCGCTCCGGGAAGAAGGGTTCGAGGTCGTGCTGGTGAACTCGAATCCCGCCACCATCATGACCGACCCCGACCTGGCGGATCGGACCTACGTCGAGCCGCTGACGCCGGAGTTCGTCGCCAAGATCATCGAGCGCGAGCGGCCGCAGGCGCTGCTGCCGACGCTCGGCGGCCAGACCGGCCTGAACATCGCGGTCGCGCTGGCGGAGGACGGCACCCTCGACCGGTTCGGCGTCGAGCTGATCGGCGCCAAGCTCGAGGCGATCCGGAAGGCCGAGGACCGGGCGCTCTTCAAGCAGGCGATGGAGCGCATCGGGCTGGCGCTGCCCCGGTCGGGTCACGCCCACACGCTCGACGAGGCGCGGGCCATCGTGGAGGACGTCGGCTATCCGGCGATCATCCGCCCGTCCTTCACGCTGGGTGGCACCGGCGGCTCCATCGCGCACACCCCCGATGAGCTGGAGCGGGCGGTGCGATGGGGGCTCCAGACCTCGCCCCTCGGGTCCATCCTGGTCGAGCAGTCGGTGATCGGCTGGAAGGAGTTCGAGCTCGAGGTCATGCGCGACCTCGCCGACAACGTCGTCATCATCTGCTCGATCGAGAACGTCGATCCGATGGGCGTCCACACCGGCGACTCGGTCACGGTCGCGCCGGCCCAGACCCTGACCGACAAGGAATACCAGCTCATGCGCGACGCCTCGATCGCGATCATCCGCGAGATCGGCGTCGAGACCGGCGGCTCCAACATCCAGTTCGCGGTGAACCCCGAGGACGGCCGCCTCGTCGTGATCGAGATGAATCCGCGGGTGTCGCGGTCCTCGGCGCTCGCCTCCAAGGCGACCGGCTTCCCCATCGCGAAGATCGCCGCCAAGCTCGCGGTGGGTTTCACGCTCGACGAGGTCCGCAACGACATCACGCGGGAAACTCCCGCGTCGTTCGAGCCGGCCATCGACTACTGCGTGGTCAAGTTCCCGCGCTGGGCGTTCGAGAAGTTCCCCGAGGCCGACCGCACGCTCGGCACCCAGATGAAGTCGGTGGGCGAGGTCATGGCCATCGGGCGCACGTTCAAGGAGGCACTCCAGAAATCGATCCGCTCGCTCGAGCAGGACCGGTGGGGGCTGACGCTCGACCGCCCGCTCGACGGCGACGAGCTGCGCCGTCTGCTCAGCGTGCCCAACCCTGACCGGATCTTCGCGGTCGGCGACGCGTACCGGGCCGGGCTCACGACCGCGGACATCCAATCGATGACCGGGATCGATCCGTGGTTCCTCGAGAACATGCGGGAGATCGTCGCCTTCGAGCCGCGCATCGCCGAGGCGGCGCTGACCGACGGCGACGTGCTTCGACGCGCCAAGCAGCTGGGCTTCGCCGACCGGCGCATCGCCGACCTCACCGCCGCCACCGAGGCGGCCGTGCGGGCGCGGCGGCTCGAGCAGGGGATCCGCGTGACGTTCAAGACCGTCGACACGTGCGCCGCCGAGTTCGTCGCGCACACCCCGTACCTCTACTCCACCTACGAGGAAGAGGACGAGGCGCCGCCGACGGCGCGTCCCAAGGTCGTCATCCTCGGCTCGGGGCCCAACCGCATCGGCCAGGGCGTGGAGTTCGACTACTGCTGCGTCCACGCCGCGTTCGCGCTCCGCGATCTCGGCGTGGAGGCGATCATGGTCAACTGCAACCCCGAGACCGTCTCCACCGATTACGACACGTCCGACCGGCTCTACTTCGAGCCGCTGACGCTGGAGGACGTGCTGAACATCGTCGAGCGCGAGCGGCCGCTCGGCGTCGTCGTGCAGTTCGGGGGCCAGACCCCGCTGAAGCTCGCGGTGCCGCTCCGCGACGCCGGCGTGCCGATCCTCGGCACCTCGCCCGACGCGATCGACCGCGCCGAAGACCGCAAGCGCTTCAACGCCCTCATCGCCGAGCTCGGCCTCAACCAGGCGGCCGGGACGACCGTGCGATCGCTGCCGGAGGCCCAGACGGTCGCGACCACGATCGGCTACCCCGTGCTGGTTCGCCCCTCCTACGTGCTGGGCGGCCGCGCGATGCGGCTCGTGCACGACGACCAGGATCTGCGCGAGTACATGGGCGAGGCGGTGCAGGTGTCTGCCGAGCATCCAGTGCTCATCGACAAGTTTCTCGAGGATGCGCTCGAGATCGACGTGGACGCGGTGGCCGACGCCGAGCGGGTGGTGGTGGGCGGCGTGATGGAGCACATCGAGAAGGCGGGCGTTCACTCGGGCGACGCCGCGTGCGCCCTGCCGCCCTATTCGCTCGGCGAGGGGCAGGTCCGGGAGCTCCGGGCCCAGACCCGCGCGCTGGCGCGGGCGCTCGGGGTGATCGGGCTGATCAACGTCCAGTTCGCGATCCGCGGCGACCTGATCTACGTGCTCGAAGTGAACCCGCGCGCCTCCCGCACTGTCCCGTTCGTCTCCAAGGCCATCGGGCAGCCGCTCGCCAAGATCGCGACGGCCGTGATGCTCGGCCGATCGCTGTCGACGTACACCGGCCTCGAGGAGCGCGAGTTGTCCCACATCGCCGTGAAAGAGTCCGTCTTCCCGTTCGTGAAGTTCCCCGGCGTGGACGTGGTCCTGGGCCCAGAGATGAAGTCGACCGGTGAGGTCATGGGCATCGATCGGGACTTCCGGAAGGCGTACCTCAAGGCCCAGATCGCCGCGGGCGAGACGCTCCCCGCCTCCGGGACCGTTTTCATCTCGGTGAGGAACCGCGATCGGCGCCAGGTGACGTCGCTGGCCAAGCGGCTCTCCGACATGGGATTCACGCTCGTGGCGACCGACGGCACCGCGCGGGTGCTCGAGCGGCACGGCATGCCGGTCGAGGTGATCCACAAGGTGGGCGAGGGCCATCGGCCCAACGTGGTGGATCTGCTGGAAGGCGGGCAGATCGCCGTCGTGTTCAACACGCCCGAGGACGGCCGGGCCCGGAAGGACTCGGCCATCATCCGGCGCACCGCGGTCGCGCAGAACGTCGCGTACTACACCACCGTCGACGGGATCCAGGCGGCCATCGGCGCGATCGAAGCGTTGCTGAAGGGCGAGCACCGGGTGCGGAGTCTCCAGGAGTACCATGCCGGCCTCCGCTAGCCCGGCCGACCGCGTGCTGGTGGCGCTCGACGTCCAGACTCTGGGCGAGGCGGAGGTGCTGCTGGATCGCGTCGCCGGGGTCCTGACCGGCTGCAAGGTCGGCTCGCAGCTCTTCACCGCCGCCGGCCCCGCCGCGATCGAGATGGCCCGCAAGCGCGGCTTCCGCGTGTTCCTCGATCTCAAGTTCCACGACATCCCGAACACCGTCGCCGGCGCCGCGCGCGAGGCGACGCGGCTCGGCGTCTTCATGCTCAACGTGCACGCGAGCGGCGGCGTGGCTATGGCCCGCGCCGGCGCCGAGGCCGCGACGAAGGCCGCCGCCGAATTCCGGATCGCTCGGCCCTTGTGTCTCGGCGTGACCGTGCTGACGAGCCTCGATCGCCGGGCGCTCCAGCGCGAGGTCGGCGTGCCGACGAGCGTGGAGGGCCACGTGCTCCACCTGGCGTCGGTCTCTCGCGAGGCCGGACTCGACGGCTGCATCGCCTCCCCCCAGGAGATCGCGCTGCTGCGCGTGGCGATGGGCGCCGGCTGGGTGATCGTCACGCCCGGTGTGAGACCGGCCGGAGTCGACCCGGCCGATCAGGCGCGCATCGCGACGCCGCGCCGGGCGCTGGCGGTTGGCGCCGACTATCTCGTCGTGGGCCGGGCGATCAGCGCGGCCCGGGACCCGGCCGCGGCGGCGGCCGCCGTCGTGGCGGAGCTCCGCACGCCGTGACGGAGCGCGAGACGCTCGACCTTTACGAGACGACCGGCGCACTCCTGCGCGGCCACTTCCTGCTCACGTCCGGCCTCCACTCCGACGTCTACCTCCAGTCCGCGCTCGTGTTGCAGCATCCGGCCGACGCCGCGAAGCTCGGCGAGGCGCTGGCGTCGCCATTCCGAGGCGACGGCATCCAGACGGTGCTAGCCCCGGCGATCGGCGGAATCTTGGTCTCTCACGAGGTCGCGCGCGCACTCGGCGTTCGGGCGCTCTTCACCGAGCGCGAGGGCGGAACCATGCGGCTTCGGCGCGGCTTCGGCCTGACTCCCGGCGAGCGGTGCCTCGTGGTCGAGGACGTGATGACGACGGGCGGCTCGATTCGCGAAGTCGTCGGCTGCGTCGAGGCGGCCGGCGGCGCGGTCGTAGCGGTCGGCTCGCTGATCGACCGGAGCGGCGGGACCGCCCGCTTCCCGGTGAAGCGGGTGTCACTCGCGAGCGTGAAGGCCGAGACCTGGACGCCCGAGGAATGCCCGTTGTGCCGGAGCGGCGGTCGCGCCGTCAAGCCCGGCAGTCGCGTCTGAGCGGAACGCCGTCCGCCGCGCGCTCAAGGAGCGACGCGGAACACTTCCTCGAGCGTTGTCTCGCCCAGAAGCGTTTTCGCGAGGCCGTCCTGGAACATGGTCTTCATGCCCCGCTCGATCGCTTCGTTCCGGATCGCGGTGGCGTCGCGGCGCTCCATGATCATGGAGCGGATGCGATCGTCGACCTCGAAGACTTCGAAGACTCCCAGCCGGCCGCGGAAGCCGCTCCCGTTGCACTGGACGCAGCCCTGCCCGTGGAACAACCGGATGCTCGACAGCGGGTCGCCGGCCGCGCTCATCACGCCCTCGCTCCGGAGCACCTCCACGGTGCGCTCGAAGTCCCCGCGCTCGCGCAACGCGGCGAGGATCGACGCATCCGGGGTGACGGACTGCCGGCAGCTCGCGCAGATCCGCCGGACCAGCCGCTGCGCCAGGGCCATGCCGAGCGTGGACGCCAGCAGGAACGGCTCGACCCCCATGTCGAGCAGGCGCGGCACGACGCCGGTCGCGTCGTTGGTGTGCAGGGTCGAGATGAGCAGGCGACCCACCAGCGCCGCGCGCACCGCGATCTCCACCGTCTCGCGGTCCCGGATCTCGCCCACCATGATGATGTCCGGGTCCTGGCGGAGCAGCGCCCGCAGCCCGGTGGCGAACTCCACCCCGGCGTTCGGATTGACCGCGACCTGGTTGATCCGGGGCAGGTTGTACTCGATGGGATCCTCGATGGTCGAGATGTTCACGACGTTCTGCCGCTCGATGCCGAGACGGACGAGCATCGAGTAGAGGCTCGTCGTCTTGCCGGATCCGGTGGGCCCGGTGATCAGGATCATCCCGTACGGCCGCAGCACGTTCCGCAGCACGATCGCGTGATCGCGCGGCGTGAGACCGAGGTCCTCGAGGTCGAGGACGATGCCCTCGCGGGAGAGCACCCGCAGGACGATCTTCTCGCCCCACATGGTGGGCAGGGTGGACACGCGGAAGTCGATCGTGAAGCCGCCCAGGTCCACCTCGAAGCGTCCGTCCTGCGGTGCCCGCCGCTCGTCGATCCGCATCTGGCTCAGGATCTTCACCCGTGCGACCAGGGACTGGAGGGCCGCCGGCGGCAGACTCAACACCTCGCGCAGCGTGCCGTCCACGCGGTACCGGACCAGGATCTCCAGCTCGTATGGCTCGATGTGGATGTCCGACGCTCTGGCGACCGCCGCGTACTCGAGAATCCGCGTCAGCAGCTCGGCCGCGCTGCGATCGCTGGCCGCCCAGCCGTCGGCATCCACGCGCATCGTCTCATCGGCGACCGAGCGCTCGAGCATCTCGCGCAAGCTGCTCTTGTAGAGAAGGTGGCCCCGCCGGATCGAGTTCTCCGGGGCCAGGAAGGGCACGACCTTCCGCCCAGTCGTCCGCTGGACCTCGTCGATGACCCGCCGGTCGCGGGGGTTCCACATCGCGACGTGCAGCGCGGCGTCGCGGAGCTCGAAAGGCAGCAGCAGGTTCTTCCGCGCGTACTCCTCGGTCAGCACGCGCAGCGCCTCGAGCTTGACGTCGCTGACTTTCAGGTCGACGAAGCCGACCCCCCAGGCTTCGGCGACGCGCACCAGAACGAACCCGATCGGCACCCGCCCGCGCTCGACCAGCGCCCGCTCGAGCGGGATCCGGAGCCGGGCGGCCATCCGCCGGACCGCCTCGAACTCCGCCTTGTCGACGACCGCGAGCTCGTCGACGACGAGCGCCCGGAGCTCCTCCTCCGAGATTTGCAGCGCCAGCATTACGGCGTCCCTCCCTCGAACACCTCGGCGACCTTCTGCGCGAGGCCCTGGAGCGAGAGGTTCGCCTTGACGACGTAGGCGATGGCGCCCTGGGCCATCGCCCGCTGGACGTCGCTCTCCTGGCCGAGGTTCGACAGCACGATGACCGGGATGTGCCGGGTGGTCGCGTCGTCCTTCAACGCCTTCAACACCTCGAAGCCCTGGATCTTGGGCATGATGAGATCGAGGAGAACGAGATCGGGCTGCTCCGCGCGCGCGATTCGCAGCGCTTCCTCACCGTCGACCGCCGTGATCACGGTGAACCCGCCCTGACGAAGACGAGACTCCGCGGCGCGACGCAGGAACCGGTCGTCCTCGGCGAGCAGAATCCGCCGCGCGCGCTCGGTCACTTGGAGGCAGCCAGCAGGCGCCCGACGAGCTCGCCGAGCTCCTGCAGAGACAGGTTGGACTTCACGAAGTACCCGGAGATCCCCAGCCGGGTGACCTCGGCGATGTCGGACTCGCGCGAGGAGTTCGAGAGGATGAGCACGGGCACCGCGCGCGTCGCGTCCTCGCCGCGGAGCGCTCTGAGCACCTCCAGCCCGGACAGCTTCGGCATCAGCATGTCCAGCAGGATCAGGTCGGGCAGCTCGCTCCGGGCGAGCCGAAGCCCTTCCTCACCGTCGGCGGCGGTCGTGACCGACAGCCCGCGCTGCCGCAGACTCGCCTCGCAGGCGCGGCGCAGGAATCGGTCGTCCTCGACGAGCAGCACCCGTTTCTCGGAAGTCTCCATCGGCTCTAGCCCTCGATTGGGAGCGTGAAGATGAACGTCGATCCGCGGCCTTCTTCGGCCTCGCACCAGACCTGGCCTGCGAATTTCTCGATGATGAGACGGACCAGGTACAGGCCCAGCCCGGTGCCTTCCGTTTCGACCGTGTGGACGTTCTCGGCCCGATAGAACTTCTCGAAGAGCTTCCCCTGAGATCCCTTCGGAATCCCGATCCCGGTGTCGGTGATCGCCCAGCGGACCATCTCGGGGCTCTCGGCGCCGATGCGGATCGAGATCTCGCCCCCGCTCGGGGTGTACTTGATCGCATTCGACGTGAGGTTGACGATCACCTGGCGGAGCAGCTGCGGGTCGGCCATCACCAGCGGGACCCGCTCGCCGCCCGCCACCGAGAGCCGGTGCCCCTTCTCGCGCACGAGGGAGAGCAGGTCGTCCTGCACGCTCCGGGTGAGCGCGTCGAGGCTCGTCGGCTCTCGCTTGATCGTCAGCTTGCCGCTCTCGAGGCGCGAGATGTCGAGCAGGTCGTTCACCAGGCCGATCAGCCGGTCGGCGGCCGCGCGCGCGTCGGCCACGTAGCCCGTGGCTTCGGTGGGCACCCGCGGCGTCTGCGCCGCCAGCTCGAGCATCCACTTGATACCGGCCAGCGGCGTGCGGAGCTGATGGGTGACGAACGAAACGAAGTCCGACTTCATCTGGCTCACCTGTCGCTCCTGCGTCACGTCCCGCAGCGTCAGGGTGAACCCGACGGTCGCGCCCGCGGCGTCCTTCGTGGGTTGCCCGGCCCAGTGGATGATCCGGCCGGTCCGCCGCAGCTCGAGCTCCCCCTGGCCGCCGTTGTCCGGGTCGTCGAGCAGCGCTGACAGGTCGCGGAGCGCGCGATCGTGATTGGCGACCGAGGTCCGGGAGCCGCCGAGCAGGTCTGCCAGGCGGCCTCCGATGGCCGCGCCCGCGTCGAAGCCGAGCAGGTCTCCGGCCTGCCGGTTCGCCGCCTGGATCTCGCCGCTACGGCCGACCAGGAGGATGCCGTCGGAGGTCGAGTCGAAGATCTGCGCGAAGCGGACCCGCTGCGACTGCGTTTCTTGATAGAGACCGGCGTTCTCGAGCGCCGTCGCGAGGTGATCGGCGTAGGAGGCGAGCAGGCGGCGCTCGGGGTCGGGGAACACCTGCGGCGTCGTGTAGTAGAGGAGCATCACGCCCAGCACGCGCTCGCCCGGGCCCATGATCGGAAACGCCGCGATGGACCGCACACCGTGGGCGATGTTCGCCGGGTGGACGAGATCGGGATGCTTCGTGACGTCGCGCAAGAGCAGCGGCGCCCGCGTCCGGCGCACGTAGTCGCGGATCGGGCCCCGGCGCGCCGAAGCGCGGGGCGGCGCGCCGCCGGTCACCCAGTGACCGACGCTGCGGATCAACGTCCCGTCCTCGGCGAGGTGGTGCACGAGCACGCCGCTGGCGCCGAACGCCCGCGCCAGCTCCTTGAGCGCGCCGTCCAGCATCGCGTCGACGTCGAGCGTTCGGTGGAGCGCGCGCGACGCCTGGTTCAGGAGCGCCAGGCCGCCGGAAAGCGTCTGGGCCTCGCGTTCGCGGCGCCGCGACTCTTCGAGGAGCCGCGCGTTCTGCAGCGCGACCGCCGCGTGGTCGGCCAGCGTCGAGACGAGCTGGACCTCGCGCACGGTAAAATCGTGCGGCTCGAAGAAGTACACGACGAGGACGCCGTGCGTCCCCTCGCGCGTGGTGATGGGCGCTCCCAGATACGCGCGCGGAGCCGCCGAGTCGACCAACCGCTGGGTCTCCGGCGAGTGATGCATCGCCGGGTCGGTCCGGCGGTCACGCGTCCACACCGGCTCGCGCTGCCGGTAGGCGCGCCCGGCGACGCCCTCGCCAGGGCGCAGCGCGAGGACGCTCGTCAACTCCGGGGCGAGATTGAGGCCGCGATGGAAGACCAGCGCGTCGCGAGCGGGGTCGAAGAAGAACACGCCGACCGCGTCGCACCCCGTCAGCTCCTTGGCCTGCTCGACGATGAGATCGAGGAGGTGCTCGCGGTCCAGGCTGGTGGTGAGCTGGCGCGTCACCGAGTAGAGCTTCGTCGCCTCCTGCTCGCGACCGTGGGCCTCGGCGTAGAGCCGGCTCTCCTCGAGCGCCATCGCCAGGTTCTGGCAGAGCGAGCCGAACGGCTCGACGCTCCGCGGGCTGATCGGACGGCGGCTCGACTTGTTGTCGGCGCTCACCGCGCCGATCACCCGCTCGCCGACCACCAGCGGCGCCACGACGAACCGTCGCGAGCGCAGGTAGGGCTCGGCGAGCTGCGCGGCATCGAGCGGAGGCACCGACGCCAGATCCGCGTCGGAGAGCACCGCGACGGGGCGACGGCTCTTCAACGCCTCGTAGTACGGACCAGCGGCCGGCGTCGCCGGCAGGCGGAGCTCGGTGTCGACGCCGCCCGTGGTGACCAGCTCGAGGTGGGTGCCGTCGGCGGTCAGCAGAAACACGTCGACGCGGTCGAAGCCGACCACGTCGCGCGCCGCCCGTACGAAAGCATCCAGCCGGTCGCGGCGGTCCCAGGAGCTCTGCATCGTGATCGCCGCGTGGGAGAGCCGCTCCAGCAGCGCCCGGCTCTCGTCGGTCGCCCGGAACAGGCGCGCCTTCTCGATGGCCAGCGAGGCCTGGTCGGCCAGCGCCGACAGCAGCGCGACCTCGTCCGGCAGGAAGTGGCGCGCGCCCTTGGTGAACACGTTGAGCGTGCCGATGGTGGACTCGCGGGCACGGAGCGGCACGCCGATGAAGCCGAGGAAGCCCCGCTCGAGGGCGCCGCGCTTGTGAGCGGGATCGTACCGCGTGTCGGCCGCCAGATCCTCGACCACGACCGGCTCTCCGGTGGCGACGATCCGGCCGCTCAGGCTCTCCCCGGCCTTCATGCGCGGCCTCGACATCACGGCCGCGGCGGCTTCGGTCCGCGCGCCGACCACGAGCTCGTCGCCCTCGAGCAGGCGGAGGCCCGCCGCCTCGGCGCCGACGAGCCGGGCGGCCTCGTTCACGATGACCGTCAGCACCTCCTCCGGGTCGTGCACGGCGGCCAGCCGTCGCGACACGCCGTTGAGGGCTTCCAGTCGCTGCCGGTTCCGCTCGGCCTGTTCGTACAGGCGCGCGTTGCGGAGAAAGAACCCGACCTGCCCGCAGACGCGATCGAGCCCACGAACCTCACGCTCGGTAAAGCGGCGCCGGGTGGTCCACCAGACCAGATAGAAGCCGCCGATCACCTCGTCGTCGACGATGAGCGGCAGGAGCAGTCCCGACTGATGGGGGAAGCTCCGGAACATCGCGTGCGTGAACCGCTCGTCGTGGGCGACGTCGTCCGAGTGCACGGGGCGGCGCTCGGACCACAGCGACAGGAACAAGCCCTGCTCCTTGAGTGGCAGCGGCGTCGCCGAGAGCGTGGCCAGGAACTCCTTGGGCACGTGGTACGCGGCGGCCGGCGTCAGGTGGCCGCTCCGGGGATCGTGCAGGTACGCGGCCGCGGTGTCGGCGCCGAGCAGACGCGAGAGCTCGCGAGAGATCCGGCGCAGCGCCTCGCGGACGTCCAGGGTGGAGCTGACGGTGGCCGAGATCGCGGCGAGCGCTTCGCTCTCGCCGAGCCGCTCCGCCAGCTCGACCTGCAGCCGCGCGTTGTCCCGGGCCAGCCGCCGCCGCTCGAACACCATCGCGACGAGGGCGCCGAGGCGGGCCAGATCGATGGGCTTGATGATGTAGCCGGCAGCGCGGCTCTCGACCGCCTGGAGCGCCGACTCGAGCGTCGCGTGACCCGTGACGACGATGATCTCGGGGGGCTCGTCCACCCGCTCGGCCTCGCGCATGAGCACGGTGCCGTCGGCGTCGGGCAGGTTGAGGTCCATCAAGACGAGAGCGAAGGCGCCTTCGCGGAGCAGGCGTCGGCCCTCGCTCCCGGTGGGAGCCACGACGACCGGGTACCCTTCGCGCTCGAGAAAGTCGCTCAGGAGAAGCGCAACGTTGGGATCGTCGTCGACGACCAGGATCGCATCCCGCTCGCCCATCCTCATCCGAGCCTATCACCACCCGACGGGGAACATGCCGTTCTGGCTCAGCACCCACACCAGCCATGCGAGCTGGACGCTGACGAACACCGCCAGCGCGCGCTCGCGACCCCACCGGACGTGGGTTTGGTACTGCCAGAGGGCTCCGAGGATCCCGATCGCGGCGAACGGCGCGCTGTAATAGGTGGAGAGGACGCCGGACGTCACTGCGAGCCCGCCGGCAAAGCTCCAGAGGACGTATGCGCCAAGCCAGTGGGCGGCGATCGACGCGACGACCGAGGCGCGGGATCCGGACTTGCCGAAGAACCGAGCAACGGCGACCGTGGCGATGCCCAACACCAGGAGCGCGCCGAGAGTGGCGAGCGCCCAGCGGGTCACCGGCACTCGCCGGGCGACTCTCTGGTGGACCTCATGCGTAGTGAGTGTGCCCAGGCCGGCGCCAGGAGTCTACGCCGGAGAATTTCACGGTGTCAATCGCAACATATTGACACTACAGGGAATTTCCCCCTATCATTACTAGATGACACCCGCCCGGCTCGATGGGAGTCACGCCATTCGCAGCATGACGGGATTCGGTCGGGCCGAAGGCGGAGGCGACGCCATGACTGTCACGGTCGAAGCGCGCGCCGTCAATCACCGCCACCTCGACGTCGCGCTTCGTCTGCCGCGCTCCTTCGCGTCGTTCGAGATGGAC
>Ga0066710_100002507_pt1 | contig 14885 bp, 14 predicted proteins | sample GraSoiAngelo_159_FD_79666 | JGI IMG/M metagenome (GOLD analysis project Ga0066710, IMG submission 79666) | Grasslands soil microbial communities from the Angelo Coastal Reserve, California, USA - 14_1009_16_40cm | ecosystem: Environmental > Terrestrial > Soil > Grasslands | place: USA...
CCCTTCTGGATGTCCCGGGTCCCCAGGTTCGACGTCATGATGATGACCGTGTTCTTGAAGTCGACGGCGTGGCCCTGCGCGTCCGTGAGCCGCCCGTCCTCCAGGATCTGCAGCAGCGTGTTGAACACGTCGGGGTGGGCCTTCTCGATCTCGTCGAACAGCACCACGCTGAACGGCTTGCGGCGCACGGCCTCCGTGAGCTGACCGCCCTCCTCGTACCCGACGTAGCCGGGGGGTGAGCCGATCAGCCGCGACACCGTGTGCTTCTCCATGTACTCCGACATGTCGAGCTGGATCAGCGCGTCCTCGTCGCCGAACAGGAACTCGGCGAGCGTCTTCGAGAGCTCCGTCTTGCCCACGCCCGAGGGTCCAAGGAAGATGAACGACCCGCTCGGCCGCTTGGGATCCTTCAGGCCCGCTCGGGTCCGGCGGATCGCCTTCGACACGGCCGTGACGGCCTCCATCTGGTCGACGATCCGCTTGTGCAGCTCGTCCTCCATCCGGAGCAGCTTCTGGGTCTCCTCCTCGGTCAGCTTGTAGACCGGGATGCCCGTCCATGCGGAGAGGACCTCGGCGATCTCCTCCTCGTCGATCTCGGAGAGGATGTCCATCTCGCCGGACTTCCACTCCCGCTCGCGGTTGGCCTTCTCCTCGGCGAGCTGGCGCTCCTCGTCGCGAAGCCGCGCGGCGCGCTCGAAGTCCTGCGCGTCGATCGCCGATTCCTTCTTGAGCTTGGTCTCGGCGATGCGCTCGTCCATCTCGCGAACGTTCGGCGGCGCCGTCATGCGCCGGATGCGCATGCGGGAGCCGGCCTCGTCGATCAGGTCGATCGCCTTGTCCGGGAGGAACCGGTCGCTGATGTAGCGGTCCGACAGGTTCGCCGCCGCCACGAGCGCCGCGTCGGTGAACGACACGCGGTGGTGCGCCTCGTACCGGTCGCGGAGGCCCTTCAGGATGTCGATCGTGTGGGCGACGGTCGGCTGGTCGACGTAGATCGGCTGGAACCGGCGCTCGAGCGCCGCATCCTTCTCCAGGTGCTTGCGGTACTCGTCGCGCGTGGTGGCGCCGATCGTCTGCAGCTCGCCGCGCGCGAGCATCGGCTTCAGGATCGAGGCCGCGTCGATCGCGCCCTCAGCCGCGCCCGCACCCACGAGCGTGTGCAGCTCGTCGATGAAGAGCACGATGTCGCCGCGGGTCTTGATCTCCTTCAGCACCTTCTTCAGGCGCTCCTCGAAGTCGCCGCGGTAGCGCGAGCCGGCGACCAGGGCGCCCAGGTCGAGCGTGTAGATCTGCTTGCCCTTGAGCGTCTCCGGCACGTCGCCCTTGACGATCTTGGTCGCGAGCCCCTCGACGATCGCGGTCTTGCCGACGCCGGGGTCCCCGATCAGGACGGGATTGTTCTTCGTCCGGCGCGACAGCACCTGCATGACCCGCTCGATCTCCTTCTCGCGTCCGATGACCGGGTCGAGCTTGGTCTCGCGCGCGAGCTGGGTCAGGTTCCGGCCGAACTGATCGAGCACCATGGACCCCTGCGGGGCCTGCTCGCCGGGCTGACCCTCGCCCTTCCCGCCCGTGTACCCGGACAGGAGCTGGATGACCTGCTGGCGAACACGGTTCAGGTCGGCGCCCAGCTTCTGCAGGACCTGGGCGGCGACACCTTCGCCCTCACGGATGAGGCCGAGCAAGATGTGCTCGGTGCCGATGTAGTTGTGTCCGAGCTGGAGCGCCTCGCGGAGCGAGAGCTCCAGAACCTTCTTGGCTCGGGGCGTGAACGGGATGTGTCCCGTCGGAGCCGCCTGGCCCTGTCCGATGATCTCCTCGACCTGGGAGCGGACCGCTTCCAGGGAGATGCCAAGGGACTCCAGGGCCTTCGCGGCCACACCCTCGCCCTCGTGGATGAGCCCGAGCAGGACGTGCTCGGTCCCGATGTAGTTGTGGTTGAGCATCCTCGCTTCTTCTTGGGCGAGGACCACGACGCGCCTGGCACGGTCGGTGAACCGTTCAAACATCTCGCACCCTCCGGGCCGAACATCCGGCCCGTGCCACGTTCCCGATCGCCCCTCGGATCAACGGACCACGTCCTACCCTCGGGGCCAAACAGGCGCCCGTGACGCTTTCGCGCCCAGAGCGCCCTCGAGTCGGATTATACCCAGGGGGTCCGACCAACCTCCCCGATCGATCCCCCAGGTAGCTCCGTCCTTGCAACATCGCTTCCAACAAGTTATTCGGGCGGCGCGTTCCCGAAGATTACCCCCACCCCCCCGAAGTCACGTCCTTTTCTCGCGAACTTTCGTACTTTCGACCCGCCTGCCCCGACGCAACAGGGCCGAAAGGCCACGAAATGCGCTAGCTACGGGGCGTCTCCGGCCGGTGGTGGGGGAACAGGATCAGGTCACGGAGCGATCCCGCGTCGGTCAGGATCATGAGCAACCGGTCGATGCCGAGTCCCAGGCCGCCCGCTGGTGGCATTCCGTACTCGAGCGCCTCGACGAAGTCCTCGTCAAAAGGATGCGCCTCCTCGTTGCCGGCGAGCTTCGCCTGGCGCTGGAGCTCGAACTTCGCACGCTGCTCGATCGGGTCGGTGAGCTCGGAGTAGGCGGTCCCCAGCTCGATGCCGCCGACGACGGGGTCGACGTGCTCGGTCAGGTTCGGCTTCATTCGATGCGGCCGGGCAAGCGGTGAGACCTCGCGGGGGAAGTCCATGACGAACGTCGGCTTGACCAGCGTGGGCTCCACCAGCTTCTCGTAGAGCTCGATGGCGACCTTCCCGGGGCCCCACTTCGGGTCGACGTGGACGCCGTTTCGTTCGGCGATGATCGGCAGGTCCGTGCGGTCGAGCGTGACTTCCTCACCGACCTGCTCAGAAACCGAACCCAGAACCGTGACACGATCCCAGTCGAGGCCGAGGTCGAGCTCGGTGCCGCGGAACGTGACGCGTTCGGACCCGGTGACGGCGAGGGCCGCCGCGCGGACCATCGCCTGCGTCAGCTCCATCATCGAGAAGTAGTCGCCGTAGGCCTGGTAGACCTCGAGCATGGTGAACTCGGGGTTGTGGCTCCGGTCGATGCCTTCGTTCCGGAAGTTGCGGCCGATCTCGTAGATACGCTCGAGGCCTCCGACCAGGAGGCGCTTCAGGTAGAGCTCCAACGAGATCCGCAGGAAGAGGTCCGTGTCCAGGACGTGGTGGTGCGTGACGAACGGCCGGGCCATCGCGCCGCCGGCCACCGGCTGCAGCACTGGCGTTTCCACTTCGACGAAGCCGCGCGAGTCCAAGAGCTCCCGGACCGCGCGGAGGGCCTGGGCACGCGCGGTGACGATCCGTCGGGCGTCGAGGTCGCTCAGGAGCTGGAGGTGGCGCTGTCGTTGCTGGAGCTCGGGGTCCTTGAGGCCGTGCCACTTCTCCGGCATCGGGCGAAGGGCCTTCGTGAGCAGCGTGAGCTCGCTCGCTTTGACGGACAGCTCGCCGCGCTTCGTCGTTGCGACGACGCCGTCGGCGCCGACGATGTCCCCGAGGTCCAGATCGCGGACGAGACCGTAGTTCCGGCCCATGGCCTCCTCGGAGAGCATGAGCTGGATGTCACCCGTGGCGTCGCGCAGGGTCACGAACGAGAGCTTGCCGTGACGCCGAAGGAGGACGACGCGTCCGGCGACGGCGACCCGATCCTCAGTGGTCGATGCCGGCGCGAGGTCGGCGTAGCGATCGTGCAGGTCCGTCGCGTGCGCCGAGGGCTCGTAGCCGAGCGCGAACGGCTCGACGCCGTGTGCCCGCAGGGACTCGAGCGCGTCGTGGCGGGCCCGCAGCGCCTCCTCGAGCCGGCCCCTTGGCTCCCCGGCCTCGGGCGGCTCACTCATCCCGCGTGGTGTTCTTCTCGAAGATGAGGCGGAGTCCCTTCAGCGTGAGCCACGGATCGTGGTGCTGGACCGACGTACAGTACGGCAGGACCGCCTCGGCCAGCCCGCCCGTCGCGACGACCGTGGCGTGGCCGCCCAGCTCGGGCTCCTTCTGCATGCGTTCGACGACGCCGTCGACCTCGGCGGCCGTCCCGTGGATCAACCCGGACAGGACGCTCTCCGCCGTGTTCTTGCCGATCACGGCCCTCGGCTCACCCAACTCCACCCGTGGCAACCTCGCCGTTTCGGTGAAGAGCGCTGTGGCCGAGGCTTGGATGCCGGGGGCGATCACGCCGCCCAGGTACTCGCCGAGCTCCGAGACCGCGTCGTAGGTCGTCGCGGTGCCGAAGTCCACGACGATGCACGGGCCGCCGAACGCGGAGAGCGCGGCGAGCGCGTTCGCGATCCGGTCCGCCCCCACCTCCTTCGGGTTGTCGGTGAGGATGGGCATGCCGGTCCGCACACCGGGCTCGACGACGACCGGCGGGAAGTGGAAGTAGTCCCGAACCATCTGTCGGAGCGCCTGGGTCTGATCGGGAACCACGCTCGCGATCGCGACCCCGGTGATCTGCCGTGAGAAGGAGAGGCCCTGCTGCTCGAGAAACCCTCCGAACAGCAGCGCCAGCTCGTCCGAGGTCCGATCGGCCTGCGTCGCGATGCGCCAGTGCCACGCGAGGTCGTTCCCCTGGAAGACCCCGAGGACGGTCTGGGTGTTGCCGACGTCGATGGCCAGGAGCATCTACGCGCCTCCCTGCGCGTTCGTATTGTGCACGGTTCGCCCGTCCGGCCACGGCAGGAGCAGGTTGTCGATCAGCCGCGTCTGGCCAAAGCGCGCCGCGGCCAGCGCGCGCGACGGTGCGTGGATCTCGGCCACGTCCTCCCAGGAGCGCTCGTCCACGACCGCCACGTAGTCGAGCTGCGCCAGAGGCCCCGCGCCGATCGCGCGCGCCATCTCGGCCCGGAGGACGTCGGCGCTTCGCTCCCCCGACCGGACGCGAACCGCCGCGTCCGAGAGCGCCTCGAACAGGACCGGGGCGGCGCGGCGCTGCTCGCGGGTGAGACGGGCGTTGCGCGAGGAGAGCGCGAGGCCGTCGGGCTCGCGGACGGTCGGGCAGCCAACGATCGTTACGGGTTCGTCCAGGTCCGCGGCCATGCGCCGGACCAGGGCGAGCTGCTGCGCGTCCTTCTCGCCGAAGTACGCCCTCGCCGGCCCGGCCAGGTGCAAAAGCTTCGCCACCACGGTGAGGACGCCCCGGAAGTGCCCGGGTCGGGACCTGCCCTCGAGCCGCTCCCCGAGCGGGCCGGGATCGACCGTGACCTCGGTAGGCCCATCGGGGTAGACGGCCGCTTCGCTCGGGACGAACGCGAGCGCGCAGCCGGCTTGGCTCGCCACGTCGAGGTCGTGGTCAAGCGTCCGCGGGTAGGCGTCGAGGTCGCCGGCCGAATCGAACTGGAGAGGATTCACGAAGATCGAGAGCACGGCGAACGAGGTCTCCTTGCGCGCCTGCGCAAGCAGGCGGGCGTGGCCCGCGTGCAGGGCTCCCATCGTCGGCACCAGGCCCACGACGCCGGCCGTTCGCGCCTCGTCGCACGCCGCACGAAGCCGGTCCGGCGAATCCGTCACTTCCATTCGCCGAGGACCTCCTCCAGCCGTTCGTGGTCGCGCTCGGAGAGCCGCCCGTCCTCGACGGCGAGCCGCCCGGCGACGCGGGCGAGGGCCACGTAGGCCTCGACGAACTCGGGGCCTCGAGCGGCGAGCGCGCGGAGGTTGCGAGCGATCGTGCCGAGGTCGCCGCGCGCGGCAGGGCCCGTGAGGGCGCGACGGGGACCGAGCGCGATCGCGGCGCCGAGCGCGGCGCGCGCGAGCGGCTCGAACCGCGGCACCGGGTCGTCCAACCCGGCGCGACGGAAGAGCTCCTCGGCCGCGCCCTCGACCGCGACCAGATAGTTCGAGCAGAACACGGCAGCGGCGTGATACAGGGGCTTGACCTCGTCGGGGAGGCGGAAGGGGATCGCCCCGACGTCCCGCGCGAACGACTCGCCCTGCTCGTACCCGAGCTCGCCGCGGGCCGTCACGGCGACGGAGCTTCCCGGCAGGCGCTGGATGCCGTCCATGACGTCGGGAAAGGTCAGCAGCGGATGCAGGCTGAGCGCAACGGCCCCGCGCTCTTCGGCGAGCGCGAGCGCATCCAGCCCCACCGAGCCCGAGCAATGGACCGCCGTCTGCCCCTCGCGGAACACGCCCTCAGCGGCGAGGGCCGCGCAGACCTCCGCGATCCGGTCGTCGGGCACGCCGAGCAGGACAACGTCGGCCGCCTGGGCCACAACGTGGACGTCCTCGAGCTGGGTGAAGGGCGCAAACAGGAGATAGCGGCGCACGCGTTCCTCGGTGGCCGACCGGCCCGACGCCGCGACGACGCGATGTCCGGACCGTTCGAGGAGAACTCCCATCGCGGTCCCGACCCTGCCCGCGCCGACGATGGCGACGGTGCTCCGTGGCGAAGGCGCGGTCGAGTGGGGGGCGATGGTTCCGGGTCCTTGTCGTCGGGTACCGGACGGCCGCGAGTATAGCCTCGGCGCCTACCCGGATCGGGCCATCGCGGGCGGCCACTGGTCGTGCGCCGACGCGGACGACTCGGCCATCGGCAGCCGGAACGAGAACGTGCATCCCCGACCGGGCTCGGAGTCGAGCGCGATCGAGCCACCCATGGCCTCGACGAGGCGCTTGGTGATGTAGAGCCCGAGCCCGACCCCTCCGGTCCGGCGCGTGAGCCCGCTGTCGGCACGGAAGAACCGCTGGAACACGAGCTCCTGATCCTGCGGACGGATGCCCTCGCCTTCGTTGCGGATCCTCACGAGCGCCGCGTCCCCCACGACCTCGACGGACACGTCGATCGACGAGTCGGGCGACGAGTACTTGAAGGCGTTCGAGAGGAGATTCGACACGACCTGCCCCACCCGGAAGGGATCCGCGTGCACGAGGACCGGTGCGTCGGGGCGAACGAACTCCACCGGATGGGGGCTCGGCTGCTGCTCCGCCTCGCGGATCTGCTCCAGGAGCGCTTCACGAACGTCCATCGCGACGAGGTCGAGGGCGACCTTGCCGGAGTCGATCCGGGAGACGTCGAGGAGGTCGTTGATGAGCCGCTCCAGCCGTTCGGCCTGCCGAAGCATGATGCTGTAGTACTCGTGGCGCGCCTCCGCGGAGTCCTCGACCAGGCCCTGTTCGAGCGACATCAGGAAGCCCTTCAGCGGCGTGAGCGGCGTGCGCAGCTCGTGCGAGACGGTCGCGACGAAGTCGCCCTTCATCTGCTCGGCCTCGAGCTCCGCGGTGACGTCCCGCGCCACCACCACGAAGGCCTTCGCGCCGCCGTCGCGGGCCGGCATCGAGTTGCTCGTGTAGCGGATCCAGCGCTCCGATCCGTCGCGGCGGATGAGGCGGGCGTCCTGCGTCTCGGGCGCGTCCAGGATCAGCGTCCCTACCGACGTGATCCGCGAGTCCTCCTGTTCGAGATGCAGGCGAAGGACCTCGTCGCATGGGGTGCCGACGACCTCGTTGCGGCCGAACCCCGTGATGCGCTCCATCGCGGGGTTCCACGAGAGGATCCGGCGATCCGGCGAGACGACGAAGATGCCGTCGCTCGTGTTGCCGATGACGTCGGCCAGGTGGCTGCGCTGTTCGACCGTCTCCTGGAAGAGCCGCTCATTCTCCTGGTTCACATAGACCTGCGACGCGAGCGCCTCGACGAGCGAGGCCTCCGCGGGCGAGAGCCCCTCGCGGCGGTGCACCGCCAGGACCCCCCGCACGTCCTGCGCCCCGCGGATCTCCGCCAGATAGATCGCCATGCCCGGGCGAGTGCTGACTAACGACGCGGGATCGGGATCGTCGGTCTCGAGCGCCATCGTGAGCAGGAGCCCGCTCTCCGAGTTGTAGACGCGCGCGTCGTCCTCGCACATGACGAGCTCCACGGCCGCCGCATCGAGCATCTTGCGAACGAGCTGCAGGAAGGGCAGGAAGTCGAAGGTCGAGTCGAGTGGCCGAAGCAACGCCCGGCCGGCCTCGTACAGGGTCTTCATGCGGTCGCGCTCCCGCGCCTGCTCCTCCTCGCGCTTGCTGTGGACCCAGCCGCGGTAGGCGAGGAACGTGATCACCATGGGGGCGATGAGGAGCGGCAGGCCGACGGGGCCGGAGCGCCACACGAGCGCCGCGAGCATGCCGATCGTGACGTTCCCCGCCGCGTGCAGCGCGTTCAGCCCCTCGGGAAGCACGAGCACGCGCCGCAGCGGCTCGCCCTCGACGAGGGAGATGATGCTCGCGATGAACGTCTCGTTGATCGCGAAGTACGCGAGCATCGCGACGGCGGCGGCGAGCCAGCCGAGGAGCTGCAATGAGTCGCTCAACCCGAAGAGGCCGTACACGAACTCCGCTGCCGTGATCGCGAGCAGGAACTGCGCGGTGTTGTACGCGATCTTGTACCAATCCCAGTGCCGCGCCGAGTGACCGAGCAGCGTGCCGGCGATGACGGCGAACGTGAGGACGCTCGGCCTCGCGAACATGAGGGCCGGTACCCAGATCGCGTCCGTGAGCGAGAAGTTCTCGGTCTCCGTGCGATGGCGCACCGCCACGGTGAACTGCTCCGACAGCGCGCTCCCCAGCGAGAGCCCGAACCACGTGAGCAGGTCCCACCGGCCCCAATGGAGCAGGTCGGGGGCTCGGATGCCGGCCGCCATGGCGCCCACGACGATCGTGGCGAGAATGAGCCGGCGCGCGGCTCGCGGGAGGTCTCGAAAGGCGCTCATCGTCCAGCAAAAATGTCGGTTCCGAATGGCCCCCGGTTGACCTGGGCCGCTCCAGGTCAGACGAGCGGCGGGGCGAACACCCGAACACCGCCTCCCGCGAAGCCCGCGCCGGGCCGAAGCTCCCCGATCGACCGGCCACCCGGCAGCATCGGGTCGGGGTCGAGCTCCAGGAGCGGCACGAGCACGAAGCCCCGTTCGTGCATCCGCGGGTGCGGAAGTGTGAGGGCCCCGTCGTCGACGACCTGCCGGTCCACGGACAGCAGATCCAGATCGATGACCCGCGGGCCCCACCGCTCCTCCCGGACGCGTCCGAGCTCCCGTTCCACGTCGAGCAGCGCGTGGAGCAGTTCGTGCGCCGATTGGTCGGTGTCGAGCTCGATCACCGCGTTCAGGTAGTCGGGCTGCGGTGGGCCGACGGGGTCGGTCTCGTAGACCCGGGACGATCCGAGGACCCTGACGCCTGGGCGCTCGCCCAGGAGCGTGACCGCCCGGCTGAGGTTCGTCAGGCGGTCGCCGAGGTTGGACCCGAGCGCGACGAACGCTCGCTCACTCATCCACCGTCGCCTCGGCCAGCACGTCCGCCACGCCGAGCGACGCCGCCGCGCCTGGCTTGTGCACCGCCGCGGTCACCCTGGCGACGTCCCCGAGCGCCATCACCGACGAGGCGACGACCTCCGCGAGCGTCTCCAGCAGGACGAACGATTTCGTCTCGACCGCCTCCCGGGCCGTCGCGACGATGTCTCGGTAGTCGATCGTGTCGTCCAACCGGTCCTCCCCGCCCCGCACCCAGACCTCGAGGTCCACGACGAACTCCTGCGGCTGGAGCTGCTCGCCCGGGTTCGCACCGTGGCGGCCGGACGCGCGGATCCCCTCGATGCCGATCATCGTCGTGGGATCGCGATCCTTCCTCACCGCGACCCCTCCGCCGCGCGGGCGCGCGCCCTCGCCTCCGGGATCTTGCGGAAGTCCCACGACGACACGTGGTCGGGCGTGAGCCGGAGCCACACCCGATCCCGCCATCGCGAGTAGGGAGTCGGGTTGCCGCCCAGGTATTTATCCGACCACCCGGCGTCCACGTCGGAGAGGCGGGGGTCCTCGCCGGCTTCCCGGACCGTTCCGCGAACCAGCACGCCGCGCAGCACCTCGTAGGTGTCGCCGTCGTCGATCACGGCCGCGGCGCGCGCGCCAGGAGCCAGGGCGTTGGCGACCGTGACGTTCCCACGGGTCGAGTTCAGGAACAGCTCGCCGTCGAACCAGAGGAACCACAGGGGGATGACCTGTGGCTCACCGGTCCCGTCGACGGTCGCGACGCGGATCGTGCGCTGGGACCGAAGGAAGCCGTCGAGCTCCGAGGGCGACAGGGAGAGGTCGAGCGCGGCCATCTCAGCCCTCGCCGCGCGGGCGCTCCAGGAACACGGGGATCGGCCCGCTCGCGCCGGCGTGGGCATGGCCCTCGGCGAGGTAGCGCGATCGGAGGTATTCGTGCACGAGCGGCCCGACCGTCGCGGGCGCCTCCTCGGTGACGAAGTGCGAGCACCCTGGCAGCAGCGCGAGCGTGGAGCCGGCCAGGTGCTCCTGGAGACGCTCGGCGGTCTCGACCGGGACGAAGGGGTCGTCTTCGCCCCAGATGAGGAACACGGGGATGTCGAGCCGCGCGAGGTCCTCGCCCCCCTCCGACAGGCCGGCCGCGAGGGCGGCGCGCCCCGCGCGCAGGAACCGGGCCGGGTCCGCGACCCAAGGATCCAGGTACGCGCGGCGGGTTTCTTCGTCGACGCGACCGGCACGCGACACGCCGCGATCGATGATTCGGCCCATCGCGGCCGCCACGTCGCCCGGGCCGGGCGCGCCACCGAGGAGCTCAGGCGCCATGCCCACACCGCCCAGCGGGCGATCCTCGAACGCCGGAGCATCCATCACGACCAGGCAGCCGACGCGCGGGCCTTCCACGTCCAGGGCCATCCGAAGCGCCACCGCGCCGCCGGCCCCGTGGCCGACCACCGCGACCTCGTCGATCCCGAGGACGGCTAGGAGCGCACCAAGGCACTTCGCTTGCGCCGACGCAGAAAGATCGGCGGACCCCTTCGCGTCGCTCGCGCCGAACCCGAGCAGGTCGGCGACGATGACCCGCATCCGTGAGGCGAGGAGCGGCACGTCCCGGCGCCAGAGGAGCGACGACATCGGGAAGCCGTGCAGGAGCAGGACCGGCCTGCCCTCGCCTACGTCACTGTAGGCGATGCGGCCTCCCGGCACGCGAACCGAGGCCTCGTTCGACCAGCTCACCCGGCGCTCCGGATGGCGTCCACCATGCGCACGACCCGCACCATCTGCGATACATCGTGCACGCGGACGACGTTCGCGCCGTTCGCCGCGAGCCACGCCACCGCGGCCGCGGTGCCCTCGAGGCGGTCGTGGACCTCGGCGCCCAGGACGGCCCCGATGAAGGACTTGCGCGACGGTCCCACGACGACCGGCCGGCCGAGGTCGGCGAATTGCGCAATCTCGCGCATGAGGAGCAGGCTCTGCTCGGCGGTCTTCGCGAACCCGAGCCCGGGATCCACGGCCAGGCGCTGCTCGTCGATGCCCGCGGCGACCGCCGCCCGGAGGCGTTCGTCGAGGGCGTCGCGCACCTCGCGCACCACGTCGTCGTAGCCGGTCAGCTGCTGCATCGTGGCCGGGTCCCCACGCATGTGCATGAGCACCATGCCGGCGTCTGCGCCGCGCACCACATCGAACATGCCTGGGTCGCGCCCCGCGGTCACGTCGTTCACGATCGAGGCGCCGGCGTCCATCGCCGCCCGCGCCACGTCCGCCTTACGCGTGTCGACGCTCACCGGCAGGTCGACCTCCGCGACGAGGCCCTTGATGACCGGCACGACTCGCTCGCACTCCTCCATCACCGAGACCTGGGCCGCTCCGGGCCGGGTCGACTCGCCGCCGACGTCCAGGATGTCCGCGCCGGCCTCGGCCATGGCGAGCCCTCCCGCCACCGCGGCCCCCGCGTCGAAGTGCAGACCACCGTCGGAGAAGGAATCGGGCGTCACGTTCACGATTCCCATGACGAACGTTCGCGCGCCCACGTCCAGCACCGCGGACCCGGCCCGCCAGCGCGTCATGGCCGGCCGCGTCGAACCAGCTCGAGCGCCTCGGCGCGCGTGCGCGCGTCGCTCCGGAAGACGCCGCGCACCGCCGACGTGACGGTCGTCGCGCCCGGCCTCTTGATCCCCCGCATCGTCATGCAGAGGTGCTCGGCCTCGATGAGGACGAACACGCCGCGCGGGTCGAGGGCCGCGTCGAGCGCGTCGGCGATCTCCGTGGTGAGGCGCTCCTGCACCTGCGGTCGCTTGGAGAGCAGGTCGACGACGCGGGCAATCTTCGACAGGCCGGTGATCCGGCCGTCCCGATTCGGGACGTACGCGACGTGCGCGTGGCCGGAGAACGGGATCAGGTGATGCTCGCAGACCGAGTACAGAGGGATGTCCCGGACCATGATCATCTCGTCGTGGCCGGCGCCGGCGATCACGGTCAGCAGCTCCCGCGGATCGGCACCGACGCCGGCGAACAGCTCCGCGTACATGTCCGCCACGCGCTCCGGAGTCCCGGCAACGCCCTCGCGCGACGGGTCGTCGCCGATTCCCTCCAGGATCAGGCGAACGCCCTCGGCGACCTTCGTACGGTCGAACCCGTCGCTCACCCCGCCACTCTACTGGCGTCAGCGTGCCGGAAGGATTCGGTCGAGCGCCTCAGGCAGGCCCGAGAGGTCCGTGAGCTCGGCCGCACGCGGGAGCTCGCTCCGCTCGCCCAGCCGATTGATCCACACGGCGAGGATGCCCAGCCGCGCCGCAGGCTCGATGTCGTGGAAGAGGCTCGCGCCGACGTGAACGTGCCGGGCCGGGTCGGCGCCCGAGCGTTCGCGGAACGCGTTCCAGTGACCCGGCGCCGGCTTGTACGAGCCCGCCTCGGCGGCGGTGATCGTGAGGTCGGGCTCGACGCCGATGCGGAGGATCGAGGTGGCCAGGAAGTCGGGGTCGGTGTTCGAGAGGATCGCGAACCCCCATCCTCGCGATTGGATCTCGGCGAGCGCCGAGGGGACCTCGGGGAACACGCGCCACGACGGCAGGGCCTCCCCGAGGGCGTCCTCGTTCGCGACGGACAGTTCGAGCCCGTCCTGAGTTGCGATCGCGCGCAGAGCGCGCGCCATCACCTCGCGATAGGGCATGCCCGATCCGGCCTGGACCGTCGGTTCGACCTCGTGATAGCGAGCCAGGAGCCGCGCCGAATCCTCGTTCGGCCAGAGCCGCGCGAGCGTCTCCTCGACCCCGGACTCCCAGTCGACCAGCGTCCCGTAGCAGTCGAAGCTCGCCCAGCGCTCCATCGGAGCCGGGGATCGTAGCAGGACGTTACCGGATCCCCGAGTCGACCATGAGATCGACGTGCGTGTACCGGCCGAGCACAACGATCACGTCAACAGGCTTGGAGACGCCGAACGCTCCGGAGCCCGGAGCCCGCGCGGTGAGCGTGAACGTTCCGGGTGAGAGGGCGATGCGGTACGTGCCGGCGGAATCTGAGACGCCTGATGAAACGATCTGTCCGGCTGGCGTCGTAACAGTGATCTCGGCGGCGATCGGCTTGGGCGGGCACGGGCTGTCGGCGTGTTCGACCGGACACAAAGGACCGAACAGGACGGTTCCCTCAACGCCGTTCCCGCTCCCCGCGGGTCCCTCCTTGACGCTCGAGGCGCATGCGGCCGCGAGCAGGCCGAGCACCAGGATCGCGAGGGTGGAGCGCCTCATCACACCCGTTTAGATCTCGAGGGAGGGATCGAGGTTCCCGGTTCGCCTCAGGAAACAGCGTCCCGGTAGACGTCGGGGCGAAGCGTCCCCACGAACGGCAGGTTGCGGAACCGCTCGCCGTAGTCGAGCCCGTACCCGACGACGAATACCGGCGGGATCTCGAACGCCTTGTAGCGGATCTCGATCGGCACCTGCTGCACTCCGGTCTTCTGCAGGAGCGCGCACACCTCCAGGCTCGCGGGCTTGCGGGTCCGCAGGTTCTTGAGCAGGTAGGAGAGCGTGAGACCGGAGTCGACGATGTCCTCGACGAGCAGGACGTTGCGCCCCTGGATCTCGTGATCGAGGTCCTTCAGGATACGGACCACCCCGGAGGTCTGGGTCGCCGCGCCGTAGGAGGACACCGCCATGAAGTCGAACTCCATCGGCAGCGTGACGTGCCGCGAGAGGTCGGCCATGAACACGAACGCGCCCTTCAGCACACCGACCAGCAGCAGGTCCGATCCCGCGTAGTCCGCCGAGATCTGCGCGCCGAGCTCGGCCGCCTTCGACTGGATCTGCTCGTGGGTGAGCAACACCTCTTCGATGTCGTGTTCGAAGACCTTCATCGATTTGTCATCGCCGAGCTTGGTCTCCATGGAGCGCCTCCCCGTCGGTCGGTCGGTCGCCGCGAGCGCGAGCGCCGGGGGAAGGGCGAAAGACGCGAACATACTCGCTCGTGCGCGCCGCTCGCAAACCATCGGCGAGCGCGACGGACCGGCCCCTGCGACCAGCGGCAAGATCGACGACGGTCCCGATCGCAGCCGAGTCGGGTTGCGCCCCGATGCCCCAGAGCGCCCGCCGTACGATCCGGGAGGCGAGTGGGCCCGGCAGCTCGTTGAGGCCACGCGCCAGGATCCGAACCTCGCCGGGGGCCGGCGTTCGGACCAAGCCGTCCGTGGCCTGCTCCGCCATCGCCGCCAGGAGGTCCGCGTCCTCACGGAGCAGTTCGGCGGCTCGGACGATCGCCTCGCGCACGTTCCGGCCGAGCCGGCGCTCCAGCTCGGGGATCACCCGCCCGCGGAGCGCGGCCCGCAGGAACCGCGCGTCATCGTTGGCCGGGTCGCGCCGAGGCCGTCGGCCGAGCGCCCGGCAGAATGCCTGCGTCTGGTCGCGGCTCACGTCCAGCAAGGGACGAACGATCGCCCCGCTCACCGGGCGCATGCCCGAGAGCGCGTCGATCCCGCCGCCGCGGCAGAGCCAGAGCAGCACCGTCTCGGCCTGGTCGTCGGCGGTGTGCCCGACCGCAGCCATCGTGGCGCCCACCTCTCGCCGCACGGCCTCCATCGCCCCGTAGCGGGCTTCGCGTGCCCACGCCTCGACGGACTCGCCCCGCCGCGGCCCGGAGGCGGCCGCGCGCAGATGGAA
>Ga0066710_100002508_pt1 | contig 14883 bp, 13 predicted proteins | sample GraSoiAngelo_159_FD_79666 | JGI IMG/M metagenome (GOLD analysis project Ga0066710, IMG submission 79666) | Grasslands soil microbial communities from the Angelo Coastal Reserve, California, USA - 14_1009_16_40cm | ecosystem: Environmental > Terrestrial > Soil > Grasslands | place: USA...
CTGGGTCTTGAAGATCAGAGCTATCCGACGACATCTCCGGTTCTTGAGAGACAAGAGACAACTGGCTCCAGCCAGCTACAAGCTTCTCTTGGGCATGTCGAAGGGAGGGGCGTTCCGAAGCCGTTCTCACGTCGATGAGTATGTAAAGGCCCACAAGTTGCAGAGGAAGCGCTAGACAATGGCTGATGGTCCACGCTATTCGGTTCCGTTCAGGCGCAGACGAGAAGGTAGGACGGACTACAAGCTTCGCCGAGCCCTTGTCAGGTCAGGAAAACCGAGAGCCGTTGTTCGAGTAACCAACAAGTATGTTTACGTCCAGATTACTGACGCAGAGCTTCGCGGTGACATCGTGCGAGCAGCGGCATCATCCAAGGAGCTTACGAAGATGGGATGGAAGGGAGCATCAGGTAATATCCCCTCAGCCTATCTAACCGGGACATTGGCCGCGCGCCGCGCCATAGCGAAGGGAGTCAAAGAGGCTGTCCTTGATATCGGCTTGAAATCGTCAACCAAAGGTTCCAAATTGTTTGCTGTCTTGAAGGGCCTCTCGGATGGCGGGCTTGAGGTTCCGCACTCCGACGGTCCACTTCCCGACAAGGGTCGGATTGGCGGAGCACACATTTCCGAATACGCAAAGAAGCTCTCCGGTGAAACAGATGTCTATCGGAAGACCTTCAGCGGATATCTAAAACGCGGTTTAAAGCCTGAAGAACTCTCCAACCATTTCGAGCAGGTCCGACAACAGATTCAATCAGCACCTATTGAGGCGAAAGCATGAGCCAGAGACCATACCAGGGGGGCGGTCAGAGACCCGGTCAAGAGGTCGGATGGGTCCCAAAGACCAAGCTCGGAAAACTCGTCCAAGCAGGCGAGATCGTCTCAATGGAAGAGATATTCACACAAGGGATGAGGATCAAAGAGCCGGAGATCGTTGACACGCTCCTACCGAACATTCAGCAAGAGGTCCTAGGAATTGGGTTCGTCCAGAAACAAACCGATGCCGGCGAAAGGTCAAGATTCCGAGCGATAGCCGCCGTCGGAAACGGCGACGGCTACATAGGCGTCGGAGAGGGAAAAGCACGACAAGTCCGCACCGCTATCGACAAGGGGACGATACAGGCGAAGTTGAACGTTGTCCCTGTGCGCCGTGGATGTGGAAGCTGGGAATGCCGTTGCGGAAGAGCTCACACTGTACCCTTCAGTGTTGTCGGGAAGTGTGGTAGCGTCAGGGTGCACGTTCTTCCAAGCCCGAGAGGACTTGGACTCGTTGCTGGGGAGATACCAAAGCAGGTTTTGAGGCTGGCGGGGGTCAAGGACTGCTGGACGCGAACCTACGGGTCCACATCGACGCTTACCTCTTCCGCGCTCGCAGTATTCGATGCCTTGGTGCAGACGTACAACGTAGTAACGCAGCAGGACTGGGTGGCTTAAGATTGGCAGAATCTGCTAAGCGGCCCGTTATTCTCGCGGTACGTATCCGCGGAACGGCAACCGATAACCCTGACGTCAGGAGGACGATGGAGATCCTGAAGCTTGAGAATACGTTCCGCGCACGGCTCCTTGAAGACAGCTCATCAACTCAAGGCATGCTTCGTGCTGCTAAGAACCTGGTCGCATGGGGCCAGGTTAGCCCGGATGTGATGGAGGCCTTGTTGCGGAAGAGAGCGGAGAGAGAGGGGAACAAGGAACTAGACGATGATTTCGCCAAGGTATTCTTCAAGAAAGAAACTATTGCAGACCTTGCAAAGTCGGTCGTCGCAGGAGAGATCGGCGTCAAAAACCTCTGGCTTGCAGGTGTCAAACCAAGGTTTCGGCTTCACCCTCCAAGAGGAGGCTTCAAACGAAGTACGAGACGGGCGGCGACTGATGGGGGAGAGCTCGGCTACAGGGGCGAAGACATCAACCGCCTCGTCAAACGAATGATCTAGCCTAGCTTCCGTTGTAGCGCAAACTCCAATATAGCTCCTGGAATATTCTCAATTGGCTCGGTATGGCTCATAGCAGAGACTCAACCAGAAAGAAACGTACCCGGCGATCGGGATGGTGGTTCGACATCTTCGAAGAAATGGATCGCATGGACCGCTTGATGGACGAGATGATGCGGAAAGCAGTAGAGATGCCAAAGGCAAGCGAAGGACCACAACCCTTTGTATACGGATTTTCGATGTCTGTTGGAGAAGATGGTAAGCCGGTAATCAGGGAGTTCGGTAACGTGGAACCCACTTCCCGGGGGCCGCTAGTGAAGGAGGAAAGGGAACCGCTTGTGGACGTCTTGCAAGAGGGTAACGAAGTAGTCGTTGTGACGGAATTGCCGGGAGTAGAGAAGGAACACATCAAGCTCGAATCCACGGACAGGGCCTTGAAGATCTCTGTTGAGTCGGCAAAACGACGCTACTTCAAGGAACTAGAACTGCCGCACCTAGTCGACCCAAGGACGGCCAAGGCCACTTACAAAAACGGAGTTCTAGAAGTCAGGTTCGTGAAAAGCGACGAGAAGAGGCCCACAAGGGCGATCAATGTGGAATGACCGCCGCTTCATTTTCTCAGACGGCAAGAATCATTCCCTTCTTCAATTGGAAGCACCCAATTAACCAGTCCCATAATTACGAACCACAGCTAACCGAATTAGACTGAACCGACAATCATTGAGCTAGAGGTACGGCCTTGAATCGAAGAATCAAGCTATCCACGACAAGCCTGCTTTGTTCTTCTCCGTTCCATTGGATAGTCTGCCGGTTCACAGGGCTCGCCGCGGCGGCGTCAGACGAAGTCGTCTGATTGATCAGCGACGGCCTTCCATAGATGGCTTGGTCTTAAGCCAAATAATCGTTCTTGTCAGCCCGTTTTCCAAGTCCGTCTTCGGGGACCAATCAATCTCCTTGGTGGACCTTGTTGTGTCCGGCAGGCGTCGTCTATGGTCCCCTTTGGGAAAAGGAAGGAACTGGAGAGTGGAAGAAGAGCCGGTAAGTTTCCTTACCTTTTCTGCAAGGTCGAGAATCTTACTCTCCTCATCGATGCCTAGGTTGAGAACTTCCCCGCTGAGTCGGTGGGTTGCCGTGAAACATAGAATACCGGTCACGCTGTCTGCGACATAACAAAAAGACCTAGTTTGCGAGCCATCCCCATACACGGTAATATCGTCTCCATCTAGGGCTTGCGTTATGAATCTAGAAACGACTCTTCCGTAGAGGCCATCAGGTCTCAGTCTTGGTCCGTAGCTGTTGAAGAGTCGCCCAATCCTTACATCAAGATCATACTGGTCATGATACGCCTTGCACAGCGCTTCTCCAAACCTCTTCCCCTCCTCATAACAGGACCTCGGGCCTAGAGGATCGACCTTTCCCTCATAGGACTCTGGGGTAGGAAAAACCTCCGGGTCTCCATACACCTCGCTTGAGGAAGAATAGAAGACTCGCGCATCATTCTTCCTAGCCAAATCCAACATCCTATCCGTCCCTGTCGCATTAGCCAGTGCGGTTTCCACAGGGTGCCTCTGATAATCCTCCGGTGCTGGCCTGCTGGCTAGATGGAAGACCAAGTCAACTTTAGGGTTTTTAGAGTATGTGCAGACGTCGGCTTTTTTGAATTCGAAACCCTTCGTTCCCTTCAGATGTTCAACATTTTCGAAGACTCCTGTCGAGAGGTTGTCCAGGCAGATGATTCTCGATCCTACCTCGCTAAGTACATCACAGATCCAGCTGCCGAGGAACCCGGACCCGCCGGATACCAAGACACTCTCTCCACGAAACGCTTCCAGGTCGATTGATCTCTTGATCTGGTCGATGTCTTCCTTGATAATCGCGTCGATCAATACTGATGCCGGACCTCCCCTGCTCTTAATCTAGCCTTTGGGTTCGTGAGAGTAGTGTTTGTATGATAGGTTCTGGGCCTCCCAGTATAGATCGGGTGATCCTATGTCGAGCCAGATCTCGTCCGATCCGACCTTTGTCGTGTACACGTTCAGATTCCAGTCGACCATCTTCTGTATACCATCGGTCAGTTGTAGTTCTCCAGCGAATCCTGCTTTTGTGGCTTCTAGTGCTTTGAAAATGTTCGAGTCAAACACGTACACAGGCATGATCGCCAGTTTCGACGCCGGCTTCAACGGCTTTTCAACCAGTCTTTTCACCCTCACCAGCCCATCAACCATCGCCTCACCTTCAATGATCCCGAATCTTTTTGGATCGTCAACCCCCATCGACAAGAACAGCGCATTCGCCTTCATCTTCGCACTCGCATCCATGACCCTTCGCAAGTGGTCAGCGTCCTTAGCCAGAAAGTGGCTGTCGCCTGCATGAACCATGAACTTGTCCTTCCCAGCAAACGATTTCGCCTTCAACACCGCATCACCAAACCCCCGCGGCTCAGACTGGTTCACCCAGGACACGGTTGAGGAATCGATCATCTTGTAGAAGTTCTCTAGATCTCCTGCCGGACCGTTTCTGCCCTTACGGTCGAGCATCGAGACAAAATCGAAATCAGGGGTGAAATGATCCTCAATAGCCCTCTTCCCACGTCCCACGATGAAACAGAACTCCCGAAACCCCGCCTGGTACAATTGCTCGAACACCAGCTGAACAATAGGCTTCAAACACAAATCCCCATTCTTACTCCTCGCAAAAACAGGCAGCATCTCCTTCGGCTGCTCCTTAGTGACCGAGAGTAACCGTGTTCCCAGCCCTGCAGCAGGGATAACCGCCTTCCTCAACACTATAGAGTCAGCTACCTTCAGTAAGACGCTGAGATTGACAGTTTATAATTACTAGCTCCGATAATAGAAGACATTCGAACTAATACAGAAGCCGACAATTCGTTTCTCCGAGTCATGAATACCTAACCGCAATCCCAGCAGAAGAGGAATTGATCCTCTGACGGCGACATCAGCAGACATTATCATATATTGAAGGCGAGCGCTCAATATCTAGCACTAATTCCTCATACGCTAGGATGGTTGAGAACTCTCACCCTCTTTCCTTCACTCTGCCCCTTTGCTCTCTAGGCATCGTTGTTTTATTGAGAGCCGATTCGGCCATCAAAGCCAAGTAGTGGAGAGATATTTGGCTCTGGTAGTATGACCAATGAGTCCGAAGACGCTAACTTAGTTTACTGGGACTTAACTTCAGCCCGAGCGTTCGGACGAATGTTCAAGAGACCTTCGAGGCCCCTGATTATCGTCTTAGCAGTATGGCTAACCATCTCCTTGGGATTCGTCTTCCCAGGGAGATCAGCCGACTACCAGCTTCACCCCATTATACTTATAGATGGCAACGCAGCTTTCACGGTCGCCGATGGAGTTACTTCCGGAACCGGTACGAGTACCCACCCGTATATCATAGAGAACTGGAATATCACGCACCCCTCCGACTCTGTGTCCAATTACTATGCTATACTGATACGCAATACAAACGCATACTTCACGATTCGGAACGTCTACCTTTGCGGTGGGGGCCTCAATAGTGTAGGTGTCGAGTTTGACAACGTCACTAACGGCCAGGTGCAGACGGCGCGCATACCAAACTGCGCTCGCGCAACGGTAGGCATCTCCATTGCGCACTCCCACAATATCACAATCTACAACAATAACATTACGACCTTGCAAAACTTGGTCCTCAGCTATTCATCCAACGTAACAATTTCAGCCAACATCTTCATGTTTCAATGCAGTTCCTGCTACAACCCCCAATAATGCCCCGAATATTGTTGTTGTGGATCATTCCAACAGCTCGATCTTCAGCACTAACAACTTCTTCGGAGGCTCTCTGGACCTTTCATTTTCCAAAGGCATCCTTGTCTACCAAAACAATTTCCTAAACATATGTGACACCTGCAAGAGAATTAGTGGAGGCTTCGACAATCAAGGAAACCTAAACTCTTGGGATAATGGATACCCCACGGGGTGGAAACTACTGGATCAACTATACGGGTGTGGATCGTTGCATCGGCTCTGCCCAGAATATCTGCCAAGGGCCCGATGGAATCGGCGACACTCCCTACACTCTTGGCAACGTCACAGACCACTATCCTTTGATGAAAGCGTATGGGGATAGCAGCCCCCGGTCTTGGGACCAAGCGCGAGGGTTCAAGCCAGCTCGGTCGACAAGTCGACCGTCAGTCTGATCTGGAGCGGTGCCTCGGACGACCTTGGAATCGCTGGCTACAGAATCTACGAGAACGGACAGCTATTGACGGGAACGGCCAGAGACAGATACGGCGCTGTTGTCGAAGCCTATACAGTCACCGGGCCTAGTTCTGGAACTACCTATGATTTCAATGTCATCGCCGTCGATGTTGCCAACAATACGAGCGCCGGAGGTCTGTCTCTCGACGTGACCACCCCTGCCCAGTGGTGGCAGATAACCTCCCTTGCCTGGTGGCAGGTCAACTGGTTCTGGGCTGTTGCTCTGTGTGGTTGCGGAGTAGCAATATTGGCGTGGATGTTTCTTAGACGAGAAAACCTGAAACAGAAACGTTTGACAGATTTCTCGAAGTCGAACACTCTACCGGTGCTTGCCATCTTGCATAGAACACAGATACTTTTCTCAAGATAGCCATTGCGATGAGTCGGCACTTATGTCAGCATTGCAACTTTTGGAAGATAAGCCCGTTGCCGGATATTTTCTTTCCCTAATAGGCGGAAGCCTTACACTCCTTATTGGGGCAGCGACTACCGAGGCGGGGGCCAATCTGTCAAACTTGACCTCTAATACAGAACTGTCCCATCCGGCTCGTCCGATCCTGGCCGCAGGTCTGGCAACACTGGTCGCGGGGTCGGTCATTTCAACATGCGGCGCCATTATTTATAGGAAGCCTAACTGGCACGTACCCCTAAGAGCAGTTGTGATTATGATGTCCCTACTCGGCTGGTTCGGCACAATTAATCTCTTGTCCCATGTCGGGCCTTTGGTCCCGTATGCGGCACTTGGTCTTGCGGAAGTCTTCTTAGACTTGGCCAAGTCGGAGTCCTCGGATTTCCACTTTCCTTGCCGGGACGAATACCGGCTCTAATTTGAGGCTCTCGCCCTTCTGTTTGTCGTTCCGGAAGAGAACGCAGGGAAAAAGCGAAGTCGCCGAGCTAACATCGATTGCCGTGGGGTTAGGTCAGGTGGTAAATTCGTACAGTTTGCCAGCTTGCGGCCAATGAGAACATCGACGAAGAAAATTTCGGGAGACCTGCGAATGATTCGATGTTGTTGGAAGTAGGCGCGTAGTAAGTGCTATTGACTCCTCCTACCGCCACCCAACTTACGGTTCTAGTCGTAATGACGACAAAATCTGGCCTCTGTGGCAGCCGCGCCATGTCCGTCGGTAATTCAGTGGCATTCTGAGTGTAGAAGATACGATAGATTAGCACGGCCAGATCATAATTCTCAGCGGGAGAGGGTGTGTGACCATGAATAATGAAGGCTGTCGATGAGTTGAGCAAGGCTAATCCGCGAAGCACAAAGCCCGTTGAAGGATCAGTCAGGACATAGCCATCGCGAGGGGTATGTTGCACCAACCACGCCGCCGCTTGGTATTCATCATTAGATAGGTTCGAATAACTTGGGATCTTCTGCCCATATGCGAAGTAAGGCTGCATCACAAGAGCGACAGAAATTGCGAGCACCAGAAACACCGAAGCTTTAGCCGGAAACCGGGCGGTCCTAAGGACTCGGGCAAGATCTGTTCCACTGGCTCTTGTGTAAGTGGCGATCCAAGTCAGTGCTACCATAGAATATGAAGCCAGAATCGCAGCAAATGGTCTAAGCATAAGTTCCGATCTATGGGAAAACCGTACGGGCAAGAAGTATAACACCAACACAATGGCGACATATCCGAGGGTGAGATGATCCGAGTAGCCTAAGACCCTATTGAAGAATAATCGACACAAAATGATTACCCCCCCAGCCCCGATCAATAACCAAAAGGCAATCGGGTACGCGTTCATGAGTATTGCAACTTTCGAACTCTCGGACAGTTCTCCGAGCGATAATAGGAGAGACCCTGCATAGGTCAAAAGAATAGAAGCTCCAAAGGTGGCAATGATGATAGGGTTGCGCCAACGTCCGAGAAACGAATTGGGGTTCCGTTTGATGAGGACGAGAATAAGAGGACCTAGGCTCAAGAAGAGCGTGAAGAAATAGACCAGATAACTTGTCGCCAGTAAAGTTGCACCGAACACGATCTGTGATAAACCATGCAACGGAGACTCAGCTATTGAAACAAGGCACAAGAGGAATAGCAATACGAAGGCGGTTGACGGGAAGAAATATTGAGGGCCGAGTAGTGAGTCCCCACCGCTAATCGACATAGCCAGGGATCCGGCGAATATTGATTGGATTCTGCTTCGGGTTAGGAAAATCGCTAAAGCATAAACAAGCAAGCCATATGACGGTATCGAAAAGAAAGACCCTGCCCAGAATATATCGTAGGCATTGCACCCGAGGACATACGACATCGATGCTACTAGAATGTGGAAGAGATAGGGATAGACATTGAACAAACCATTGCCTGTAGCGATGAGGGTATTCGAGCCATTATGAGTAAAGATCCAGTTCGAAACGGCTAGGTGGACGTAAAGGTCCCATCCAGGCTGGGACGGCCACGCGAAGCCATGTCTAAAAATGACCGCGACGAACAGACCAAATAATATGATGCCAATCGCTGAAGCATTTGGAAGGATGAGCCCAAGTGCTGGCTCAGAGGAAATCTGCCTCCTGACAATTCCGATCAGGATAAACCCAATTGTCGATGAAGTAAGCAACAAGGAGAGACTAAGATCGTTGAGCAAAGAGGTTACGGTCAGACCGATAGACATTATCGCGAAACAAATAATGCTCAGAGAAATGTCAAAGGCAAGGCGTCCTCTGAGAGAGACATGATCGAACTTTGTGCTTCGGACAAAGCTGATGCGAAGAGAGTGGCCCAACATGTAAAGAGCCAAAAATACGCCAATCGCCGCGTGAATGATTCGTGTCAGCAAAAATGGAAACAGGGTCCCAAAGGTAAACCAATACATCAGGATTAGGCCAGCACTTATGGAAAGTTCCGCTGGTAATCGTCTCCACAGATGCTTACTCCATAGCAAATTTCTCGCGCTCCAATGGTCACGAATCGTACAAGCTCAAAATGAGTCCCCTCATCTTTCTTTGCGATTCTTTGCAGTCGTAGTACTTACGAACATAGCTAGCGCCGAGCTTGGTGACAGTCTCACGCAAGTCTCTATTGCTTAACAGCAAAGTTACGGCCTCAGCAATAGCCTTCGGCTGAGGGGGGACGATCAGTCCAGCGTTAGCTTTGCCTACCGACTCGACAAACGAGCCTGACCGGGTGCACATCACAACCGGAAGTCCCGACGCCATCGCTTCGAGAACCGCGGACGGCACGCCTTCAAGTTCGCTCGGAAGAACGAATATGTCGCAGGCTTTCAGAAAAGAAGCGATATTTGCTGGAGGTAGGTAACCCGTAAACTCGACGTGATTGTCAAGTGACGCATCAGATACTCTTCGAACCAAGTTCCTGAACTCAGGCCCCCACCCAACTATGAAGCAACCAATGCTCGGATACGCTGGCAAGAGGTATTTCATCGAGTCGATTATCCGGTCAATGCCCTTTTCTGAATCTAGTCTTGAGACGCTGACTATTATGGGTGCAAAAGATTTGGGAAGCGATATTTTCTCGGCCTTTTCGATCTCTTGAATGTTCACCCCTTGGCTGATCACGTAGGCTCTCTTGACGCTAGCTCGGAAGTATTCGGACATGTCTCTGACTGAAAAAGCGGCGGTGCAAAGTGTTAGGGAGAGTTTTTCAGTCCAGGTTGCTAGGGCGTATGCAAGAAAGGGTCTGTGATTGCGCTTGAGTAATGCTCGAGTTGGCTCTGATATTCTGATTATGCTTTTTCGCATCGTTAGCTTACCAACAAGAGCTATCACGAACCCTGTGTAGCAGTGGCCGGCCATGCTCAGCAATATTCTGGTCCGGGAAGCCTTGATCACTTTTATGAGAAACAGCGAGCTAAGGAGCAATGATACCGCGTAGAGCAGGAATCTAGTTGGTCCTCGGTGTCCGAGGTAGCCTAAGGGGAGTTCGAAGACTCGACATCGAGAGGGTTCGAGACGATTTGCCAATCCGGTGCTGCCGACGACATACGGGTAGAACAAGTCGAGATCCAAATGATTCGCGAGTAGTGGCAGGAATTTCGATTCGTAGGAAAACCGGTCGGCTGCGGGCTCAAAGAGGACCGCGATGGGAATGCGAGGACTGTGAATTCCGGCAAATGACCCGCTACTCTCAAGGATCTTGTGCGAAGGACGATCGCTGCCCTCAACAGATGACGTGTCTGGCGTCCCACTTTACGGAGACTTACGGGATACTGCAACGATAAGAAAGCCGAGCCTGCTGATTATAGGGACCGCGTCAATCATGCGGCTGATGAGGGGTAGAACCCTTCGCATTGTCCTTTCTCTCGGAAGATGGAAATCTCGAAGCGGAGAGGGTTCCGGATTGGAAGCTCTGACCGAGACGATTTTTTGAATCATTAGCATCAGCAACTGCAGTACTGTGGAAATTGCCTTTATTTCTCTGACAGAGTCGACCTGCAACCCGTTCGCTTCCAAGATCGTTCGCAGCTCCGGTTTCGTGAGCGACCGTTCATAACCAATGTCCCATTTTCCGCTTCGTTGGAGATAACTTCGAATGTAGGGCCAGAAGGAGTATTGGTTTGGCACAGTGGTAACCATGGTGCCGTTTGGTTGTAGCACCCTTGTTGATTCCCTCACGAGGGCTTGGGAGTCTACAAAATGCTCTATCACTCCGAGGCTCAGCAGGTTTCTAATGCAAGCGGACTTGATCGGGAGCTGCCTTACATCACCTACTATGAAGTCGCTTGTCGGAAATAGTCTCTTAGCCTTCCTAGCGATCTCAGTGGAGATCTCTATGCCAACGCTGGCAAAACCTTTGGTGCCAAGATAATGGACGTATCTGCCGAGACCACTTCCCGCCTCGAGACTCCAGCCGATTGGCGTAAGTGACTCGTCAATGATTCGACGCAGATTGTCATAGTCGAGAGATATGAGCTCTTGTTGACGATTCTTCGCCATCCTTTTCCGGAAGTCAACTATTGTCTCGCTCATTCCGAGGGCCATCCTTGCGAATTGTCTTTTCCGTCTCGGCCCATGCCTTAAGCTATTCTAAAATCGATCATAGCCAGTTGACATCAAACGAGGGACCCTTTCTAGATCTTGTGCATGAATTCCCACCTATTGAAGGAGTTCACGGTTTTTGTCCACAACTCCTATCTTTGTCATTCCCAACTCGGCTAGCTGACTCAAGTCCCAGGCGTGTCGAATCCGTGGGTTGAAACATGCAATTATCGACTCGGTGGGGCCTATGTCACTTGGGACCTCCCAGGAAGCACCTAAGACGCGTGGATATTCATAGTCATGGCTGTATGATTGCGGGACAAATCCTGTTCTTTCAAGAAAAACATCAGGAGAGGGTGCGTTGGAGTTTTTTATTCATTGTTAAGTAGCAAAGGTCTTAACCTCGTTCCAAGTTGAACCGCATCAGTCGATGGTAATAGCGGATCAAAGGTAAGAGTGCCGGGAAAGCTGTGAGAATTACTCAGGTTAGTGCATTTTATGATCCGTTCTCGGGAGGTTCTGAAAACTACTGCCGTCAACTATCGAGAAGGTTAGTCAAGAGGGGACACGAGGTCACCGTCTTGACATCACGGATTGACAAAGCGTCCAAGGAGATCGAGGAGATTGATGGTGTGACTGTTCGTCGAAAATGGTGTGCAGGGGTCGCTTGGGGTGTCAATCCGGTTTCGCACGTCATGCGCGATCTTTTACGGATGGATGCGGATGTTGTCCATGCGCATTCTTACATCTTTCTGACTTCGCTCCAGGCGGCTTTGGCGAGGAGGCTGACTGGGACTCCCCTGATGCTTCATCTTCATGGTGGGCTTGACGCTCGAGCGAGGAGTGAAGACTTCTCTACTCGCATGAAGTTTCTCGCAAAGAAGTATGTCTACGACCAGACTGTTGGAAGATGGATCAGCAGATCTGCAGATGTCGTAGCTTCAGTATGCGAGCGAGATATTGAACATGCAAGGAAGATCTGGGACCTAGATCCGGCCCGCGTACATCGGGTCCCGAATGCGGTGGATACGTCGGAGTTTGACGCGGCGGGCTCGGGCTCTCCTCGGAATGTTACTTTCATTGGGCGCTTGGAGCCGTGGAAGGGCATACGGACGTTCTTGCAGGTTGCTAAGCTAATCGAGCGTGAAATGCCTGATGTGAAGTTTCTCATCGCGGGCGATGGAAGTCTCAGGCACGCTCTTGAGAGGACATTTTCGAATGGAAACGTCAGGTTCCTGGGCCAAGTCCGCCACAGGGACATTCCATCTGTACTTGATGAGACTGCGGTTCTTGTGCTGCCTTCTTACATGGAAGGCTTGCCAACTGTTTGTCTGGAGGCCTTTGCTAGTGGCGTTCCAGTTGTCGCATCGAATGTTGGTGGGACTCCGGAGATCGTTAGGAACCTTGAGACTGGGTTCCTATTTGAAGCCGGAGATGCTCCTTCGTGTGCTAAGGAGACGTTAAGGATTCTCTCGGATCGGACGCTCCGGGCCACAATGGGTCAGAATGGGCGCAAAATGGTTGAGACGAGCTATAGTTGGGAGAGTGTGGTACGGAGAATCGAGACGATCTATGAGTCCCTAGTAGCCTGATAGGCAATCAGAGCTCAAGAGGAAACCCATCTTTGGTCTCGTCGCCCCACTGCTATTGCTGGTTCGGGCTAACCCTTGGAAAGGAGTGTGTTTTTTTGCGCTCTTCTGAGAACGCGATTCTAAAACATGTCTCGTCGGGGAAACCGAGTACCCGATCGTCCCTTTCACGTGACACAGGCTGCCTCTGTGACCGATCTGCTCTAGAACCAGAGAGGGCCAACATGGACTCTTGAGGACCGGGGCAGGATTACAGCCCAGGAAGATGATGATGCATATGTCTTGAAGAGCATTCCCTGGTCGCGAAGATCCCTATGCTCCGTGGGAAAGCCCGACACTAGGCGAGGCTAAACTAGCGTTGAATCTTACACGAGAACTTTGGGGTGCGAACCCTCAACATTGCGCCGAGTTCTATAATGATTAAATAGTTTCCACGTCGGTCCGCCGAACAGGTTGCTTTGATCGAGTTGTTTCCCTAGCTGTTGGAGGGTGAATGGATATGACGGAAGTCGCCTTCAACGAATTGGGGAATCAATATGAAAATTTGGCAAACAGGGGCAATCCTGAGTCTTTTGTGGAAATCTCTGTGCTCGTCCCGGCCCATAACGAAGAAGGGACGATTGAGGATTGTCTTAAGCGAGTCACGAATGTACTGAGGTCTAAGAACAGTCGTTATGAAATAATCGTAATTGACGATGGCAGTACTGACAAAACGTACGCCTGTTCTCAAGACGTAGCGAGATGGGACGGAGGATCCGTACGGATTATTCGGAACGCGTCCAAATGTGGAAAGGGAGCAGCCCTTATGGCGGCTACGAAGAAGTCACGTGGAGAGATACTGGTCGTACTTGACGCCGACCTTGAATATGCTCCCGAGGACGTTCTTCGGGTTGTTGACCCAATAGAGCAGGGAGTTAGCGATGCCGTATTCGGTTCACGTTTCAGAGGACAAACGGATGGCATGTCGTTATCGCACCGTCTCGGGAACACTGTTCTGACTGGGACAACGAACTTTCTCTACGGTTGCCAGCTGACTGACGTGATGACCGGATACAAGGCCTTCAGAAGAACGGCATTAGAACAGCTGGGGATCGGAGAGCCCGGCTTTGGCTTCGAAGTAGAGGTCGCTGCTAAGGCCCTGAGGGCTGGGCTTCGAATCTCAGAGGTACCGATAAAGTATCGACGACGGACCAGCGGGAGGTCTAAAATCAGATGGATAGACGGCCTTCGGTGCCTATTTGACCTGTTCCAGTTAGCTAGAAGGAAACGGCAACCCGCTTAGGCGCGGGTCGCACGTGCGCATTCTCGCGTCAATGTTTCACCCCAAGGGCTCTTGGCCCTACAGTGGGTCTGAGAGGAGGTTCTGCGCCTTGACCCAGGAGTGGAAAGAGATGGGACTAGAAGCATTCGTCTTGGAGCCCCAACCTCTTGCGCTCAACCGTATGTCAGCCAATTACGTCCCAATAGAAGTTTCGAACTCTGGACTCGGAATCGAGACCCAGATAGCCTCTTGGGTTATTCGAGCAGTTAGGAGAGGCGTGGATGTCGCTCACAAAGTGGATTTCGACCTCGTCTATGCGACGAACAACAATCTCTTCAATCTGATAGCCGGGCTCTGGATTGCAAAGCAGCTCCGCTTGCCATGTGTCGTGGTAGTGCACCACCTTCGATGGGTTGACTATCGAGAATTAAGGGAACCGGAGGACATCAGTAAGCTGAACCCCGCGCTGTACCTTAGGGCCCTTCGAGATGATGGTTTGAGCGCCCGCGTTTCCCTAACTCGAGTAATCGGAGGGTACCTCGAGTCAAAGTTTCTACCGAAGTTCGACGGATTCATAGTTGTTAGCAAGACCGTCGCGAGTCAGCTCAGAACACTAGTTCAACCAAACAGGATCTTCGTTGTAGGAAACGCCCCATTTACTACGAGATCTGTCCCGCAATTAGTTCCGACTGGGAGTATGACCGCCCTGTTCGTGGGACGCGTAGATGAGGGGAAAGGTATCGCGGAGTTGTTGAACGCTTGGGAAAAGGTTGTCGCGAATTGTCCTCTGGCCTATCTTCACATAGTGGGCGACGGGACTCTCCGAAAAGGCATGATTGCTGAGGCGAGCCGCCGAGGACTGGGCACGCACCTCGGGTTCGGAGGCTTCCTTGACGACTCCGAGGTAGCGAAG
>Ga0066710_100002510_pt1 | contig 14882 bp, 18 predicted proteins | sample GraSoiAngelo_159_FD_79666 | JGI IMG/M metagenome (GOLD analysis project Ga0066710, IMG submission 79666) | Grasslands soil microbial communities from the Angelo Coastal Reserve, California, USA - 14_1009_16_40cm | ecosystem: Environmental > Terrestrial > Soil > Grasslands | place: USA...
GCCGAGCTGGACGCCGACGAGACGACGCGGCGAGCGTACCTGAGCGTATGAAGACCATTATTCGGAACATCGGCACGCTGGTGAGCGGCGACATCCGCGCGCCGCAGCTCGACGCCGACTCGATCGTGATCCAGGACGGCAGGATCACGGCGGTGGGCCGGCGGCTCGATGACGACGCCGACGTCGTGATCGACGCCAGGGGCACCACCGTGATGCCCGGGCTCATCGACTCCCACGTGCATCCCGTCTTCGGTGATTTCACGCCGCGCCAGCGCACGGTGGATTTCATCGACTCGGCCATGAACGGCGGCGTGACCACGGCCATCTCGGCCGGCGAGGTGCACCTGCCGGGTCGTCCGAAGGACGTCGTCGGTCTGAAGGCGCTCGCCATCGTCGCCGCGAAGTCCTACGCGAATTTTCGGCCGGGAGGCGTGAAGGTCCACGCCGGCGCGCCGATCCTCGAGTTGGGACTGACGGAGAGCGACTTCGCCGAGATGGCTGCCGCCGGCGTAAAGCTCGTGGGCGAGATCGGGCTCGGCTCGGTCCGCACGGGCAAGGACGCGGCCCCGATGGTGCGCTGGGCCAAGCAGCACGGGATGACGGTAACCATTCACACCGGCGGGCCATCCATCGCGGGGTCGAGCCCGATCAACGCCGAGGTCGTGCTGGAGGCTCAGCCCCACGTGGTCGGCCACATCAACGGCGGGACCACGTCGATGTCGCCTCAGGAGATCGAGCGTCTCGTCGCCACCGACATGGCGCTCGAGATCGTCCAGTGCGGCAATCCGCGCACGGCGCTTCACACACTTCGAACAGCAGCGGACGCGCGCGCCACCCAGCGCATCATCCTCGGCAACGACGCGCCGTCGGGCACCGGCGTCATCCCGCTCGGGATTCTCAGGACGCTCAGCTTGCTGGCCAGCGTGGGCGGCATGGCGCCGGCCGAGGCGATCGCCTGCGCCACCGGCAACACCGCGCGCGTCTACGCGCTCGACGTCGGCGTCATCGCGCCCGGCCGAGCGGCCGACCTCGTCGTCTGCGACGCGCCGACGGGGAGCGTGGCGCATGACGCGCTCGGTGCGCTCTCGGCCGGCGACCTCCCCGGCATCTCGATGGTGTTGATCGACGGCAAGATCACGATCGGGCGCAGCCGCAACACGGCGCCGGCCGCGCGCGCGGCCGACGTGCTGAAGGGCGTGGGGCCCGGGATCGGGGGCCACTAGGATGAAGGTCAAGCCCTTCTGCGGGTATCGCGTCGCCGCCCCCGACATGGACGTCTCGGCGGTGGTCGCGCCGCCGTACGATCAGATCGATGACGTGACGCAGGACCGGCTCCTCGCGATGAGTCCTCACAACGTCGTGAGGATCACGTTGCCGCGCGACGAGCCCGACGTCGATCGCTACCAGTCGGCGCGCCGCGTGCTCGACGCCTGGGTCGCGGAGCGCGTGTGGGCCGCCGACGATCGGGCCGCCATCTATCCTTACCAGCAGACGTACACGCTCGGTGGCAGGACGGTTACCCGCAGCGCCTTCATCGCGCTCGGCGAGGTCAGCGAGTACGCCCAGGGCGTTGTGCTCCCTCACGAGCGAACCCATAGCGGCCCCAAGAAAGATCGGATGCAGCTCCTGGAGGCGACCGGCGCCGACACCGGCTTGCTCTTCATGCTGGTGAGTGATCCCGATCGCGCCATTCTCCGCGCGACGACGCCGACGGGAGAGCCGATCGCCGAAGCGCACGACCTCAAGGGCGAGCGGCATCGCCTCTGGCGCATGACCGACGACGCGACGATCGCGAAGATCCGTGCCCTGATGGCGCCGAAGTCCGTGATCATCGCCGACGGCCATCACCGCTACGAGACGGCGGTCGCGTACGCGAAGAACCATCCGGGCGCGACCGACAAGATGATGGCGTTCTGCACGCTGGAGGCGCCGGGCTTGACGATCCTGTCCAACCATCGACTCATCCACGACGTCGCGGGATTTTCGCTCGACAAGCTGGCCACCGCGGGCCGCGCCTGGTTCGACGTGGCGCCGTTCGGCGGCGATCCCACCACGTTCAAGCCGACGCCGCGCACGATCGCGGTGGTGGCGGGCGGCAAGGCGATGGTGTTTCGGCTTCGCGATGACGGCGCGCGGACGATGGCGTGGCCGAGCCGGACGAGCAAGGCGTGGCGCGAGTTGTCGGTCTCGATCCTCCACGAGGGCCTGCTCAAGCCGCTCCTCGGCATCACCGACGACAAGCTCGACGGCAGGAGCCACGTGGACTACACCGCCGATCAAGCGGAAGCCGTGCGGCTGGCCCGGGAAGGCCGCTGCCAGGCGGCGTTCTTGATCGCTCCGACGACGACCGCCGAGCTCTCAGCGGTCGTCGATGGCGGGGAGCTGATGCCTCAGAAATCGACGCACTTCTATCCCAAGATGCTCGACGGGCTGGTGTGGCACCGAGTGCCAGGAGCTTGAGATGGCCAAGATCCGCAAGCTGGTGACCGTGATCGAGGAGACGTTCAGCGATGGCGGGCGTGACGCCCGGCGACCGCTGCGGAAGGTGGCGGCCGTCGCCGTCATCGAGAACCCGTTCGCCGGACGCTTCGTGGACGACCTCACGCCGCTGATCGATCAGGGCGAGGAGCTGGGAGCGCTGCTCGCCAAGAAGGCGACGGAAACGCTCGGCGCGCCGGCCGAGTCGTACGGCAAGGCGGCCGTCGTGGGCGAGGCGGGCGAATACGAGCACGCGGCGGCGCTGCTTCATCCGAAGCTCGGCGCTCCGTTGCGCGCCGCGGTGGGCGGCGGCAAGGCGATCATTCCCAGCGCCAAGAAGCTCGGCGGCCCCGGCACGACGATCGACGTGCCGCTCCACTTCAAGGACGCCGCGTTCGTGCGCACACACTACGACGCGATGGAGGTGCGGCTCAACGACGCGCCGCGGGCGAACGAGATCGTGCTGGCCATCGTCGTGACCGACGGCGGCCGGCCTCATCCACGCGTCGGCGGGCTCACCAAGGACGAAGCGAAGAAGGAGGATGGGCTGCGATGAACCGACGCCACTTCTTGACTACGATCGGTGCGGGCCTCGTGCTCGCCGGCCCGGCCGGAGTGCTGGCCCAGGGCGGAAAGATCAAGCCAGGCGCCGGCGATGCCCTGATCGTCGTCGATATCCAGAACTGCTTCGTGCCCGGCGGCACGCTGCCGGTGGCCGGCGGCGACCAGATCGTCCCGCTCGTGAACCGATTGGCCCGCGCGTTCGAGAACGTCGTCCTCACGATGGATTGGCACACTCCAGGCCACGTGTCGTTCGCCTCCAGCCATGCCGGCAAGAAGGCGTTCGAGACCGCCTCGCTGGCCTACGGCACCCAGGTGCTGTGGCCGGATCACTGCGTCCAGGGCACGAAGGACGCCGAGCTGGTTCCTGGCCTGCAGATCACCCACGCCCAGCTCGTGATCCGTAAGGGGTATCGGCGCCACATCGACTCCTACTCGGCATTCTTCGAGGCGGACGGCAAGACGCCGACGGGGCTCACCGGTTACTTGCGCGAGCGCGGCATCCAGCAGACGTTCTTCGTCGGGCTCGCCACGGACTTCTGCGTCGCCTGGTCGGCGCTCGACGCCCGAAAGTCCGGCTTCGCCGCGTCCGTCATCGAGGACGCGACCCGAGGGATCGACGCCGGCGGCTCACTCGGCAAGGCGTGGCAGGACATGACGGGCGCCGGCGTGAAGCGCATCACGTCGGCGGACATCGAGCTGCCCTGAGGCGCCGCGCATGAAATACGGGCTCCGCATCCCCTCGTTCGCACTGGGGCCGAAGACGGCGACGCTTCCCGAGATGGGCCGGTATCTGAGGCGCGCGGAGGACCTCGGCTTCGACAGCGCCCTCAGCATCGATCATTTGCTGCTCACGCCGCCGGCCTACGCCTGCACGTGGCTCGAGCCGATCGCGCTGCTCTCGGCGCTGGCCGGCGTCACCCGCACGATCAAGCTCGGGACGATGGTGCTCGTGCTGCCCCTGCGCAATCCGGTGTACTTCGCCAAGGAGTGGGCGACGCTCGATCTGCTCTCCGGCGGCCGCTCCATCCTCGGCATCGGCGTCGGCTGGCACGAGGAGGAGTTCGCGCTGATGGGCGTGCCCCACAAGGAGCGCGGCGGGCGCATGGAGGAATGCATCGAGATCTTGCAGTCGCTGTGGGCCGGCGATCGCGTGAGCTACACAGGCCGGTACTATCGCTTTCACGATCTCACGATCGATCCCAAGCCCGCCCAGACGCCGCATCCGCCGATCTGGATCGGTGGTGGCACGCAGCCTTCGGAGAAGATCTACGCGCAGACGGTCAAGAGCATCGACCCCGTGCTGCGTCGGATCGCCAAATACGCCGACACGTGGGTTCCGCACTCGTCGGCGACGCCGGAGATGGTGAAGGGCGACTGGGTGAAGGTTCAGCAGTTCGCGCGCGAGGCCGGCCGGGACCCGAAGACGATCGGGCGCGTCTACTCCAACTTCATCTGGGTGCTCGCACCGGGTGAGAAGCCGGAGTCGGCCGTCCCGCACTTTTCCGCCTACTCGGGCATGGATCTCGACTACTGGAAGACGTACTACCTGCTCGGCGAGGCCGACGAGCTGGCCGAGCGCATCAGCGCCCGCATCGCCGCGCTCGACGGCGGCGTCGACCGCGTCGTGCTCAACCCGCTCGACTGGTCCATGAGCCAGCTCGAGCTGATTGCCGAGAAAGTCCTGCCCAAGGTTCGCGCGTAGTGCGAGCCGAGCAGCGCCGGAGCTGCCCGCGGTGCAGGGAGAGCCGCGCTCGGGCGGCGCGCCGAGCGCTGAAATGGATCGAAGATCACGATCGCTGCCAGGCGAGCGGTGAAATGGCCCGGAGATGATTCGTTACACCGGCGCGCGCATCAGGCGCGTGGAGGACCCGCGACTGCTGCGGGGGCAGGGACGCTACGTCGGCGACATCGCCATGTCACGGATGCTCCACATCGCGTTCGTCAGGAGCCCTCACGCTCACGCCGTGATCCGCGGCATCGACACGGTGGCGGCCTCACGCCTGCCCGGGGTGGTGGCGGTGATCACCAGCGATGATCTGCGCGACGTCCGACCGCTCGAGCCGAGACTCACGAGCGACGGGTTCACGCCGAGCCGGTGGCCGGTGCTGGCCGACGGTCGCGTCAATTTCGCCGGCGAGGCCGTGGCCGCGGTCGTCGCCGAGTGCCCGTACGCGGCTGCCGACGCCAGAGAGCAGGTCGTCGTCGAGTACGATGCGTTGACCGCCGCGACGGCGATCGATCGCGGCCCGGTCGTCTTTCGCCAGATGGGAAGTCGGGGCGACGTCGAGTCGGCGTTCGCACGGGCCGCTCTCGTCGTGGAGGAAACGTTCACGCACGGCCGCTGCGCGGCGTCACCGATGGAGCCTCGCGGCATCGTCGCCGATTGGGATGGCCAGACGTTGACGGTGTGGGCGTCGACGCAGACGCCGCGAGTTCTGAGAAATGCGCTGGCCGGCGCGCTCGAGTTGCCGGACGCGTACGTGCGAATCATCGTGCCCGATGTCGGCGGTGGCTTCGGCGTCAAGGTCCACGTGTTTCCCGAGGACGTGGCCGTTGCTGCCATCGCCCGTCGTCTTGGAAGGCCCGTGAAGTGGATCGAGGAGCGGCGTGAAGACTTGGCCGCCGCGTCGCACGCGCGCGAGCAGCGCTTCGACGTCGCGGCCGCCGCCGATCGCGACGGGAGGCTGCTGGCGCTCAGGAGCCGCGTGACCGCCGACGCGGGGGCCTACCATATATATCCGCTCACCGGCGCGCTGGAGCCACTGGGGAGCGCCTCGATCCTGCCCGGGCCCTACACGACCCCGGCGTATGCGTGGGAGTCCGTCGCGGTCGCGACCAACAAGCCGCCCCTCGGGGCCTATCGCGGCGTCGGCATGACGATGGGCGCGTTCGTGATGGAGCGGGTGCTCGATCTCGTCGCCGAGCGTCTCGGCCTCGACCCTGCCGAGGTGCGCCGGCGCAATCTCATCGCGCGCGAGGCGTATCCGTTCACGTCGGCGAGCGGGATGACGTACGACAGCGGCGACTATCCCGCCGCGCTCGAGCAGGCATTGAAGCTCGTCGATTACGATGGTCTGCGACGCGAGCAGGTGAAGGCGCGCGCCGAGGGCCGGTTGGTCGGCGTCGGCGTGGCCTGCTACACGGAATACACCGGAATGGGCTCGGAGGTCTTCCGCCGGCGTGGGATGGAGGACGTGCCAGGGATCGAAGCGGCGACGGTGAGAGTCGGTCCGGATGGATTCGTGAGCTGCCTCGTCAGCTTTCCGTCGCAGGGGCAGGGGCACGCGACGGCGGTGGCTCAGGTGGTCGCCGACCGGCTCGGCGTGTCGATGGACCGCGTGAGCGTCGAGCCCGTCGACACGCGGTCGACCCCGCTCGGCACCGGGACATTTGGTAGCCGCGGGGCTGTCGCGATGGGCGGCACGGCAGGCGCGGCGGCCGATCGCGTACGCGAGAAGATGACGAAGATCGCGGCTCAGCTTCTCGAGGCGAGTCCGGCCGATCTCGTGCTCGACCGGGACCGCATTCACGTGCGCGGCCTCAGCGATCGCGCGCTGGGCTTCGCCGACGTCGCGCGAGTGGCCTACGCGCCGCCGAAGGGTGGCTTCACCGACGGGCTCGAGCCCGGACTGGACGCGACCATCTACTTCGATCCGCCCGGCCCGACGTTCTCCGGCGCCGTACACGTCGCCGCGGTGGAGGTCGATCGCGAGACCGGCCGCGTCATCGTCACGCGCTACGCGCTCGTCGAGGACTGCGGGCCGGTGATCAATCCGCTGCTCGTCGAGGGCCAGATCCACGGCGCCGTCGTCCAGGGCGTGGGCGAGGCGCTGATGGAAGGCGTCGTGTACGACGACTCCGGCCAGCTCCTGACGGCGACGCTGATGGACTATGCGCTGCCGCGCGCCGGCGACGTGCCCGAGCCCGCCATCGGCCATCTCGAGACTCCGGCGCCGCACATGCCGGGAGGCGTCAAGGGGATGGGCGAAGGCGGGACCATCGGCGCGCCGGCGGCGATCGCCAACGCCGTGGCCGACGCCGTGCGCCCGCTCGGCGTGACGATCACGCGACTACCGATTCGCCCGGTCGATCTGGTAGCTGGCAGTGCGAGCCGAGGAGCTTCCGAGCTCCGAGGGGAGCGGTGAAATGGTTCGAGAAGCTGGCAGTGCGAGCCGAGGAGCGTCCGAGCTCCGAGGGGAGCGGTGAAAATGGCTCGAGAATCAGACAACGGATTGCCCGGTCTGGCCCGCGGGCTCACCAACTACGGCGACCGCGACTTCGCGCTCTACCTGCGACGCTCGTTCGCGCGGTCGATGGGCTACTCCACCAGGGCGCTGTCGCGGCCGATCGTGGGCATCGCGGATTCGGCGAGCGGCTTCAACAACTGCCATCGTCACTTTCCCGAATTGCTCGAGGCCGTGAAGCGCGGCGTGCTGGCGGCCGGCGGCACACCGATCACGTTCCCGACGATCTCGCTGGGCGAGGTCTTCCTCGATCCGACCAGCATGCTCTACCGCAACCTCATGTCGATGGACGTCGAGGAGATGGTGCGCGCCCAGCCGATGGACGCGGCCGTCCTCGTCGGCGGCTGCGACAAGACGGTGCCCGCTCAGCTCATGGGTGCGGCGTCGGCCGGCGTGCCGGCGATCCAGCTCCTGGCCGGGCCGATGATGACCGGCCGTCACGAAGGCGAGCGGCTGGGGGCGTGCACCGACTGCCGCCGCTTCTGGGCCCAGTACCGCGCCGGCAAGCTGACGTCGCAGCAGATCGACGGGATCGAGGCGCGGCTGGCGACGACGGCGGGCACGTGCGCGGTGATGGGCACCGCGAGCACGATGGCTTGTATTACCGAGGCGCTTGGGATGGCGCTGCCCGGGACGGCCGCCATCCCGGCGGTTCACGCCGATCGACTGCGTGCGGCCGAGGCCACGGGCGAGGCCGCGGTCGCGCTGGCTCACTCGCGCTTGACGCCGGATCGTGTCGTCACCGCGCCCGCGGTCGAGAACGCGCTTCGCGTGCTGCTCGCCATCGGGGGCTCGACGAACGCGATCGTCCATCTCACCGCGATCGCCGGCCGGTTCGGCATCCCGATCTCGCTCCCGAAGCTGAACGCGCTGAGCGACGAGACGCCGGTGCTGGTCGATCTCAAGCCTTCCGGCCAGCACTACATGGAAGACTTCTTCGCGGCTGGAGGCATGGGCGCCGTACTGCGCGAGCTGAAGCCGAAGCTCCATCTCGATTGCCTGACGGTGACGGGGCAAACGCTCGGCGAACGGCTGAACGGCGACGGCGCCTGGGTGGACCGCAACGTGATCAGGAGCGCGAGCGAGCCGTTCCAGTCCGTCGGCGGTCTCGTGGCCCTCTTCGGCTCGCTGGCGCCGCGTGGCGCCATCCTCAAGCGCTCGGCGGCCGACGCGAGGCTCTTCGAGCGCGAGGGCCGCGCCGTCGTCTTCGCCTCGCTCGAGGATCTCGCCGCGCGCATCGACGATCCCTCGCTCGACGTCACCGCCGACGACTTCATGGTGCTCCAGAACGCGGGGCCCAAGGGGGCGCCGGGGATGCCGGAGGCGGGCTACCTGCCGATCCCGCAGAAGCTCTCGCGCCAGGGTGTGACCGACATGGTGCGCATCTCCGACGCTCGGATGAGCGGGACTGCGTACGGCACCATCGTGCTCCACGTCACGCCGGAGTCGGCCGAGGGCGGGCCACTCGGACTCGTGAAGACGGGCGATCGCATCAGGCTCAGCGTGAACGCGCGCGCGCTCGACCTGCTCGTCGGCGAGGCCGAGCTGCGGCGGCGCGCGAATGGCAAGCAGCCGGCCGCGCCCAATCGCGGCTACCGGCGGCTCTATCTCGACCACGTGCTCCAGGCCGATCTTGGCTGCGACTTCGATTTCCTCAGGGGAGGGCAGGCATGAACATCGTCCGACGCGGCATCCTGATGCTGCTGGCCACGGTGCTGATCGCGGCGCTGACGGTGCCGGCGAGCGCCCAGTCAACGCTCGAGGCCGTCAAGAAGCGCGGCAAGCTGATCGCCGGCGTCAAGACCGACTTCCCGCCGTTCGGGACCGTCGACGCCAGCGGCAAGAACGTCGGCTTCGACGTGGACGTCGCCCACCGCTTCGCCAAGGCGCTCTTCAACGATGAGCAGCAAGTCGAGCTTGTCGCAGTGACTTCGGGGAATCGCATTCCATTCCTCCAGTCGGGGAAGATCGACATCATCATCGCGACGGTGACGATCACCGACGAGCGGCGCCAGGTCGTCGAGTTCTCCGATTCCTACTTCATGTCCGGCTCGCTCATCCTGGTGCCGAAGGCGAGCACGGTGAAGAGCCTCGATGACCTCGGCGGCAAGACCGTCGCGGTGGTGCAGGGCGCCATCCAGGACAAGGACGTCGAGCAGCTCCAGCCCAAGGCCAACCGTCTCAAGTACGGCAAGGTGTCGGAGGCCGTGCTGGCGGTGAAGGGCGGGCGCGCCGATGCCTACGTCCACGACGACATCGTGATCTTGAGCCTGGCCAGGGAGAATGCCGACCTCAAAGTCGTCGGCAAGACGTTCGTGCCTCGGCCCTACGGCATCGCCGTGCGCAAGGGCGACACCGAGTTCATCAACTGGGTGAACGCCGAGCTCAGAAAGATGCACGGGGACGGAACGTACGACCGGCTGTGGAAGACGTACTTCGCCGACGCGGAGCAGTTCCTCATCAAGCCTTGACCGCGTACAGCTTCGAGTGGTCGGCGGTTCTCCGAGGCCTGCCCTATCTGCTGGAGGGGGCGGGCCTCACGATTCTGATCTCCGGCGTTGCCATGGTTCTCGCTCTCGTGCTGGGGCTCGCGCTGGCCGCGATCTCCCAGGCATCGGGTCGTCTCGCCCGAAGCGTCGTGGCCGCCTACGTCGAGATCTTCCGCAACACGCCGCTCCTGATCCAGATCTTCATCGTCTACTTCGGGCTGCCCCAGCTCGGCCTCAAGCTCTCGCCGTTCCTCTCGGGCCTTTCGGCGCTCGTGCTCTACGCCGCCGCTTACAACACCGAGATCTTCCGCGCTGGCCTCGAAGCGGTGCCCCACGGACAGTTCGAGGCGGCGCGCTCGGCCGGGCTCTCCGAGCGCCAGATGCTCCGTTACGTGATCGTGCCCCAGGCCGTGCGGATCTCGTTCCCCGCGCTCGGCAATAACCTCGTCTCGCTCGTGAAGAACTCCTCGCTCGTGTCCACCATCGGCATGGTCGAGTTGATGTTCGTGGCCAACGACATCTCGTTCAACAACTTCCGGACGTTCGAGATCTACGGCGCCGCCGCCGCCATGTATGTCGTCATCGTGCTGGCGCTGACCCGGCTCCTGCACGCCGCCGAGGGACGCTTGCTGCGCGCGCCCGCGTGAATCTCGCCGTCGTCGTCGAGACGCTGCCCTATCTGCTGCGTGGCACGCTCTGGACCGTGACCATCGCGGTCGCGGTGATCGTGGTGGGGACGGCGGCGGGCGTTCTGCTCGGACTGTCACGCTTCGTACCGTGGCGGGGGCTGCCCACGCTGGTCGGGTGGATCGTGGAGCTGGTGAGGGCGGTGCCGCTCCTGCTCCTGCTGTTCTTCATCTTCTTCGGGCTGCCCGCGCTCGGCCTCAAGATCCCCACGTTCCCCGCCGCCGTCCTGGCCATGAGCCTGTGGATGGCGGTGAACACCAGCGAGGTGGTGCGCGGCGGGATCCAATCGATCCCTCACGGCCAATTCGAAGCCGCCCGGTCGATCGGCCTGAATGAGATCCAGACGATGACCTCCGTGATCTTTCCGCAGGCGATGCGGCGGATGATCCCGCCCTTCGTCGGACTCTGCACGATCCTGATCAAGGACACGTCGCTGGCCGCGATCATCGGGGTCTTCGAGCTGACGCGCGCCGCCCAGGAGACGATCGAACGCACGTTCCGGTCATTCGAGATCTACCTGACCGCGGCGGCGATCTACTTCGTGATCTGCCTTCCGCTCACGCGCTTCGCCCAGCGCACCGAGGCGCGGCTCGGCCGGCCGTGAGCCGGAGCATGACAGCGACGGGCGCCCGGGTCATCACGGAACATCGTGCGCGGGCATCCAACTGCTGGTGTCGTCACCGCCCGCGCTGCCGTTGTCGGTCGCGGCCGTGTCCGGGGAGGAGGTCGTGTCGGGGTGCGATGATTTGACGGCGGCGACATACTCGGCCATCGCCGCGAAGAGGACGAACACGACGAACACGAGAATCCAGACAATCGTGCGAAGCCTCACCGCGGACGCCTGCTCACCGGGCCGAGCTCATGTCGACACTGGAGAGAGAGACATCTGAGCGTGGGGAAATCGATGAGCGTGATCTCGACGCGGGGCGGTGCCGACGATGCGATGCTCCTGCGGAGCTCGGTCGTACACTCGTTCGTCCACCGCGTCACGTCCGCCCCTTGAAGGTGCAGGAGTCGGTCTTCCGTGAATCCGAAGCTCGCCTGCCGGAGGAGCTCCAGCTTGTTCGCGACCAGCGTTCGCTGGGTGTCGTTCAGGGGCATGGCTGGCCGTCTCCTTGATGCACGCGTTGACATATAGCATGTCATCATTTATATAACAAGTAGAAGAAGCACGACGCCGACGGGAGCGCTCGTCGTCCTCGTGCGAGTGCGGCCGACCGCCACCGAGAACACGGGAGGTGCGATGTTCGCGAACAAGACGCGGGTGCTCCTCATCCTGTCGCAGGACGTTCTCGATCAGGCCCGGGTCGTGGCCGGGCGAGCGACAACGACGCTGAAGCTGTCCGTGAGCCTGCAGATCGTCCTGCGCGCCCTCATCGAGGAGGGGCTGAAGCGCGAGAACGACCGAACGCTTCTGGCCAACATCGAACGGCAAGCCCACGCCGTCCGCCAGATCAGGAAGATGGTGCGTCAGGGCGGGCGAGTGGCGGGGGACGGCCACCATCCCGGAGCGGGAGTGCGGCGGCCAGGCAAGCGACGCTAGAAGCCCTTCCGTCTCATGCAGCCACGGTAGGCGGCCTGGTACGTGGCGTTCTTGGCTCCTTCCGCCTGCATACCGTGAATTTGCGGATCGGACGACTCGATGACGGTCGCCGTCACGTCTGGGGAGTTCGTCGTCATGGCGCCGCCGCGCGCCCGATCGGCCCGGGCGTGGTCGGCCATCGTCGGTGAAGCGGTTCCTGCTTTGACCGCTTGAGGCGCCTGTTCATTGCAGGCGGCGAAGTCGGCGGCGGTGGGAACCTCTCCGTCGGCCGTGCGCGTGGTGGCGAGCGAGACGAACAGGATCAGGAGGAGAAGCGGCCTCACGATCCGCAGCGCTTCACGCAGGTCGAGTCCTGATCCCGGCCCGCCTGGTGTCGGGGGTCTCATGTACACCGCGCGACACCGGTCGCCGCCGCACAGCCGCTGCGAGGCGTCCTGGAGCTCCGTCCCACACGTTTCGCACCGTGCCATCGCCGATCCTCCCAACCGACCTGCTCCGCGAACGCCGCGGCTCACGCCCTCCGGCCGCCCTGGAAGCGAAGCAGGATCAGGAACAAGTTGATGAAGTTCAAGTAGAGGGAAAGCGCGCCCACGATGGCGTACGAACCACTCTGTCCCGGTGGCAATTCCGCCGCCATCTGTTTCAGCCGCTGCGCGTCCCACGCCGTCAACCCGGTGAAGACGATGACGCCGACAACGGAGATCAGAAACTGGAGCGCATCGTTGTGCCAGAACAGGCCGAGGATCGACGCCAGCACCAGCCCGATGAGCCCCATGAAGAAGAAATGCCCGGCGCCGGCCAGACTCCGCTTCGTCGTCGAGCCGAACACCGCGAGCGCCCCGAACATCCCGCCGGCGGCCACGAACGTCGTCGCGATGGAGCTCCCGGTATAGGCCAGTAACAGGACCGACAGGGTGACTCCATTCAACGCGGAGTAGAGCAGAAAGAGCGTCGTGGCACCATTCGGGGTCAGCTTCTGGACGCGGGCGGAGAGGTAGAACACCAGCCCCAGCTCGGCGATGAGCGCGCCCGCGAAGAGGATGTGATTCGACGCGATGGTCTGCATGATGGCCGGTGAACCGGCGATCGCATACGCCACCGCTGCGGTGACGCCGAGGCCCACGAACATCCACCCGTACACCGTCCGGAGGAACGCCGTGACCCGCTCGGCCGCCGCGTCGGCGGTGACGGGGGAAACCCGTGTCGCGGTGAAATCGTCCATGGTCGTCTCCTCTGCCGTCCGATCAGTAACCCCGCACGCCCGCGTCGTCAGGTCGTGAAGGACTCAGGACCGTTCCGCGGCGGGTGGAGCGCCGGAACGTCCGGTGAGCGAGGATCACGAGCGCCGCCCCTGCGCACCCGACCAGGAACATCGCCGGCATCCCCACTTCGCTGGAGAGTACGATCCAGACGGTCGAGCCGACGACCACACTCCCGACGAGGCCGAGCACCATATCGCGAATGAACCCGTGGCCGTCCGCTCGTGAGACCACCTCCGCCACCCACCCGGCGATGAGCCCGGCGAGGACCAGCATCGGACCCATTTGCACGATGTGTTCAAACATGGAGCCTGCCCGCCTTTCTGCTGTTCAGGTCTGGCTAGCGCGAGTCTATCGAAGCGCGGTCGCCGTGCTCCGGAGCGCGTGGCCGGTGACCGTTCCGGCGCGGTCCGTCGTGTGAGCGGTTCGCGACGAGCTCGATCCACGTCTTCGCGTTGAAGTTGTACTGGGAGATGTTCCCTTCCTCGTCGAGGGCGAAGAGATCGTTTTGCGACGCACAGATCTGGGTGAACTTCGCTGGCGCCTGGCTGATGGTCCCGGGCCGCTGCGAATCATCGTCACGGAATTCACTGACGTTCATCACAATGCCTCTCTGTGCCCGATCGACTCAGGGGTGAGCGGTGCCCGGCAGGCACCCCGGCCCGTTGTGCGCTCAGCTCTCACCGCCATCGTCACGGTACGGATCACGCTCGAGGTGGCAGAACAGGGAGTCCCTGAGCGACTCCCCGTCGATCGTACTGTCCTCAGGCTCGGCGCGCCACTCGCGCTCCGCTTCGATCCAGGTCATCCGGCTTACTTGCCCGCGCCGATCGAGACGGCGAAGTTGACCGTCTCCTCCCGATACGGTGACGGGATGTACGAGAACTCGAGGCGGATCTCCTTCAGCCTCTTCGCCTTCAGGGCTTCGGCGGGGAATTCCACGTCCAGGGACTGGGTCGCCTCCTGCCCAGGATCGAGCCGCTCGGTGCCGTACCCGGCGAGCTTGAAAGTCGGTTCGGTCCGCGCGTCCTCGAGCTTGATCGGCCGGCCCTGGGCATCGATGTAACGGAGCTTTCCTTCGAGCAGCCGCACCGTCTGATTGGCCGACGTGTTCTTCATCCTGAGCGTCCCGGTGAGCTTCGCCGCGGTGACGATCCGGTCGGACCCTTTCTCGATTCGCTCCGCGACCTTCATCTCGATGACTTCGCCCGTCACGATCCCGGCCTGGACCTTCACCGACGCCGGCGTCACGGTGTACGTCTTGTCCTCGATCACCGCGGCCGTGGCGGCCGGCTGCGGCACCGGGCCGAGGGTCATCCAGGCCACCACGGCCACGACTGCTGCACCCAGCCCCCACCGCCACCACTTATCGGCCTTCTCCTCGCCAGCACTCTCAGTCGGCCAGAACTTGCGTTGAGCGCCGATCAGGATGGCCGCTCCAACGAACGCGATGATCGCCCCCACGACGATGCCTGCTTCCGTCAACACCCCGAGGGTCCTGAGGATGACGCTCGCTCCGACGCTGCCGACGAGACCGAGGATGACGTCCCGCTTGAGCCCGTAGCCTCCGCGTTGCACGACCAATCCGGCGAGCACGCCTGCCACCACTCCCACGAGA
>Ga0066710_100002511_pt1 | contig 14880 bp, 16 predicted proteins | sample GraSoiAngelo_159_FD_79666 | JGI IMG/M metagenome (GOLD analysis project Ga0066710, IMG submission 79666) | Grasslands soil microbial communities from the Angelo Coastal Reserve, California, USA - 14_1009_16_40cm | ecosystem: Environmental > Terrestrial > Soil > Grasslands | place: USA...
CCCCGGCATGGGCGGTCTCGCAAAGCAGCTGCCCGAGGGTCCGGAGGCCGAGCGCGAGCTGAGGCGCATCGAGGCAATCATCTCGTCGATGACGAAGGCCGAGCGCGCCGAGCCGACGCTGATCAATGGATCGCGACGCAGGCGCATCGCGGCGGGCTCGGGGACAAAGGTGTCGGACGTGAACCAGCTGCTCAAGCAGTTCGCGGAAATGCAGAAGGTCATGAAGCAGATGGGCGCGCTCGCGAAGGGCGGTCGCCTCCCGAAGATCCCGGGGATGCCCGGGCGTTGATCGGGCGGCCCTCGCTGCCCTCATCTGCTTGGCGTGTGGCTGCGCCCACGCGCAGTACTCTGGTTCCATGGCAGAGGAAACGAGCATCTTCTTCGCGAAGGACGACATCATCATCGTCGAGGAAACGCTCGCGAGCGTCGCGGAGAAGCTCGCCGCGGGTGGCTTCGTTCGATTCGAGCGGGCCGGCGAGGCAGTGATGGTCAACGCGGCCGCGGTGCGCTACCTGCGGACCCTGCGGCAGGCCCAGGGCGGTCGCTAGACCGGACAACGTTCTTCCCCGTACACTGGACCTTCGCACGCGCTCCATTCGCTCATTTTTCGGGAGGACATTCGACAGATTGGCTGTGCACATTCGCCTGCGCCGTGTCGGTAAGACCAAGGCCCCGACCTATCGGGTGGTGATCGCCGACTCCCGCGCTCCGCGTAACGGGAAGTTCATCGAGTCGATCGGCCACTACGACCCGCTGCGCGAGCCGGTCGAGCTCGTCATCGACCCCGATCGCGCCCGCCACTGGATCAAGAACGGCGCGCGCCCCACGGCGACCGCGCGCTCGCTCCTCGTGAGGAGCGGCCTCTCCGACAGCGAGGTCCCGCCGACCGTCCGTTGAACGGTCCTGCGGCACCGGAGGCGTCACGCATGCGCACGCTCCTCGAGCACGTCGCGAAGCAGCTCGTGGAGGATCCAAGCGCCGTCGTCGTCACCGAGGAGCTCGACGGCGATTTCATCAAGCTCCACCTTCAGGTCGGCGAAGCGGACGTCGGGAAGGTCATCGGCCGCGGCGGTCGCATCGCCAAGGCCATCCGCGCGCTGCTGAAAGTGATGGCGACGCGCGATGGGACCAAGGTCAACCTCGAGATCGATTAGCGACGAGGCTCTCGTCGTCGGTCTCATCCTCGGCCCGCACGGCGTACGCGGCGAGGTCCGCATCGATCCTCGTACCGATGTCCCCGACCGTTTTCGCGCCGGAGCCGTTCTCGAGTGCGACGACGTGGGTCCGCTCACGGTCGCGGGTGTGCGTGGTGAGGCCGCGAAACCGATCGTGCGCTTCGCAGGCTACGACACGCGCGAGGCCGCCGAGTCACTCCGCCGACGCTTCCTGCGAGTGGCGCGTGACGAGTCGCGGCGCGCCACGGCTGGCGCGTATCTGTGGGCGGACCTCCTCGGCGCGCGGGTCGAGACTCCTGAGGGCGCCTGGCTCGGGATCGTCCGCGAGCTCGTGCGGGCCGGCGAGAACGACGTCCTCGTGATCGCGGATGCCTCGGGACGCGAGCGTCTTCTCCCGATGCTCGAGTCGGTCGTGAAGGTGGTCGACGTCGCCGCGGGTCGGATCGTCGCGGTGCCTCAGGAGGAGGCCGGATGAGCGCGCCGCTGCGCATCGATGTGCTCACGCTCTTCCCGCGCATGTTCGACAGCCCGTTCGCGGAGAGCATCGTCGCGCGTGCTCGGCAGGCGGGTCGCCTCGAGCTGGCGCTCCACGACATCCGCGCGCACGCGACGGACAAGCATCGCGCCGCCGACGATGCGCCGTATGGCGGCGGCGCCGGAATGGTACTGAGGCCAGAGCCCCTGACGCGCGCGATCCGCGCCGCGCGCGGGACCACCGGGCACGTCGTGCTGCTCTCCGCACAGGGCCGGCTGTTCGATCAGGCCGCGGCACGGCGTCTCGCGGCGCTGCGGCACCTGGTACTGGTCTGCGGTCACTACGAGGGCGTTGACGAGCGCGTCGTGGAGTCCGACGTCGATGAGGAGCTCTCGATCGGCGACTACGTGCTCACCGGCGGTGAGCTCGCGGCAATGGTCGTGATCGACGCGGTGACGCGACTCGTTCCGGAGGTCATCGACGCGGAGTCACTCACCGACGAATCGCACACCGATGGACTGCTGGAGGGACCGCAGTACACGCGCCCACCGGAATTCGAAGGCCGAAAGGTGCCGCCTGTCCTCGTGTCGGGCGACCACGGGGCGATCGCGAAATGGCGCCGAGCCGAGTCGATCCGTCGCACCGCGGAGCGACGCCCGGATCTTCTCGACCGCGCGAAGCTGAGCCCGGCCGAGCGCGCACGGCTCTCGCGCACGCCTGCGCGGAAGGCGACCGTCAACGACGCAGATCTCATCGAGGCCTATCGCTCGGGCGTGGGGTCGTATCGCATCGCCGCCCGGTTCGGGATCTCGCCGGCGACGGTGCGCGTGCGTCTTCGAGCCGCCGGCGTCCGCCTTCGCGCGCCACGCAGCGTGGAGCGCAGCCCGACCGTCACCGAGGTCACGCGCCTGCGCGCGACAGGGCTCACGGTGCGACAGCTCGCGGTCCACTTCGGCGTGTCGCACGTGACGATCCTCGACCGGATGAAGAAGGCCAAACGCTAGTTTTCTGTTAGAGTTGGGTGACTCCGTGACAGTTATCACCATGCCAATGAACGACGTCTTGAAGACGCTTGCCTCCGAGCAGCAAAAGGCCGAGGTCCCCGAGGTCCGGCCTGGCGACACCGTGGCCGTCAGCGTCCGGGTCGTCGAGGGGAACCGCGAACGCCTTCAGAAGTTCGAGGGCACGGTCCTTCGCGTTCGTAACGGCGGGCTCGACCACCAGATCACCGTTCGCCGGATCGCCAGCGGCGTCGGTGTCGAGCGGACCTTTCTCGTCCATTCGCCGCGCGTCGAGAAGATCGAGCTGCTGCGTCACGGACATGCACGGCGCGCGGCCCTGTACTTCCTCCGCGAGCGGGTCGGCAAGGCCGCGACGATCCGCGAGAAGCGCCGCTAACCACTCCCCGCGGTTAGCCTAGGAGCGTGCCGACGCTCCGCTTCGAGAAAGAGCTCTGGTCCAAGGGTCTCCTGCGCGTCGTCGGCGTCGACGAGGTCGGCATGGCCGCGCTTGCCGGACCGGTCGTCGCCGCTGCGTGTCTGGTCACACCCGACACGAAGCTCATCCGCCGTGTGAGAGATTCGAAGCTGCTGACGCGCGCGCAGCGTGAGGAGCTGTTCGAGCTGATCCGGTCACGCGTCGTCCGCGTCGGCATCGGCGCGGCGTCCGTTGCGGAGATCCATCGGCTGAACATCTACCACGCGAGCCACGTCGCGATGACGCGCGCGCTGCGGCAGATCGGCGAGTACGACTGGGTCCTCGTCGACGGCCGGCGCATCCTCGATCCGGCCTTCGCGCCGGGCCGGCACAGCGAGATCGTGAGGGGCGACACGAAAAGCTTCGCGATCGCGGCAGCGTCGATCATCGCGAAGGTGACTCGCGATCGGCTCATGACCAGCCTCGCCCGGAAATATCCGGGCTACGGCTGGGAACACAACTGCGGCTACCCGACGATCGACCACCGCGCGGCGCTCCGTGCTCGCGGACTCACGCCCCTGCATCGTCACGACTTCGGGACGGTGAAGCTGCTCCGCGCGGTCGAGAATCAACTCGAGCTCGCGATGGCCGACGCGTGAGCGTGCAGACCGCGCGCATCCGCCCCTCGCGCACGCAGATTACCCGGGGCTTCGAGAAACAGCCCGCCTGGATCTCGTTCGAGGACCGCCTCCGGCCCTGACTTCGGCTTGACCAGGGGTTGACCCGCGGCATGTGCCCTCGGCACGTTGTGTGCATTTGTGCGGCCATGAAGGTCCGCGCCGTGCGGCTCGACCGCTACAGGCTCCGTGTCACCACCTGGGGCAGCGGCAGCGCGCCACACGCGATCGTGCTCCCGGGCCTTTCGGCCGACGCCCGCGCTCTCGCGCCGCAGATCCGCATGCTGCGGAGTCAGGTCGCGACGGTGCACGTCGTCGATCTCCCGGGCATGGCCCTTCCACCATCGCTCCTTGCGGCCGACGCGAGCTTCCCGCAATTGGCCGATCAGGTCGCGCACGTTGCCAATGAGCTCGGCATCAAGCGCGCTCTGGTCGTCGGTCACTCGCTCGGCGGCGGCGTGGCCTTACACCTCGCGCTCCGCCGGCCCGAGCTCGTGGATGGTCTGGTGCTGATCGCACCCGCCGCGCTCGGTCGCTCGCTGCACTGGATCTACAAGCTGTACTGCCTGCCGCTCATCGGCCGGGCGCTGCTGTATCCACGGAGCTCCGGGCAGCGTGGATTCGTGCGACGCTTCCTCATCGGCAGCCTGCGTCGTGAGGACCACGCGTTCGTGAACATGCTCATCCGCCACGGGAACAAGGCGCGTGAGCGCGCGCTCTCGTCGCGCGCGATCGTGTGGGCGAATCAGCCTTCGCTGTGGCGCAGGGTGCTCATGCTCGTCACGCCGGGTGGCGAGCAGAGCGCGTTCGCGCTCGGCGATCGTCTGAGGGAGCTGAGCGACGTTCCGACGCTCGTGCTCTGGGGCAACGAGGATCGTGTGATCTGCGCGGGAGACGCGGTGCGTTGCCGCGACTTCCATCAGGGCGCCGAGATCCACGTCGCGCGTGGCGCCGGTCACATGCTCCCGCTCGAGGCGCCGGCGTGGACGAACGGCTACATCGCGCGGTTTGTCGCCTCGCTCCAGCCGGCCCTGCGCGAAGCGGCTTAGCAAGTCCTGCCGACATAGCAAAAACGCGTAAGGCGGGCCACTTCAGTGTCTGGCCGCCTCCCTCGCTGCGCTCGGGACGGGCAGCTGAAATGGCCGTCGGGCCATTTCAGTAACAGCACCTTGTGTTTCTCGTTCCCCTGAGTGGTGCGATCGGTGGTGGGGGCGCTCGTCATCGTGCTGGCGACACTCGCTGCGGCGGTGCCTGCGGCCGCAGTCGACGCTGGCTTTCACAGCGCGTGGGTGGGTCAGGATTCGTGGCCGACGTTCGCGCCTGGGATGACCGTCAGCTACTCGCTCCGCTTCCGCAACACCGGCACGACGACGTGGCAGCGCGGAGTCGCGGGGAAACAGGTGAACCTCGGCGTCGTCGACGATTCGGTCGCGTTCAGCGAGATGGCCGTCGGCTGGATAAGCGCCAATCGCACCGCCACCACGGTCGAGGCGAGTGTGGCTCCGGGCGCGATCGGAACATTCACGTTCACGATCAAGTCGCCGGCGCGGCTCGGCGTCTATCAGCTGCCGCTCCGACCGGTCGCGGACGGCGTGACGTGGCTCGAGCACCAGGGCGTCTATGTACTCGTGACGAGCGACGGCGGTTATCACAGTCGGTGGCTCGGACAGACGACGGTGCCCGATCTCGCGCCGGGAGTGACGAGCGAGCCGATCACGCTCACGTTCCGCAACACCGGCGGCAAGCCGTGGGTGAGGGGCGTTCTCGGTCAGGAGGCGCGCATCGGGATCAAGAACGACGAGCTGACCTGGGCCTCGCTCGGCGTCAGCTGGCTCAGTGGATCGCGGCCCGCGGCGCAGACCGAGGCAACGGTGGCGCCAGGCGCGGAGGCGACCTTCACGTTCAAGGTCAAGGCGCCAACGACGCCGAGCACGTACGTCCTCGCGCTCCGGCCGGTCATCGACGGCACGGTCTGGATGGACGACGAGGGCGTCTTCGTCGCCGTCACCGTGAGCGGTGGAGCGCTGCCGCGCCTCACTGTGACGACACTGCAGTCGGGCCTGCGCATCCCATGGGACGTCGCCCCGTTGCCAGACGGCCGCATGCTCGTGAGCGAACGCGTCGGCAACCTGCTCGTGTATCAGAGCACCGCGCCCGGTGCGGCGCAGCTCGCGAACAATCCCGTCGTCGGAACGCGCGAGAACGGCGAAGGCGGTCTCATGGGCATCGCCGTCGATCCCGACTTCGCGCTGAACTCTTTCGTCTACGTCTGCGCATCGCGTGACGACGAAGGCCAGTACCGCAATCAGGTGCTCCGGTACAAGCTCGTCGGAAACCTCATCGCCTTCGACGCCTTCGTGATCCGTCGCGGCATGGTCGCCGCCGGGAACCACAACGGTTGCCGCCTCCGCTTCGGTCCGGACCGAAAGCTCTGGGTCACCATGGGCGACGCGGGCGATCTCCGAAACGCGCAGGACCCGAACGCGCTCAACGGCAAGGTGCTGCGCGTGAACACCGACGGCACCATCCCCGCGGACAACCCGATCCTTCCGGGATCCACCGGCCGCAGCGCGATCTACACGTTGGGCAACCGCAATCCGCAGGGGCTGGCGTTCGAGCCGGGGACGGGCACGCCGTACGAGGTGGAGCACGGCGACGACACGCACGACGAGATCAACGTCCTCGTCGCCGGCGGCAACTACGGCTATCCGCTCTTCCGCGGCCCCGTCGGTCGACCCGGCTACATCGATCCGGTGTGGTCGTCGGGCAACGTCACGCTCGCGACGTCGGGTGGCGACTTCGTCGTCGGTCCGCAGTGGGGCGCCTGGAGCGGCTCGTTCTTCGTCGCGACGCTGAAGGAGACCGACCTCCGGCGCTTCGAGCTGTTCGCGGGGACCGCGCGCCAGACGAACATCCTCTTCGACAACACCTACGGTCGCCTGCGCAGCGTTCTGTTCGGCTCGGACGGCGCGCTGTACCTCACGACGAGCAACGGCACGGCCGACCGCGTCCTCCGCATCACCGCCGCGCAACCGTGACGCAAGACGCTGCCGATCCCTATGGCATGGAGCCGCGGCGTGTCCTCGGGCTCGCGGGCGAGCATCTCGCGGAGCGCGAGCTCGCGCGCCGCGGGCTGCGGGTGGTCGCTCGGAACGTCCGCACCCGGTACGGCGAGATCGACCTCATCTGCCGGGACGCGTGTGGCTACGCGTTCATCGAGGTGAAGACGCGTCGCGCCGGATCGTTCGTGGCCGCCGCGGAGGCCGTCGACGCACGGAAGGCCGCGCGCCTCGCGGCGCTCGCGCAGGCCTGGCTCGCGCACCGCGGCGAGCGCGGTGCGGTCTGGCGGATCGTGATCGCGGCGCTCACCGTTGGCGCGGACGGTACGGCGGTGGAGCTCGTCGACCTCGATCGCTCCTAGCGCACAACCTCCACCGAGAGACCGTCGATGATCACCTTGATGTTGTTCATGTTGCGCGCGACGCGCAGCTTGGCGCCGTGCGGCATCGTGATCTCCTCCCAGCCGCTGCCGCTGACACGGATCAGGTCATCCCACACCGCGATGACGGGGTCGCGGTCGCGGCACGCGTCGCCGGCGGTGTTGCATACGCGCGTGCTGAAGCTCATCTCGCGTCGTGGCAGCGCCGGGTCGTAGCTGATGAGGACGTGGTTCGTGGACAAGCGCTCGTCGTCGGAGAGGTAGTACTCGACCACGAGGCCGTCGTAGGCCGCGAGGATCGTGGCGCCGGCGAGGTCGGGCTGGTTGAGGCGCTGAATGCGTTCACCGACGCCGCGGTCGTGGCGCACGACGTCGCGGGCCGAGAGGGGGGTGTCACTCACGAGGAACACCGCGGCGTTTACAAGCGCGGCTGTCGCCACGATCCACGGTAGCGAGCGAGGCATCCGCGAACCACGCGCGAGGGCGATCGCACCGCGAGCCGCGATGACGCACAGTCCGGGGAGCATGCTGAAGATGTAGCCGTATTCGCCGACGTGGATCGGTATGTAGATCGCGAGCGGCGCGAGCGTCCAGACCAGCACGAAGGTGACGCGCCGTCGGTCGCTCAGCTCGATCCGCCGCGCGCCGGCTGACAGTGGAACAGCGGCGAGGAGGGGCGCGAGGAAGGAGAGACCGCGGCCCAGATAGCGCGCGAGCTCGTAGCTGTTGCCATACAGCGCGCGGAGGCCGAGATCGCCGAACACGCTGTAGCGGTCGTCGACGAACTTCCCCTGCACGCGGAATGCTTCGAGCATCGCGTTCACTCCGCCGCCCTGGGCGGCGGACGCGAAGAACCATCCCATTACGAGCAGCGCTCCGAGCGCGGCGCTCGCGAGCGTCCACAGGAGTCCAGCGGCGAGCGCGGCCATCAGCCAGAGCGGAGCGAGGAAGACAGCGAGGTCGAAACGGAAGCCGATCGCGATCCCATAGGCCGCGGTCGCGAGCGCGAGACGCGGCCCGCGACCTGTGTCGGCTCGGATCGCGAGCCAGAACAGCAAGGCGCAGCCGATCGAGAGAGCGGCGAGGAGCGTGTACGGATACGCAACGCCGCCGTAGGCCCAGAACGTCACCGCGGTCAACATGAACGCGCCGCTCGCGCGCGCGGTCCGCTCGTCGTAGAGCCGCGCGGCGAAGATGTAGAGGAGCGCGATGGCGACGGCGCCGGCCACGAGGCTCACAAGGGTCATCGCGCGATTCGGATCCCCGACGATGGCGAAGACCGCGCGGATCAGCAGGACGTAATAGAGGTAGCCGGGTGCCTGCGGCCGCTGGTCGAGCGGATCGAAGCGCTCGATCGCACGCGCGTAAAGCACGGAGTCGTGCGCCCAGAGGAACTCGGTCTGGAACGGGACGCGTGTCAGGACACCGAGCGCGAAGAAGATCCCGGCCACCCGCCACGACATTGGGCCACAGTCTGGCGGCTCGGCGCTAACTGGTACCGCTGCAGTGGTTGCGCGGCGCGCGAGCTCAGCGTCGCGGCGCCGCTGTCGCTCGCGCGGAGCGCGGACCAGTACCGCGGTACCAGCCCGCGGTGCGCTGCCGCGAGAGGCGCGCGACGCCGAGGCTGCGCCGGATGTCCGCCGCCCTCGCGCCGCACCTGGTGGCGCGCTCGGTTGCGCGCGTCGCCGCCTGCGCCCTCTGGGGACTTGAGAGCGCGATGGTCACGGTCGAGGCCGACGTCGCGAACGGGCTCCCGTCGTTCACCGTCGTTGGGATGCCCGACGCCGCCGTGTCCGAGGCGCGCGAGCGCGTCCGCGCCGCGATCCGCAACTCGGGCTTCGAGTTCCCGCTGCGCCGCGTCGTGGTGAACCTCGCGCCGGCGGAGCGGCGCAAGGAGGGCACCGGCTTCGATCTCGCGATCGCCCTCGCTGTGCTGCGCGCGACCGGTCAGCTCACGCGCGACGCCGAGGCGTTGTGTCTCGCCGAGCTTGCGCTGGACGGGACGCTCCGGCCGGTGCGCGGGGTCATGGCCCGCGTGCGACGCGCGATGCTGGGCGGCGTCGCCACCGTGTTCGTCGCACGGGAGAACGCGGCCGAGGCCGCCGCGCTCGGCGCCGAGGCGTACGGCTTCGGCTCGCTGCGTGAGGTCGTCGAGCATGCCGAGGGTCGCGCGCGGCAAGCGCCCTCGGCCGCGCCCGCGCCGGCGCCGCGGCCGTCACATCCCGTGGACCTCCTGGATATCGCGGGGCACGAGACGCCAAAACGCGCGCTCGAGATCGCGGCCGCCGGCGGACACAGCCTGCTGCTCGTCGGTCCGCCCGGGACGGGCAAGACGCTCCTTGCGCGCGCGATCGCGTCGCTGCTTCCCGCTTTCGATCCCGACGATGCGATCATCGCGAGCGCGGTCCACAGCGTCGCCGGTCTGATCGATCCCGAGCGCCCGCTGCTTGGAGCGCGCCCGTTCCGCGCGCCGCACCACACCGCCTCGCACCTCGCGCTCGTCGGCGGCGGGTCGCCGCCACGGCCGGGCGAAGTTAGCCTCGCGCACGGCGGCGCACTCTTCCTCGACGAGCTCGCGGAATTCTCGCCTGCCGTCCTCGAAACACTGCGCGAACCGCTCGAGGAGGGCGCGGTCACGATCTCGCGCGCCGGGAATGCGGCCACCTACCCCGCGCGCTTCACGCTCGTCGCCGCGATGAACCCGTGTCCGTGCGGTCACGCCGGAGATCCCGCGGAGCAGTGCACGTGCCTGCCCGACGCGGTCGACCGCTATCACGCGCGCCTCTCTGGCCCGCTCCTCGACCGGATCGATCTACGCGTGCACGTTCCGCGCATCGCCTACGAGGAGCTGCGCGAAGACGGCCGCGAGCGCTCGAGCGTGGTACGGGAGCGGGTCGTGGCGGCGCGCGAGCGCATGCGCGCGCGATTTGCCGGAACGGGGCGGCGGTGCAACGCGGAGCTCACCGTCGCGGAGGTGCGGCGCCACTGCCGTCTCGCGAGCGAGGCGGAGACGCTCGCAGCGGAGGCTGTGCGCGGTCGCCGCCTGTCCGCGCGCGGGTTCCACCGCGTGCTGCGCGTCGCGCGGACCGTCGCGGACCTCGCGTCCGCGGACGACATCCGCACCACGGATCTCGCCTTCGCGCTGCTGCTGCGCGCGCAGGCGTGATCGCGGTCGGGCCGCCCGACGCTCGTTATCCCGCGCGGCTTCGAGCGCTCGAACACCCACCGGATCCGCTGTGGATCGACGGCGACACAGCGGCTCTCGCGGCCCGAGCCGTCGCCATCGTTGGAACGCGACGCATGACAACGTACGGCGAGCGCGTCGCTCGAGAGCTCGCGGGAGCGTGCGCCAGCGAAGGCGTCGTGGTCGTGTCCGGTCTCGCGCAGGGGATCGACAGCGCGGCGCATCGCGGCGCGCTCGACGGTGGTGGTCGCACCGTCGCGGTCCTCGGCGAGGGGATCGTGCTCTTCCTCGCGACCGTGCGCGGCCGGCGCCGACCGCTCGTGCCGCGCATCCGCGCGAACGGCGCGCTGGTGTCGCAGTACGCGCCGAGCTTTTGCGCGCAGCCGTGGATGTTCGCGCGGCGTAACGCGACGATCGCCGCTCTCGCGGAGGCCGTCGTGGTGGTCGAGGCGGGGGAGGAGTCCGGCGCGCTCATCACCGCCGAGGCGGCACGTCATCTGCGGCGCCCGCTGTTCGCGGTCCCGGGGCCGCTTGGCTCCGCCGCATCGGTCGGGACGAACGCGCTCATCGCGTCTGGCGCCGCGCGAGCTTTGCTCGGCGCGCAAGCGGTCTTGGCGGTGCTTGGCGTCGAAGGTCCGGCCGGCGTCGCGCCGCCCACCGATCCGATCCTCGAAGCGCTCTCCGCCGGAGCGCTGGACGCCGATGCCCTGCGACGACGCGTGCGCATGACGGAGGGCGAGCTCGCCCAGCGGCTGCTGCGGCTCACGCTCGCCGGTCTGGTCACGAAGACACCGGATGGACGCTACTGCGGTGTACGCGAAGCGGACACACCAAGCAGATGAGCGCCGCGAAGCGGGCGCGATTATCGGGGCGGGTAGTGATACCTCGCCGCGACACGGGACGAGGCCACTGGATGGAATCTCACGCGGGGGGTGTGGGATGGGCGTGATCCCATTGCGGCCCGGGCATCCTTCGGCGACGACCAGCGAGGACTGTCGTCTCTGCGCCCAGATGAAAGCGCGTGACGCGGACCTCGCATCCGGCCTGCCCGAGCTGCGTCAGACTCTCCCGCTCGCGTTCGCGGTGACCGTCGGCCTTCTCATCGCGGCGATCGATCGCGGCCCGGCGGGTTGGTTGGGGGGCGGCGTCGCCGCCGGCATCGCGGCGTGCGTGGTCTACGTATGGTCCGCGCGTCGCACCCTGCTTCGCAGCGCGCACGAGGCGCACGCGAAGGAGCTCCAGAAGCAGGTCGAGGATGCCGATAGCCGCGTCGAGCTCGTCGTGAAGCAGTTCGAATGGGCGGTCGGCGACGTCGCGAAGCTGAGGCGCCAACTCGACCAGTCCGAGGCGACCGTTCGACTGCTCACGGAGCGCAGCCGGGAGCGCGAGCATCGAAGCGAGCAGCTCGTGCGCCAGATCTCGCGGCTGCGCGAGCGTCTTGCGGAGATCGCGATGGCCGCCTCGCTGACCGGGACCGCCAAGAAGTCGTCCTCGCGTCCGCACCTCGACGCGATCTATTTCACATGGGGACTTCACCTCGACGGTCCGAGAGCGCGTCTTGAGCTGCAGACGGCCGCGAACGGCGAGAGTCCCGCTCGGGTCCGCGTGATGGACCGCGATGGCCAGATCGTCGCCGTCAGCGGGGTCGCTGTGGTGTCGCAGGACGGGAATCTCGAGTTCCAGCTCGAACCCCCACTCGATCTCATTGCGGACCTCGATGATGGTCAGGAGGTCGACTATGCGATCGAGGCGCTCGTCGACGACGAATGGAAGCCCGTGCGGCTGAATGACACCGGCCGCCGGACGTGGAGCGTCGTCGACGTCGAGGGCCGGCTGTCGCGCGTGCCGGTCGCGCCGGACGCGTCCCGGGCGAGCGAGGCGACGCACGGACGCTCCGCGCTGAACTAGCGCCTAGTACGACGCGGCGAGCAGCTTGGTCGGATCCGCCTGGAGCGGGATGATGTTCGCGGTCCGTAGCGCCGCTGTGTCGAGCACCGCGACCGCGTGCTGGAGCCCGGCGAGCGCCACATAAAGCTCGTCGGCGTTCGGCGAGATCGCGAGGTCGACCACCGATCCGAGGAACGACGTGCGCGCGCGCACGCGTTCGTTGCCGAGGTCGATCGCGAGCACGCCGTTCGCGGTACCCACGTACAGCGCGTCCTCGCCAGGCGAGACCGCGATCGCCGTCGCCTCGCTGTCGATCGTGATGCGTTGCACGACCGCGTACTGCTCGGTATCGACGACGTCGATCACGTTCTTTCCGCGGACCGCGGTGTAGATGCGCGTTCCGGACCCGTTCATCGACATCGCGCCGGCGGGGCCGTCGAGCGGGACGGTGTAGGGCGTGCGTCCGCCGAGATTGAGATACAGCAGCTCGACCCCGCGTGGTGTGGCCACGAAGATGTGATTGTGTTTGTAACTCGGCGCGAGCTCCTGTGGCGCGCCCCCGTAGTCGAAGAACTCCTGCTGGCCGGTGGTGAGGTCGATCTGCTGCGCGCCGCGCGGCCCCACGATGAGCGCGGATACGCCGTCGCGATTCGCGCCCACGATGCCGCCGTCGATGGCGACCGTGCGCGTGGTGGGCTCGCCGCCGGTGAGATCCCAGGCGGTGAGCGCCTTGCCGTCCAGTGCGAGCAGGGTGCGGCCGTCGGTCTGCACAGCGACTGACGAGGCATGCACCCACGTGGGCGCGAGAGCGCTGTCATGCGGGCGGCCGATCCCCACGGTGCCGCCGGACACGACGACCAGGCGCACCTCACGCGGGGGACGCGCGAGGGGCGGCTGGTAGTGGTCGATCGTCGAGTGCGTCTTCTTCCTCCAGCCGTCACGCGCGACGAAGGGATACGCGTCCACGGCACCGCCGGGTCCGAGGATCCCGTACGGCGTGTCGCCGATGAGGTCGTTGTCGGCGTCGGTGCCCTTGTAGTCCGCCCACCAGTTGCCCTCCTTCTTGTCGGCGTCGTACCAGTGGTTGGCGTCGGGGTTGTTGTCGCTCACCTGGGGCGAGTTCCCGGCGACGTTGTTGTGGAAGATGGTGTTGTTCTTCGCGTCGCTGAACCAGATGCCCCAGTTCACGTTGTTCTCGATGGTGTTCTCGACGATTCGGTTACCGGTACTGCGGTACAGGTAGATGCCGAAGCCGCCGGGGCTGTTGTAGGTCTGCCGGACCAGGTTGTTCCCCTCGACGATGTTGTCGTTCGAATCCTGCAGGTGCAGACCGTAGACGTTCCCCACGACCGTCGAGCGGCGGATCGCGTTCTGGCTCGAGGCGTGGATGTAGAAGCCGAATCGGTTGCGCTCGCTCGTCACGTCCTCGATCCGCGACCTCACCTCGTCGACGAAGTAGATGCCGGTCGAGAACTGGCTGATCGTTCCGTTCCGGATCGTCACGTTCGTGTGCCCGCCGGTCCGCACGCCGACCGAATCGAGCTGCGGCAGCGGCCAGGTCTGCGGGCCCATCCCCGGGCCCGTGATCGTGCGCCCGCCGAGGTCGAGCGTGACGTTGTCGGCGTTGATCACGAAAGCGTCGGTGGTGCAGGTCATGTCGTTCGCCAGCAGGAAGTCCGCCGTGATGCGCTGGCCGCACTGCGCGCTCTGCGCCGTGGCGCTGATCGCCGGCGTGGGTGTGGGCGACCCGCTCGCAGCGGGGCTGACCCCCGCGGACGTGGACGCCACCGGTGCGGCCTCGGTGCCGGGACGGGCGGTCTGGCAAGCGACAGCCGCGACAACGAGCAGCGCGATGCCAGCGGCCCGTACGCGCATTTCGAAAGCCTATACAACGGCGTCGGGCGCGGGTTCCCGCGAGACTGCACTGAGTGCGCGAGGAACCGCAGCGGATCGACGGCCGGCTCGAAGGCACGCTCCGCGTGCCCGACGGCGAGCCGCGCGCGATCGTGGTCATCGCGCATCCCCTGCCGACGCACGGCGGCGAGATGCGCAACCCGCTCGTCGCCGGCATCGCGCGCGCCTGTGCGGAGCGCGGCTGGGATGCGCTGCGGTTCAACTTCCGTGGCGTTGGGGCCAGCGACGGCACATGGACCGGCGGTCGCGATGAAGCGGAGGACGTCGGCGCCGCGGTCGCGCACGCGCGTGGCATCGCGGCGACGCGGCCGGTGGGGCTCGTCGGCTACAGCTTCGGCGCGCTCATGGCGCTGCGGTGGACTTCGCGAGGCGGACACGTTGACGCGCTCGTGCTCGTGGGCCTGCCCCTGCGGTCGGTGAACGGAGGCGAGAACGATCTGCCGCCGGTCGCCGACGACACGTGCATCGTCGCCGCGGAGCGCGATCAGTTCGGCACCGCCGCGGAGCTCCGCGAGCGTTTCCCCGGGGCGCGCATCGCAGCGATCCGCGGCGCGGATCACTTCTTCGTCGGACACCGCGACGAGCTGCAGCGACTCGTGACCGAAGAGCTGGCGCGCACGTTAGGATGACGGTCCCATGACCGCGGAAGTGAGCGTTCCGAAGACCGCGCCTGCGGCCAAGCAGACGCGAAAGCGCATCCTGACGGGCGATCG
>Ga0066710_100002512_pt1 | contig 14879 bp, 13 predicted proteins | sample GraSoiAngelo_159_FD_79666 | JGI IMG/M metagenome (GOLD analysis project Ga0066710, IMG submission 79666) | Grasslands soil microbial communities from the Angelo Coastal Reserve, California, USA - 14_1009_16_40cm | ecosystem: Environmental > Terrestrial > Soil > Grasslands | place: USA...
CGTTCGCGCTCCGCTACGTGATTGCGTTCCTGGTCGCGACCGCGGTGATGGTCGGGGCCGTCGTGACTACGAACAAGGTGATCGACGCCAAGATCGCCAAGATCACCCGCGTCACGCTCGACCTGACGCCCGAGCCGCCCGGCGGCGCGAACTACCTGGTGATCGGTTCCGACACGCGGCAGTTCGGCGAGAACGCCGCAGATCAGAAGGCTTTTGGGGATCCCAGGATCGAGACCGGCCAGCGCTCCGACACAATCATGCTCGTCCATGTCGAGCCGGCCGCACAACGCACGATGATTGTTTCGTTCCCGCGCGACCTACGCGTGAAGATCGACGGTTTCTCGGGAACGACGCGGATCAATACTGCTTTTGGTGCGGGCGCGCAGAAGGTTGCCGACACGATCACGCAGAACTTCGGCATTCCCATCCATCACTACATCGAGATCAACTTCAAGAGCTTCCGCGGCATCGTCGACGCGATCGGCGGGGTGCCCGTCTACGTGCCGCTGCCGATGCGCGACGCGGGGGACAAGGAGCCCGTGAATCCGGCCGTCGGGCCCAAGGGGAACTTGGGGTCCGGCTTCCGAGTGGACTTTCCCGGCTGTTACAACCTCAACGGCGACCAGGCGCTGCAGTGGGTGCGAGCCCGCCACATGTGGGAACAAAACCCCGACACCAAGCGCTGGGCGCTGCTCGACATCGGCTCCGACATCAACCGCATTCAGCGTCAGCAGGATTTCATCCGGCGCCTGATGAGCATCGCCGTACGGCAGAGCTTGGGCGACCCGTTCACCGCGAACACGGTCGCGAACAACATCGTCAAGAACCTCACCGCCGACAAGGCCCTCACGAAACACGATCTGCTCTCGCTCGTGGACGCGTTCCGCACCTCGAATCCGAACGATCCCACGAACTTCGAGATGGAGACGTTCCCGTGGTTGCCGTTCGGCGACAACGCCACGCTGAAGCCCGATCCCGAAAAGGACGCCGCAGTGATCGCGCGGCTCAAGGACTTCAGCGGCAACACTCAGAAGCCGCTTGATGTCCAGCCGTCGACGATCACGGTCGAAGTACGCAACGCCACCGGCACGAACGGGCTCGCGAAGCAAAGCCTCGCCTTGCTGAAACGAATGAACGGCTTCCTCGGTACTGTCGCGACCAACGACCCGCGCGGCACCGTGGCCGAGAACGAGGTGCGCTATGCCCCGGGCAAGCGGGAACAGGCGATCGTGGTACTCGGTGCGATTTCACCGGCACCGCGGCTGTCCGAAGATCCCAACCTCAAGGGAGTTGATGTCGCGGTGGTGCTCGGTCGCAACTTCCAGGCGATTGTTCGCCTTCCGACCGTGACGCCGGGCGGCGGTACCAGCAACACCCAGCCGACACCGGTAACGGTCCCCGCCAAGCGTCCGAAGGGCAAGGCGTTCGCCAAGCCCGAAGACTGCGTCTGATCGTCTCGTAAACTCGACGCTCGTGAGTGATTCCTGCCCGCTTCGACGCGCGCGCCGCCGGTGAGCCGGATCGGCGTCGTCGGGGCTGGTTACGTCGGTCTGACGACCGCTGCCTGCTTTGCGCACCTCGGCCACGAGGTCTGCTGTGCCGACTCGGACGCGGCCCGGATCGAGGCGCTCTCGAAGGCGCGGATTCACATTCTCGAGGACGGCCTCGCCGACCTGGTGGCGGAGGGAATCGCCGGCGGCCGCCTGCGGTTCGTCCTGGGCGCCGCCGCGGCCGCCCGCGATGCGGAGTACGTGTTCCTCTGCGTGCCGACGCCGCAGGGTGACAACGGCGCGGCTGACCTGAGCACGATCGAAGCAGTTGCCCGCGAGGTGGCGCCGGTCCTGCGGCAGCACGCGGTCGTGGTGAACAAGTCGACTGCGCCGGTGGGTTCGACTCGCCTCGTTGCGCGCTTCCTTACCGAGGCCGGCGCACCGAGCGACGTCGGCGTCGCGGCCAACCCGGAGTTCTTGCGCGAGGGCTCGGCGGTGCGGGACTTTCTCGAGCCCAGTCGCGTCGTGATTGGTTGTGAGGACACCGCGGTGGCAGTTCGCATCTCCGAGCTGTACGAAGGTGTCAAGACGCCGATCGTCGTGACCGACCCCGCATCCGCCGAGATGGTGAAGTACGCGTCGAACGCGTTCCTGTCGACAAAGATCTCGTTTGTGAACGCGATCGCCAACCTCTGCGAGGCCGTGGGTGCCGATGTGCGCGAGGTGACGCTGGGCATGGGTTACGACGCGCGAATTGGGTTCGAGTTCTTGCGGCCGGGCCCCGGCTTCGGCGGTTCGTGCCTGCCGAAGGACACCGCCGCGCTCCTGCACACCGCTGAGAGCGCGGGATACGACTTCAGTCTGCTGCGCGGCGTCATCGAGGTGAACCGGGAGCAGCACGAGCGCATCGTCGACAAGATCCGGTCCGCGGTCGGAGGCGACCTGACCGATGCACGCGTCGCGGTCTGGGGACTGACGTTCAAGGCGAACACCGATGACCTCCGCGCGTCACCGGCACTGGCGATCGTGGAACGACTCCTCGGTGAAGGCGCGTCGGTCGTCGCGTACGACCCCGTCGCCTCCGACGCCGCGGCGTCCGCACTGAGCGCGCTCGAGATCGCGGGCGATCCGTACGCCGCGTGTAAAGGTGCGGGAGTGCTGGCGGTGCTCACGGAGTGGGACGAGTTCCGCTGGCTCGACTTCGATCGGATTGCGGACGTGATGGAGACACCCCGCGTGGTCGACGCCCGCAATCTTCTCGATCCGGCGTCGATGCGCCGGCGAGGGTTCGAGTATCAGGGCGTCGGGCGCTGATGCCGCGCGCGCTCGTCACCGGGGGCGCGGGCTTCCTCGGCTCGCACTTGTGCCGCGCGCTGGTCGGGCGCGGATGGCACGTCGTCGCGGTCGACAACCTGGTCACCGGCGACCGCCGCAACATCGCCGATCTCGAAGCCGATCAGCACTTCGAGATCATCGAGCACGACGTGTCGCGGTGCGACGAATGGTCGCGACTCGGCGTCACGACGAAACCGGGCGCGTTCGACGCGGTGTTGCACTTCGCCAGCCCGGCCAGCCCGCCACGCTACCTCGAACGTCCGATCGCGACGCTCGAGGTCGGGTCGCGCGGCACCCAACACACGCTCGAGCTCGCACGCGCCACCGGCGCCCGCTACCTGCTGGCGTCGACGAGCGAGGTCTACGGCGACCCGCTCGTGCATCCTCAACCCGAGAGCTATTGGGGGAACGTCAACCCCGTCGGTCCGCGCAGCGTGTACGACGAGGCCAAGCGCTTCGCCGAGGCGATCGCGACTGCGTACGAGCGCGCGCACGGTCTCGACGTCAGGATTGCGCGCATCTTCAACACCTACGGGCCGGGGATGGCGCGTGACGATGGCCGGGCGGTGTCGAATTTCATCGTCCAGGCGCTGGAAGAACGACCCGTGTCCGTGTATGGCGACGGGTCGCAGACGCGTTCGTTTTGTTACGTGGACGACGAGGTGCGTGGACTGCTGGCGCTGTTCGAGTCCAACCAGCGCGGGCCGGTCAACCTCGGCAATCCGGCTGAGGTGACCGTGCTGGACCTCGCCGAGCTCGTCCTCGAGGTGACGGGCTCGCGCTCGTCGATCGCGTTCGACCCGTTGCCGATCGACGACCCCGTGCGCCGGTGTCCCGACATCTCGCTGGCGGAGCGGGTGCTCGGCTGGCGCCCGGAGGTCGAGTTGCGGCAGGGCCTCGCGACCACTGTCGAGTGGTATCGGAGGAAACATGTCGCTGGCCGCGCCTGACCAAGCTGCGTACCGCAAGCTCTCGGTGATCGTTCCCGTCTACAACGAGCGCAACACGATCGTGGAGGCGGTGCGCCGCATGCGCGCGGTCGACCTTCCCATCGACCGTGAGATCGTCGTCGTCGACGACGGCAGCGACGACGGCACGCGCGAGCTGGTGGACCAGCTGCGCGACAGCACGGTGCGGGTGCTTGTTCATCCCCACAATCGCGGCAAGGGAGCCGCGGTGCGCACGGCGCTCGAAGTCGTCACCGGCGACCTCGTCATCGTCCATGATGCAGATCTCGAGTACGACCCCGACGATTGGCCCAGGCTGTTGCAGCCGATGTTCAAGGGCAAGGCCCAAGTTGTGTACGGGTCTCGGTTCACGGGCGAGCGCCGGAACATGCTGTTCTCCCACTGGATCGGGAACCGCTTCCTGTCGGTGGTCACGAACGTCCTGTACAACACGACGCTCTCCGACATGGAGACGTGCCTGAAGCTCTTCGACCGCAAGGTGCTCTCGCCGATCCGGCTGCGCGCCGAACGGTTCGAGTTCGAGCCCGAGATCACTGCCAAGGTGCTGAAGCGTGGGATTCGCATTTACGAGGTCCCGATCTCGTACGCCGGTCGGGAATACGGCGAAGGCAAGAAGATCACCTGGCGCGACGGCTTCGTCGCGCTCGCCGCGCTCTTGAAGTACCGCTTCATCGAGTGATGAGCGAGAAAATCTGGAGCGTCGTGGTCGTTGCGTACGAGTCGGGGGAGTTGCTCGACGCCTGCGTCGCGAGCCTCGTTGCCGACACGAGCGCGGGCGCGGCTCCCGAGGTCGTCGTCGTCGACAACGGCTCGCGCGACGGCTCGACGGCGCGGGTCGAGCGCGCCTTTCCGACGGCGCGGGTGGTCCGGGCGGGACGCAACCTCGGCTACGCGGGCGGCGCAAACCTGGGCATCGCGGAGACGCATGGACCGATCGTGGCCGTGCTCAATGCTGATACCACCGTGGTCGTCGGGACTGCACGGACCATGCTCACGCGCTTCGAGACCGAGGCTGACCTCGCGGCTGTCGGGCCCCGCATCGACGATGTGACCGGGACTCGCTATCCGTCGGCGCGGCGGGTGCCGTCCGTCGGCGACGCAGTGGGTCACGGGATGTTCGGGCTGTTCTGGCGCGGCAACCCGTTCACGCGTCGTTACCGGGAGCTCGATGCCGATCCCGACCGCAGCCGCGACGTCGACTGGGTGTCGGGTGCCGCGATCTGGCTACGGCGCGCCGCGCTGGACGCCATCGGAGGATGGGATGCCGGGTTCTTCATGTACGTCGAGGAAGTCGACCTGTGCTCGCGTCTGCGCGGCGCCGGCTGGCGGGTGTCCTATGAGCCTCGCGGTCGTGTCGTGCACGTGCAGGGGGCGAGCACGGCGCGCCGCCCGCTGCGCATGGTGCTCGCGCACCATCGGTCATTGCTCCGCTTCGCCGCGAAGCGCTGGACGGGCTGGCGGCGCGCGCTGCTTGTGCCCGCCGCCTTCTTCCTGGCGGCGAGGTGCATGGTCGTGATGTGCGTAACGGCGCTCTCGCCCCGTCCCAAAATTCAGAAGACCAGCGGGTAGTCTCGCTTCGGCCATGGCCAGATCCCGCAACAAGTACTCACGCGCGGCCATGCGCTCGCGATACCGCAAGCCCAAGCGTCGTCAGTCCTATCCATGGTTCTATACGGCGCTCGCCCTGGTCGTCATCGCCGGCATTCTGGCGATCGTCTTGACCAAGAGCGGGACCAAGTCCTCCGACGTCCCGCCCCGGCCCGCCAACGCCGCCACCGGCTTTCCCGGCGACCACTGGCATGCGGCGTTGGGCGTGAACATCTGCGGCGAGTGGCTCCCGTTCCAGGCGCAGTCGACGGTCGTCGCCGGCAATCCGAACGTGTACGCGGGGCTGCACACCCACGGCGACGGCTTCGTCCACATCGAACCGGCCTCTCGCGCCGATAGTGGTGACAACGCGACCTTGGGGCGCTATGTGCGCTACATGGGGTGGAAGCTCAGCTCTGACTCCGTCGAGGGGTGGGTTGCGCCGTCGTTCCAGCCGGACAAGAAGGCATGGTCGGACGGCGACCGATGTCCGAAGGGCAGTCCCGACGCCGGCAAGAACGGGCAGCTGGTCTGGTACCTCAACTGCAAGGCGTCGAGCGGTGATCCGAGCGATCACAAGATCTCCGACGGCGACGTGATCGCGGTCGCCTTCGTCCCCAAGAGCGAGAAGGTGGGCGTCCCGCCGAGCGCGAGCGGCAATCCGTTCAAGGAAAGCGGACAAGGTTCGTTCGCCTTCAACAATCCGGAGTGCGCGAAGGTGCTCGGCAGCACGACGACGTCGTCCTTGGCGCCGCCGTCCAGCGAACCGTCGTCGACTGCACCGACACCGACGACTTCGACGCCGTGAAAGCCGTCCTCCTGGTCGGGGGCGAGGGGACGCGGTTGCGGCCGCTGACGTGGAGCGCGCCGAAGCCCCTGTTGCCGATCGCGAACCAGCCACTGGTCGAACGCCAACTCGATTGGCTCCGCGCTCATGGCGTGACCGAGGTCGTGTTGTCCCTCGGATACCTGCCGGACAACTTCCGCCGTCAATTTCCGGACGACTGCTACCGCGGGGTGCAGCTCCGGTATGCCGTCGAGTCGCAGCCGCTCAACACCGCGGGTGCGCTGCGCTTCGCGCTGCCCGACGCGGACGAGACCTTTGTCGTCTGCAACGGAGACGTGCTGACGACGCTCGACCTCAGCGCGCTGGTGCAGTTTCACCGCGAACGTCGAGCGGACGCGACGATCCATCTCGCGGAGGTCGACGACCCGTCAGCGTTCGGAGTCGCCCCGACCGATGCCGACGGCCGAGTGCTCGCGTTCGTCGAGAAGCCACCGCCCGGTGAAGCGCCCAGCCGCTGGATCAACGCGGGTACCTACGTGCTCGAACCCCGCGTTCTCGAAGGCATCCCGCGCGATATGCCGGTCTCGATCGAACGCGAGACGTTCCCGCAGCTCCTCGAAGACGGACGCGGCGCGGTGTACGGCTTTCAGAGCCGCGCGTACTGGCTCGACGTGGGGACACCCGCGTCGTACCTCGCGGCGCACGCGGCTGTCCTCGCGGGCCGGCTCGGTACGCCGCCCGTCGCCGGTGCCCGTCAGCTGCGGCCGTCGGTATGGGTGCAGGGCAGTCCGGTCGTTGCCGACCAGGCGCTGGTCGTCGGCGCCGCTTTGATTGGTGACGGCGCGCGCGTCGAAGCCGGAGCCGTCGTCGAGGACAGCGTGCTGGGTGCCCGCTGCGTCGTCGAGAAAGGGGCGCGGGTCACGCGCTCGGTGCTGTTGGACGGCGCGCAACTCCAAGCTCACGCGCAAGCCCTCGATGCCGTCGTCGGTCCCGAAGCGGTGCTCGATTCGTACGCGGTGGTCTCGGAGCAGACCATCGTCGGCGCGCGCGCGGTCGTTGCGGCCGGTTCCACTGCGGCCGGCGTCCGGATCGCGGTCGTCCCGTGAGGCTCGGGTGAAGACGCTCGTCACGGGCGGTGCGGGGTTCATCGGATCGGCGTTGGTGGACCGCCTGCTCGCGGAGGGCCATGAGGTCGACGTCGTCGACGACCTGTCAACCGGATCGCTCGCCAACCTCTCCGAGGCACGCGGCGGACAATCGCGCCGCTTCTCGTTCCAGCGTCTCGACATTCGTTCGCCCGGAATGGTCGAATACCTCGCGCACCGGAAGCCCGAGGTCGTGTTCCATATCGCGGCGCAGCCGTCGGTCGCGGTCTCGCTGGCGAAGCCGGTGCTCGACGCCGAGGTGAACGTGGTCGGCTCGCTGAACGTGTGCCAGGGCGCCCTCGCCGCCGGCACGCGCAAGGTCGTGTTTGCCGCGTCCGGCGGCACGCTCTACGGCGCACCGGAGTCGGTGCCCACGAAAGAAGGCCACCCCCAGCAGCCGACGTCGCCGTACGGCGTCTCGAAAAAGGCCGTCATCGACTATCTCCACTACTTCCGTGAGATCCGCGGCCTCGAGTACTCGTCGCTGGCGCTCGCGAACGTCTACGGCCCACGACAAGATCCTCACGGCGAGGCGGGGGTCATCGCGATCTTCGCCGGGAAGCTCTTGACCCGCGAGCGCGCGACGATCTTCGGCGACGGTGAACAAACGCGCGACTTCGTGTACGTCGACGACGTCATCGACGCGTTCGTTCGCGCGGCCGACAAAGGTGGCGGCCTGACGATGAACATCGGCACGGGCGTGGAGACCAGCGTGCAGCAGCTCTACGACCTCATGGCGAAGATCATCGGGTTCGCGGATCCGCCCCGTTACGCAACGCCGCGCCCCGGGGAGTTGCGGCGCAGCGCGCTGCATCCGGGGCGGGCCGGCATCCATCTCGGGTGGGAGCCGTGGACGGGGCTCGAAGCGGGTGTGACGCGCACCATCAACTGGTTCCGCCAGCACGGGAGCAGCTCACGCCGCTGACGCGCTTACAAATAGGCGCGGACGTGGAAGGCCCACTCCGGCTCGGCGGGATGCAGGCGCCGTCCGGTGATGGCAAACGGGTCCACGACCAGCCACGCGTCGCGCTCCTCGACCAACCACGGCTCGGGATCGAAGCGCTCGCGGAATTCGGCGGCGTCGGGATCGACGTGATGGAGCGTGCCCCGCACCAGCACCGACCATCCCTGCTGGTGGGCGGGGTCGATACCGTCGATTTCGAACGCGGCGTGGACCGGCGCGCGTTCGATGACGTTTCCCGGCCGGGTGCGGAGCGCGATCCACGTCCGTCCGCTGGTCTCGACGAGGCGGTAATTCACGGGGAGCACAACCGGAAACTCGTCGACCACCAAGGCGATGCGACCGACGCGGGACGAACGCAAGAGCGCGAGACAATCGTCCCGGGACAGCTCCTCGAGCCACGAGTCGGTCATCGGTCCTCTCCGTCACCCGCCGTGGGCACGTTACCGCCGTGCTCCCGCCGGACTCAGCGGTAGGCCCGCAGGTCCTCGAGGGGGACCGCGGGCCGTTCGGGCGGCACGTACTCGGGATCCGGGTAGCCGACCAGCACGAGCGCGTGCGGGCGCCAGTCAGGAGGCAGGGCGAGCGCGTCTCGCGCCGCATCGGGGCAGAAGATCGGCGCGGCCACCCAGCACGACGCCAGGCCGCGGTCGGTCGCGGTGAGCATCAGGTTCTCGACGCACGCGCCGAGGGAGAGCAGCGCCATGCCGTGCTCGGCGCGTTGCCGGGCCTCGTCGGGGTAGCGGTCCAGACCTTCCCAGGTGAGGCAGCCGAGGACGAGCGCGGGCGCACCCGTCAATTTCCGGTAGGAGGCGTCGACGAGCTCGTCGATGCGATCGCCATCGACATCGTCGGCGGCGAGGTCAGCGCGCCACCGCGCACCCATCCCGTTCGCCAGTGATTCCTTGGCGGCGGGGTCGTCGACGATGACCCACCGCCACGGGCGCGAGTGATGGGGAGCGGGCGCGAGGCACGCGGCCTCGACGCACGCGTCGAGCACGGCCCGAGGCACGGGTTCCGCGAGAAAAGCGCGGATCGATCGCCGGGCTCGGATCAACGCCGGTATCGCCATCGCCGCACTCACCGGAAGAGGTCCTCGTTCGTGGGTCGCAACAATTCGCGCACGCTCGACTCTCGGAACCACGACTGGTCGAGGCCGCGCACGATCGCCACCGGTACGCCGGCCGCCTTGCCCATCACGAGCTCCGCCGCCGACGCGATCTCGTCGGCGAGGGCAATTTCTGTCACGTGCAGCTCTTGGCCGAGCGCGTCCGGTTGACCGCGCAGATCGAGGACAGCGCCGATGCCGCAGACGCCAATCGCGACATCGGTGAGGCCGGTGCGCCACGGACGGCCGAAGGTGTCGGACACGATGACCGCGACGTCGACGCTGTGCCGGGCACGCAGCGCGTCCCGCATGTGCCGCGCGGAGCGATCCGCGTCCAACGGAAGCAGCGCCGCGAAGCCAGGTTCGACGTTCGAGAGGTCGACTCCGGCGTTGGCGCAGATGAACCCGTGCCGGGTCTCGGAGATGATGAGGTCGCCGCGCCGGCGCAAGACCCGCACCGATTCCGCCTCGACGAGACGTCGGCGCGCGTCGCGGTCATCGGCGTCGAGTGCAACGACGCGACCCTCGGCTTTGGAGACGATCTTCTGGGTGACGACGACACAGTCATGGTCGGCGAGCGCGGTGCCCTGGCGGTGGGCGGCGTCGGCGACGAGGTCGGCGATCTCGTCGCCGGCACGGACCTCACCGATGCCCCCGAGGGGAAGGACCCTGATCGCCGCCGGCGTCGTTGTCACGCGACGGCCGCGAGCGTGTCACGCGCCAGCGCCGCGGCGACGCGCGCGTCGCGCATGAGTGTGTCGGTAACCACGGCGCGCACCCCGAGCGCTTCGACTGCGGAAGCGGCTGCTGCGTCGGCGGCGTCGATCACCAGCGCGCTCGCGAAGTCCCGATACGCGCGCGCGACGCCGACGCACGAGACCTCGACGCCGAGGGGTGCCATGAGCCGGTCGGCCGGACCCTTGACGGGCTTGCCCGCGATGATCGGGCTCACCGCGACGACGCGGTCGCGGCGGCCGACGAGCAGGTCGCGTATTCCCGGTACCGCAAGGATGGGTCCGATGGAGATGATCGGGTTGCTCGGACACACCACGATCGTCTCGGCGTCGGCCAGCGCGTCGAGCACTCCGGGTGCGGGTCGGGCGTCCTCGGCGCCCTCGAACCGCACCGCCACGACCGGCGGCTCGGCCTGACGCGCCACGAACCACTCCTGCATCGGCAGTTCGACGACGTCGGGATCGCGCACCGTGATTCGGGTCGCGACTCGGTCGTCCGTCATGGGCAGCACCCGCAGCCCGAGGTTCCACGCGCGTGTGATCTCCGACGTCACCTGCGTGAGGGTCGCGCCCTCACGCAGACGTGTCGTCCGGTAGAGGTGCGTTGCCAGGTCGCGATCGCCGAGTCGGAACCACGTCGGAACGCCGAAGCGGTCGAGCGCATCCATGACGCGGAAGGTCTCGTCGGCGAGCCCCCAGCCCGTAACCGGATTCTGCGCGCCGGCCAGCGTGTAGGTCACGCTGTCGAGGTCGGGACTCACGTGCAGTCCGTGGAAGATCTCGTCGTCGGCCACGTTGACGATCGCGGTCACGTCTTCGGGAGGTACGACCGCGACGAGCCCGACCAGAAAACGGGCGGCGCCGACGCCACCGGCAAGCGCTGCGAGCACGCCCGGACGTTATTCTTTTTCGGCCGAAAGGTCAGTCGTTCCTGCGAAAGAACGTGCGCGCCGGGGCCGAGCCGAGGTCGATCACCTGGCGCATCTGCGAACGCATTGAGCTGATTGCCGGTGCAACTCGCTCGCGAGCATCGCCGAGTACGGGCTCGACGCGCGAGGTCACGCCGCGCGCGGCGGTTTCGATGTTGCGCTGCAACTCCCGGGCTCGTTGCTCGAATCGATCACCGGCTGCGCGCGCGTTGCGCGAGACCCGGCGTTGCAGCGCAACGCGGCGCATCTGGGCCCGCTGGTACGAGAGCAGACTGACCCCGACCGCGACGTACCCCAGATCCTGGAGCCGGGCGCGCGCTTCCTTCACCGCTCTCTCCTTCGCGTCGGAGATAACCACAATGTGCGTACCATAAACTCTTGCAAGCAATCGTGAGCGTCATCACGAGCGCGGGGGGCCGCCGGTATGCTCCCCCAGAGTCGCATGAGCCTGCCGCCCCCAACCGGTCCTTCTCTGGGCGCGCTCGACCCGCAGCCCCGGGGTGACAGCGAAGGAGACGCTGACCGGGGGTCCGGCCGAGTCGCGCTCGTCGCGGACGCCGAACGCGAGCCCCTGGCCCCGCCGCCGGTCGTCGCGGTGATCGTCACTCGCAATCCGGGGGACTGGCTCGAGGAGACGCTCGCCGGCCTGGCGGCCCAGGACTATCCCGACCTGAGCGTGCTGGTCGTCGACGCCGGATCCGACGCCGACCCGACCGCGCGGATCAGCGCAGTGCTGCCCGACGCCTACGTGCGCCACGTCGATGGCAACGTCAGCTTTGCCGCGGCGGCCAACGAAGCCCTGCGGGCAGTTACCGGAGCACCGTTCCTGCTCCTCTGTCACGACGACGCCGCCCTCGACCCACCAGCCGTCCGCCTGCTGGTCGAGGAAGCGTTCCGCTCGAATGCCGGGATCGTCGGTCCGAAGCTCGTCGCGGCCCACGATCCCGAAATTCTCCTCGACGTGGGTCAGTCGATTGACCGATTTGGTGGCGCGCATACCGGAATCGAACCGGGGGAGCTCGACCAGGAACAGCACGACGGCGTCCGTGACGTCTTCGCCGTTTCCAGCACCGTCATGCTCGTGCGCGCCGACCTGTTCTCCGAGCTTGGCGGCTTCGATCCTGCGGCGTTTCCGTGCGAGAGCCTCGACCTCTGCTGGCGGGCGCGCCTCGCTGGGGCGCGCGTGCTGGTTGTACCGGACGCGCGCGCACGCCACGAAGAGGCTGCCGACGAACGACCGGGACACGGAAGTCACGACGAGCGTTACCGTGCGTACGGACAAGCGCGTACGGCGTTCGTGTGTTTCTCGGGGCTGTCGTTGGTGTGGATCGTGCCGCTCGCGATCACGTTTGCGTTGCTCGAGGCGGTCGCAGTGCTGCTCACCCGCCGCCGGACGCACGCGTTTGCCGAACTGGGCGCGTGGATGGCCAACCTCGCTCATCCAAGACGCTGGCTCGGAGCGCGCCGCCGCGCGCAGGCGCTGCGGACGATCCGCGACCACGATCTCCACGAGCTGCAGCTCGGTTCTACCGCCCGTTTCCAAAGCTTCCTGACGCAACGACACGCTGACGAGCGCATCCAGACGCTGAGTGATGCCTCGCGCGATCTGCTCGAACGGCTCGGCGAGCGGCTCGGTCATCCCGCGTCACTTGCCGCGCTCGCGTTCCTTGCGCTCGTGCTGTTCGGCTCACGCGACTTCTTCGGTGCCGGACCGCCTGCGGTCGGACAGTTCGTACGCTGGCCTGACGTCGGAACGCTGGCGCAGTCGTTCGGCTCGGCGTGGCGTTACACCAGCCTCGGTTCCGCGAGTCCGGCACCGCCCGCGCTGGCGCTCATGACCGCGCTCGGCGGGGTCCTCTTCGGGGCGACGGGGTTGGCGCGCTCAGCGGCCGTCATCGGCGCAATCCCACTCGGCGTTTTCGGCGCGTTCCGGTTCGCCCGGTCGCGTGGTGTCTCCTGGGGTGGCGCATTGGGCGGCGCGATGGTGTACGGGATCAACCCAGCGCCGCGCAATGCGATCGCGCAAGGTCGCCTCGGACCGCTCGTGCTCTTTGCGCTCGCCCCGTTCCTCGTACATCTCCTCGTCCGCGCGGCGCGGTTCGACGTCATCGACAACCAAACCCCGGGTCGCATCCGCACCGTCGCGTGGTTGGCGGTGATCACTGCGCTCGCGACCGCGTGGTACCCGCCCGCGCTCCTGGTGCCACTCGGTGTCGCCGTTGTGTGGCTGGTCGTTGCGCCGTTCACGCGCGGCGTGGCCGCCTCGTTACGCGCCGTTGCCGTCGCGCTGGTGGCGTCGGTCGCGGCCCTGGTCTTGCTCATGCCGTGGCCGCTCGTGCTCGAGCACTTCTCGCGTGATCACGCCGCCTTCGGGCTGGCGTTCCACCCTCACCTCGATCTGGTCGACACACTGCGATTCGAGAGCGGACCGGCCGGCGCGGGCGTGACGAGCTGGGGAATCTACGCAGCCGCCGCATTGGCCCTGCTCGTAGCGACCGGCCCGCGGCTCGCGTGGGCGACTCGTGGCTGGACGCTGGCCGCGGCCGGCATCGCCGCCGTCTACGTGCCGGCGCGGCTCTTCTCGGACGTTGCGGTCCCGGTCCCGGAGGCGGGCCTCACGCTCGCCGCGTTGGGTTTGGGCATCGCCGCCGGCGTCAGCGTCGGCACCGTCGTCGAGGAGATGCGCCGAGCGCGCTTTGGTTGGCGCCAGCTCGCGCTGGTGCTGGCGAGCCTCGGGCTCGCGCTGGCGGCGGTCGGCTTCGTCGCCGATACGGTCGACGGCCGGTGGCACGCGCCGGACCGGGGATGGGACGAAGCGCTCGCGTTCACGCGTGACCACGCCGCCGAAGGCCAGTTCCGCATTCTCTGGCTGGGCGACGCCTCGATCTTGCCGTTCGACCCGACACCGCTCGACCGGCACCCGCAGGGATTGGCACCGCGGGAATCGTCGGCGGCCTACGTGCTCACGCGCAACGGCGCGGGCGACGCGCGCGACCTCTGGCGAGCACCCATTCGCGCGGCCGATGACTTGGTGCCGCGCGTGCTGCGCCTCGCCGGCGACGGTCGCACCAACCGGCTCGGACGGCTGCTCGCGCCGATGGGGATCCGCTACGTGGCCGTTCCGTCGCGCGCGGGGCCCGGCGGCGTGCTCGCCGCGCCACCGGACGCGGTGTCGCGTGCCCTCGACGCCCAGCTCGACCTGGTGCGCCTGCAGAGCGATCCCGGCCTCGCGATCTATCGCAACGACGCGTGGGCGCCGCTGCTCGCGCGCATATCGGAGGACGCCGGCGCGGCGGCGACCGCGCCGACACGCGATCCGCTCGCGTCGGCGGCGCGCACGGATCTCAGCAACAGCGTTCCCGTTGCGGGATCGCCGGTCGAAAGCGGAACGGTGCTCTGGGCCGAGACGTACGACCGCGACTGGTCCGCGACTGGACGCGACCGCAGCCTCGTACATCGGCACGGCTTCGGTTGGTCCAACGCGTTCGAGCTTCCGGTCTCGGGGCAGGTCTCGCTGTCGTTCGGCGACCAGGGCACGCGCAACCTCATCGTCGTCGCGGTCGGTGTCGGATGGTCGATCGTGGCGCTGTTGTTGTGGTTCGGTCGCCGTCGGCCGCCCGCGGTCGGCACGGTGGACCGCGCCACGGCGCGCGAGCGCCGGATCGAGCGCCGTCGCCTTCGGCGCGAGGAACGCCCGAAGCTCGGCGAGGTGCTCGGCCTCGACGACGAATTCTGGGAACGATGAGGCGAGCGACCGCGGGTCGGGTGTCCCGGCCCGCAGCGAGCCGGGGGCCGAGCGCCCCGCTGCGAAGCAGCAGGAGCGGGAAGGGATGAG
>Ga0066710_100002514_pt1 | contig 14874 bp, 10 predicted proteins | sample GraSoiAngelo_159_FD_79666 | JGI IMG/M metagenome (GOLD analysis project Ga0066710, IMG submission 79666) | Grasslands soil microbial communities from the Angelo Coastal Reserve, California, USA - 14_1009_16_40cm | ecosystem: Environmental > Terrestrial > Soil > Grasslands | place: USA...
GATCGCGAGAACGGCCATTCCGGCCGCAACCAGACGCTTCATGCGGGAAGGGAGCTCCTGCCGGTGGAAAAACGCCGTATGTTAGCCTTGCCCCCTGGGTGTGTCAAACCCCTTGCAGGGCACACGATAAGACCGGGCGCTCGCGTCTAGCGCTCGGGATCGGGTCCCGGAAGGTCCTGCACGACGAGCAAGTCCACCTTCCACTCTCCGTCGGAACTCTCGCGCACCGCGCCCATCTGGGCCGGGTCGTAAGGCAGTCCCGAGGCAGGATCCGGGGAAGGAGGCTCCAGGTAGCGCAGGAAAAAGCCTGGGGCCGCGAGCTTTTCCAGGACCCGGGGATCGTCGAACCCCTTCCGGGCGGCATAGCGAAATCGCTCAGGGTCGTCGAGGTAGAGCGCCCGCGAGTGCCGGGATAGGATGCTCCACGCGGCATCCCAATTCTTCTCCAGAAGTCTGCGCCGGTAGATCTCGAACGCAGCTACGCGGTTCGTCCCGCGGGGCGGGGTCTTCCCGGTGCGCCCGTAAAGCAGCGCCAGATTGGTGGTGGCGGCGGCGTGGTCAGGCTGATTCTCCAGGGTCCTCTCGTACTCCCGGATCGCCTCCTCCTCCTTGCCCTCCTCGCTAAGCAGTACTCCCAGTCCGAAGTGGGCCTCGGCGTACTTGGGTCGAATCTTCAGGGCCTCGCCAAACTCCCTGGCGGCCTCTTCGAGCTTCCCGTCGTAAAAGAAGGCCGTGCCCATTCGCTCACGAGCTTCGGCGAAGTCGGGCCGCAGCGCCAAAGCTCTCCGGAGCTCTCGGATCCCATCCTCGGTTCGGCGGGCCGAGACATAGGCTGCGCCCAGATTGAACGCCACTTCCGGATCCTCGGGGGCTTGCCTCGCCGCCTCCCGTAATTCCTTCTCCGCTTCCGGGAAGCGGCCCATGGTCACCAGAACGATGCCGAGGTTGATGCGGGCGGACGTCAGCTCCGGCTTAAGCTTGAGCGCTTGCCGAAACTCGGTCACCGCCTGGTCGAGCCGCCCCACGCGCTGGTAGGCGCTCCCGAGGTTGTAATGGCCCACGGCGTATTGCGAGTTCTCCCGCACCGCTGCCTGCCACTCTGCGATGGCTTCTTCGGTGCGGCCGCTCTGATAAAGAAATGCGGCAAGATGATCGTGGGGTTCCGCCCGTTTGGGGATCCTGCGGATGGCCTCGCGAAATGCCTGCTCCGCTTCGGCGCGGCCCATGGACTGCAGCGCCAGCCCCTTGAGATCCAGCGCCTCGCCCGAGTCCGGTTTCTCCCTGAGCAGGTCCGAGATGAGGTCGTGGGCCCGCTGGATCTCTCCCTTTGCCAGAGCTTCGCGCGCCTGAGCGAGGCGGGGGTCCTCCCTGGTTTCTCCGCAGCCGGCGAAGTGGGCGGCGAGAGCCAGGCAGGCGTAGCCAAGGATCGGGAGGAAGGTCCAGCGACGGTGCAACGGCGGTTCTCCCGCGGGGCTGGGCCATTCTTGGAGAATCAACGCGTGGTGTCAAGCCGCGCGGGTGTGGTTGAATGAGCCTCCCGAACTCTTCTCGGAGGAAAGAGGAATGCAGGCGGGAAAGGCGCCCATCGTGGTCGTGGGAGCGGGGGCCGCGGGAATGATGGCGGCGATCTTTGCGGCGGAGGGCGAGACCCCCGTCCTCCTCCTGGAGCGGACGCGGGATGGCGGCCGGAAGATTCTGATCAGCGGAGGAGGCCGGTGCAACGTGCTTCCCTCGGTCCTGGAGCCCTCCCGGTTCGTCACCCTCTCTTCCTCCCACACGTTGAGAAGGATGCTTCTCGGCTGGCCTTTGGCGGAACAGCGGCGCTTCTTCGAAGAAGAGCTCGGGGTCCCGCTTGCCCTCGAGCCGGAAACCGGCAAACTGTTCCCGGTCTCCAATCGGGCCCGGGACGTGCGGGATGCGCTTCTGGCCATGGCTCATGTCCGAGGAGTCGAGCAGCGCTTCAACACGCGGATGGTCGGGCTCGACCCGCATCCCGCCGCCGGGTCCTGGTTCGTCCGGCTCGAAGGGGGCGAGGATTTGCCGGCCGCGGCCGTTATTCTGGCCACGGGAGGGCTTTCGGTCCCCACGACCGGGAGCGATGGGGCCGGCCTGGCCATCGCCGGCAGGCTGGGGCATCTTCTTCATCCCACCTTTCCTGCCCTTACGTCTCTCACCGCCGATCCGCCACGACACAGTGCGCTGGCCGGGATATCCCTGGAGGCCCGTCTGGAAACGACGGGCCCGGAGGGCAGGCTCGCCACGGAAGGGGGCTTTCTCTTCACTCACCGAGGCTACAGTGGACCCGCGGTGCTGGACCTGTCCCATGTGGCTGTCCTCTCGCGCCTGAGGGGGGGGCCACGCCCATCGCTCACCGTGCGGTGGTGCCGCCTCGAGGAGCGAGACTGGGAGAGGCTCCTTCGGGGAGAGAGCGGGCGCGTGGAGACGATCCTGCGCCGGCACCTCCCGGATCGACTGACGGGCAGGCTGCTGTCGGAGGCCGGCGTGACAGGCTCCACCGATCTTTCCCAGTTGCGCCGCGGGGATCGCCGGCGTCTGGTGGAGCACCTTACGCGCTACCCCCTTCCCTGGACGGGGGATGAAGGGTACCGCAAGGCGGAGGTCACCGGGGGGGGAATCGCCCTTAGCGAGGTGCATCCAGGGTCCCTCGAGAGCCGCCGCCATCCAGGGCTCTTTCTCTGCGGAGAGATGCTGGACGCCTTTGGTCCCATCGGAGGGCACAACTTCGTTTGGGCGTGGGCCACCGGTCGTGCCGCGGGGAGGGGCGCGGCCCGGAAGGTGGGTGCTACAATGGCCGACTCATGAGCTCGTTCGATCGCCGGCAATTTCTGGCCGCCGTGTCGAGAGCGGCCCTGGTGGCCGCGGGGGCGGGATTGGTCCGCCGCTCCGCCTGGGCCCACCCCGGGAAGCTGGGAGTGCCCGAAGGGCATTCGGCGGAAAAGATTCGCGGCTATGTCTTCGAAGATCTCGATTCGTTCATTACTCCCACGGATCAGTTCTTCCTCAGGAGCCATCTCGAGATTCCGCGGATCGACCCAAAGACCTTTCGCCTGCAGATTGGGGGATGGGTGGATCGCCCCTACACTCTGGCCCTCAGCGATCTGCCGCACCTCCCGAAGGAGGCCATGCCGGCCACCTTCGAATGCTCCGGCTCTCCCGTAGGAGGGGGGATGGTCGGCACCGCCGAGTGGAGCGGGGCATCCCTCTGGCCCGCCCTCGAAAGGGCCCGACCCAGGGAGGGTGCGGTGGAGGTGGTGATGGAAGGGGCCGATGCGGGGCTGGACGAGCTGGTGCCGGTCCCGGTGCAGTACGCTCGCAGTGTCCCCCTCGCGGTTGTCAAGAAGCTCCCCGGAATGCTCGCCACTACCATGAATGGCGAGACGCTGCGGCCGGAGCACGGCTTCCCGGTGCGCGCCCTCCTACCCGGCCTCTACGGCGTCGAGAACGTGAAATGGCTGACGCGTCTGACGGTGGTGAAGGAGCCCTATCGCGGCTTCTACCAGACACAGCGCTATGTGGGATTCAAGCGGACGACCCGGGGGGTGCAGATGCAGGAGATTCTCCGGCAGCGGGTCAAGTCTCAAATCGCGCGCATTTCACCACGTCCCGAGGCAGGGAAGGGAGCCTACCGGGTCCACGGGGCGGCTTGGTCGGGGGGGCGCGAAATCGTCCAGGTCGAAGTCAGTGTCGACGGAGGCAAGCGCTGGGGCAAAACCGATCTTACGCCCGCGAGGAACGCCTACTCGTGGGTTATTTGGTCGCACGACTTCACGGTCGGTCCCGGGGTGCACGAGGTAGTGGCGCGGGCCACGGATACCTCCGGGCAAAGCCAGCCCCTGGATCGCGACCCGGCGGTTCTCACGGGCTACGTCAACAACTGGTGCCAGCGCAAGAGCTTCACTGTCCCGGGGTGATTCTCTCCGCCTTGCCGCTTCCTTCAACCACACGGACGAGTCGATCGATTCCGGGCGAGTGGATGCGATCCACCTGACCCGAGGGCCATCGCACTTCCAGAGCCTCCACGCGGTCCGACGATCCCAATCCGAAATGGATCACCCGCTCCGACTGCGAAGCATAGCCGGAAGCGGCCTTCGCCTCGCGGAAAAGCTTGCGGCCTCCCGACAGGAGCGTCAGCTTCGCGCCGAAGCCGTCCCGATTGGAGCGGGTGCCGGCCAAGAGCACCCGGAGCCAGTGCCGACCCGCGACTCCGCGATTTCGGAACAGCCGAGCCTTTCCTCCCGCGACCAGCACCGCTAAATCCATGTTGCCGTCGTTGTCAAGATCTAGAAAGGCCGATCCTCGTCCCACACAGGGGCGAGCCACGTCCGGGGCCACCGTAGCGGTGACCTCCTCGAAACTGCCGTCGCCGCGGTTCCTGAAGATCTGCCCGGGCTCGGGATAACTGACGTTGTCGTAATAGAGTCCGACATTGTCCATCATGTGGCCATTGGCTTCGAACAGGTCCAGCCAGGAGTCATTGTCGAAGTCGAAAAAGCCGGCGCCGTAGCCCGTCATCAGCTGGGTAGCCCCGGCGATCCCGGCGGCGTAGCTCCGCTCAGAGAAGGTGCCGTCACCATTGTTCCGGTAAAGAGCGGAGGGTTGGAAGGAGAGATTCGCCACGAAAAGGTCGCCCCGGCCGTCGCCATCGTAGTCGCCCGTGTCCACGCCCATTCCTGAGTAGGCTCTTCCCTCGTCTCCCAGCGCCGCGCCGGAGAGGAGCCCCACATCGGTGAAATGGCCGCGACCATCGTTGCGGTACAGGTAATTGGCCATGCCGTCGTTGGCGACGTAGAGATCCAGGTCCCCGTCAAGATCGTAGTCGAGCGCCACGACGCCCAGGCCTCTCCCATCGGGGTTGGCAATCCCGGCTTCGGTGGAGATGTCGGTGAACCGTCCGTGGCCGTCGTTGCGGTAGAGTCGGTCGGGGGCGCCCGGATAAATCTCGGGCCCGCAGTAGGCCCGATAGCCGGGCTTGACCTCCCCGCAATACTTGTTGTCTTCCAGCCGGTAGTTCATGTAGTTCACCACGTAAAGGTCCAGGTCTCCGTCGGAATCCACATCCACGAAGGTGGCGCCGGTGGAGAAGGAAGGGTCCCCCGTGCCCGAGATGGCAGTGATATCCTCGAAAGTGCCATCCCCACGGTTCCGATACAGGACGTTGGGCCCGAAATTGGCCACATAGAGATCATCCCATCCATCTCCGTCCACGTCCCCCACGGCGCACCCGATGCCGTAGCCGGGGTCCCCCGTACCCGACCTGACGGTGACGTCTTCAAAACTGCCGTCGCCGCGGTTTCGGAAGAGCCGGTTGACCGGCCGATCCGCGGCAGAGTTCTTTCCCAGCGGCGCCCCGTTCACGAAATAGAGATCGGTCCGACCATCCCCATCGTAGTCGAAGGCGCAGACGCCGGAGCCCAGCGTCTCGGGCATGTACTTCTCCCGCGTGGCTCCCGTAAAGTGATGGAATAGGACTCCGGATCGCTCGCCCACTTCCTCGAAGAGGGCACCTGTTCCGGAAGGAGAGGGAGAAGGCGGTGAGTCGGAGACCGGTGAGGTTTCCTGTCGGCAGGCGCACGAACCGAGGAACCAGAGGGCCAGAACGGGCAGCGTGTGTCTCATGGGGTCTCCCGGCTCGGGGCAAGCGGCCTCGCCTGCTGCTCCAGCTCCTGGGCCAGCTCTCTCTCTTTCTCCGCCTCCGGTCGATGCAGCGCGTCGTAGGCCCGGGCCAGGGCCTGATGAGGTGCAGGGTCGGAGGGATCCAGTCGCGCGGCTTCGAGGAGATCGACCAAGGATCCCTCGGCATCGCCGGACGCCAGCAGGACCTCACCCCGAACCCGGCGCACCGCGGCATCGGAAGGGGCGAGCCTGAGGGCGCCATCCAAGTACTCCCGCGCCCGGGAGAGGTCCCCCTCAGCCAAGGCCGCCTCGCCCGCTTCCCGAAGCAGAATCGGGTTCTTTGGGTCGTGGCTCAGCGCGTCCTCGAAGCTCCGCAGCGCTTCCCGTGCTTTGCCGTTTTGCAAAAGCTGGAGGGCGCGCAGGCGATGGTAGCTGGCTTCGGCGCGCTGCTGGGCCTGCCGGCGCTGCTCGCGCTCCAGACGACCGGCCTCCCGCAGGGTTTCTTCCGAGAGCCTTCTTTGTCCCCCCTTTTGATAAGCCTTGGCGAGATCGAGTCGGGAGGGTAGATGCGAAGGGTCCAGTTCCACCGCACGCTTCAGGACGAGGATGGCCCCGTCGGGATCTCCCCGCAGCAGCTGCACCGATCCGAGGATCCTCACCGGCTCGGCGTCCCTCGGCGCGAGCTCGGACCAGCGGCGGGCGTCGGCCGCCGCCCCATTGAGATCTCCAAGCCTCAGGCGGATGCGACTTCGCAGCTCGCGGGCTTCCACCTCATCAGGAGAGCGCGCCAGGATCCAGTCCAGCTGCTTGCGGGCCTCCCGGTAGCTCGCTTCGAGGAAGGCGATACGCGCGAGCCGCGTGGAGGCGGCCAGATCACCCGGGCGGACGGAGAGCACCTCCCGGTAGGCCTGCTTGGCGCGGGCGTAGCGTCCGCATTTCAAGGCTGCCTCTCCCAGGAGGAAGGTGTCGTCGGGATTCCCGGGGCGGCGGATGGTCTCCAGCAGATCCAGAGCCTCGCGCGGTTCCCCCTCGCGGAGGAGTTTGAGGGCGCGGGCCCGGGTGCCGGACGACGAGTCGGCGGCTCCTGAACCCGAGTTGGGGCTCTTCCCGCAACCGCAGGCGATGCAAGCGACAATCAAGGAAGCGATTCCGGCCAGGGTTGAGAGTCTGAACCCCAGGTGAGCGGAAGGACGCATGACGGAATTATAGCGCGTTGGACCCGGTGCGCGCGGGTGTTAGAATGATCGCCGTGAAGCGACCCTTCGAGTTCCTTCTCGTTCTTCTTGTCTTCACCGCGTCCGCCTTCCAGGGTCTCTCTGCCGACACGACGGATCTGAAGACCGTCCTGGGGCGTATAGAGTCCTTCTACCGGAAATCTCCAGGGATCGTCGCCGATTTCACCCAGATTCTGGAGTCGCGCACCTTCCCCAAGCCGCAGGTCGAGGCGGGGATCGTCTCCCTGAAGCCCCCCGGGAAGATGCGCTGGGAGTACTCGATTCCTCGGGGAAAGGTGGCCGTCACCGACGGAACGAGGGCGTTCCTCTATCTCCCCGAGGACCGGGAGGTCCTGGTGGGGTCCGTCGAACAGCTGGACGCGGGGGCCATGCCCACTCGCCTGCTGCTGGGGCAGGTTTCCCTGGAGTCGGAGTTTCAGATAGAGGGAGAGATGGCGCGGGAGAACCCCGACCTCTGGATTCTGAAACTCACACCTCTGAAAGGCGACTTTCCCTACAATTCCTTGGTGCTGGAGGTGGCCCGGGAAAGCGGGGCCATCCGCTGCATCCGGATGTTGGATCCGCTCGGAAATCGCCTCGAGTATCGATTTGAACGGATCCGGGTGGTGAAAGATCTTCCTGAAAAGCTCTTCATCTATCGGATCCCTCGGGGGGTCGAGATCCAGACCTTCGGCGAGGCTCCGGCGCCGAGGCCGGCGTCGCCTTGATCTGGCCGAAAGCCCGATGCTAAGATGCGCCCCTCTTTTCATCGCTTGAAGGCGGGCGTGCCATGGCGCAGGAAAACTCCTTCGACATCGTCTGCAAAGTGGATCTGCAAGAGGTGGACAACGCCATCCAGCAGGTGACGAAGGAGATCCGGACCCGCTACGATTTCAAGGGAAGCAAGAGCGACGTGCGGCGGGAGAACTTTGAGATTCACCTGCTCGCTGACGACGATTACAAACGGCGCAGCCTGATGGAGATGCTCAACCAGCGCCTGGCGGCTCGCAAGGTCTCCTTGAAGTGCCTCACCCTCGGCAAACCCGAAGAGGCCGCCGGCGGCGCCTTACGCCAGACCATCACCCTCCAACAGGGAATCCCGACGGAGCAGGCCAGGGAGATTGTGAAGATCATCAAGGGCACCGGCAAGAAAGTGCAGGCGGCCATTCAAGGGGACCTGGTCAGGGTGCGAGGGAAGAGCCGGAACGATCTTCAGTCCATCATGCAGATCCTCCGCTCCAGCTCCCTTTCCGTCGAGATGCAATTCGAAAACTATCGCTAGGGGGCTGTATGCGCCGACGGGAAAGGTTGGGCGGAGCGGGAACGTTTGCGATGTTTCTGGCCCTCGCGTCCGCGATGGCCGCCCAGGTGCCGGGGGCGCGGGCCGAGGTCGTGATTCGGGGAACCTTGCGGGACCAGGCCGGCGCGCCTCTCGTCGGCTATCCGGTCCGGCTCCTCAAGACCAAGACCACCCTGCGGCTCCTCCACTTCAGCACCGGCAGCCGCCAGGTGGAATACGGCCGCACCGACACCGATTCCCAGGGCGGTTACGAGCTAAAAGTCGCGGCCGATCCCAAGTTCGATTACTTCTACCTTCGCTTCTACGATCCGAAGAGCTTCGATCCGGTCCGCTACAGCGTTCCTGCGGATGTGGACATCACCAAGTCCTTCAAGACGAAAGCTGAAGTGGCGGTGGACGCCGTCATCAAGGATCACCCCGATTGGTCCAAGGTCCAGGCACTTCTGGCCGAATTCGGTCCCGGCTCCAACCGCGGGAAGATTCTCAGGAGCCTGGGGCTTCCGGAGCGGCGTCAGACCTTCGCGGACGTCCCGGCAAGGGAGAACTGGTGGTACTACGCCAAGGGGATCTGCTACCAGCTGCAGGGCGACCAAGTAATGAAGATTCGGAATTTCGACCCGGTCCTCCCGCCGCGGCCGTCGGCCTGAGGCGGGAGGAAGCCTGAGGAGGCGACGTTGAAGGAGCTGACCCGAACCGCGCCAGGAAACCTGATCTTCTCCGACATCCTGGGGCTGGTGGGGCCCAAGCTTGCCGCCGTGGAGGCGGAAGTGGTCCGCAACCTCCATTCGGAGATCGGCATCATCGACGAACTGGGGACCTATCTCTCCAGTGGGGGCGGCAAGCGGGTGCGTCCCCTCCTCCTCCTCTTGTCAGCGCAGATGGCGGGGTACCGGGGGGAGCGGGACGTCCTCTTCGCCTCCGTTTTCGAGTTCATCCACACCGCCACGCTGGTGCACGACGACGTCATCGACGGCGCCACCATCCGGCGGGGCCGCTCCTCCATGAACGCGGCCTGGGGGAATAGCCTCACGGTCCTGCTGGGCGATTATCTGTATATCAAATCCATGTCCATGGCCCTCACCGCTGACGACCTGGGGATCATCAAGATTCTAGCCGACATCACCTTGAGAATGATCGAGGGAGAGCTCCTCCAACAAAAGCGCCTGGGCGAGATTGGAGTCTCGGCCGACGAGCACCTGGAGATCATCCGACGCAAGACCGCGTGCCTCTTCTCTGGATGCAGCCTCGTGGGCGGAGTGCTCGCAGGAGTGGGTCCGGCGCGGGAGGCGGCTCTTGAAAGCTACGGCCTGAATCTCGGCATGGCCTTCCAGCTCGTGGACGACATGCTGGACTTCACCTCGGACGAGAAGACTCTGGGTAAACCGGTGGGATCGGATCTGCGGGAGGGGAAGGTGACCCTACCCTTGATCTATCTCCTGGAGATGGGCAATCCCGAGCACCGCTCGAAGGTGGCAACGGTGCTCGAGGACCGGGACTTCTCCCGGGTGGACAGCGGGGAAATCGTGGATCTTGTCAAGCAGCATGGGACCCTGGAACGAACCCGGGACCTGGCCCGCCGATACGGGGAGCGAGCCCGGATGGAGTTGCGCCCCTTTCCGGATAACCTGGCCCGCAGGGCCCTCGAGACCGTGCCCGAGCTAATCCTTTCCCGAGACCGCTAAAGTATTCCTTTAGCTTTCTGGTTTTCCCGCAGCTACCATTCCTTGTGAATCATCCTGTAAATCCCCACCAGATCCTGCGTTCCATTCTTTACAGACCCTTCGCTTTCCGCTAGAATCGCGCGCCGAAGCGGCAAAGGTCCGTCCCGCCGGCAACGCGCGGCCCTGCCGCCTTAATGGGAGCCCGATGTTCACGCTCGATCGCATGGAAATTCATGGCTTCAAGTCCTTTTTCTCCCGGACGGCCTTCGAGTTTCGGCCGGGCATCATTGCCGTAGTGGGTCCCAATGGCTGCGGGAAGAGCAACATCGGCGATGCCATATCCTGGGTGTTGGGAGATCAGAGCCCCCGCTCGCTGCGGGCCGATCGCATGTCGGACGTCATTTTCAATGGAAGCGAGAGCCGCAGACCGCTCGGGATGGCGGAGGTCACCCTGAAATTCATGCGGACCAACGGCGGTCCCGCGCCTGCGGAGGAATTCGTGGTGACCCGGCGCCTCTACAGGGATGGGAACAGCGAATACTGCCTGAACGGAGCGCGTTGCCGCCTGAAGGACATTCAGGAGATGCTCCTGCGTTCCCAAGTCGGGTCGCGACTCTATTCGGTCATCGAACAGGGAAAGGTGGACCTGATCCTGACCGCCCGTCCGAAGGATCGTCGCGGCCTGTTCGAGGAAGCGGCGGGCATTTTGGGCTACAAAGCGAAGCGACGCGTAGCCCTGGGGAAGCTCGAGGCGACCCAGGCCAATCTGCTGCGCATCCACGACATTCTCACGGAGGTCGCGAAGCAGGCGGCCTCGCTGCGGCGTCAGGTAGCCAAGGCCCGGAGATACCGGCGACTCCAGGAGACCATCCGCTCCCGCCGCGGTGTGCTCCTCCGTTCCCGGCTCACAGAGCTGGAGCGGGACGCCGAGGAAGCCGGTGCCGCAAGGCGCGTGTTGGCGGACCAGGAGGCGGAGCTGGCCGCAGCGGCCGGGAGGAGCGATGCCGAGGTGGAGCGGCTCCGGTTCCGGTGCGAGGAGGGGGAAGCGGAGATCCGACGCCGCCGCGATCGACTCAACGATCTGGCGCGGGCCGTCGATCGGGACCGGATGCAGCTGGAGCGATCGAAGGAACAGAAAGAGGAGTCGCTGCGGGCCATCCTCCGTTGGGGCGGCGAGGCCACGGAGATCAGCGGCAGGGTGGCGGAGCGGGAGGCCGATCTGTCCCGGCGCGCCGCGCAGCTGGAGGAGGCGTCACGCGGTCTGCAGGGACTGGAACAGGCTCTTCTGCAGAAGGAAGAAGATCAGCGCAACCGCAGCGAAGCAGTGGAAGAGGCCGAGCGCGCGGGTGAGTCGTCGCGTGCGGCCCTGCTCGCGACTCTGGATCGCCTGGCGGAAGCGCGCGGCCGCAGGGAGAGGATCGAGCAGGATCTGCAGCGTCTCATGGCCAGGCGAGAGGAGCTCCGGAAGGAGTTCGACGCAGCCGGTCAGGAGCGCGAAGGGAAGCAGGTCGAGCAGGAAGAGATGGCCGTTCTCGTCAGCGCCCGCACCTCGGAGCTGGAGGGGGCAGGGCGGGATCGGGAGGTAGCGGAGCGGGCCCTGGCTGCAGAACAGGCGGCATTGGAGCAACTCGCCGCGGACAGGGAAGGGCTGGCGGGCACCGTCGCGCAGATGGAGGAGCGTCTTCGGGCATTGGAGGAAGCGGAGAGCGGCGGAGAAGGGGAGGCGGTGGCGAACATCCTGGCCCTCGCTTTGGAGGGTCGTCTGAGCGCGCGGGGCCGAGCCGCCGACGCGCTGGAAGTGGAGCCACCATGGCTTCCCTCGGTGGAGGCGGCGCTGAAGGACCTCCTCGGAGCCGTGGTCGTGGAGGACGCGTCGGACATTCTCGCGGGGGTCCGGCACCTGAGGGAGAGTGCCCGGGGACGCTGTGCGTTTCTGCTGGCAGGCGAGCCCGGCGCCGGGCTCCCCTCCCCCCCGCAGGCGCTGCTCTCCGATTCCCGTTGTCTGGGACCGCTCGAGGGGAAGGTGAACCCGCGGGGGAAGCTCGGCGCGGCCATCGAGGAAGCGCTGCACCGCACCCTCCTGGTGGAGGATCTCGCCGATGCTCTGGAACTTCACGCGCGCTTTCCGGAGTGGAGTTTCGTCACGGTGAAGGGGGACCTAGTCTACCCGCTAGGACTCGTGGAGGGCGGCGCGGGCGGGTCCGAGGGGAGAGGAGTCCTCTCACGACGCCACCGCCAGGGTGATCTGACCCGCAAACTCTCGGAGACCCGCGAAAGACGGGCGCGGCTGGAGGCGGAGCGGGAGCGGCTGGAGGCGAGCCGACAAAGCACCGGCGAGCGATTGGCCGCGTTGGAAGAGCGCCTTCGGGGAAAGGACCGCGATCGGGTTGAGGCCTGCCTGCGTCTGGCCCAAATCGAGGCAGAGGTCCGTCGCGCCCAGCGGACATGCGAGGTGGCAGGGGAGGAGCGCGAGCGATTGGAAGCCGAGGCGCGCTCGCTGGAGTCGGAGAAAACTGAGCTCTCTCCGATCCTGACCGCGGCAGAGGAGGGCCGGAAGGAGCTGGAGGAGAGAATTGCCGCTGCCGCGGGGTGCGTGGCCTCACGCCGTGAAACCATGACTGCCGGTGCGGAGTCGTTGGGGGCCTTCCGCTCGGAGGTTACCGCGGAGCGCGAGAAGATTCGCCGCGAGGGAGAAACCCTGGCTTCTTGGACCCAGGCAGCCATGGAGGAGCGAGAGAGGCTGAAGCGGGCGCGCAGCGAAGCGAGCTCGGCCTCCGACCTGGTGCAGGCGCTGGAAGCTTCTCTGGCCTCTCTGGCGGACTCGTTGCAGCGCGCCGAGGAGGAACGGTCCGAGCTGGCGGCGCGGGTCGAGGCCATGGAGATGGAGGCCGCCACCGGAAAGAACGACCTGTCAGTGGCTCAGCAGCAGGAGAGGGCCGCCCGCGCCGCGCTGGAGGGGATGAGGGGGCGCTCCTCGGAGGCGGAGGTGGAGCTGGCACGACTGGAAGTGGAGCTGAAGCACCTGGAGTTGGCCGCCCGCGAGGAGATGGGTGTGTCCCTGGATGAGCTGCGGAAGCTCCCGCTTCCGGAGGCGGAGTTCTCACCGGCGCAGATCGAGGGGGAGATCGCTGAGCTGAAGGGGCGGCTCGAGCACCTGGGCCCGGTCAATCTCGCGGCGCTCGAGCAGTACGAGGAGATGGAACAGCGCCACCTCTTCCTGGCCAAACAGAAGAAAGATCTGGAAGACTCCATCGCTTCCCTCAACGAAACCATCCGGAAGATCAATCGCACGTCGCGGGAAAAGTTCCTGGAGGCTTTCGAGAGGATTCAGGAGGGGTTCAACCGAAGTTTCATCACGCTGTTCGGGGGTGGGAGGGCGGAGTTGCGGCTCCTGGAAGACGAGGACGTTCTGGAGTGTGGCATCGAGATCATCGCTTCCCCTCCCGGCAAGCGCCTGCAGAACATTTCGCTGCTGTCGGGTGGGGAGAAGGCCATGACGGCGGTGGCGCTGCTGTTCGCGCTGTTTCGCTATCGCCCCTCCCCATTCTGCGTACTGGACGAAGTGGACGCGCCCCTGGACGAAGCCAATGTGGGACGCTTCACCCGCATGCTGCGGGAGCTTACGCCGGAGACCCAGTTCATCCTCATCACCCACAACCGCCGCTCCATGGAGGCGGCGGACCTGCTCTACGGCATTACCATGGAAGAGCCGGGTGTCTCGAAAGTGGTCTCCATGCGCCTGGACAATTAGGCTCGCTTCCGCGCGCCCCCCAAGGCGAAAGTCCGCGGGGAATCGTCGAAAGGAACTTTCGGAAGCGGGGGCGGAATCTCACCCGATGTCAAGCCGGGGTTTCCACCGAGAGAAGCTCTCCACCCGAGGGAGTCACGGCCACGTCGTCCTCCAGCCGGACGCCGAATTCGCGCGGCAGGTAGATTCCCGGTTCCACGGTGACGGTCATCCCCGCCTCGAGAAGCGTCTCGTTTCCCGCCACCAGGTAGGGCGGCTCGTGGCCGTCCAGACCCAGACCGTGTCCAAGACGGTGGGTGAAGGCTCGGGCGTAGCCGGCCCTGCGGATGACCGAGCGGGCCGCCTCGTCGACCATCGAGGCCGGAATCCCCGAACGGGCGGCTCGGAATCCCGCTTCCTGAGCCTCCTTCACGATCTCATAAACCGGTTGAAACTTCTCCGGAGGCCGGCCGAAGGCGACGGTTCGCGACACGTCGGAGTGGTAGCCGTGCACCAGGACTCCCATATCAAAGAGCACCACATCTCCCGCACGGAGCTTCGCGCTTCCCGCCGGGGAATGGGGGATAGCCGAGTCCGGGCCGAACTGGACCAACCCTTCGAGGAGAAGACCCGACTCCAGCGCCATGGCTTGGGCGCGCCTTAGGAGCTCTTCTTCGGTCTGACCCTCCTTCATCTCCTCGAACAGCCTCCGGAAGATGCCCAGCGTTCGGCCAGCTCCCGCCCTGATGAGCGCGATCTCCTCCGGATCCTTTTTCATTCGAAAGGGAGCGAGCAGGGGCGTCGCGCTGGTGATGCGGGCCGCCGGAAGCCGGCGCTCAAGCGGCGCCAGATTGTCCAGCCAGGTCGTTCCTTCCACCGCCAGGATCGACGTGCGGCCGCCTTCCGAAAGGATGCGTGCGAGAGCGGCGATGGGATCCTCGGATTCCTCCCACGTCTTCAGCTCCCCCGGCAGCGCGGAGCCCTTGAGCCGGTCGGCCTCGAACGCGGGGCCCAGGCACCGGCTGCTTCCATCCCTTCGCAAGACCCAGGCAATGAGCCGCTCGCTACGCCCAAGGTCGGCCCCGGTGAGATAGAGCAGGTAAGACGAGGGGGTGACCAGGAGGGCATCGATCCCCTCGCGCCGCATCTTCTCAGCCACCTGCTCGCGCCGGCGGGCGTAGTTCCCGGCTGGAATGGGAGGTGGAAGCGGCGGTGGGGCCGTTTTGGGACTCTCGGCGGGAGACGGCGTGCGGGAGGAGGCCTCCCGACCACATCCGATCAAGGACCCCGCCGTGACGGCCATCCCCAGCGTCAGAAGATCCCGCCGCGATTTATCCA
>Ga0066710_100002515_pt1 | contig 14873 bp, 13 predicted proteins | sample GraSoiAngelo_159_FD_79666 | JGI IMG/M metagenome (GOLD analysis project Ga0066710, IMG submission 79666) | Grasslands soil microbial communities from the Angelo Coastal Reserve, California, USA - 14_1009_16_40cm | ecosystem: Environmental > Terrestrial > Soil > Grasslands | place: USA...
AATAAGCATGAGGAGGATTAGGGATTTCCTCTGCTCCTCTTATTGATTTCCCGAACCGGGGTGGGATCCCCCTACTTTTGCAGGGGTATTCTAAACTTTGAGGTTAGCAAAATCAACGAAATACAAGCGAAATATAAAGTGTTTTGATCTTAGGAAGAAGACTCGACAACATGCACTTCGATATTCCTGAAAAGTGTCTGCCACGGTCCTTCGTCAAGTTTTTTGAGCCAACTGCTTGGCCATCCTGTAGTGCAAGGGATCCTCAATTAAGCCTCTCACTTCCTCAGACTTGCCGACCCTAGTGCGATCTACCGGTTCGAAGCCGAAGTGGCGGCAGACATTGACTGCAAGACTGAAGCAAAGCGAGAACTTTCCCGGCAAGGCGAGGGTATGCGTGTCTCGATCAATGATGTGATAGAGGTAGTTTCTCATGAAAGACGACGAGGACACCTCAGTCTTATACCCGAAAAACAGATCTGCCCCCTTGTCGTCGAAATCGCCGAACACTTTCCTCGCCATCAGCAGCATGTTGGCCCTGGTGCTCTGCAGGAATTTGTCGCTCCATTGCTGCGCATCGTGATAGACGGCGTTCCCGATCAACGAGTATTCGAGCCCCTGGGCCTGGTGGCAGATGTGATTGATCGTCTCATGCATGTGCGGCGACATCTTCACGAAGTTGAGATCGGTGAGCGCCGGATAGACCACCATGAGGGGGCTGACGAAGACCTTCGTGTTGGTCTCAAACGTGGTCGTGCCTTTCCCCGTCGCCAGGATTGTGTGTCGCGCCGGAATCCGAACGGGAACCTCGCCGGTGGGACCCTGGGCAAGCACTGAGCCCTTCTCCAACCTCAGCACCTTCGTCTGTGTTTGAACGAGTCCCCCATCGGCCAGAAATGACCTCAGCAGATCCTCTGCGATCAGCCTCGTGTTCATCGCGCGATCGCGGGATTTGAGCGTAAAGGCGACGGGATCGAGGTTGACTCCCAAGGCCGAACGATGCACCACGTACTGGAGCGGTTTGGCCCCGAACCCCAACTGATGGCTCAAACTTCTCGACGCATCCAGGGTCTCGAACCAGGACATGCGCCGCTTGGCTCGATAGAGCGCGGCGGCCCAGGGCAGCTTCCACTTCCAGCTGACCCCCTTACAGCTCGTGTAGACGTAGAAGTTGGTCCGGTTTGCAAACCATCCCTCCAGATTGGTCGTATAGATATGTTTTTCCACACGCAGGTTCATGTTGGGAAACCCGCTGTAGTAATCCACGAGGTCGTCGAGGTTGCCCACCATCGTGCGGCAGAAGAAATTGTTCGGGAGGGCCGTGTAGAGGGCACCGGTGTGGAACCAGCCTTGCTGCTCGGCCGAGGCTTCCGAGCAAAGTGTCTTGTTTTTTTCGAGCAGGACCACCGAAGCCCCCGACCGCTGCAGCATCTCCGCAATGGCCAGCCCCGCGATGCCTCCTCCGACGACTGCGAAATCCTTCATGTCATCCTCGTGTGCCGGGCCTGATCGGGTCAGGCCAGGTGTTTGACGCACATCTCCCCAACATACCGAGCCTCTTCATCCGTCATACCGGAAGTGAGAGGAGGACAGATGTGATTTGGACACCAGAGGTCCGCACCAGGATAGGTTTCCCCGGCGCAGATCCCTTCGAAGACCGGCTGCTTATGGCAGGGCAAATCGTACACGCCGCCGCCCACGATGACTCCCTCGGCGCTCAGGGCCTTCTTGATAGCCTCCACCTGACGCCCGGCCGGTACGTGGACGATCAGCTTGTACTGGCTGGCTACATCCATGTGTTTGGCGGATACATAACACAGGCCGGCGGCATCCAGCTTCTTCGTGATGGCGTCGTATGCCGCTTGCCGCTTCCGGATCATCTGGGGAAGCTTTTTGAGCTGCATGCTTCCCAGCAGGGCGCCGAGCTCCGTCATCCGACTGCTGTTGCCAAAATCGTGATGAAGTCCTCCATAGCTCATTCCCCGCTTTCCTTGGTTCCGATGCGAGCGCGCAAGGAAATCCTCTTCATCGCTGTCCGTTGTGATCATGCCTCCTTCACACGTCGTCATCACCTTGGTGGGAAAGAAGGAAAATGCCGCACCGTCGGCCAACTTCCCGCTTTTGATCCCGCCGAACTGGCTCCCGTGGGCGTGAGCCGCATCCTCCACCACGAACAACCCTCGTTCGTGGCAATATTTCACGACGGCCGGGAACTCAGGTGAAATGATCCCACCGATGTGAACCCAGGCGATCCCGGCAACACCCTTCGTCCGTTCAAGCTCTGCCTTCACCATAGGCAGCGTGGGCGCAAACGTCTTTCGATCCATGTCCAGATACCTCACAACACCACCGGCGCGTATGACCGCTGCAACTGTAGCGAAATTGGTATTGGTCGGGACCAACACCGGCTTCCCGGAGATCTGCTTGAGACGGAATAGAATTTCGAGCGCCGTTGATCCACTGTTGACTGAAACGGCATGTTTGGTTCCGATAAAATCGGCGAAGGCCTTCTCAAACCGAGTCGTATAGTCTCCAAGGATGAGAGTTCCGGAACGAAGGATCTTCGCAGCTCCTTCCTGGTACTCTGCAATTTCTGCTTCGGTCAGATCGAAATAGAACGGCTTAATTTCCATCAACCCTAAATGCCTCCCCTAAATGTCTCGATAATCTCCCACCTTCGCGTGCCATTTGCTCCTTAATTCATAGATACGAGCATCAATGTAGAACCGGTACCAGAACGCTTGAAGGACGTGAAAAATTAGCCCCGGGACACCATCCAAAAACCCCAGCCGTAGAAAATAACGGTAAAAGAAGTACAAAAATGATCGGAGAAAGAGCGGCGATCTGACGTACACATTATTCTTCAGCCAGCGGGTACGTTCCACCTTGTTTCCGAAATAGTTCTCCTTGAGATCCTCCCCAGGCCTCTTGGTTTCAAGAAGCGTGTCTTTGATCTCGCCATCTGACAAATCGTCATGTTTCTTCAGCCAGTACTTAAGACTGTTTTGACGATTGTCCTCAAGAAAGTCATTCTCGGCATAGATTGCCGTCCCACGCGCTAAGACAAAGTGTTCTTCGGTCTTCTCTTCATAACGGCCGGCCCCTTTACGAAAGGCTCTCAGGATATGGTGCGGATACATGCCGCCATGCTTGAGCCAGCGATTCATAAAATACATCCGCCTATTGAGATACATACCGGTCACATCAGACGGGCATGAGGTGATCAACCGGGGCAACTCTTGCTTCAACTTGGTTGGTACTGACTCATCAGCATCCAGGCGTAGTATCCACTCGTACCGAATCGGCACAGTATCCAAGGCCCAATTAAATTGCTTCGCGTGATTCTCAAACTGGTGCTGATAAATCTTGTCTGTGTACTTCCGGCAGATGTCAAGGGTCGCGTCTGTGCTGAAAGAATCAATGATGAGGATCTCTCCCGCCCAGTCCTTAGTACTCTCCAGAGTACGTCCAATATTCACTTCTTCGTTATAGGTAAGAATGATCAGTGATATGGGACATACCATCCTAGAATTGTTCCGGCGAGACTGGCATGATACTTAGCAATACTCCAAAATACGTTTGACCTCGATCGCGAATATTGGATGCGCAATTATGGATAAGAAATCCAGGCCGATAAGAACCGGAATCCATGATGTTAAGCCTTCCTCGCGTGAATGCCCAGGCAGGTCGTCAAAAACCGACTCCGCTGCGAAGGGAACCTCGCATAGAAAAATGTCGTTTCTAGATCAAATCCTGCCACTCGAAACACGCCAAGGTCAGCTGGCGTGAGGAGATACTGGTTCTTCGAATGGCGTCTAAAGAGATAACGATACATGATGCCCAGGTTAAAAGGATTCGGCTCAAACCCGAGATACAGTCCTTGGGGCTTGAGGACCCGGCGAATTTCTGTGACGACATCCTCGAGATCAGGCAACTGATGGAGAACAAGGCTGCCCCAGACCACATCACACGATTCATTGTGCACAGGTAACCGGAAGCAGTCGCCGGCCACAAAGCTCAAACACGAATCGCAATTCTCTCTGGCTGCCGGCAACATCCTCTCTCGAAAGAGTTCACACGCGATCACTCGCGTAGGGCTGAACCGCTCAGCAATCAACCGCGTATAGGTACATTCCCCGGCACCAATATCCAAGACTGTCTTGCCTTTAAAGACAGCCTCCCCATCCACCCAGCATCGAAGGTATGGTTCTAAATGCAGGTAGGGTAGCGCCTCCTGAGGCCAGTTCTGGCTATAGTAGGCTTTTTCCGATTCTGGAGAGAACGCGGTGATAGGCTTCATGCCGTCATTCATTTTCCTTTGCGGTCTTGTCAATCAGGTCCAATAACCGCTTCACATGATCCTTCCAGTCGAACAACTCCATACTGCGCTCTCGTCCCAACTTGCCAAGCTCTTCTCGTCGGTCAGGATTGATCTGCATGGAAACGACTTTGTCTGCAAGGTCATTCGGATCCAATGGACTAAAATATACGGCCGCGTCACCACAAATTTCACGACAAAGCGGTATATCCGAAGCAAGAATGGCCAGTCCACTGGCCATCGCCTCAACCAGTGGATGACCAAATGATTCCACCAGTGAAGAAAAAACAAATAGATCGGCCTGCGCATACAACTGCGGGATGTCATCATAGGGAACAGCACCGACAAACTTAACGGCAGAAGCGACAAGAGGATGGGTGGACAGACGTATGTCCTCAACCCTGGACGAAACCTCCACATCTGGAAACTGGCTTGGATCCAATGTCGACACTAATCTCACGTCATCGACGCCCCGCTCTCTCAAGAGAAGAATCGCTCTTAGCAAAGTCGTGAGATTCTTATAGTCACTATACTCTGAAACGTACAGGATTCGAAATAACTTCTTACTTGCAATTTGACCTTCCGGCTCTCCTAAAGACCGGTGTCGAAATCGCTCAAGCGGCACACCAAAATAATTCACTGAAGCTCTTTCTGCCGGAAGCGCGATACACCGATTCACATCCAAGAGCATGCTTTTCGAAGCAAACATAACGATGTCAGCCGAGGTGACTGATAACTGAACAAGCAGGCGCTTTAAATGATATATTATTTTAAATTTCACGCTCATGCGGGGAAGGATATTCTCTCTATACCGGGACGAGAAGAACAACGCATTTCGAATCATCAATATCTGCCTACACGGGGGATGTAGCAGGCCAAAGTCTGACACAGAAACAAGCACGTCCAAATGGCGCTCATGCACGATTCGCCTCCAGACGACTTGATCCCACAAAAAACGCTTCCACGGGGATTTATTGCCAATCCGGGTTCCTATAATTTCTACATTCTCTCCACATTTCTCAAGCGTCGTTGTCAACGGATCTGGCACAAAGAAAACAAACCGATACGAGCTATTTAACTTCGTTAATTCTTGGGTCAAGTTTTTAATATATGTAGCCGCCCCACCAGATTTCGACGAAACTGCATGGATACCCACTTTCAGACTCATCGTGCCCTATAGTTCCTCTTTCCCCGAACGCAGATTAGACAAACTAGGACAAACGCAAACTTGGCGGACATGTTAAAGGGCCACCGGTAGATCTTCATGTAACAGACACCAATATATCCGTCACTCGTTGATTGAACCGATCGATTCCGAACTCTTCTACTACCCTTCTTCGGAGATATGCACCGTCAAGAAGCCGTCCATCCAGCGAATTATCAACGACGCGGCGAATCGCATCTGCAACCTCGTCAACATTATCCGGGTCAACCAGTTGCCCCAACTCCCCGTCCAGGAGTGGATCCCGCGAGCCGTCGCAGTTTCCAGCTATAACAGGCTTTCCGCACGCCAGCGCTTCCAGAAAAACGTAGCCGAACCCTTCTTTCTTGCTTGGCATCACATATACATCACACAGGTTGTAATATTGAGGTAACATCGTGTCAGAAACAAATCCGGCAAAGATTACTCGATCCCCTATTCCGATGTTGAGAGCGTAATTCTCTAACTCCTGACGATACTGCCCATCTCCAACAATGAGATAACGAATAGTGGGCACCTTTGCAGAAAGACGATGGACTGCCTGTAAAACTACTTCGAAGCCCTTTTCTCGTTCTGAGAGATGCAACCGTCCGACAGTAAGCACTACCTTCTTCCCCCATAAATCATGTGCGTCCAGTAACTCCGGACACTTTGCAGCAGGACAAAATACCGCAGGGTCAACTGCATTTGGCAAAATTATAATCTGCTCATCATTAAGACCCGTCGCCTCCATTATTTTTGATTTCGTAAATCTACTTATCGAACATACTTTGTCTGCATTTTTGAGCCCAGCTATCGATAAAAGACCCTTCAAATTCCACACCTCGATGCCATAGGTCAGCGCAATGTACTTTATTCCGAGAAGAAGTCTTATAACGAGACACAAACCCACAAAATGCGTATGCCCACACACAATAATATTCGGGCGCACTCGCAGGGAAATACGGATAGCTCGGAGACAAAATACCATCTTCCAAATCATCCGCACCTTACTAACAGAGCAAGGAATAATTCGGGTTTGCGAACCTGTTCCAATCCCGCCTAGCGATCCGTCATCGTTTAGCGTCAAGGCGATGCAATCCGCACCTCGAGACTCAGCGGCCTTCAGCAATTGCATATTGAACTCTTTAATGCCCCCGGGGCGTCGCCCTAGTTCAGGGAAAAGGAAGAGCACACGCTTCCCTAAAGTCATATCAGGCTCCGAATAAAGTACACTCTAGTCATTAGCAAAAGGAAAGGCAGTATCCGTGCGAGGCCAACTCACCTCTTCGCGAAGACAAACGACCATGTGGAGGGAGAGCCCGGCAGTGCCATGCCCCATACGGACATGCCGAACGAATGAAAAAGCCAAAGTCTGTGTCAGACGAACTGCGTTCATGATCGAGGGGGGCGCTGCAGCAACACATATTGCGCGAGAACCAAAATTGGCGGTAATCGAATGATTCCACCAATAAAAGCGTTGAATGCGCTATCGATAATGACTAACATGCCAAGTAACCCGAAGAGCACAAACAACCCACCCCCGCCCAAGTGTCGTAAGCCATCAAACAGTCCCCGTTGAAAAATGCCCACGATCAAAAAACCGAGAATCACCGCCAAAGGTCCACCGGCAAAATTGAGATAGGTGACTGCACTCATGCCCGTGGAAGTTTCGGATTCACGGTCGCCCATGACTTGATGTGTGTACCAACTCCCGGTAGTTTGCATTGGCTTACTCTCCCACAATAATCTGGGGATGACGGCATGCGCAGGTGCAAGAAAGATATCGTCCAGAAACGCCGGGCTACCCTCCGGTAATTCGCTATTGGCCGCATACTCAATTCCCAACGATGCGACGTAAGTCTGGTTGACCCGTGCAAGAACTTGTAACCCGATAGAGGCACCTTCCCCGCCATCGTCTGTGCCCATACTGCTGTCGCTGGTCATCGCTGTTAGGATACTGCCAACGCTTGTACCGATATACTCGGCATGCTTGGAGGGCAGGGCAGCCCGGAAAGGTTCAATCACCGTATATGCCGCGAACAGTGCAACCACAATGGTGGGCAACAACCACCGCGGGAAGCGATTGCGCTGACTGTAATAAGCAAACCCTACGATCAGGAATGGCATAACCACGGCGCTTTTGAAGCCTGAAAGAAACCCAAATGCCGTTTCATAAGTGAGAATGCCTGCCAATAACGATCGGCCGTTCTTTGCGATATTGTCTTGCGAATAGTACTGTAATGCCATTCCCACCAGCGCCCAGCTTCCTAGATCGCCGGCCATAGATAAGTATGCCCGGTAAGGCGCCAGCTCAACCAATCGTTCATAAGTCGAGCTGTATCCATATATGCCAAGCCAAATGGTCACCAACTTTACCAAAAGACTAATCCCGAGACATGCGAAGATGGCCCACATACGGACTCGAAGGTTTTTTCGAACGAAAGAACGGACTAAGTCGCTTTGCTGTAGCGCCAATGCAATGCCTCGGCCCGCTAGCGACCAATATCCCGCCCACATAGCGCATGCGGCCAAAACCACTAGCAACATCAAGTGATTCATCCATGGTGTTGCAATAGGTTCTAGTCCCACCAAAAACACCATATCTTCAGGCATGAAATAAAGAACGTTGGTGACGCCAAAGGCCATCGCAAAGGTGACTACTGATGCCAAGACAACAGGGTTAATCCAGAAAAGATCAGTCTCACGCCCCCATAAATTCTTAAACTCGACAGAGAGGTATCCCAAGAGCAGCAACGTATAGACGACCAATCCTTGGGAGTCCGTGATCAAATCCATGGATAGCACCGCATAAATCAGTAAGGCTAAACAGACGACCACCGCCCTAGTCATATGATTATTCTTGGACTACTTTGCATTGTGAATCTGTGGAGTTGGATTGCCGTTGCCTATAGTGATCCAAAATAGTCCGCGCCCGGTGATCCCAACTGTGCACCTGCTCCACCACCTCACGCTCACGCGCAGCAATTCTGCGGCGGGCGGTCCGTAGCACCGCTCGGTATCGCAGAACCACCATTTCCGCAGATGGCAGATCAATTTTGGACGGTAATATCGCATGGAAAGCGATTCCACTAGCGCGGCAAAGATTGGAATTCCGCAGAGGATATGTCGATCATGCCGTAAAGTTAAGATCACGCCACATTTTTCCCGGCAGACCGGGCTCCAATCATGCCTACGAGTCTAGTCCTCAGGCCAGGCTCCAGCTTTCTCCAGCCCCACAATCCAGCGGATGCCACGCCCAGTAAAGCAACGGGATAGAGGTGTGAGGCGAACGCGAAGCCTAAGCCTTCACTCATGAGAAATAAGAGTACCGATGCCATGCTAACAGTAATCGGTACTAGAGATCGTCCTGGCAGGCGAACACATTGTCGAGACAATTCCCGCATGACAAAATAGTGACCCATCACTAGTAGCGCCAATAGCTCGCCTCCCAGAATCGCCATACCCAACCCAATGAACCCGAAATGGATGAAAAGAAATCCGCCCACTACCAAGCCTAGGATTCCTCTTACCACGGAAGCCGCCAGCACCACACCGAGTCGGTTGATTCCGTTCAGGTACAACGCTATTAACCCACCGGCGTTGGTCAGGACAATGCTGGCAAGAAGCAGACAAAGTAACGACTTATCCAGAGCCACCTCGTAAGCAGTCCAGTACCCATATATGGGTTTAATAAGTGGATAAGTTATGAGGACTCCAATGTTCACAGCGAAACCGGCAAGCACCCAGTAGGCTTCGCTGATGGCTATCAGTTTCCGCCCTTCGCCTGTTGCATGATAACGGACAATGTCAGGAAGTAACGGCGCGGTCAGTACATTGGTAACATTCGTCCAAAGATTGGCTAAAGTCCGTACAGTGGTAAAAACAGGAACCGCCGCTGGACCGGATAGAACGGAAAGAAGTATAACAGTTCCATTAGTTGATCCATGTTGAACGAGATTACTTGCCGTCAGCAACATCGAGCGACCCAAGTCTCTAATCCCGGTGCGCGGCCGACCACCCCGCCACCAAGGGTAATAGCCCGGCAATTTTCGTCGAACATAAATTGCGGATGCCAAGTAAAAAGAAAACTGGATTATTGCGAATAACAAGCTGGTTTGGAGCATATTGAAACGCAGCATGGCCGCCAGAATAATTCCAGTAAATTGGCAGACCTGAAATCCCATTGCCCACCAGGCTGACTGATACATGAAGCAGGTGGGTATCAGCAGTCGATGCACGATCCCCAGATATGACCCAGACAATACCCAAGTCCCAATCAATACCAGCAATGCCAAGCTAGAATGGTCATCCGCCGCACGATCCGAGGACACGCCAAGCAAAACAGTACCATCGTAGAAGATCGCTGCCACGCCAATCGACAACTGAAGGGCACCAATAACAGCAATCCCTGTTATCGATGAAGCCAAGTGCTCATGCAGGGCATTCTGATCTTCGTGATAAAGGTTATTGAGCTTATTGCCGACGTAGGAAACAAACCCGGTATCCAAAGAGCGAACCAACATGAAAGTAGCGTATAGCGCCAGCCAACTACCATACGTTTCCTTCCCCCAATATTTCAGACAAATAGGCACCGAAATGAGCTGCAGCCCAACTGATAGAAGAGTCGAGAGTCCGGTGACCAAGGAAACCTTGGCTGCCCGATGTTCCATCTTATCGCGGCTCAACCGCGTACCCTGCTACCTGTGATACAGGACATATAACAACACTGATTAAAGGCCATCTTTAGCTCAGCAGGCCGTGGCCTGGAGAAAATATCCGTTGGAACATGTGCCTAAGCACTCGTAACGGCCACAAGTCGTATTGGGTCACTGATTCGTGACTGGACGTGATCATTTCAGGTTTTTTTCTAACGACTGCGTAAACCAGCCACTTGGTTGTTTCGTAGCTCAATTTCAGCCTGAAACCCCACCATTGCAGTCGCCCCCAAAGGGTATTCAGGTTCAAGTAATGGAGTCTGTTGGAAGCGTGGATCTCGTAAAGAAATCGCTGCCGTTGCCAAGACCAACCGCCATCCTTATAGATGTCAGGATAGTAACTCGGTCTCTGGTGCCGCACCGTAATAATAGGCTCGGGAATATAGCCGACCGCCCATGCCATGGAAAGGCGCATCCAGAGATCAACATCCGCCAGAAGCCCGAACTGTTCGCGTACGCCGCCGACACTGTCCCACGCCTCGCGGCGTATCATTGCGGTACCACGGACACGGCATCCCCATGTACGAAACAGAAACGTTTCCAGAAACCAGCGCCCTTCCATCCGCCCCCCGGGAATCGTTTTCAGATGTACGTGGGACCCCTGAAAGACACCATATGTGTTGAACACATAGCCAACGTCCGGATGTTCTTCCATTACCGCCAGCCATTTCTCGAGGAGGTCCTTACGATAGATGTCGTCGTGGTGGAGCAGTGCGATATAGGGTCGGTTGCTCAGAGCCACCGCATGGTTGTAGTTGCCCTCCATGCCGAGATTGCGCGGTGTGCGGAAAGGCTTGATCCTCGCATCCTTTGCTGAAAATTCGAGAACCCGTTCCCAAGTGCCGTCGGTCGAGCAATCGTCGCTGACGATGACTTCGTAGCCTGTGATGGTTTGGTTGAGTATTGATCGCAGGGTCGATTCAATGACCTCAGCATGGTTATATGTAAGCAGGCAGACAGAGATTTTTTGGCCAACATTGGGATGTATCCGCTTCAGCGCCGAAGGAGTTATGTCTCCATCTGAAAGCCTCTGTGACGACATCAAAATGAACTTCCTTTATTTAGAGTCGGTCAGCGTAACGGTTTCAAGCCGTCATTTTCTTGTCTTGAACGTCCGCTGGGTGAGCAACGTCGGCGATGACTCGTGCAATACCAAACATTCCTAAAACGTGCACAAGAGAAACCGGCACCGGTTAGCAAGGAAATCAGTAACCTTTCGATATCATTACCATGCGTTTCAAGACAGATCGTTCCCACCTTGTCAAGCCAACCACCCACCCCTGCCGGGACAACCTGCAATTCAGCACCTTCGATATCGAGCTTGAGCAGATCGATATAACTCAGATCGAATTTAGTCATCAACGACGCAATGGTTTCAGTTGGCGCCTCGATTCCTTGTGAGCCGATGGCGGCTCCTGTTTGAACCCCTCCGAAACGAACAGTCGTTACCTCAGTCCAGAGGGCCGACTTGACTAAGGATACTCTATCGCCATAAGGAAGAAGATTTCGCGACGCAAGTGGATAACTGTCCTCGTTCGGCTCAAGCGCAATGACGCGAGACGTGGGAAAACGAGAAAGCAAATAGGCAGAGGTATCACCGATATAGGCTCCAGCATCGACAATCACGTTTGGTGTGAAGTTTTTAGCGAACTGACCGTATTCTTCTCGAATAGCGTTATTCACAACCGTAAGCAAATCGTCAGTGCCAACACGGATAACGATGGGGTACCGAAGGCTACGAAGGTTCAATGCCATCTCCGCTCCCCCCTGGCTCCCATTAGCCTATTGAGTTGACGCATCGTATTCCAACTCTCGCGACGAAGAATTTGATACTGGGCAAGCACACGAGATGCAAATCCATAAACTGGTGATCGAGAACCCAGAACACCTCGCGCAGCTTTTCGAACTCGCTCTAGATTCATGAAGAGCTATCTATCTCAATTGATCGGAATTGATTATGGCAAGCGCTTGGGTCAATGCTATGCCATGTGCCAAAGCTTGATTCTGCCGACCTATCCGTTCGGAGGCTTCGCACATGCGCGCATAACCATCCGTATCAGCAAGGACATGCAGCAGGCGCCGCGACATGTCACGCATATCTCCGCAGCGGTAGACGAATCCGTTGAGCCCCGGTCGGACATCATCGGTCGGTCCGTAACTACCACATCGACTTGAAAGAATAATCGGAAGCCCACAGTAAATCGCCTCACTGATGGCAACGGAATGCGGCTCGCGATCCGAGCAGTGGACGTAGATATCGGCTGCACAGTAGTACTCGGCCAGCACTTCCGATGAAACGAAGCCGGCAAATAACACACCACCTACCCCGACCCTTCGAGTCAGCGTACGCAAAGAGGATTCGTCAGGCCCTGTGCCTGCCAGCACCACAGTCACATCATCGCGCTCGTCTTGGATTCCGTTGGAGAATCGAACCAGATCAGCCTGCCGTTTCCATGGCACAAGCTTACCAACCATCAGTAGCACCTTATGGTGCGCGGGAATCTTTAACTTGGATCTAATGTGGTTCCGGCTTTCGTCGCGTTTGGCCAAGATCGAATCGTAGTGGTAGACATCAATGGGATAACAGCAGCGAACCAGTCGGTCATCCGAAACACCATAATTGCGGTAGTAAGCTTCGTTGGCATCACCGACAGTCAGGAACAGGCTTGCATTTCTGAAAACCCGCGGCAGTACGATGGCCTTGGCGGCGCGCTTTACCCAGCTTCGCGCTGCGCGCAACTCCGAATCCGAGAACATCAGCACTGGAACACTGAGGGATTTCGCGCAACAAAGTGCACGGCGCTGCAACGCCTCAGAGTAGCCATAGACCACGACCACGTCGGGTAAAAACGTCGACAGACGCTCGGCCAAATCTGTCGAATCGATGGCATTCCCAATAGCCTTCCCCTCAGCCCCACTGAGAAGCTCGTGCGGAAAATCAAGCTTGATCCCGTCCCACTGCACGACCCGTCCGAAGCCCTTGTCCTGATAAGGGACCAGACCATGTGTAGAGGCAAAAAAGACCTTTAGGTCCACTCCTGGCAGTCTTGCCCAACTTGTGTATTGAGGGCAGAAATGCTGGATCGGATGGGACATGACCACCGCCACGCGGAAAGCTCGACTCATTGCGCCCCCGAGCGCAGTTCGGCAATGCGATGACGCAGTCCTTCCTTCAAATGAATCTCGGCTCCCATCATAATGTCCGAATAATATCCTTGGGAGACAATACCTTTACGAGCCCCAATTGTGCGCGACGCTCGATGAACTGTCCCCGCTCCAGAATGACAACACCGTTTGTCAGGACCGCCTGCAACGGCATGCGTCCGCCAGGAGTAGCAACCAAGAAATAGCCTGTGTGTACCCCTGCCCCAGTGATCGGCGGGAACGGCAAGCTTTGACCGCCCAACGTCACGCTCACTGTCGGCCAGGTCCCACTGGCAGGCTCGCCCATAATACGCATATACAAAACGACTTCTCCGGAGGGAAGATCAATCTCCGTCTTGGCCACCAGCCCTCCTGAAAGCCACCCGGTCACCATTCCGTTCCAAGATCCGACTGTGGTTGCACCGCGTGGAGCGTCTTGGTGGCCTGTAAGTAAGCCGGAAGCGATCACATGAATCCCATCCGCCTGCGTCTGAATTCGGAGTTCCGGGTAGTCCATCAATTCTGCCCATCTATCTGAGAACAACCTCTGCTCGGTTAACCTTTTCAACAAAAGACGCCGAATGTTTAGATCGCGCGGGAGAATATGTCGTACAGCATTGCGATCGCGGACGAACTGCCAAGTCACTTCGGTATAGTGCTCGGGCAACTCACGAGCGCCGCGTTGTACCAGTGCTATAGCAAGCCGTTGATCGTCAGCACCGAGAGCCTCCCATTGCGCCAGATACCAGCATGAAACTATGTATCGTACATCCGGATAGTCGGGGGCAAGTTTCAAAGCGGCACGCGCAGCGCGACGGCTACTGATTAGATCTCCATTTTGGAGAGTCGCCCATGCCAAGACGGCTTGCAAACGGCCATTGGCCGGATGAAGAAGTACCGCCTGACCATAAGAGGCCGCCGCCGAAGCCCAGACAGCCTGCGCCTCTTTGCTAAAAGGAGGAAGCGTCATCAGACTGTTTTCATACGCCCGCCCCAGTTGGAATGCGTGGGCCGGCTGCCAAGGTTCAAGCCAATGAGCAAGCTGATATGTTTTCACAGCCTGTGCAAGCACGTTTCGTCTCACTTCGCCGGCCGCCTGTATCCCACGAGCCGTATCATCATCCCCCACTCGTTGAAGCACGTCAGCCGAACACATAAGTACGCTGAGGCCCATACCAGCAGTAGCAGCTATGAGGACGACGCTCCGAGTGATACCTGTCACTTATTCCCACTCGACAAAGAGTACGATGGGGAATGGATAATTGCCCAGCCCATGCCCAGGATAACCGAAAGGTAGAAGGCATTTGCCGGCATCCGCAAAGGAAACTCGACCAAGCTTTGTAGCAAGACTGCCGCGCTGCCTGCCAGGCACCCGGCTCCCAATCCACGCGCCAACGGATCCCGCCGTCTCATCCAAGCCGGTACCGCTTTGCCGAAATAGACAATGAGTCCCAATCCGATCAGCGCAGTGTATATGATGCCGCCTTCGGCGAGCACTTCCAGCGGCTCGTTGTGG